>JAABUP010000558.1_pt1 | contig 81542 bp, 96 predicted proteins | sample 5559201 | NCBI WGS metagenome assembly JAABUP01 (sample SAMN10711887, study PRJNA513373) | rock metagenome | isolation source: Antarctica rocks | place: Antarctica
AGGCTTATGAGCAATGAAGTGTGCGCAGAGCGCGCTTCACAGCTGGATGCACAGACTAGTTATGTTCTCAACACACAGCACACATGTCAGCCTTTGTGTGCATGTAAGCATGCCACTTCTGCTCAAATTGTCAGGTTGGCATGACACAGTGTGATGGGAGCTACCCTAGGCGGTCTGGCCCCAATGGCATCAAACTCTGGAGAGCCCAGAATCATATTCATGGTCTCCTCAATGTCTGACTTCACACTGTCAATGCCGGCCACATCTGCGTATCTCACTCCTGTGTCCTTTCTGGTGCCTGCCTTGCCGACATTGAACTCTGTAGCCCTGTGCCTCCCATACTCGTCGGCCATTTCCTGCATCTTGTCCTTCTTCTTTTTGCCGAACTTCTTGATGAGCCAATCACCAAAGCCGACAACGACTCGCAAGAAGATCAGGGCAATGATGGGCAGAAACTGCCCCATATACTGGTTCAGCCACACATACCTGCATGGCCGAGAAAAACGGTCAGGCTATGAGGCTCGAATGTCAAGGGTGTCAAATGTCATTTGTCGTGCATTAGCAAGGACAATATACACATGCAGTAGCATGCTTCATGACAAGGAGGTGCTAGGGCACTTGCCGCAACTGCGAGGCACATTCCGCAGGGCTGCAAAGTACAAACATGATGCACATACGCACTTGGACTAGGTTACGGTCAGAACCCTAGAGGAAGTGACTTGTGGCTGGATAGACAGATGACCACAAGCTGCAGTAACATGCCACATCATCACATACTGAATCGAAGTATGTCAGATGTCATGATGACTAAATTGCATAACATGTTGCCATGCACTGCCTAGAAGCAGAGCGCACGTATGAAAACGAGAGAGACTCACGCATCATTTGGGTCCATGACCACGAGCTCTGGCCGCACTTGACCAACTTGCAGCATGTTGTCGTATGGCAGACGATTGTCCTCAGTCCGTTGAGCCAGGTTGCCCTTCAGCAGGCGCATCATCTCACCTTCCTCCCATACATCCCCTGAACCAATAAACTGAAGTCTCTCACTCATCAAGCTTGGGACGTAAGGATAATCTACACTGACGCTGCAATGTCTCGTTGGTGATACAGTCGTCCAATGGGGCACTTGAGTCTTCATTGGGCAGTGTGAGGCTCCTTGAAGGTCATGCACTCAATGGATCCTGCCAAAACTGCACAGACTACTGTCTTTGGGGCTGCCTGCTGGAGGCAATGAGCTTTTCCTCTACATCAGCAGTCCTGAATGGCGATATGAGGACTGTCGCTGTCAAGATTGACCAATATCTGCCATTCCAACTTGTGCGTACCTGGCAGCTCTACATAGAATCTGTGCTTCTCTTGTTGCCATTCAGGCTTCTCTGGCGCATATTCAATCCTATGAGCATTGCAAAGAAGTGTCACGATGCTGGACTGCTTATGGGCCTCAAGCTTGAGAGCTCAAGCTGTTCTTGGAGGTCACATCGGGATCAGATTTAGGATGAGACACTTACTCAGGCTGGTATTTGTCATTCCTGACTTTCATAAAGTTGGATGCCCACCCTTCAACTGGCACCTACAAGGCAATGATGTACTTGTCAAGCTTGTCCATGTTGTGGAGCAACAGTCCAGGCATCATTAAGTGCAGCAATGGATGGGCATGACAGTGAACAAACAGCATGGCTGAGTCTAGGTCTGCACAAAGTGTACACTTTGCGTTACTTTGCATCCTGTTAACTGAGTGTGAAGAAAAAAACTGCATGCAATGACGCTATGCGCAGGCTGAAGTCTGTTTGGCGTTTTGGTAGCCTTGGAGACGATTTTACCTCCACAAGAGCAACCTTGCCATCTGCCAATATTGTTATGCGCTTGACTTGGCGAGCTTCCAACAAGTCCAGAAACTTGGAGTACGACAGTGACAGGCTGCCTACTGGCGGGAGAACTTCACCATAGTATATCTTGTCTGAAAAAGATTGAAAGGTCTTTTTCAGATCCTTCATGTTTTCAAAGTTGATTGCTGCAAATGGTGCTGCCAGCATTGCTGCCTCCTGCAGGGAGTAAGTAGCACAACTGAGGGAAAAAACGTATTTCAGCATATGGTGCAGATTCAGGGAAACGGGACTAAGCACAATTGCATAGGTGCCTACATTGTCTGGAGACAGCATGACAGCAGAGCTTGCAGCAGCGTTGACACTTACCATTCTTTGCTGTGCCTTGCTTTTATTGCACCTGCAGAGGCAAGTCTGCTGAGACAACGCTGTATAACAACACATACACATGATAGGAGGGTAGCTGTCAACTGACCTGTCAGATGTTGATGCACTGTGTGCTGATGAGGGAATGCCTCCTCTGCTCTGATCCTGTATATCAGGGTGAGCAAACTGATACTGTGTGCTTTGTCAAAGCCTGCCAGAGGTTTGCAACACCTACTTCATGTGGTCCTGTGCATGGTCTGCACTGAGAATGCTCTCCACTGCTGCATTCACCACTGCTGGTGCGTCCATGATTTTGTACAGGTCTCTGCCTTTGCAGCAGCAACGGCTTTCGACATAGAAATGGATTTGCAAACTTCTGTGCTGAGCACCGACGAGGCTGCCTTAGAAGATCACTGTGCAAGCACGGTTGGATTGGCTCCACAGCCCGCTGCATCGGGCCTGCAACTTTCAGAGATATTGAGAGAAGCGCACGACTTCTTGCGACCGGAGCTGCGCAATGTGCACTGCACACTACATGCGTGTGCTGGATCGATTTTGGCCCAGCATTGCCGAAGATTGCTCTGAGATTAATGCTGCAACTTACGTGCTCCGAATCATACAAATGCTACTGCATTGGTGAGGTGAGCACCTCGCTGCGCTCGATCTTCACGCGACAATCAACTAGCTCAGACGTTGACCAGCTTGGCAGCTAACCCTAATATCATGGACTTAGGTCTAGAACCACAGCACGTCCAGCATGCATGCAAGCGCGCATGCATGCGGTATGACCTACGTTGCGGTGGACGCTTGCGGCACTCCTGAACTGCAGCAACTGTAGCTTGTAAAAGCACGCCAAAAGCTCATTGATAGCAAATGTGCGGTTTGAGATCGGCGAGTCAGCGATCAAGCCAGCCTAGCCTTGGTATCGCGCAAGCGGTTACTTGCAGTTGCAAGGCATAGATGTCGGCAACGAACTGAAATGATGACACAAGCAATTGCTTAGATTGCGGCGTGATGTTGAGGGTGTGCAGGCCTTCTGTTCAGTTGTTAGGTCACTGCAAGGTATGCTAAGCGTTAATGTATCACTGCACAATGTCATGTCACTGTTTTTTCTGCAACAGTTGGATTCGTATGACAATTACGGTGATCTCAGGTGTTGTCAGCTTGTCATGGACCATCAGTATTTGCAAGGCAACTTGCATCGACAGCTGGCTTGCCAGACACTGCTGCTGTCCTGCGTAACTTGGGCAACGGTGCAGAGGTATCTTTCAGCCACTGCCTCAAGATACATGTTATGCTGAATCCAGCACGCTGCCAATTTGTCATGCGTTCTTTCAGACAGGGTGCAAGAAGTCTTTGCTGTGTGCAGATACACCTTGTTGGAACTGCTCATGTGTCCAAAGCAAGTTCAGAAGAAGTGCGGGACATCATTCAGGCAGTGCAGCCGCAGATAGTGTTTGTTGAGCTGGATGCACAGCGGGCACAGCAGCTCCGACGCGGCACAGAGGACCACAACCACAACTTGAAAGCAAGGCTTGTTCCATCATCATGCTGGTGCCCGCTAGTCAAGCAAGCAGCTTGAGCGTTTTACTTTCCACGCAGCACTGTACAGTCAGCAGCACAACATCGTGCGATGTTTGCAGGAGTTCTTCAAAAACATAGTATCTGGGTATGGGCAGAACCTCCTGACTGAGCTTCTGAAGCAAGGACTCAGAGGTGCAGTTTGGTTTACTTTGGTTTGGTCCTGCATGGACACTCAGTGACATGTGGTTTCATCACATCAAGCAGACTTTCAGTACGTTCTGTAGTGGTGAGTAGAATCACGAGTCACAGCTGGTCAGCCATTGGGTCTTGCAACTATCAGAGCATGTCAGCCAGTGTCAGCAAATTGGACTCTCAGAGCTCCTATATGCAGTTGCTGTTATGCAAACTCACAAAGATGATGCAGCATGTCATGCACGCTGCATGAAAAAGATAAGATCATGCTCTGCACCAACAGGGTTCTATAAGGCGATGGAAAGAATGGGCATGGATCCTGGTCTGGAGTTCAAGGTTGCCTTAGAAGAGGCAGACAAGTTGAATGCCAGGTATGTAGCGTTGCACACTTTTCACTGTGTGTCTGTGCGATTGAGCTGCAACTCATTGCTACTGTATAAGCCCTGCATTGCCGTTGCCACAGCATCACCATACAGGATCAATGAAATGGGGCGCACACTCATGCTAACCTGCTTGAGCCGGGTGAGTTTCAGTTACTGTCAAGCCTGAACATGACAACTTTCCATCATATACAGTTAAGCCTGTACAATTGAGGCTGATGTTAGCAGCCTGGCATGATATGCAGGGTAGTGTATGGTGACCAGCAGCAGGAAGTCACAGTCCAGAACATGTCCAGTGCGCTTTCTTTCAAGGTATCAGCTGAACATACAACCAATGAGCCACCAGCAAACAAGGCAGCCTTGTTCCTTTGCTTACTGAAAGTCGCAAGTCTCTGCCGCACTAAAGCAGTTTTGCTTGTTCTTTGAGCAGCTTGAGTGCTTTGCTGTCATCTGGAGTAAGCCCATTGACAATCATTTTCTCAATCAATGGACCATTTTGTTGAAGGCGCTTTGGCCGCTGTCACTGACGAGATCTCAAACATCTCCCCAATGTAGAAACGCGTATTTCTACTGTCGCCAGGCGTTTCTAAGTTGAGACTTCCAGTGTAGGGATGACGTTACTGAATTTCAACAGATGTTCCAGGATTGACAAGAGCTGTGCGTCATTGCAATGTTGAGGCTTCAGGCCCTGATTGATGGCAGGACGTGCTGAAGCTGATGACAGGTCAGGGCTTGAAACTGGATCCGGAGCTATCAGAAACGCTTGAATTTTCAGACAAGAGTGGGATGTCTGCATCTGTGGAGGCCCTGAAGACAAAGAAGGCTGCAGAAGCCATGACTGCAGCCTTGCGTCAGTTCAACCCCAAGCTTGCCAAGGCTTTGATTGATGATCGTGATGAGGTGACCATACATTGATACATCCACATGCACATTGCTGTACATGTGAACAGTCTGCTTGTGCTTGCCTGTGTCATAGCATGGCTGATGCCCTGAGTGGCATTTGTCTTCAGCTGGATACCGTGTAAGTCTAGATCTCCTTGCATAAGGTGCTTGAGCAACATTGCGTCTTGTGTCATGTTTGTAGAGGCACTGCTGTGCTCCCCTGAAAGCCTGCTGATGCGTGGGCTCATGTTTGTGCAGTACATGGTGAAGTCTCTCAGAAAGCTTGAAGGCAAAGTTGTTGGCGTTGTGGGGTTTGCTCATTTGGCAGGCATGCAAAGGCGATGGGAACAGCTGGAAAAGCAGCAGCAACATTTGAGGACATAAATGCCAATATGTGGTCAAGTAACTTTATGATGGTAGCAAGCATGATGGTTTGACAGCTCACAAGGCATCGTCATGTCAGTGCTGCTGTGCTACGAAGAAACACGGGCTGTTGTGAAGCAACACATGAGCCCTTTGGCTGTTGTTCAGATGAACTGCTTGCAAGGCATATCCTTGCATGATCATGTGCCAAGTGTTGTCGTACTGGATAGCTGCAACACTCTGTTTGTGGAGTCTCAGCTGCAAGGCAGAAGATTCAGGTGGCAGGTCATGTTTTCAGGATGCAAAGCGATAGATTGCCTAAGAAGCTTTTGTTTGGTGAAGTGAAGGGGCTTTGCCCACCTGGCCGCCACATGTATATTCAATGATGTTTCATTATGTGAGTGTTAAAAGTGTTGTACTAGTAGGCCTTATAGGGATGTACAAGACAGGCTGCTTTGGAGAGACAAGCCTTGTCCTGCATGTGTCTGGCTCGTCACAAGCTAGAAAGTGTTTGACTATTATTATCATCAAGGCTGGCCAATGACATGGGGTCTTACGATCTGCTTGCTCAGCTACATTGATTTTCCTCTGTACAACATGGCAAAGAGCAGTATGAGAAAGGACAGCTACATCTGCAGATGATGTGCAGTGTCTCCTGCATGATCTTTTGTGCATGCTGAGACCGTGACTCATATGTTGCCATCATTACATACAGCACAGAACCACTGGCCCGGGGGCACATTTGCCAGTCCAAGACATGTCAAATGAAAGACTTTTGGGCAGCCATCACACAATAACATGTCACAGTCATCGTCTTGATGACAAATGGCGCATGCTTCATCGTGCTGACTGACTTCATTGTCAGACTGGTCCTGCGAGGCATCTTCTTCTGCAACGTGCACACACTGAGTCAGAAACTCAGTCTGCAAATGAGGTCATGCAATGAGATTCATGAACATCAGCCACAAGGCAGACGTCCGGTATGCTGATGCAGGTCCTCAGTACACCTGGGTTTTGCTTTCAGATGGATGCAGAAACCCATATGCTGCCCTGCGGGTTTTGCACCAAGCAGTCATGACTCACGCTAGATGTGCCTACCTTCAGCAAGAAAGGAATCCTCCAGATCATACGTGGAGCTAGCATTCGAGCGAGGCGTATCTGCCATTGGCGTGTGCTGAAACCTGCGCTCCTTCAGCTTGAGGACAGGGGTGCCAGACAACATGAGATGCTGATTGTACACAGCCAGCATATCTTCATGCCTGCATGCCAATGTCCATCGATTTCTGGGTCAGGTGTTTGGCCTCAGCAATTGCTACAAAGACCTCTGTAAAGAGAAGATACATCAGTCAATGCCGCATCTTGCCTCAGCAATTGCTACAAAGACACCCTCCACTTGCTTGTTGACAAAATCAGTCGCGACCCTGCTGTTTAACAGAAGCTGCATGCTATCAGAACATAAAATGCTTTGAAAAGCACAGCAGGAGTTGCAACAGCTGCATCGCTTTGTACAGCACAGCAGGAGATTCATGCCACACCAGTTGTATCAGTTTGCACTGTTCACCTGCGTTCAGGTTGGCTTCTGGCGCTGGCCGGGCTAGCATCATTCACGAACATGGCATCAGCCTCTGGTACATCTGTGTCCTCATCCGCTTCATCAGAAGACTCTTCCTCCTCCTCACCCGATGCCTCTGCTTCAATGTCAATCAGAGCTGCAACTCTCCTGCCATGGTACACAACAATTAAGCACATGCTAAAAATATCCATGGGCTTGCTGGGTTTGGAGTCCAGGCCTAATCTTGTTTAACCCATCAACTACCGGGTTACGCAGGCTGACTTCAGATTTTGTGATATACATCAAACATGCTGTACAAGCACATGCTCCTTTGCATTCAGGTGAAGGTCATGCAAGCAGCAACCACAACAGCAAAACAAAGAATGTCACTATAAACCGTCTGAAATCACAGAGGTTGATAAGTTTCCCAATTGTTACTTCACCTGCGCTGATCCTGTTTGCTGAGGCCTTTCAGCTTGATGTGTTGAGCAGCATGCCTGCTGCTGCCGCCCTGTTCCCTTGCTGGGGTTGCAGAAGCAGTGGCAGGGCCTGGGGCAGGCACTGCAGTACCATTGTGGACCCTCTTGAGCCTTTTGAGGCGCGCTTGTAAGGGCATGCCCTCCCTGTCAGAGCCCTTGTCAGCAGTGTCACTATTCCCTGCATTGTATGTGACAAGTTCAGCATTGTCAATATTGCCTGCATTGACATGTGTCAGGTTGGCTTTGACACACAAGCTAGACCTTACAGCTTTTATGAGTCAAGGTGATGCTGCAAAAGCCTCTTGGAGATAGCTACGTGCAACATTGCTCATCCATTTCACAGTACTCAACTCTGTTGTCTGACTCATGCAAGATGTTGTGCTGGGTCCAAGCTTGCTGAACATGCAATGCAGCAACACAGTCACAGGAGAACGTGCATGCACGGCAGAACTGCTTGGCAGTACTGCGCATAATGACCATTGAAAACATGCAGAAGTGGACGCGTCCACACCTTGGGGTGAGTCTGAGCTTGGTGACTCTTGAGTCATGATCACGAGCCCATGGGCAGCTCGCCCGCGCCGTTTCCTGTGGGGGGGTCTGGGGGTGGAGCCGGTGTGGGGTGCGGCCTGTGCCGTGATGGCAGGGCCTGCTGGGCCTGCTGGGCCCAGGAAGCGGCCTGTTGAGGGCGGTGGCATGATGCGGGCGGCTGTGGCTGGTGAGGGACACCCACTGGGCCTGGACCTGCCTGCAGTCACGCAACATATTTAACAGTAATGATAATAATAATAATAATAATAAGTATAATAATAACAATAATAATTTCGCTTTCCAGCTCATGAAGAGCTAGGGACGTGCAGGATAACAGATTTGGTCAGGTAAGGGTACTGTTACTGGCCTGAAATCCAGGGCAAGTTAGTATCCGAGGGCCACTCGCTTCAGTCTGATTGGCCTTGCCTTGGTCATGACGTGACACAAATGTAGCATGGACACTTGATGCAGTGGGGACTGTAGATTGTGATTAGGCAGAGGATATGGGGTCCCATCAAGACTGTACATGCTGCTTTCCTCAGTCAAGGTTGGACTTAGCTCAGAGTGTATGGCAGAGTGCAAAGCAAGTCTTCAAGTGACATGAGTTGTGCTTATTGCATTACTGTAGAGACCCACCATGCTCATGCATAGCTGGCAGGCATGTGCAGTCTTGCTGTGATACTCAGCACTGCCTTATGTAGCACAGGGTTGCTTCAGGATCAATGCACAGTCATGCAGTAACTCACACAAAAAGCAAAGGTGAAATATTCTGCGAACTTGCCTGCTGGAGTGGCGGCTTCTGGTGACAGCACACAGATATCAGCGTATGCCTCATGCCTCCCTCTCGCACCCTGCTGTCTATTTGCATCAGGCCATGCTTGGTCAGCACCCGTGTCAGGTGCTGCCTGTGGTCCAACATCACTCTGTTCCATTGCCTGTCTATCTGTCCCCTTCTGATGCTCAGGGTGGGAGGAAGGTGGGGAGGTGGCAGGTGCAGCATCAGGCTGCCTGGGCCCTAACCGCAGGCACAGCTTCTTGCGTGCATGTGACTGGCTTGACGTGGCTGCTGCAATGTGTGGCCCAAAAATGGCTGCTGCTGGAGAAGTAGCGTTGGCAGTGGCTCTGTTGGCCACAGCTGTGGGCTGACCACTGCTGCTTGGTATGGCAAGTCTTGGATCCACCCTGCTGCTGTCAACTGTTGCCGTGGCAGTGGCCTGGCTTAGTCCATTGACTGCTCCTCTGATGGCTGCAGCTGTGGCAGCAGTCTTCCCTCTGTTGGCTGCAGCTGTGGCATCACTCCTACAACTGCCAGCTGTAGCTGGGCCTGATCTGCCGGCAGCTGCGTGCTGACCAGATGTCTCATGGCCTGCTGATCTGAGTTGCTCATAGGGCTGACCCATGGGTCCAGCACCACTGCTGCTTGCTGACTGATTGCCAGGTGATAGTCTGTAGCCTTGATGAGGAGACCTGCTCACGCTGGGCTGAGCAGCTTGCACTTTGATGTGTACAGAGGCAGGACTGTGTGCAGCAGCATGGCGTGCTGAAGCGGGCACTGATTGACTGTCAAGATTGGGTGATGGTCCCGGAGCAGTCTTTGAAACAGAGGCCGGCTTAGGCAAGGGCCTGCTGCGCAGTGGCAAAGCTGGTGCTTCTTGGAGCTGCGCAGGTGCAGCACCGGGCTGCTTGGTCTGCACCTGAGGCTTGGTAGCTGGCAATGGAATGCGCTTGTTGCTGAAAGGCATGTGCTTGGCAGCAGGCAAGGCTTCTGAGGCCTTGTTGGGGCCTGCCTGGAACCCCTGCTGGGCAGCCCTGTGACCCAAAGCAGGCAGGCTGGAGATGACTAGGGGCTTGTCTGCTTTCGCCTGCTGCTGCTTCTGCCAGGCAGGCTTGTGACTGTCGCCCCAGCTGTTTGATAGGCCCCAGCCTTGAGATGATTGGGAGGCCCCAAAGGCATCTTGGTACCCAAAGTTGCCCTGTGTTGGCTGCCAATCCCAGCTGTCACCATCATCATATGAGTGCAGGTCATCTGCATTGCCATTGGAGTGCTGAGAGCCGCCATCAGGAACATCTCTCTGGCTGTGATGGGCAGGATTAGCGCCACCAGGCAGAGCAGCAGCCTGTGCATCTGTACTGGTACTGGTCCCTTGCAGAACCTCTTCCCCAGCCTTGCTGGCTGAGGCCGGCGTGTCAACAGCCTGGGTTGCCAAAGGCACATCAGCTGCCTGGCCTGACGGCACTACCTCACAGCCTGATGCAGCAGTTTGGACTCTGGCATCTGTCTGCTGCAGAGAAGGATCAGTGAGCTGTGGCCTGCAAGCTGGTTGGCTAGCTGCAGCTGCAAGCTCCTGAGCTGTGCCGCTGGTAGCATTCACCGGCACAAGCACTGGGTCGTTATCACACTGGACTAGAACAGAGGTAACGTGCTCCTGTGCTAGCTGAGTCTGTGGGCAGTGTAGATGAGGGCTTGCGGGGATGTTGCTAGTAGCCCCTGGCACCTGCTGACTGGTTTGTACAATCACAGGCAGCACCACCTGTGTTGTCTCATCAGAAGGCATGTCTGGGATTCGGGCCTGAGATGGAGCAGCAGCTGGCAGTACGTCAGCTTCATCAGCCGCGTCCTGGCTGTTCCAGTCTGCAAAGACACCTGTGGCTGCTGCCATGATGCCATCCCTGGGACTCTTTGCTCCCAGAAAAGAGTCAGGCTGCCTTGCTGCTGTTTGCTGCCATGCCTGTTGGGCACCGTTCATCCCGAGCTTGACTGCTGATGCGTTTGGCAACATGCCTGCCTGAAGTGCAGCTGCTGACTTTGCATCAGCTCCAGTTTTGTCATGGTTTGACAATGGCAATGCAAGTTCTGGCAAAGCCTGGTTCCCATGGGATGAGGCTCCCACAGGACCAGCTGGATGCTGTGTTGCTGCTGTTGCCTCTACTGTGATGGTAGCCAGGTGCATGCCATGGGGCCGGCCCAGCATGGAGGGGCTGTACAGGCGGCCCTGCCCTGGCTGGTGTCTCGCCAGCAGGGGGGACAGCCAGGTGGGCCCTGACCTTGGCTCCCCCATGGGGCTGCCTGCCTGTGAATTGGTGCTGTAGGGAGGGGTGTCTGGCACAGTCATGCTGTCAGTGGGCAAGGGCCCTACAAAAGTGCTGCCTGACCCAGGTGGCATGGATGCCCTTGTAGCAGTCTGAGCAGGCTCTTGCACAGGCTTTTGACCAGCCTCTGTGTTGGCTGCTTGTTGATGCCCTTGCATGCGTGGCCCAGCCGCAAGCTCTGGTGCTGTGCAACTATTCAGCTGCAGCCTGGAGTGCTGTGGCTTGGTAGTTACAAGCTGAGGCAGACCATGGTTGTCATGACTATTGACTCCTGATGGTCCAGCACTGGATGAGTCAGCAGGCGCAGGCGAATCATCTATGTCAATCAGAAACTCCATGTGGCAGGCTTCTGTAGCAGGTTGCTTGCCATCCATCCCAGTTGTTGATGGCTGTTCAGCCTGCAAGTTTGCTGCCTGGTCAGGCTGCTGCTCCCTAGACACACATCTGTTGGGCTCTGCCTGTGGAAATGAACTCCAGCCAGTTGCCTGCACTGAGCTGGCTGGAGCCCTGTCATCTGAGGGCTGTGCAGGGGTGCCCTCAGCTCGGCTGGGACCAGTCAGTGTGCTAGAAGCGCCTTGCTGACCCTGAGGGGCTGCTGGACTGGGCAGATGTGGTCTTGCAGGAGCTGGAGAGGGGCGGGGAAGGGGCCTGGCCCAAGCAGCCCTGCCGCCATTCTTAGACACTGCTGTGACAGCAGCAGCAGCAGCAGCAGCAGCAGCAGCAGCAGGCATGGCACCCGCCACAGCAAGATGATGTGCTGAATCAGTGCTGGCAGATGCAGCAGCTGCAGGGTCAGTGACGCCCATTGCACTACGAGGGCAGCTCTGCCCAGCAAGTATGGTAGCGCTGGGTGTGGGTAGGTCAAGCGCTGGAGACTTGGACCTTGATCTGACAGCAGCTGCAGCAAGCGCTTGTTGGTGCTGCTTCTCTGCCAGCCTTTCAGCCAAGGGCAGCTGCTCCAAGATGTCAGAGCCATCTGTCCCCAGGTCACTGGGGCTGGCATCAGCACTGGTGTCGTGCTCTTGCTCAGCTGCAGCAGTGTTTGCTACATGTGCACCTGGGTTGCTGTTCTCATCTGGAGCAGCTTTGTTCAAGGAGTGGCCTTGACCGGCTGAAGCAGCTAAGTTCTGCTTGCTACAGTTGCCAGATGCTCTGCCTCGCCCACCTGAACGATACAAAATACAGTGTGAGGCAACAGATTCATCAAGAGAAAGGAGAAAGGCAATTGTGTATACACAACTACTGTGTGCTGATCATGAGGCACTAGCTGTGCGACCCAATGGGCAGGACTATTGCTGGGCATTGCAAGCCCTGGATGAATGCCCAAACATCTAGAAAGCATGCATGCCTGTGTGCTTTTGGTGCAATGAAGGAGCAGAACCTCATTTTTGTAAGTATTCAGAAGACAAAGGCAGCAACATTGTCTGAATTGGGGCACCACTGCAGCACACCTGTTCTGCCTGCAGCACTGCTAGGTCTGGAAGGTCTGCTCTCACCACTGGCCTTGGTCCCTCTGGGCTTCCTGCCCTTCTTGCCCTCGGCTGCCTTCATGGGGGTTTTGCCTGAGCAGTCCACATTCAGCTGCACTGGGTTGAACATGCGGGGCAGCATGCGAGGGGGCCGCTCAAGCAACTGAAAATTGCCCCGCCTCAGCTTTGTTTGCAGGCTAGCACCGGTCTGCAACACCGTGGTTACTCAAGTGTTGATGCCAGCAATTGCAGAACACAAGCATTGCGCTCTCTCGTGTCTAAACAGGCTGCCAGTTGTACTGCCAGTCAAAAGCCCACTAATTGTTGTCTCTGGGCAATGGTACAATGCCCAGATGGCACAAGCAAATGCACACTTGGAACGCTGTACTGCATATGGCATGTACAAACACATATAGTGCACCACAAGCAAACAAACTTGCGATGTGCATGCGTTGACACACCAGCTTCTGCAGCAAAAAATATCTCTGTGATTATACAGCTGCAACAATTCCGGCTGCTGTCAAAGTACATGCTGAAGAACAGAGTATTGAAGTGTGGAAGCTGACCTGCAAGCCCTTCCTGTAGGAGTCTTCTTCTTTGCCCTGGGACATGATGTAGACCACCCTGCCGGCCTTGTGGCGGCCTGTGCGGCCCATGCGCTGGATGTTGCGGATGGGAGACGCGTCCGAGTCAAAGCACACAATCAGATCTACCTGCAGGGGAACAGTGTTGGTGATTGTGTAGCGAGAGTGTCTAGGTGTGTTGCCAGTGGAAGTGCAGCAAAAACCTCCACTCATCAAGCTGTGGGGGCAATTGTATAAGTAGACTCATTCTTGCATTTGGCAACCCAGTTTGGCACAGGGTGGATGCAGGACAAAGACTTCTTCAAGAGAGGCTGTGCAATGTGGTCATGAAACAGCTAAAAGCGAATTTCTCAGTGGCTGTTGCTTGGCAATGCATGACCAGTCATGGGAACACTTTCCACATCTCTGATTGTTTCTGAGGATGAGCTTCGATCAGCAGCAAAGTGGGTGATAAACTTTGTGGATAAGTCAGACCCCATGACAGCCTTGATCAAGGATGTGCAGTGATCAGCTTGTGCCCACACTCATCCGCTGATGTTCACATCTGTTCTGCTGTGACATGATCACTGGAAAGATGCAGGCCACAAGGTGGCTTGCTGTCGCATTGATGCTTTGCATTGATGGCGCAGTGATTCAAGAGCAGTGTGAAGTTGCACCTGAGGGATATCCAGGCCTTCTTCACCAATGCAGGTGGCCACCAGGGTGTTGAAGGCACCCGACCTGAAGTCAGTCAGCACCTTCTTCTGCTCTGCCTGCTTCATGCCAACCCCATTTGCCTTCCCAGAGGCCTGCCCGATGAAGATCCTGCAGCAAGAAGATTGCACATTGACGACCTCACAAGGGCAGCAGCAAATTGCTCTGGGTAAGCTGCACAGGGTAACATAGGTATGTAGCAGTTGCTGCCACCACACTCATTTCCAACAACCTCACACCGCTTGTGTCACCACATCAATGATGAAGAGCTTGTTGATAGTATGACAGAGTGCCTGCCTTGTAAGTCCAACAGCTTGTTGTGTCCCCGTTCCATGGAAGCAGACAAACTATGCTGCTTTGCTTTGGTATGCAGCAAGGAAGGTGCAGGCCCCATACCTGGCTGTGATCAGAGGCTCATGTGCCCGCAGCATCTCCACAATGGACTGCACACTGTCTCTGCGATTTGTGAAGATGATGACGCGGCCAGGGTCATCAGTCACAGCCTTCTCGCCATTGTCATCACCAGCAGCTGCCTTGGAAGGTGTATCTTGCCCAGCTGCAGCTTCAGCAGGTCTGGAATCTGACTCGGGTGTGCCCTCTGGCTTAAAGTGCTCTAGAACCACTTCCAGGAGTGCAGCCATCTTGGGGTGGGTGGCAGCTCGATTCACCAGTGACTTTAGCTGTTTATGGAACTGCATGAAACGCAAACAGAGTATACATGACTGCATGAACTGATAGTGCTATGCAGTATGCAGATGACAGCTGTGTTTGAAAGGCTGAAGTCTGTTACCAGTATTGCAAATTGTTGGGCTCAGCTCAGAATGAATGCAGGTGTTGCAACACACAGAGATGACTTGCTGAGCTGCCACAAATGCCATTTTTGGCATCTGACTGCTCATCACCACGCTTTGCTTATGACTGAATGTCTGCTGGTGGTTTGCTGAGCAATCAGCAAGAGTTTGTTTACCTCATTGAACATGGTGTTTTCACCCAGCAGTCGCTTGATGGCATTCTCAGTCAGCTTGCCATCCAGGTACTTCAGCGCTGTGTCTATGCCATAACTGTCTAGCTGATCTCGGACATCAGTCAGCACCATAGCCTGAAGCAATGATTGGCATTGTCAGCTGCAATGCGTGACACATTGACATATGCCAAGTAGGTCACTCCTGCACAACCATGCACGTAGGAATGCAAATAACAGCAGACGCTGATTGGGACTCATGCAGTCATCGTCTGTTCTTTGTTGTATGTATGTATCCAAAATTCTGGAGAGGCAACAAGCCAAAAGGCCCATGCTGGAGCGAATGGCGTCTATGAATGCTCTTGCAAATGTTTGCGAAGCACAGCACAGGCCAAGTGCGTGCACATACCTGTCTGAAGATCATGCCAGCAAGAGGATTCTTGTTAGGACGGTCCTTGTACTTGTCCGAGGCTTGCAGGAATGTGAATCGCTGGCATGTGTGTGCATTTACGTGTCCATAGTACGCCTACAAACATGCAGACCACTTGCCTTACGCCAGTGATGCCATTGCTGCAGAGCATGCAACTGGCATCGTTCAAACGTGCATGAGTCCCAAGCAACATGATGCCAGGTAAACACCAATTGCAGCTGGCAATTCAGCTGAAACGTGTTGCAGTTGCGCGACACACTGCGTCAGTGCTTGTTTGCACCATGCACGCCAACCAACTCTGAACTGTTTTCCAGTGCAAGGACAGCTACCTGCATCCTGGCAAGGCTGGTCAGCACATCTTGCAGCACATGTATGAGGGTCTGCTTGCAGTAGTCCACTTCTCGAGTGGGCTGCACCACCCTTTCATCCACACAGCGCTGGTGGACGTGGGGCTGGATGTCGGGGTCTGTCTCACTGCGGTACTGGATGGCTGAGATCATCAGGTTGTCAATCACCTCCTGCATTGATTCAGGAACTAAGGGTCACCCACTGTGCCTTGCATCATCCAAGATCAAGACATTGAATGCTGAGCATTCATCACTGCTTCTTCAAGATTGTAAACAGCATGTGTTTGATCAGATTGTTGGGCAGCAGAGACAAAGAACAGATGCACAGGGTCTTTGCAATTTACAGGTAGGTGAACAAAGTATGATTGCATTGATGGACTCAAAGCAAAATGGATGCTTGTAGCAGGTACAAGAGTGTACCCTGATCTGATAGGCTGGGATACATTACAACCCTGAACATGACAGGTACCGCAATTTCAAAACTGTACAGCAGAGACAAACACCAGATGCACAAAGCCATCTCAAACACTGAACATGACAAGTACTATTTTTCATATTTGTGGTGAGTGCCACACCTGGATGGACTCATTGTTGCTGCCTGGAGTGGCTGACAAGCCCAGCACCCGGAACTTGCATTTCTCCTCCCTCAACTTCTTGACTGCCAGCACCACATCGCTGTTCCCTTTTGCTCGGTGGCACTCATCAACAACCAGGCACACAATCTTCTTGTGGGGACAGATTCCTGCACTGGGAGTCCACTTTCACAACTGACATGGCTTCAGCAACCACAAGTTGGACCAAACATCTGCAAACAGCTGGTTTTGGGCCGTCCATGCACTGTTACTGCAGATTGGAACGCAACTCACATCTGCACTCACAGTGCGGGTTTTGGTCTTTGATAGTCTGAGGTGTACATGTGATGCAGCCAGCATCACAGCTCTGTGTACAGGTGTAATCGCCACCTAGGCAATGCAGTTGTGCAAGAAACATGCACTCATTTGCAGAGAAGCAGAACCTCTGTCGACATCATTGCGGAAGGTCTGAGGCGTGCAGAAGAAGATGCGCTTGTAGGGCCGCTCCCACAAGTCCTGCCTGTCAAGCCGCTTGCAGCTTCCTGTCAGCTCCTCAATGGAGGTCTGCAAAGTGGGGCCCCTTGAGTTTGGGCCAAGGAGCTCAGCATGCAATAGTCATGGTGAACTACATGTGCCCATCAATGCAACAGCAGTGAATGTTTGACACGCCAAGATAGCACACATTTGCTGATAGCATGCATACACAGCCTCCTGGAAACGCAGGCAAGACAAATCTTGCCATAGTGAAAGCACACCTTTTTGTGTGCAGTGCAGATTATGTCTGCGGTGCATGCATGCAATCAGTTACAGGCAGGGTCACCTTGGAGACTCCCATGAACTCATAGCAAGCCTCGATCTGCTGGTTCACAAGGGGCTTGGTGGGAGCAACAAACACTACCTTGCCCTGCAGAAGTACAGCATACAGTCAAGCATGCATAACACCACTGTGTGACTGTATGACTGCACGTATAGCTTGCAGCATTTGGAATCCCTGCTTGGACTTGTGTGCTGCTGCTCATGATGTAATGCTGCAGTGGCAGCTCTTATATCATGGCAATGTGATGTTCATGCTTTTTGCCAAGCCTTTGAGACAATACCTCAGGAAACCACCTTGTGAAGTTGTGCATGACGACTGCAGCAATGAGGGTCTTGCCAAGCCCGGTGGGCAAGCAGACCAAAGTGTTCTGCAGCAGCGCTGTGTTGATGATGTCTATCTGGTATGCCCTTTCAGGCACAGAAGCAGGGTACACCCAGTGCTTTGCATTGGACCTGCAGCACAATCACAAAGGGTTGGTGCACTGCTAGACGCCTGCACATCACCCTGTCTACACAATGCGGCAGCAGCACAAAGGGTGCCCTTGTCAGTGCTGGCATGTTGCGAAACATACGACACGGCCTTAAGCTGCAGCTTGGATAAAACTGTATGTCAAATCTTGTGCAGCGTGGACGGGAAGTAGAAAAGCAAAACTGTACTTATGCACCCTGATGCCTGAGTTGAGCAGATTAGTGCTGCACTCCATCAGCTCATCCTCACTAGTGCCTTCCTCCACAGCTTGGGCTTCTTGGGCCCTGATGGAAGCTTCAGCAGGTGCAGATACAGCGACTGCAGGCCTAAGTGGTGCAAGCTGCATGGCATCTTCACCACCCACAGCTTGTGCGTCTGCAGCTGCTGTGCCATCAGGCTGGCTGGTCAAGTCAATGCAGAGGTCTTCGGCATCTGCTAGAACACCAGTTGCCATGATGGCTTGCTGCTGCGGCTGATGTAAAGAGTGAGGCACAGATGCACTGCTGCCAAGTGTACCACTGACTGGCTGCTGCAGGTGGCCTCTGGCCGAGTGCGCTGCTATGTAGCTTTGCATGGAGGTCTGTGCAAACGTGTGTTGAGGCTGTTGGTGCTGCGGATGATGCTTTTGCACAGGAGGCACCGGCAGCAGAACATTGTGGGGGATTCCTTGCTTAGGGGCCTCTGCAGCTGAGAGAAATGCTGTTGCACAGGAGGCATCTAGCTGTGGCGTGCCATCGTGAGAAGGGGAAGGTTGAGCAGCAACGACACTGATAGACACGCAGCCCTGTCTGGCAGCAGCTGGTGGAAAACATGCGGCAGAGTTCACAGAACTTCGATTCTGCTTGCTTGCCAGATGACTGGCTTCCAGGGCGTCCAAGGCGTCAAAGTCCTGCAAGTTGCAAAATTGCCACACCTGACCACTGCTGCCTTTTGAGCACTCGTGCAGCAAGGTAGGATTGCTCACCAGGTCATCAAAGTCGTCCATGGCTGCTCCTGAGTGACGGGCTTTGGCACCCGGGCGCTTTTCTTGAAGCTATACCTCACACACGCAGAGTGATGCAGCACGCCTGTTGCCTCGGACCATCGGCTCGCCCGATCTTCGCGGCGACACTGGCTTGAGCTGCTTCATGATCAGCGTATGGGTGCCTTGTCGACGAGAACAAATGCATGGGCCTCTGATCGACAGCAGTTACGTCGCATTCCGAGTGGTGTCTCCTGGGCAGCAGATCGGTATCGCTGCCATTTCAGTGTACAATGCTCGCGCAATGAATTGGGCGCAGCATGCGCAGCACGAATGCCCACATGCGAGCAGGTTTTGCCAAAACCGTTTTGGAGGGATCCGAATGCTGATCCGAATGCTGCTAAGCTCCGGACAGCAAAACCCAACACTTTGGCCAGACCGATCCTGGATCTTGGAAAACGTCCACCACACACCAGCACATGTGACGAGCTTCGTATGATGGAACAACGGCTGTTGTGACAGTCATGCCGAACACTCCTCAGACAGAATCTGCTCAACTGGTGCTAGGTCATCTGGACACCCTCATTCCCGTCCTCAGCTGCCTAATAAGATCGAAGACATTGCAAGCGCTTCTGCTGTCAGCAGACTTTGGAATATTGCGACCCGGAAGCTCCACCTCAAACACCTGTACGAGAATGAAGATTCCCCTGCCAATGATAAGCTGGTGGTGCTAGAGTCTAACAAGCTGCAATATCTGCAGCTGCAGGGTCCTGAAAATGGAGACCTTTTGTCAAAGGTTCACAAGTCACCAATTCATCTGGAATGCTGGGCATGTCATGTGACATCATGTGGCCTAAAGAGACCTGAAAGTGATGATATGGAATGGGCATTCAACCTAAGCGAGCCTCCCTTTGATCCCAGATCCAGGCACTTCGGATTTGTCTGATGATCTACACATGTAACCATGACATTCTCTGATTTTACATTGTGCATGTGGGTGTGGTTGGTTGCTGCCTGTAGTACATTGTGCAACGAAGCTTGTGATGGAGCCAATTAAGCAGCTGATTTCTTTTGGGGGCAACATATGGTATTGGTGATTGCTACATTTCCTCTTGTGACCAGCATGACAGTGCATAAATGGTGAGCTGTTCCTGGTCATACAGGGTAAGAAAAGAAAAGACTATGCCTTTTGGCATCAATTCAATGAGAAGCCCAGTATTATACCGGGCTGCCCAAGATCATACATGATACAGCCGCCTCTGCAATTACCAAATTTCGACTTGACTTTTAGAGCCTGTTGACAGACGAGCACAAAGCCAAGCAACATCTAGCAAAATTTGCCCCAGCTGCTGGCAGTAGGGAAGGTGGCGCACACACAGCAAAAGACACCTCAAGTTCTGTGTGTGATCCCCTCATGCGTGTGGTTGCTCGCACCCAAATACTCATCTTGTTGCGTGTGCATGTAAGCGGTGTTTACTCCCAGGGACAGGCCAGCTTAAGCTGACGCCTGCTAAGAACCTCTCATCCAAGCACTGCTTGCACATGTGAAACAACATGAGTGTTGTTCGAAAATGGCTGAGGTGATCTTGCCTCCAATTGTGTTTGCTATCTTCTGTCACACGCAGGCAAAAGCAGCATTGCAAGCGGATTACAATGCAGACACCAGTGCCCAGCTAGCAGCTACTGCCCAGCAGCAGAAAGACATCAACAAGGCAGTGCAGAATAAATGGCAGCAGGCACAGGCTACCCAGTGCTCTATTGCAGATCTGCAGTAGCCGAAGGACCAGGGAAATTTTGAGCTTCAGAGCTTACTGAGTCTTGTCCCAGAGCTCAGAGACATGATGACAAGGCGAAACGCTGTCATGCAGTGCAGCTGGCTAGAGTCACCCTAAGCTGCAGTGGTGTAAGCACAGCATGATCATGATTGTGATTGAATTTACTGCGTCCGAAAGGGAACATGTTGGCCAGATGATCATGGCCCGAAGATGTACCAGACATGGTCTCTGATGTCAATGCAGGCCACAAGACAGCGGAAGGCAAAAGATGAAACATTATCTCTAGAGAGTGGTTAGCCACACGGTGGCAGTGAAGTGCAGGTGCCATTTGCAAGACCCAACCCAGCCCATTTGCACATACGTTACTAGACATGCCAAGCAGCTGAGACAAGTGCTCAGCAAATGCACAAAGCTTAAGATGGGCTGCTAGTTGTCTCAGTAGGTGACACCCACCAACAGTGGTGCAGAGCAGTGCTGTCAACACAAATCGATGCTGTTTGAGCTTTTGACCAGCACTTTTGGTGGCTTAAGCCTTGCACATGATGCTGCAGGAAGAGCGTAGTAGCAACAAGGCTCAGCAGATGCCAAGGTGAGACAAACTTCTAGCCTGTGCTTGCTGCTCAGCAACGACTAACTGTTGTTTACTGCTGACCATGCCATGATGTTTTGGTCATCATGGGAGGGAGCATCCAACAGCAATACCCTGGTGTTGTGCAGATGCAATTTCAGAGCTCAGGTGACACCTTGTTCAAGGAGTTGTTCAAGGAAACGGCTGAGGCGCTGCAGCAGGCATTTGCTGTCTTGGAGGAAGGCATTGCAGCTTCAAGAGCTCAGGTGACACCTCATCATGTTTATGGGTTCTTCTGGCCAAACTGCATTCTGTCACCAACAGCTGAGGGCTTAAGCTGACGCCTGCTAAGAACCTTTCATTCTAACAGCAGTTCATATATTTGTGTTCAGGCACTGTCACGCGCATGCAGGATGCCTATACGCAGCCTCTGGTTGAATTGACCAAGCAGAGCAGAGTGTCACGACCTTTGCTTGCTGTATTCGGGTTGTACAGACAGGTGAAGCAGTTTTTGAGGCAGTTCAAGACAACTTCGTGGCCCTGATCGCCAATCTGTTACCCAAGGTGGTGAGAGGTCTGACGGTCTTTAGTTGCAGTGTGGGTTGTGCTTGTTGAGAGTGGGTGATGCACATCGCCTGTCTGGCTGTTGCGTCTGACGGACTGGCTGAGATGTTGAAGTGCAGCACTGCCTAATACAATGCTCAGCAAGCTCCGCAGGGTGCCGCGATGGCTGGATTGCTATTCGCTGCTGCGTTCGGCATTGTTCGGCAGAGAAACATCGGAAAATTGGCATTTTTTGTTTTTGTTGCCCATTAAACATAGGTGGCTGTTTGGGACCTTTCTGCATGCATCTGGCTTAATGGTCTAGTGGTATGATTCTGCCTTTGGGTGGCAGAGGTCGGGCGTTCGATTCGCTCTTAAGCCCTTTTGCTTGGCTGCTGTTCAATTTTTTTCAAGCGCCATGTTGATGTACATGCCCAGGGCTACATGTACATGCTTAAATAAATGAAATCGGAGCTGTATAGCCGAAGATATGGCTACTTTTAGGTGTGCAGTGCATTTGCATGCATGCATATGCATAGATGCTGTCTACACACATGCGTTCATTGTTGTGTGACTTGTATGGGCGTATTTGCACAAAACAGCAACAGGTGACATTCTCTTGAACCTTGAATGCTGCCCCAAATCACTGTCCTCAATACCCAAGACGCCAATACACATGTGTCCATGCATGTTTTGAGGTACATACACATGCATGCATGCCATATGGAGTTTATACATTTGTAAGCTGTAGTGCACCTTATGTAGACTCCACATGCACTGCAGAGAGGCTGCAGGGGTGGAGGGCCGCCATGTCAATGACCCACAAGCTGTACCCAGTGCAATGCTGCATACCGGGCTCAGCAGCTTGGTCATTCCATTTGCAGGAGCTGAAAATACAGATGGTGGCTCGAAAGGTGCACCAGAGCCTTCAATGCATGCACAGGTGCATGTATGACAGCAATAGTGGGTAAACTGCAATCTGTGGTTTGGCTGTCTGGGAGTGAAGACACAAAGCTTTGTGGTTGTACGTTTTGCCAGGCTGCATGCCATACACAATGTGCATTACAGCTGTAAGCACCCAGAGTTATTCTTCTCTGCAGCAGCACTTGTCACAACAGTGTTGCTGGCCATATGGCACGGTCTTGATGCAAGTCCGCTGCATGCAGCAGGCAACCCAAAGACACTGAAAACATTGCATTACAGCACATCAGCCTAGGACAAAATAATCATTTTCATTGAGGCCATCGATGCAGCTACTGACTGTTATCTACATCAGCTCCATTAAGCTGTCTTGAGCAAATGGGGTTTGCCAAAAATGTCCACATAGTTGTCATCAGTGTATTGGATAATGCGCACACGTGCAGCCTGAACCCAAGCTTGCAAGGCACCTGTCAGCTTGACCCCTAGTGGCAATGTGAGGCATTGTAAATTAGTACAACCCTGTAAACAACCCCAATCACAAACATCAGTGAAGACTTTTGGCTGAAGAGCTGCCACAGGCATGAGGGAGTAAGCTGACCTAAATCTAGACTTAGATCTACCAATTGATGGGTTGTTCAAATCGCTAGCGAGACCCTTCAGGTGCAGATGATGAAGACTACATGGGAATTGAGGCAAACCTAACCGCCCTCCAACCAACGGGACACCTCTATACATGATAACTAGATCACTCTTACTTGAGTCAAGGACAATCTGGGTCAAACAGCTGAGGTGTGCAAGCTGGCACCCAGTACCAGCTGAGTCAAACAGGCTGGTGCCACAGAAGCTGAGATTTTGGACCTGTCCGGGCAGAACAAGCTTGCATGGCAGCCTAGGTGTATCTACCCTGCTCAGTGACACGCTAGTTAGGGATGGCAAATTGCTCAGGTCCATCAGGCTGCAACAAAATCCTTCAAGCGTAATCTCCTGGAGCTGATGGGAATCAAACAGATGAGAGCTTTTGAAAGGTGCTTGACCCTCAATTGTACAGTCTGTATCTGCTATGTATAGCAAATCTTGTAGACAGGGGCATGTCGCAAGGACAGATGTGATCACCATCACCATTTGCGAAGCTTCAACACGCACAGCTGCCGGACGAATGTGCAGGCTCACTAGCAAAGGACCCCAGGCAGAACTAGAAAAGGCAGAAATGTCAGGGAATGAAGTGCGGCCAGCATATCTTAGATGGACTCTTGTACGATTTGTCAGTCCAGCATTCATGTGACTCATGGTCAGCTCATGCATTTCTGGGACATTAAAAACGGTAGCAGAAGTAAACAAACTGCACCCGTCAATCCTCAAAACCTTGAGAGCAGACCATCCTTCAAAATACATAAGTGGGTAGTTTTGCTTGTATCCCCAACCAGAGTGGCTGAGGTCAAGGCACCTTAAGTTGGTCATGTTGCTGAAATCGATCTGCTCCGACTCACAGATCAGGCTTTCATGAAGGCTCAAGCTGGTCAAGGTGGTGAGGCCCTCAAAGAACTGAGGAGTTGTGCATCTGACTGTACACTGGATCAAGCTTACGTTCGTCAGCAACTTCAGGCTCTTAGCCAGCGTTTGCTTGACTTCAAGAGACAGGTGAACTTCAGGATAGTCACCTTTCACACTTGCCTCAGTTGCAAAGCTTGACTGGCAACACATGTACATTGCGCCCTGAAGAACCAGCTTTTGCAGTGACTCAGGACACTTGGACAGGCATGAGGCAATGACATCGGCATAATTGATAGTTCTGGCTCTGACATACAGCGTCTTGAGCTGTGCCAGGTGAGTGAGCATTGGAAGCATCTGAAATGAACTGGATGTGGTTGTTGTCATAAAGCAGGATTGACAGTCCAGGAACAACTGCTGTAAGTTGGCTGCTTGGTCTGTGTAATCATGGATGACAGCTGCAAAGGGACCATCAGCAGACAGCATTTGGCAGTCAATAGGAATGCTCCTCACTGTGGAACTTGCTGCCTGTTGCATCTGTGCATTGCTGGACAATGCTGATGTAAGCTGTATCTGATTTATTGCAGCTCTGCTGCTTAGAAAAGCGCCCCACTGCTCTGTTTTGGTGCTAGTGCAGGCATGCAACTGCAAGCTCTGTATCCGGCTGCCACTGACTGTTGAGCGCCACGACTGACATGCACAAGCAGCAGCGCAGTTATCAAGCGCATTCCTCTGTAGCTCGCAAGCTTGAACAAGGATCTGAGCGGGAAGTGTTGACCAATCAGCTCCTGCAACGAACAACCAGAATCTTGAAACTACACTGCAACAGCAATGAGTTGACAGGCAGCCTGTGACCAGGCTCCAGGCCAGTCTGATCGGTCTGCAAACCGTAATAGAGCTAAGTATTGACACTGACCTGCGAGGTTTCGGGCATATTCGTGAGCGGCCGACTCAACGCCCTTCGGAAAGTCTGCCTGCAGCATCGCTTTGCGCCCTGCAGCGTCGTCCGAGAAATTTATACACAGAAGTGCACAATGACGTACAAGCACGTTAAATGTGGCTGAGACCACTCACCCTTGAGGGAATGCAGTCCTGGTTGCGAGGTCAAGAACCTCGCGCCATGCACGTTACCGAGGCTATCTTTGCTACTTCCCGAGGTCTTGAGCAGCTTGCTCTGCTTTGGTTTCGGAGCAGTGACCGCGAAGAGCTGCGCGCGCGAAACACCTGAGTACTTCACAGTCTGCACGCAAGCCTGCGCAGTAATGATATAGTAGTCGAGCAGTTACCCGGCTGCAGGCAGCCTTCATAGGCCACCTACCATAGTGTGGCATGGCGATCAACATACAGATACGATCACGGGTAAGATGCATCTGTTGCTCGCAGCCTCCGTAAGTTACGATCGTCTACCTGATGGATTCCCTGCCGCAGGAGTACACAGGCGTGGTGTGGGAGCGCCCTGTGGCGGCAATCGCCACTGTAGGAAGTGTTCGGGATGACTTCTGCAAAAGCTATCAGTTGCTGGCTCAACACTGCCAGCTACACTATGATCACATACTGCTTGACAGCAAAGATGCAGTACAAAAGGTGGGTCTTGCGAAGCCCGGTCCCTGCATCTGTGCACACCTGCTATTCCAGCTTATCTGCATGCGTGTGGTGCAGGTTGCTGCCTCAGCACTAGATACCAATCCCAACAAAGTGGTCCAACTGGGTGTGAGCTTTCAGGCCAGCATTGCATTTTTCATCTGGCATGGCTTGAGAACCACTCCCATCCCAAATGCAGCAGGCTTGTCCGTCAACTGGCAGACAGACTCAGAGACTCTTGTGACAATAATCAGAGACATACATGCTTATGGCAGGATGGCTTCAGTCGTCACTGAGCAGGATCAACTCCTTGTCTACAACAAAATAGTCTCAACAGCGCCTACACAGCTGCTTGCCCAAGACTGGTGCCCAGTTCTTGTCATGATGACAGCATGCCATCCTCAGCAGTGCCTCAGGCACATCTTGGAGGGATGCAAGCGGGCATCAACGTTTGAAGTATTGCTCCAGCACACAATGTCAAGAGGACCCTGCCCCACTGCTCCAGGACCCATCACCTACCACGTCTTGCTGCACACTGCCCTGCTACTGCTCAAGCTTGCTTCCCTGGCAGACAGCATCACCATGGACTGTCCCGACACAAGCCTACCACTGCGTGTCCTATGGGAGCCCATCCAAGGGCTCTCTGTCAGCATTTCTCAGTACACCGACAAACCCAGCAACAGCAACAGCACCAAACCATATGACATCCTCATGAGCCTGCCAAAGATCAAGTTTGAGCCTGTTGAAGAGCGACACCTGTCCAGACTACTGGTCATCCTTGCCATGCCCATGCTTGAGCAGACAATCACACACAGTGGACCTGTGGCTGACACATGCTTGTGCCTGCTGTTGGCCCTGATGGCCAATACAAAGACAGCTACATACAGGACAGTGGCAGCTCAGATCATGAGAACAGGTCAGTGTTTTTCTGCCGTGGACTTGGCATGCGTGACTTGCATCAAACCTGCATGAGGCTGCACTAACAGCAATGCGCCCAACAGTGATTGCCCAGCTTGAAATTGCTGTCTAGGCGACCAACAGTTACCAACGTTGTCAAGTTGCACTACACCAAGTTATTGCCACTGCAGGACATCTGAAAGCACTATTGCTGGCAAAGACGGCATCCAAGACCCGAGCACAGGCAGCCTGCAAGCTGATCAGCTGCCTCACATGCAACAGCCGCCTGACTACTGACACAGTACAGAAGAACCAGAGCCTCTTTGCACAATCTGACATCTTCTCCACATCTGATGTGCTTGGTTAGAGAATTGAGCCATTCGCAAGTCCCAAGTGCAGATGCTGTTTGTACCGTTCAACAACTCGCAGGCAATAGTTCTGATTAGCAAGCTTCAAAACTATTGTACCCTCCTGAATATGCACCATTACTGTAATGGACATGGAGTCATATTGGCTGCAGCATGGTTTATGTCAGGTGTTGCACCCAATGCTGTATGTATTGAGTATAATATATCCATGGTACACGCAATTGCATCAGCAGCCCGCATATTGGCGTGCAAGACTGCTTGCAATACGATGCAATGTGATGCATACAGACACTTTGCCTTTGTCATAAGTCGTCGGTTCATCTTCCAGACTCGAAGGCCCTCGTTGACCGCAGCTGATCTTCCTCTTCTATGCGTTGCAGATCTGCTCGCGCAGATCTTGAACAGCGCAAGACCGGCGTAACGCTAAACATTCATCTTTGCCCGCCGATCACGGCAATCTGGCAACAAGGCAGATCGCTTCTGTGCAGCATACCTCTCGTGAGCAGCGTTTTGGTAGCTGTGCTGCGGTCGCGCTGATCGCCGCTTGAATATGTCGTGTGCTGGCGGGCTGATGCCTGTGACCAGCGCAAGAGGCCTGCTTTCTCGCCAAAAAGCGACGTGGAACCTGCTCACTTGTCGCGGCGCTTCCCGTGATCATAGCCTTGGCTTCGGTTCCGGACTGTCCCGGCTGAGCTGCCCTCAAAGGCATAAGCTTCGTATTTCGTCAGATAGTCAGATGCAAACGTCTGAACACGAGCGTACACAAGTGGACATACACTCGCCATATCCTCTTTCAGATACTCAAGTCCAGTCCTATAAAGACTCTGGCTTTGTACGGCTTCCTGGTGTGTTTGACGCTCAGACACTGGCACACTACACTCCTACCATGTCCTTGGAGGTAGCCAAGGCAGACAAAGCCCCATTGGAGGAGGATTCTGATTATCAAAAGGCCTTCACCCAGGTGCATATGGCCTCGTCACCATTGTTCTCAAACAGACATATCTGCTTCCTAAATTTGCCTGCATTCTGACACCAATCCTGTCAGTGTGCACACCATGTTGCAGATCATGAATATTTGGGTTGAAAGCAAGCCAGTGAAGGAGTTTGTGTTGGGTCAGAAATTGGGGCGTATTGCCTCTGAACTTATGGGGGTAAGCTTCAGCAGTGCTGCATACTCTGGACCGCAATCATGCATCATTGACAGTCTGCAGGGTCCTGAATGTTGCTAATTTTGCAAATGAACGGCTTTGACCTCATGGAGGTCTGTTGACTGCAACCTTTGAGGCTTGATAGAGACATTGAGCTAGAATTTCCCTGCAGCAGTCACACGTGGCTTGAGAGCAAGTTGATGCATTTGCTGATGTTGAAAGTCTGCTCATGCGCAGGTGGACGGCGTGAGGATCTATCATGACCAAGCACTCAACAAGGAACCCGGTGGGGGTTACACCCCTTGGCATTGTGATGGCTACTACTGGCCACTTCAGTCTGACAAAATCCTCACGGCATGGGTGCCTCTGCAGGTATCACACATCTTCCAAAAGATCTGGCATGATCCTCCACAACTCATCCCTGAAAATGTCGCTTTATGCAAGCTGCTTCAAATGTGCCATGGCTGTTGCATCGACTCTGTATCAAGGAACTCAGTTGCCACATAGCGCTGCATTCTTCCTGCTGCTACCTGCATCTGCCGGCACACAAGTAGTTTGAGATACAGACTTGGTTTGCTGATGATCAACGTTGCACATATGCAGGCTGTGCCCAATGAGATGGGACCTTTGCAGTTTGCTGCCGGAAGCCATACACATGACCTCGGCAGGTATGTCCTGAATGCCAGTCATTGTGGTTGCATTGCTGCTATGTCATATGGCTGCACGAACAATTACACTCTAGCTATTGACTGTTATACATGTCCATGTGTGTGTGCCAGTCAGTCATCTCAAGTCAGCAGATTACTCCCTGTGGCAGAAATCTGCTGCCAAAGCAGGCTGTACGCACTTGTTGCTGTTGCTTCAACAGTAGCTTACGCAATAACTGATCATGACTGCATGGTGCATGTTGTCGCTAGATGCCAAAGCGCAATGTCTGACCTTTGTAAACTGTATTCAACTAATGATGATCAGGGACTTGGGGATTGGAGGGTAGGCCCACAAAAAAATTGATGCTGCTGTGAAACAAGGAGGCTTTGAGATCATCAGTGAGCCTTTTGAGCTAGGTAAGAAAGCAGACGTAGCTGCACAAGTGCAATCCTTTGAGGGCGCATCTCATGAATCATGTACACCTCTTAGCTACATCTGATGCACGCTTTGAAGGCGCATCCTACACATGACCTTGGTTGCAGGAGAAGTCAGCTTTCACTCTGGTTGGACTTTCCATCAGGCGGCAGGCAATGGGACAGATGCACCGCATGAAGTGTTCACCATCATTTTCATGGACAAGGACATGATCATGGCGGAGCCTATCAACCACAACCAAAGGCTTGACCACGACAGGTCTGTGAATCTCAGAGTTCACTTGAGCCAGAAAGCCCTGAATCCATTTCCATTGCTGCAGCAATATCTGCAAGCCGTATGGTTCGGTGTTTCACTGTGCAGTAAAATGCAGGTGGCTGCCAGGGGTGATGCCAGGGAAGGTGTGTGACTCGCCTCTGAACCCAGTGGTGTGGTCAAGAGACATGGGTTTGTAACGTCACAGGACTGCTGGGCACACAGACACACCCATGATGGTTTTTGTAGTACAATGCTGGTTTTGCTGTTGTATGTTTGCTTCAGGATCTGTGTTTCGTTTGTAGTGCTTGTATTTGTAGCTGTACAATTAGGCTTGTTGCAGAGGGTTGGCCGACCTCTGCTACTGTGCGTTGGTCATAGGCTTGCTGTTTTGTTGTCAAGCTTGTTGTCAAGCTTGAAGCCGAGGATTTCAAGATTCTAGCTGTACAAGTTGCAGCAAGACATAGCTATCATAGTATGGACATGGCTATGCACAAATTACTAGTACTACCAGATACTTTCGTGATTGCCACTTGTCTTATCCGTCACTAAAGCCTGCCATTCGTATGTGCAAACACTGCACTTCCAGTGAGCTCTGATGCAGCTGGAGAAGGTCACATGGTCTAGTGACAATGGGTGGTTCTTCTTGGCATCCCAAAACCGTGCAACCTGTGGTGCCTTTCTGGCCAGCGTGTTATGCTGACATGTTGATGTGCCTGAGCAGAAAGGACAGCCCATCCCTGATGATCTAGCGTACACTCTAGCCTCCCAGATGTGAGGAAGGCTGTCTGGGCACTGATCACATGACCACCACACCTTACGGCCGCTGTGAGGCCTGATGACATTGTTGCCAAGGTTAATGTTGCGCTCTTGATGCCACTGTGCCTGCAGCTCTTTTGCAAGCATGCTGATGGAGGGTCCAACCTCTTTGGGCTGCTCTTTTGTTGATTGTTGCCAGCTGTTGTTGCGGTTGCTGACATCACAGGCTGTCTCTGCAGATTGACATGTGCGCCTCAACCTCAATCAGCATGCAAGACTAGGTGTTGAAGCTGTTGAGGACGAAAGCGGGCGAGCAAGGTGACACACCTGTGCAAAAGGTTGACTGCTGCTGCAAACAAGCAGTCATGTGCATACTTGCAAGCATACAATGCTTTGGGTCTGGTGCGCCTTTGCCGCAGCTGTTCAGCAGCCTGGCGCACTGCTGCATCTGCGAAGGCCGCCTGAAAGCACCAAATCCTGGTCTAAGATCTGCCGTCAGTTGCAGCAGCCTTGTGCTGACAAGCTGAACTTTGCGCTGGAACGTCAGGCGGGGCGCACCTGGCATGACGGATATTATGAGATATTGCTGCTCCCATATTGCTGTGGCGTCAAGACCGTCTGCTTTGAGCAGATCAGGTCTTTGATCAGATCTGTGCTGTTCTCGAGGTGGAGGAGACGCTAAGGACGTGCGGCTGTGCTGCTTTGCTTTGCTCTGACTGCGTCAAAAACAAATGTTTTTGCTGCTACATGCGATATAACGCTTCCCAATGCCGTCTGGTTCTAACTAGGTGCTGAGGTTTCTGTCATCGTTCAGCTTGTGAGTCATCTCAGCTTGTGAGTTAGCTCAGCTCAGCCAAATGCTTACAACTTGCTCAGCTGGAGAGCCCTGCACTGGCAGCCAATGAGACTTGCAAACTCATTTATCTAAAGTAAATGTTGGGATTTGCTACCGTAGTGTTTGTCAGCAAATTGATATACTCCGAGTTCTTACCACAGAGTGACCCCTTAAGGACCCGAATATGTCTCCGTATCTTGGTGGCACCTGCAACATAAGCAACAATGGTTTAACGCACAAAGAATTGCCTGTGTTGTTGGCTAAGGGCTTGGAACCGTGACTGGGAAGACAGCCAAGCGCACTTGGCACCTGGACTTTAGCTGTGAAGGTTCAAGTTGCAGCAAGCCTGGCTAAAACATCACGCCGGTGGTGTAGCAGCCACAGCCAAAAGTTTGACACTGCAGAATGATGTCTTGTGGGAGCTTAGGATGCTGCAGACTCAAGTGACGCACTGGCATATGGAGTTCATACTTCAGGGTCTGAACTGAAGCCACAGGTCTTGGGCAAACCCCGTAGGAACTCTGCGCAAGTACCTGCACTCTCAGCTCACTGGTGAAAGGCTCTCAACATTTGGATGAAGGAGCACATCACAAGCAGTATTAGTGCAGCAGCTGCGGGATGGCATGGGGGCCGGGCAGGCCGCAGGCAGGCTGCAGCTTGTCATTCACAGTCAAAGCAATGCATGGCCTAATAGGGCAGATATCTCGACAGGAAAAGGGCAAGACAGGGCAATGAGCATACTGCTGATTGCTACAGAGCAGAGCGCATCAGAGCAGAGATTTGATGCCAACTCGGTGCAGCACACAAAACAGGGCAGAATCCGGACATCATGGCAGAGCACATAAAGCAGGCCAGAGCACATAAAACAGGGCAGAGTCTAGACATAGCATAGTCATCACCATATCTGGACACCATCAAAGCAGGTCAGTATGAGCAAATGATGTGATGCACTGGCATGTGGGCTTCACAGTTCAGGAAAAAGCTCACAGGTTTAGGGTAAGTCCTAAAGGATCTCTGCATAAGCACCTGCTTTCTCAGCTCACCTGTGAAAGGCTCTAAACATTTTGGTGAAGAAGCACATCAAAAGCTGTATCAGTGCAGCAAAGCAACAGCAAAGCTGTAGTGACACCGTCAGGAGCAGCAGAGGCTCACTCATGACTGAGCCCAAACTGCTTGTTCACATCAAAGCATGGTACACCTGTACCCAAGCCAACTCTGTAGCTGTTGGTCGCGGTTGGTAGTTTGCGGGGTGGCATGTACATGTGGGCTGAGCAGGCTGCAGGCAGGTTGCAGCTTGTTATCCAGAGTCAAAGCAACGCATGGCCTGATCGGGCAGATATCTGCACAGCAAAAGGGCAAGACAGGGCAGTGAGCACAGTACTTATTGCTACAGGGCAGAGCATACAGCATAGCATAGCATTTACACTGAGAAGGTAACAGCATCTTGCAACAAGCTGGTTGCATGTGTGTTAGTCACCTGAATGATTGTTGTCAAGAGCTAGCCCGCCCCTTATTACCTTTTCAAGCACACAGTCTCCGATGCATACCTTCAAACACTGTGCCAGTCCTGTAAAAGGCAACAAGGCTGGCTTATTTTGGCTTGCTGCCTGCTGCACAGGCTGAGCATGGGACAGCTGAGAAGGCTGGGCTTGCGCGCAGACTGTGACACGCTGACTTGAACATCTACAGCGCAGGGGCAGCGCGCCAGCAAAGCAATGAGACCTGGTGCTTCTCATGCACAGCAGAGGAATCAGGCAGAGACAAGAAAAAGAAAAGTTTACGCTTTTCAGCGATCATAACGGGAGCCTCCTAAGGCGGCAGCCCAGAGCTATGACCATAGGCCATAGCCCTGAGGGAAAGGAAAGATCCTAAACCTGAATCAGGCAGAGACCTCATGCACCACAGGCTGGTGGACTAGACATATCACAAGCTGCACTTTCAGCAAACAGGTACTGCAAGTGATGGCAGTAAAAGAGTTGACATGCATCGCCTGTTGACCCTGTGCTTGAGAAGGTAATGCTGATAGTGCCCAGCCAGCTCTGGACAACATGCTCAGCTTGACCCCATGTGATTCCCTAGGAGATGACATGGCGTACCAGGGGTGGGAGGGTTGCCCCATCCCCGGCAGATGACCTGCATCACACACACGCTCAGACATTCTGGTTTGCTGGATGTACAAGAAGTAAAGTGGCATGGCTCCCTGCATTGCTTGAACAGGCTGCGCTCACACATGCAGGTATGAAGTCACTAGCACCTGCTGTTTGATGTATGCAAGTCATGATGCTAATAAGCAGCACAGTCTGTGCATGATGACGCCACAGCTACTCAGAGACTAGCCAAGCTGTACCAACAAAACCAAACCACACAGGGCTCAAAGCATGCGGCCAGCTGAATACATGTGCAACACGCATATGTGTTGAGTCATTCAGTCATGACATTACTTGCTTAGCTGCATGCCATGTGAACTATGTCGCAGCAGTGATCACATGTGGCTTGGCCTTCGGTCACTTTGAGTCATCACTACATCCAGATCACACACTCCTGCACAGACGAGCTCATGTCACCGGCATGCAAATCAGAGCTCACTGATAGCTAAGCTGGTCCAGGAGGACTCTTATACCTACAGAGGCAAACCTGCTCCTCTTCTGCTTTCTACCTCTTGTGTTATCTTGTGGAATAGCATCTGACCTACTTTGGCTGCCACCTCTCTTGCTAGCTTGTCCAGGTCAGGGTGACCTTCATTCATGTACCTATGATGTGCAGGAGCTCAGAAGGGGGAGTATGTGGTACTGCAAGAAAAGTGAGTCAGTGGCTTAAGCTTATGGGGATGACAAGTCTGGATGGGCTGCACTGAAGATGCGCCAAAACAAGATGTTTGCATGTGACATCACTTGCAAAAGATCTCGTTAACTTGACGCCGAAAGGCGTAGTCTTGTCTTTTCTTTTCTTTCCACTTGCAAAAGAGACAAGCTTGTCCAACAGGCACAGCTGTACCGGTTAGAGAGGTCACCCCTTGAGTGCCCATGTCTACTTCATGAAGAACAGCAACTCTGCATATATGTGGCAAAGAATACCTTGTACCTTGGCTTGGCTTTGCTTGGGAATACAAAGTAACGTCAAACTTAACAATTGACCTCTTGGCTGTGGTGCCCAAGGGGCTTAGACGTACAACAGAATATAGCCAGCTGGACACGCAGTAAAGCTGCAACTTTTTGCACTAGTGCTCCCTGGATCCCCTACTCTGCCATTTGGGCCATGTCATGCCAATGTCCAGCTGTGGTCATGCAACGCACACAGAGGAGAGGCATGCCAGACAGAAGCTGAGTGTGCGTGAGTGATACACTAGCTACGACACTGCGACCGACAGACACCATGGTCAGACAAGATTGGCAGTTCTGCAGTCAGCTCGTTCCTCGCAACATCTGGTGTTTGCAATGTAAGTCAGCCCTCAGCCTGCAACAGCAGCTCGACCCCTTTCAATACTGACATGTACTACTGCAACACACTGTGTGTCAGGCTTTGTGCTGAGAGGCTGACAGCTGTGATACAAGGGAGATGTTTTTACAGGTGATGCAAAGCTGATATATAGTGCAGCATTGTGAGCAACAATGGAAAAACTCGATGTCCTGTTTTGCTGCTGTAACTATCTTGCCTAAACAGCCTGACATGAATGATTTCCCATGCAAGATAAAGTACAAACAAGACAAAATATAAGCTTTCAGGGTTGAAATATGGCGTTTGCAAACCAATTCTGATAGGTACAGAAGGGCTGACTGCAACTTGACAGAATGACATACAACTTTCAACAATACTTGCTCATGTCAAGCAATCAAATGGGCATGACAGCTTAAGTGATGAAGCGACTAAACACATTGCAGTCAAATGCAATGTGATTATGGGGGGGGGGGGGCAAGGCCAACACACAGCCTACTTATAGCTGAGCGAATGCAAAAATAAGTTCTTCCGTGCACGTGTGTGACAAAGGAAGGGACCTCCCTTTTCTGCCTTGCATGATATAGCACCAAGTGCCCTTGCCAGTGATTCAACTTCTGAATGCAAAATTCTCAAGACAAGTCAGATGCATGTCTACCAAGTTGACCTCACACAGAAGACATTGATGCCTGCTACCAATTCAGAAGAGCCTAGCAGCTCTCATGACCCTCTTTGTGCGATCTGTGCGTTGTTTTACAGAGCGCTTTTTGGCTCCAGGCTCATCTGATAACCACCGATACTTGGTGTTTGCTGAACTTGTGACTTGAGCAGCACTGACACCATTCTGTTCGGTGTCAAAGTCAGCAGCAATCTCAGGACAAACAGCTTCCAGAGAGTTGCATTCACAAACCTTACGCCCAATGCAAAAAGGGCACCCTGATGCCTTTTTATCAGAGTTTCTATTCTTTGGTGCAGCCTGCCAGCCGTGGTCTTTGCCCACTGGACATTTATGGCACTGCCACCAGATCAGCTTCTGGCTCTTTAATGTCGTGTTGTCAGGAAAGACGCCTTTTTCTGCGTTTCTATCATGATCCCACTGCTCCAGCAAGGCATGCTTTGCTTGTGCAAAAGTAGGATGCTTCTGCCTGCTGCCGTCTGCTTTCCTACCGCCATTTGCTTTGGCACATTTGGGACACCCAGTGTTGTTACTTGTCTTACCCGCTACTGAAGCCTGCCATTCATACATGCAAACACTGCACTTCCAGTGAACTCTCACGCGGCTGGAGACGGTCACGTGGTCTGGTGACAATGAGTGATTCTTGTTGGCATCCCAAAACTGTGCCACCTGTGCTGCTTGTCTGGCCAGCGTGTTATGCTGACATATTGATGTGCCTGAGCAAAAAGGACAGCCGGTCCCTGTCGACCTATTGGCGACTCTAGCCTCCCAGATGTGAGGAAGGCTGTCTGGGCACTGATCACACGACCACCAGACCTTGTGGTGACTGTGAGGCTTGATGACTCTGTTGCCAAGGTGCATGTTTTGCTCTTGATGCCATTGTGCCTGCAACTCTTTTGCAAGCATGCTGATGGTGGGTCCACCCTCTTTGGGTTGCTCTTTTGACGGCTGTTGCCAGCTGTCATTGCGGTTGCTGACATCAGAGGCTGTCTCTGCAGATTGACATGTGCACCTCAATCTCAATCAGCATGCAAGATCAAATGTTGAAGCTGTTGGGGACTAAAGCAGGCAAGCAAGGTGACACACAGGTGTCAGAAGGTTGAATGCTGCTGCAAATAGGCAGTCATATGCATACTTGCAAGCATGCAATGCCTTGGGTCTGGTGGGCCTCTGCCGCATCTGTTTAGCAGCCTGGCGCACTGTTGCATCTGCGAAGGCCGCCTGCAAGCACCAAACCCTGGTCTGAGATATGCTGTCAGTTGCAGCAGCCTTGTGCTGACAAGCTGAATTTTGCGCTGGAACATCAAGCGGGGCGCACCTGCCATGAAGAATGTTGTGAGATATCGCTGCTCCCATACTGCTGTGGCGTCAGGACCGTCTGCTCAGAGCAGATCAAGTCTTTGATCAAGTCTGTGGTGCTCTCGAGATGGCAGACACGCTAAGCGCGTGCGGCGGTGCTGCTTGCCTTTACTGTGACTACGTCAGAAACAAATGTCGATACACGCTACAGTCGATATAACGCTTCCCGATGCCGTCTCACTGGGGCTCACAACGTTCTATCAGATGCTGAGCTTCTTAGTAACCGCTCAGCTTGTGAGTCATCTCACCTTGTGAGTCATCTCAGCCAAGGTACTGCTGACTGACAACTTGCTCAGCTTGCACTGGCAGCAAATGACACTGAGTTTCAATGTTGCAGACCCGTTCATCCATTGGATATTTTGGGGGTGGGGTAGTGTCTATCAGCAATACTTTAAATTCTTCCCACTGGAAACAAAACTCCAATGTGGCTCTGTGTGTTGGTGGCACCTGCAACATAAGCAGTAATGATTCAATGCACAAGAAACTGCCTGTGTTGTTAGCTAAGGGTTTGGATCTGGAACAGGGAAGACAGCAAAACGCATTTGGCACCCGGACTTGGACTGTGAAGGTTCAAGTTGCAGCAAGCCTGGCTAGAACATCACGCCGATGGTGTAGCAGCCACAGCCAAAAGTTTGACACTGCAGAATGATGTCTTGTGGGAGCTCAGGACACTGCAGGAAAAAAGTGACGCACTGGCAATGCCATGTGAAATTCATACTTCAGGGTCTGACCTGAAGCCACAGGTCTAGGGCAAACCCTATAGGAACTCTGCGCAAGTATCTGCACTCCCAGCTCACTTGTGAAGGGCTCTCAACATTTGTATGAAGGAGCATATCACAAGCAGTATTAGTGCAGCATCTGCGGGGTGGCATGTGGGATGAGCAGGCTGCAGGCAGGGTGCACCCTGTTATTCAGTTGTCAAGGCAATGCATGGCCTGAAAGGGCGGACACCTGGACAGGAAAAGGGCAAGACAGGGCAGTGAACACTTACTGCTACAGAGCACACAGCATAGCATTTACACCAGAGAAGGTAATGGCATCTTGCAACAAGCGGTTTGCATCATTGTTGTCCTGGGATGGGGCAGGCCGCAGGCCAATCACCTGCCCACTTGGTGTGTGGTTGGGGCAGGCCAGTGCATGGCCTGGCAGGGCAATAAAAAAGGTGTGCACTGAGATGCTGACACTCGAAAGGAGATTTCAACTGTCTTGTTGTGCTGCATGGGCTTGCCTTCATGTGAAAGGACTCCAGATGGTTTTTATTTGTTGGTGGCACCTGCGACATCACCAGCAATGCCTCATGCACAAGGATCAACCACATATTATAATATGACTGACAGGCGGTACTTTGCCCAGATGCACGGGAAATTGCATGCAGACCCAATTGAGCACCAATCTAGCCTTGAAATGCACAGCTAGCATGTCGCCACGGCAAGCGTCACAGATGAACACACGCATGATAGACAGGCAAAGACATTGCCACTATGGTCAATGCTTACCGACAAGTCATTATCCAATTTGATGTATCTGCCAGACTTCCATGCCGGAGCATTTCAATGTCTGTGAAGATGTGCCAACCCCAGTCTGGACCTGGGGAATCTCTAGTGACTCGATGCTCGGGCAATTTGGGCACAAGCTGTGGCCCTGAAAGACATCATGGCATTGCTGGTCATGATGGTCACTGGCTGCAGCTGGCATAATGCACATGGATGGAGACAGCGTAGCTGAAGAGGCACAGTATAACTCTCTGCCATTGCAAGCAAAGACTGCAGATATGAGGCAGGCGACACCCTAGTGCAAGATTGGCAAGACACCAGTGCACGACATCATAGCATGTAAGATATGGCCACACATCAAGAAACATCCTGTGCAGCTGACTATGTCAGGACTGGATACAATGGTACCAGAGATGTGGTGCTCTCTGCAATGATGACAGAAGAAGCTTGATGTCATGGGACAAGCAGCCAACTTCACCTGCTGTTGGTGTGTGGAGTCACCTCCATCCACAACCAAGTAGTGCTGCTCAGCAAAATCATCTGTTTTGCACTGCTGGGTGAAGAAGACTACCTCTGAGGACAAGCTTGTCAGGATGCAGCCAAAAAAATCATAGCGTGTGAGCTTGACATCTTCAGCAAGATTGTTCAGCCTTGAAGGAAGTTCCATCTACTTCCAGGGTTGACTTCTGGAAAACCAGCGTTGCTAGCAGCCCTGCACTGACAAGGAACCACAGCTTGCATGTTGTATTGGGATGGGCATGCAAACACAAGTCAACTTTTAAGCTGTGGCTTGCACTGAGACCAGGCACTCATGTGCACCAGGAATGTAGCATGGACCCGAGCACTGTGAAGCAAACTTGAGCATTACAATGCATACCCTCCTGCATGTTGCCTATGCACTTGGGCCACGTCATGCCAATCTTCAGCTGTTGTCATGCAATGCACACAGAGAAGAGGCGTGTCAGCTCAAGCAAGCAGCAAGACTGAGGGTGCCTTACTGAAGTAGCTGCAACTAGCATGAACCAGCTTGCCCCTCATGCATGTGCTCGGAGCGATGTTAGTCAGGCTAACAGGCTTAAGCCTGCAGCAGCATATCTAGATTGGTAACCTAGGGTACTCTGCACCGCCTGCATTATGGAGTTCGCATCGAAATGCTGAGAGCAGTCACAGGCCAAGACCGCCCAAATCAAAGAAATTGTTTTGCTTCATTTGTGCTACGGTGCAATGCTGTGGGAGTGATACAGGTTTTGCTCTGCTGCATGTGTTTTGCCGCCATGCACTTACACAGCACGTACATAGCATGGTCAGCAAGTAGGTTAAATCAGATGTGATCTGCTGGCAGCTTTCAATCATATCACAGAGCGATTGCAAAGAAATTCCTCCTAAGAAGACATGACATGATGTCAAGTGACGGTGAGGATCACCATACACATGCTGTTGTTCATTCCACATTGCTGGGCCACTGCTGAAGGCATAAAGGACCATAGCCATGCACGTTTGTCCATACACTGACAGCGTTGCACCGCTACATATGGCCCATACAGACACTATGATACACACACATCACATCTATGCCGGTAGCAAGTCTCAGAAGCTTCATCACAGTTCTACACTACATCAAGAGACAGCTGATACATTGCGATCAGCCAGGTGTTGTATACTTGCATCACCAGGAATCAGGTATCCTGTTGAGGTTGACAGGGAGAGATGCATCTGCCAGAGAGCAGACTTGTATCTTGTTTCCAGTGTCTGCATGTAGCAAAGGCTTGGCTGCCTGTATGGGCCATTTCATGACTGCTGGCGGCTCAACAAAAAACAGCTGCTGCAGACGTGATGGGTAGTGCTGATTTAGTGTCACAGCCACACTCTTCATGAGGCGCACCAGCTTGCTAGCCTGCAAACACCACAACAAGGTAAGCCCGGCCAGTGTGTGTCAATGAGACCAGCATGCTGGTGTTACTCATATACCCACATGTCAGTCACTGCCTGGTTGGCAAGATCAGGCACATACAGCACGAGAAGCATATCTGCACTGTTCATTGCCAACTGCTCGCTGCCCAGTGGATTGAGGATACATACGCAGACTTCTGCAAAATTTCTGGATTTTGAAGGATTTAAAACACCGTGTGTTACAAAGAAACCAATTAAGTGGCGATATCACCTGGAATGCTGAGGCTCCTCGGCAATCTAGTATGACAACAAGCTTCTCTGGCCCTTGCTGATCATCCATGAAATTCAGCACCCCATAGTTGATCTGCGCACGCTCAAGTCAGTTGATCCAAACTTTGGACATGGGGGTGTTGCAGTGCTTGAGCAGCTACTGGAACAAATACCAGCATTTTGTGTAAGACAAAGTATGCTTGCATTGGGGCAATATAGGGGGACAGTCAGCTGACCTGACTAACAATACACTCAGCTACTCTATCAGCTTCAGCTCTGCTTTTGCATTCATTCAAAGCTTGACCAAGACGAACCATGAGAATTGGTCTGTTTTGAGAGTCTAGATCTTCCCACCAAACCTGCATGTTGGTCAAAGGTGACTCTGCAAGCAGAGGGTTACATTGTGGGTAGCAGTGCAGCCATGTTGTATAGGAGTTCTTGCAGCAGCAGCAGCAGCAGCAGCAGCAGCAGCAGCAGCAGCACAACGTGCACTTGAGGCTAGCTGTTTGGCAGACTTTATCTTTCGAACTCACAAGGTTCTTGTACTGTTGCATCTCTTCCCGCGACAGAAACTTGTGCTCAGCAAGCCAAACTGCAGTTGCCTGTATTGACAAGGCTGCTCTCTGCAAGGCGCTTGACCTGCACAGTCAATGAATTGTGCATGGCTTGTCAACTGCCATGTCATTCAATGCAGCTTTACTTGCATCAGTGACATGCAAAGACCACAAGCTGTTTACGTATGAAAAGTGCAAGCACAGACAGCAGCTACACCACGTCCATCAAAGGCAACAATCTTTGGCGAGAACGCACTTTTCCTGTTCTGAAGTGGCGCGAAAAGCTCCAGCAGCAATGGCATATCTGAAAACAAACAAGCCCTTGTTCAGTTGACACGGAGTACACAGCAAGTGTCTCAGACATTGATGCCACGTTTGCATGCAGCAAACAGTACCTGATAAGCTCTGCGTCGCCGCTGTTAAGCCGCAAAGGTAAGGTACTTAGCCCTTGCTTCTTCAGCAACTCTTGCAGTATTGCCACCTCTTGCTGGTGTTCAGCTGCAACTTGGTGTGCATTCTTACGACCACTACTAGATGCTTTTGTGGCATCAGATGCTGGCTGTGTTTGCAGTGATGAAGTAGCCTGCTGTTCGTCTGCAAAGGCCACAGCAAGCTATTGATCTCTGATGCTCTGGTCAAGACCAGCCAAGACAGCGCATGGGCGTACCCTCGACGTCTTCGAGAGTTCCGGACATTCTTGACTGCACGTTTGCCGCCCAACCATACAAGCTGGGAGGGAAAGTGCCATCGGCCTGGCGCAAAGGCACCTGTGTTGCATAAGCAAAATAGGCTAGATCTCGTACAAGCTTCACTTGCGCATTCTTTTGAGCTTGCTCGGACCGCGCAAAAGTCAGATGTACCTTAAACCTCACGGGTGCAAGCAAGCCCGAAGGACTTGCTGTGCCATTGTCCTCGGGGCTGACCTCAGTTATAGGTGATCTTGCAGTATACCAAGCAGCTGCAGCTGCTGCTAGAGCTGCTGACGCAACGGCGGCTGCTCCATACCTGCTTCTGACAAAAGGGATTTGCTCGCTCATGACACCCGAAAGAACGGATCTGAATGGCCAGGCATGCACAAAGTCTCGGTCAGCGAAACATGTGATACACGGGAACTCCCACGTCCCTCCGCTCGACTGAAGGGCTCCAGTTGGCTTAGACGCTAGGTGAAATGCCTCTGCCAATGGGCTGCATCAGAGACCTAGTCCATCAATTGTTGGCACTTGATGCTCAGGGTATGATCATCCTTGCAGCGATCCTATGTCTCAACAATTGTCGTGCATTACATCTGCAGATTGTGACGAAAATAGCTATTCAAACCTCACATGTGTACACTTGATTTTCCAGCTGTGTCTCATGGTACACGTTCAAAAGTTCTTGTTCTGAAGTTGCATCTAATACTTGGGTCAGTAGTTTTGTGTGGAGCCTGTCATTGTCTGTGCCTGGGGAGCACTGGTGTAAACTCCACCCTTGGCTCCTGGTCCCCCTGTCATTCAAAAAGACCATCAGAAGGCTACCTTGTGGCTGTCTGCTCAGTTACAGTTGTCAAGTCATGTCAACAAGAATGCTTAGGCACTGCAGAAGTCATCATGAGCTAAAGGCATCATATCACATGCACGTTGCTGCGACTGTTGTAATCGTCACTGCTGGTTGGGATAAGCCGGATATGTCTGAGTAGCCATCTCGTGAAGCGATCACCCGGAGATACCTTCTTCAGCAGAGGGGCTGAGGAACAAGAGCAACAGTCGCGACCCGTACGCCCGGAGCCTGCTGCAGCGACAAGATGGGACACAGTGATGACCGGATTGTTTGCTACAAGGCAGTGCTCGCTTCTGTCAGCTCTTCAAAGCTGCAGTTGGCTTCCGAATCGGAAATTCCGATGAGTCACATTGGATGATCTTAGGTAAAGCTTCTCAATCAATTTGTCAGTCAATTTCCACTTCACCCATGTCGGTCCTGTGCCATACTGGACTTTGGCCCATTGATCTGCAGATGCAAGAGTTTTGTTTCATTTGTAGAGCGAAGTAAAGGATGCAGCCGGTCTTTCTCAAAACAGAAAACATCTGATGCTACTGATTCAGATGCTCATAACAGAATGACTGTGTGATTGATGGTTGGCTGCATGCATGCGCAGCCGATTCTCAATGTAGAAATGCGTTGTTCATCCCACTTACATCCCAAATACAGCTGTCATCCTGCACTGTACCAGAGAATGGACATTTGGCAAGAATTCTGTGCTGCATTGACAACTATATCTTGCATATTAACATTTTGGATCAGTCTTGCTGCATCAAGCAGTCAGCGGCGTTGCGAGATGAGCGAATTCGAAGCGAACAATTTCTGTTTGATGACTACAAGCACCAGCTTGACTGCCCAAACTCGGAGACTACACCTGGTAGCTTGTCACTCTGTCTGAAAATAGGGTGTTTCCTGAGCGCAGCGAAGTAGGCGCCCGTCTCAGACTGGCTGAAAGTACGGGGTTTTTCATCCCACACAGTTGCCATTTCATACTGTCACCAAGGAGTATTAGTGATGAAGTGTTTGTGCAAGTCTGAGATTATTTCACTGTGTGCATTCCAGATCGACTTGGGTATCACCATACTGCATCATGTAGAGCGCAAAGAACATGTACAATGTGCAATTCACATGTGCAAAATACAAGTCCTGTACATGACTAAGAAGCCGGCCCTAGCTTTGCTCGAGTCAACATTTGCGATGTTAGCGGTCTGAACGCCCACTGCGCCCGTGGTCGGGTCGTCACATGTGCAGTCAAGAGGAGCTTGTGTATATACGCGAAGGCTTTCAGCTAGATGTTAGAAGCGACGGTCGTAATACAGAGGAGCTGAGATCAATAGTCCTTGAGACAGGGCAGCTCGTTCAAGCTAGTGGCTCTGCTCGACTTAAGCTGGGAGCAACAGACGTGTTGGTAGCCGTGAAGGTCAGTGCAGGAGCCACGCTGAGCTGACAAGTAAAGGCTCCTGACTATCTTCAACCTTGCAAGCTACTGTTGCCAGGTAGAGCTTGGCACACCAACGCCTGACAGACCAGACTGCGGAAACATTTTCTTTGCCGTTGAGTGCTCGCCCTGTGCAAATCCACAGTTCCAGGTACTCCTCTAGCTTTCTCCTTGCAGATCATTGTAGCTCCCTGCTGTGTTGCCAGCAGCGCCGATGTTGGTGAGGCTTTCTGCTTGTGTTTAAAGATCTCATGTATGTTGCTGTTCAGGGACGTGGCGGCGATGAGCTTGGGGCTGAGTTTGCCAAAGGCTTGGAGCGCAGCATTTATGCTGGATTAACTGGCAGAGGTAGTTTATACTCATGTGCAAGACAAGTCAGATTCTGTCCACTGCTCTAGCCAATTGTGACTGTTGTGACTTGCTGCAGGAGGTGGCTTGGATTTGACTGCCCTCTGTGTTACCAGCGGCAAGATTTGCTGGTTGTTGTATGTTGATGCCTTGGTCTTGAATATGGATGGCAATGTCTCAGATGCACTCAGTATAGCTACCAGGGTAGGTATGCATCCTCCTTGGACAGCATGCAGTGTCATGCAGCATAAGTTGGTTATGTAGGGGTGTAGTCTGTCATCTCTGTGATGTGCGGCTGTGTTACAAATTTTAATTTCTCATTGCTATGTTGGAAGTGAAGTGTTCATTGTCAAACATATAAGTACTGTTGAGTTGAATGTGTTGACAACATATATGACAATGCAAGTACCTTTAGCAATTGCTACTGCAAAAAGGGGTTGTCTTGCATTGAAATGTGCTAGGACTCAGTTCCTGTACTACGTCACTATGTCAAGTCTGTTTGCAAATTTACAGTCTTCTGCTTCAGCAATGAAAGCTGTGAGAACTGCTGGTATAGGCTGCTTTGTCAGACACCAGCATACCCTCGGTGGAGGTCCAAGCAGCTGAGGATCCAAATGATGAGCCTGAGCTTGAAGTGCTGGATGACAATGCAGTCAAACTAGACATCGGCAATGTGCCTATCTTGCTTTCAGTGTCACAGGTACATTGCCTTGCTACAACACATGCCGCTGGTCAACAGAACCTCTGCCAATGTCAGTGACAAGTGGCTGCATAGGATCAATGTGCAGAATTGTAGGCTGTGTTTAGAAAAGAAAAGAAAAGACTACGTCTTTCAGTGTCAATTTAACGAGAAGCCTAGTATTATACCGGGCTGCCCAGGTAGGCTGTGTTTGTTGTTGCAGGTGGGTCAAGCACTGGCAGTGGACTTGACAGCAGAAGAGGAGTGCTGCACCAGCGCTGCTCTGCAAGTAGCTGTCAATTCAAAAGGCCATTTGTGTTCGGTCAGTCAGCGAGGGTCTGCCGGCATCAACCCTGGCATCTTGCAGGTGAGCGCATTATAGCAGACACAGTCAGCAGACTAGGTCCGAACCCATATTGAAATATTGGGGCCTCAGATTGGACATAACTATAAGCTTTGAAAGTGAGTGGCAAGGCATGCAATGTGTAGGCTGCTGCAAAATATTAGTGTCACATGACAGGGTGTTGAGACACAGGCAGCATTCAGCTTTGGCATATGATATTGCATGCAGCATGGTGTAACATTGAGGCTGGGGAGGCCATTGATGAGGGTGTTGGATATGAGCAGTTGTGTTGAGGTTGGTCTGGATTGCTGGCTGCAGGAAATGATGTCCAAGGCGCAGAGGCTTGGACCAGAAATCATTGCAGTCCTGGACGGCTTTCTGCACACTCACAGCATGGCTGTTGATTGATGTGCAGAAGGACTTACAGACCGCTACAAATGATGGTTGGCGATGACACAATTTTCCCTGCAAGTCTACAAGTCCTTCTGGGGGATGCTACAGCTGAAATGGCATGATTTGCTGAGATGAAATGCCCAAGCACCTTTACTGAGTCATCATGCTGACCTTTCAATGAGTAATTTATCTGTTTGAGTACTCAAGTACCTGAGCAAGCTGCGCCCATCAGCACCATCAAGTTGCCTGTAACGCTGGCGCTTTGACTGATCTCAGCCATCGCTAATTCGTGGTACGATGTCACCACCAACGGCATCCGTTGGAGCTTCATGACAGTGCACAGTCAGTGGTACGAATAGCGAAGTAGCTTGCCGAACGAGGTCTGATGTACCGTTTTGAGGTAAACGAAGTCATCGGCCGGCAGCTTTCTACCGTCGTCAGGTCTATGGGGCATTGGCGAAAGCATAACTGTTTCCGTGCAGGTCTATGTGCGGTCCGTAACGGTCAAGAGCAGTAATTTGCCCTTCTGGGTGGGTTGCAGATCCAAGGAACTGAAGGCCTGCTTGAAAGCAACACTGACTCTGTGACTTCTGCAGGAAGAAGCGGATGCCGGGTCGGCTAGAAAACTTTTATCAGGAGCTGTTGCTGTCAAGCTGTTGCAATATCCTTTGCTGACTTTACTGCCTGCCACACTCACAGGAAAACAGGTATGCTGTTTCCTAGGTTCCATTGCTACTTTCTGCCGGAGATATCTTGACACAGTCAGCTCAGGATGCTGTGCAATGCGCTCATGTCAAGTGGCTGGAACTTGCAGGTCAAAGGTTGCAAGCCCGTCTGTTCGGAGACCACATTCTCACTGCATTCTGGCAAGAGCTGTACTTTTACAGCTGATCGCGAGTCACTCTGTGACAAGCTCGCTCAGGTAAACTTGCTAGCGCAGTTGGGCATGCATGGTTGCGATGCCATGCGGCAGTACATTCACCCTTTGAACTACCAAATTATGTGTTGGGCTTTGGAAGTATGTCCAAATCATGTCAAGATGAAACCAGCAAGCAGTCAACATGTTGTCATACCTCGCTTCTCGTCTGGACACAAACCTGGACGGCACCTCACAAATACTGCTGCATTTTTACTGTGCACATGTCTGCATGACGCAGAGACTGTTCTGTCACCAGTGCAAACTACAAAACGTCCCTCAAATGCTTTTCATTGCACAGCCATACAAAGGGAAGCTGTTCAAATACGCACTGCAACTGAGTAATGCTTGTGTCCAGGCGCCGCTATGTCTTTTGTTCCTGGGGCCATCGGCCAAAGGGGGACCAGGCCTATTGGGGGTTGCCACCCTGCAGCTGGGCCTGGAGAATGCAGATCCCCACCCCAACCCCAGCTCCAATGACAGCTGCTGCAGGCGGGTGCAGCCTCTGCCCCTCATCAGCCCAGCAGGCATTGAGATTGGGTCCATCACCGCAGCTGCCAGGATTTTCTGTTGCATGCCAACTGCCTCCAGGACGCAGCTGATCATTCACAGAACCAAAAGCTGCAATGACTCTGCTGTCAGTGATGCGGGCTCTAGAGTCATCAACTCTGAGCACAGCAAGCCAAAATCTGACCGAGATGAGCAGGCAGAGGAGTTTGCGGCAACGCCATTGGCAGGTGCAAAGGCTGCAGCAGCCAATGTCAGCAAGGTGTCTGCTGCCGTTCAGACCGACACCCCACAGCCAGAGATGCGCACTGAAACCCTGGCAGACACAGACTCAGGCAGGAGTGTTCATCAGGCTTCAATGGGTGTACAGGCTGAAGAACAAGGAGTGCCAAGCCATCAGGCAGCTCTGCAAGAGCCCCAGGCATCAGTGGCCTTAGTCCTACAGTCTCCTCATTTCTACCTGTACCCACCACCACCAGCAGCAGCAGCAGCACCACCACCCCCCCTGCAACCCACTCCTCAGGAAGCTGTACCGGCAGCAGCTGTGATCAATATCTCCCAACCCAGCTTCCACCTGCATCCACCTACGTCGTCTCATGCTGTGAGCACACATGCAGATGCTGAACCTGCCCAACAGCAAGTCTCAGTTGCAGCTGGTGCTGTGCCAACAGCAGCTGAGTCTGAGACAGTGATGGCAGCTGGTGAGCTTGAGTTAGTGAGCCCAGCAGCTGAGTGTGAGGCAATGCAGCATGCTGCTCAGCAGCACTCTACGTCGCAGCCAGCAGCAACAGCAGCAGCAGTAGCAGCAGCAACAGAAGCTGCTGCATCAGATGACTTTGACACATGGTGCCCAGTGACAGCAGTGCCCTATCCAAGTGCATGCACTGCCCCTGTGACTGGTGGTGACAGACTGTCAGCTGGAACGGTGTCCGGAGGGGTAACTGAAGGGGTTCTGCCTGGCCAGCAAAGCCAGGTCTGCAGTGGCGCGCATGTTGCCTTGCAAAGGCAGCCGCAGCGCTGTCGTCATTGTGAGGTAGGCTTGCCACTCTGCTGATACCTATGCCACTGGTCAATCGTGACTACAGCAAATCAGGGCCTAAGGTACATGCGTTGGTGCCTATATCCATTGTTTTTTGCTGTAGTGTTTTTTCTTTTGCTAACTGGGAGACACTACAAAGCAATTGCTTGATGAACAAAAACAAGGCTGTAATGGCGTTGCAGACAAATGATGCATGTTTGCAGGGGCTAGGGCATCCCAGGCCAAGGTCCCCTGCAAGGCAGCACCACATGAGGCCAATGTCAAGGCTGAGGTACTTTACTCACCCATTACTATGCAGCCTGAAATGCTGCATGCACCGTTAGAACAGACATGCACCGTTAGAGCAGACCTGAAGTAATGCTAGACAAGCCTTTGGCAGAGGAGAATGTGAGTGTACAACCATCATTGCAGCTGAATGCTGCTGTGATGGTGATACACTTCCATGCAGCACTATTTATCAAAAGTGGTTGCTGCAGCCCCCATTTTCTGACATGACCATACACCAAACCATTCACAAGCATCACTGCATCAAGGCAGCTAACAGAATCTTTGTAGACATAGTGTATATTGAGTGTTGGTACTGGAGTCAGCTTATGCTTCTATTCACTGTCACGACAGTGCTAGATGCATGCCTACATTGCATTGGCCGTGTCCTGCAGGCAGTCTAGGGCAGTTTCACACTGTCAGCAGATGCTTCGCATGGCTACAGCAGGCTTAGACAGCTACTGCCCGGCTTGTCTGCTGCCCTGCGCTACCCCTAGGGCTGCCCCAGCTGCACCCCTCCATCACCCATCACGTAGCAACCACCTCCACAGCTGGGATTCTCAGCAAGAACAGGCTGCAGAGCAGCCTGTGTATGTACAAAGACACTCCTCGAATGCTGAAGGGGACAATCCGACAGCTTCTGAGGGAAGCAAGTTGGAGAAGTCACGCCAAGTAGGAGGATCCAACAGGGATGTTGTCATAAGAGGATCAGGCAAGGAGGTGATAGCAGGAGGATTTGACAGGGAGATTGTGACATCGCAGCAGCAGGCTTCAGATGCACAGCAGCACCTTCTGCCATCATCGGCTACTGCTGAAGCTGGGAATGTCAGCGAAGCAAGCAGTGAGCAGTTGCTGGCATGGGTAAGTGTGAGCAGTTGTTTCATTGAAGGTGTATGCAGGCAAACATTGCAGTGTCTTTGCTGCATGCTCATGCCTTAGCTTTCTGCAGCTGCTGGGCAAAGCATGCATGTGCATGCTAATTGTCACAGTGCACAAGCAGACCAGCATCATGCCATAGACATGAACTTGAACACAACTCATGTATCACAATTCAGGTTTTGGCGACAATGTAGCTTATTTGCGCATGCACTCTGGGCATGTTGCACAGGACAGCTCACATTTCATGTCCAGGTGACAGTGACCTAGCTGTGCTGTTGGAATCCCCAGGGATTAATCTATCATTTCTAACAGGCAGTTTGCCACACACCTTGGAATGTCCAGCACACCTTGAAACATCCAATGCACCTTACAAGCACACTGCATTCCTATTACAGTTGAATACTGACTGCAGGGCAGATCTGGGCTCTCAAAAGCAACGATGCTCATGAGATTACAGGAGGCTCTGGCCGACGTTGAGCAGCTCAAGGCTGACTTGCTCATTACTGAGGCCCCTGCACGTCAGCCTGCAAAGCCCACCAATGTGCCCAAGAAGAAAAGAAAGGCTCAGAGCATGATTCAGCATCCTGCCTTGCGCCACGGTCCAGGGCAAAGCAGCAAGCTGAAAGCTCATGTTGCTCTTACACGAGGCCATGGGGACAGTGCAGGTGAGCTGCACAGCTGTGCTTTCACTACAGCAGTTGTTAGTTGGTCTGCAGTGTGTAAGCAGTCGCAGTCTATGTTACCTGCAAGCCTGCAGAGCAAGTGACAGACACAAAAAGCAGTGTGCAGCAATTTCCTTGCTTGAGCTGTCTGTGCTACAGGATGTGTGCAGGGCTTGCATGAGCTACGCCTGGTGGTCTCACTTGTCGTTGAAAGCAGAACAAACAGTCTCTGCTGGACGGTCTGTCTCAGAACAAATGGCCTCTACTGGATGCTCTGACTGTTGTTCCTTGTCTTCAGCTGGAGATGCACTCACCCAGGACAAGCCAAGCTCTATGGTGCCTGTGCATCAACCTGCAAGCAGAGGTGAGTCACAGGCAGAGCTGGATGCTGACCCCAGCAGCAGGCCTGAGGAGCACAGGGCTGTGCCAAGCAGCCAGGATGGCAGCCAGAAGGTGCAGATAAGGGCCGTGCCGAGCAGCCCCAACATCAAGAGGCAGGCGCCAGCAGGGGCCCTTGCCTGGTGCGCATCCTTGCAACCCCTTTCAGCACTCAGCTCATAGCATTGATGTTCTAAGACAGTGTTCACCAAACTGGGTTTGCTTGAGCTCAAAATTGGACTCCAGCTTGCATATCAGGAATGGTTGTGTGCATGTTTTGTTCCCACCATGCTTGGTCCTATGCTTTTGTTTGCTGCTCTGTTAAAGCCATCATTGTTCTGGCTGCACCCCTGCCCATCAGAAGCAAAGTCTCATCAGCATTTGCAAGGCGCCCTCATCAGCAAACACATTTTGCAGTGACTGCATCGGGCCAGATAGACATCAAACTCTCTCACATTATGACGGCTGTTTTCAGGACTAGTCAAATCACCGGTTTGTTTCAAATAAGAACAGAAACATCACTGGATCACATTGAACGAGAGAAAAAACATCACTGGGTTGTGTCAATTAAGAAGTAATGCATCAAACGCGCTGTAATTGCTTAGAGTGGAGATACCAAAGATGCAATCAGTGCCATTTGTCTATGCCATGCAGGTAGTCCCATCGCAATACTGGCACGCCAACAGAAGCTCACAGCAAATGCTAGACGCCAGTCACACATGAGCCAGTGCAACTCATCAGTGGCAGACCCTGTGGTGGTCCATAGCAGCTATACGGATCAGCGGTGGGATAGCAAGCAAGCGTCTCACCAGCTTCCTGCTGAGTCATCTGCAGCATGGGATACCTCACAGCAGGATGACAAGCATTTGGATCGTGAGGGAATCTTCCCCGCAGACAAGGCTGCTGTCACATACACGACAGCTGCTCCATCAGATGGTGACTCAGCCACTGCTAAACTTGCAGATCCAGGTGTTGCTGACTCAGCTAGTGCTGATCTGGCTGAACCAGCACACCAGCTTGCTGCATATCATGTGCAAACAAGTGATGCCGGCGGCTACATGTTTATGTCAAGGGATGATCAGAAGATTGATGAAACCAGCTCTGTGGCCAATGAAGGGCCAGAAGCTGACATGGCATCGGAGGATGTGCCACAGACAAAGGCAGAAGCAGATGGCTTGCCATCTATCAGAGCCATCATCCGAGATGCTGCTGCGTCTGTTGCTGAGGCCAGCCAGGCTGCTGGTACCTCTCACTCAGCATCAACTGCTTCCTTAGCTTCACAATATGAACAAGGACAGCAAGGGGCCGGGGCTGATGCAGAGCTGGGCAGCCGCAAGCACAGCATGCAGCCTCCGAATGATATGCCTCAGAAGCTGCCTGCACCTGTGCCAAGCAGCAGCAGCGCTGGGGTGGCCATGCAGTACCCCTGGATGGACCCCAGTGACCAGCAGGGGTCCAGGGATCTGCCCCCCCAACAAGGGCTGGGTGCCCTCACAGAGGAGGCTCCTAGTGTTCATGTCACCTTTGCCACCAATGTGCTGCCCTCTGCCAGACATCAGGGACACAAGATTCCGCTGAGATACCTGGCAGCTGCAGCAGCTGACAAGGCACCAGCCCCATCCCCAGCACCGACCAAGGAAGAAGCTTGGGTAGTCAGGTCAGCACCTGAACAACCACCAGTGGCTCTGAAACCAGAGGCTGAGCAGGGCCAAACACAGCATAGGTCATTAGCAGAACACCCTGGGACAGCAGCCACTGCAGGCACATTCCACTCTCATGGGTCCATTGAAGGTGGGAAGCCACTGCACTGGCAGCAGCAGCAGCAGCAGCAGCAGCCTAACCAGGAATATTCCACCCCCATGGATGCTGATACCAGTCAGGGTCATGGGAGCATGCATAATAACAGTGACAATGGTGAGGTTAATGACGGGGCAGATGCAGTGTCAGTAGCTTCCTTTGCCAACAGCGCTGCAAGTGGGCTGGGGCATTTGATGAGGGCGCAGCAGCCCTGGAGTGAATCTGAACCCAGTAGCAGCCCAGACCGCACCAGTGCGACCGGCAGTGCAGACGAAAAGGACTTCTCACAGCTGCAAGCAGAGGTCATGAGTCAGCCTGACACTGAGCAGCAGCTGCCTCAGCGGCCGCCAGTGCATGTGGTGAATCAGCTTGAAAGTCATCAGTCACAGCAGTCACAGCAGCAGTTGCTGTTGTCTGAGTCAGAGGTATCTGCAGAGGCAGAAAAAGAAGAGCTGCCTTTCCATCAGCAGCCGGCTCAGCAGGATCAGTATGTGCATCCTGTGCAAGTCACTACCACCACCAGTAGCAGCAGCAGGCCCAGCTGGGCGCTTGAGCAGCAGGCTGTTCAACCTATGCATGACAGCAGCGGCAGCAGGCCAAGTTGGGCACTTGAGCAGCAGGCTGTTCAACCCATGCATGACAGCAGCGGCAACAGACCAAGTTGGGCACTTGAGCAGCAGGCTGTTCAACCTATACATGACAGCAGCGGCAGCAGGCCAAGTTGGGCACTTGAGCAGCAGAGTGCACATGAGCAACCTGTGCAAGCCAGCAGCAACAGCACCAGGCCAACTTGGGCTCTGGAGCGGGTTGCACAACCTGTGCATGAAAGCAGCAGCAACGGCCGACCAAGTTGGGTGCATGATCAGCAGGCTGCGTATGCACCGCCTGTCATTGACAGCAGCAGCAGACCGAGCTGGGCAGTCAACCAGCTGGCAGGTGCATCACAACAGTGGAACCATCCCATCTCAGTTGTGGAGGATACAAAAGAGGGGGATCTGGTGTCGCAGCAGCTATTGCAAGCCTTGACTGGAGTCAGCCAGCCTGTGTTGGTCGGAATGCAGGGTAACCTTTGTCAAAGCATATAGCTCTGCTGTTTTGTGTATGTACATCATCACGTGCTCGTGCGTGCAGCATTGCATACTACTATGATCACACCTGTTATATATGTTGCTTTTAGTATGCAAAATTCACAACTCTGACACCGGCATGTTTGTTGTTACCTTCATGGAGTGCACCCGGGTACGTTCCCACGGATACAGTATGTGCAGAGCTTGGTAAATGCCTGGATCATAGATACAGTGTGTGGTGACTGACATGTTTGTTGATGTTGCTCATGTTGCATTCTGCTGTTTGGCCTTGCCTGTTGTAGTGCTTCTCAGCCGGTGTTTGTTAACTGCAGCTGCTGCTACCACCATCAGGTGCCATGCACATGACAGTTCAAGCTGTGCTGCAGAGGGTGTTAATTTGGAAAACGCAGCTTCTGAAGTGTCGGAGGAAGCCTATTCAGACGTTTTTGAAGAGGACATGCCTCAACCAGCTGCAGATGATGATGTGTCAGATGCAGCATCTGTGAGGTCAACAAGCGTGTCTGTCTACAGTCCATCAGACACGTCGGAGCAATGTCTTGGGAACCATACATCACCATATGCAGGCAAGTACCATGCTTCATGGCTGTAATTGGTGTGCATGCCTGTGTGCCTTAACAATGTGCTTCGGCTAGTGTTACATCAGGTACTGACTAGCACATGAGTCAGCACATGTTGTGCATGCATGTTTTGGCAAAAGAAAGTATATCCAGCAGACAATAAACGACTTTTGAGGTGCAGGCGCAGCAATGAAGATGCAGATGTTCACATCTATGCCCAACATTCAAAAAAGTATCAAGCCTGGTAGCATCCGCAACGATGGTGTCCGGCAGTAAAGTTAGCTGCACAGTCTTGAAGGATTTTTGCCTTCACGCAAACACTGCAGGCTGCTAACTTGTTCAGTTTAGGCCCGTCTTATATGCCCATGAGGTTGTAATGACAGCCTTGTTGTCAATAATTCAACAGTAGCTGACCGCAGCTTGGCAACTGAAATTCATGGCACATCTGAAGGCAGCAAGCTTCCACACCACACCACACATGACTGATCTGCGTTGCCGTGCAACACTCAGCTTTTTCGCTTCCCCTTGATCTGCTCGATTTCGTTAACTTGGTCATCTAGTGGGGGCAGCCATTGCAAAGGTTCTTTGTTCAACCAACGCCAGTCCGGCACAACCAAAGCTGCGTCCAGCAGAAGACCCGCGGCGTAAATTTTGACCAACAACCCAAAGCTCCCAGCGATGTAGCCTGCACAGAGGGCTATCACGGCAAACCCGATCAAAATATAAAAGTTCAGCTGCTCGGCCAACTTTTGACCAGCGTAATCCATCCCCAGGCTGAGTGTCACAGCACGACCACCGACGCGCTTCCAACAAACGGTTGTTTGAGATCACAGCAAAGGTGCAAAGCGCACTCCGTAATTTCGCGCTGTGCGTTTGCAAGGGGGCGATGACTCATGTCTGCACATGTCATTCTCACAACCTGGGCAGATGTGCTGCCAAAGCAAGCATCTGTACCCATTTTGGTAAATGCAATTTCAGCAGTGTAAGAGTATATGACAAAGGCTGATTTACTGTGCCTATTCCATCCTCTGCAGTACTATGGCTGTGTGAATTTGCTTTGGACAAATGAGTAGTAGGGCATGAGAATTTGGAGAAGCTTTCAGAGCCCTCAAGCCAGAGCTGTTTCAAGGCTGTGATGCCATGCCTGACGGGTTAAGGCAGTGTCCAGCTGAGCATAAGTCATACACAGAATGCCTGGTGTAAACAGTGCAGGTGCTGCTATTTTAGGGTCCTAGCTGAGCAGCTACATGTGCTAGGGTCGGACAAAGGTCACAGCCAGTGTCGCTTTAAATCAGGCTCACTACATCTGTACATGAGCCACATTGTAGCAACACACACCGGTCTATGCAATTCAAGCCCAAGTAAAGCAGTCAATAGCATGAGTGTATATATACGTAGGGTGACAATGCCTGCTGCGCAGCATGCTCTGTCCTTGTGTTCGGTCATTCCTTATTGGAACACATGTGTGGGTAGCAACAGACATAGCCCTATAGGGCAGTGCGCCTCAGGACGAGCAGCTAATAGAAGTGACTGCATGGGTGTGAGATCATACCTGAATCTTGACTTTTGCACCCCAAGCTTGATGATGCAATGCAGTTAGTGTGACTGCCACACTGGCTTCAACGTGCTGTACTGAGCTTCAAATAACCAAACTGTATGTTAAGAACATAGAGCAAAGGTTGCTGACCCCACATGATTCTCACTTGTTGTGAAAAGCTCATGAAGTGCTGATTGTGTGGGTAAAGGAACATGACTGCTCAACAGAATGCTGGGAGCTGGCCGGGCTGCCGCTTGATGAACTTGTGCGGTTCTGCAGCACAACTGATGGATGGCATCCCATAGATGCACACCCAAAAGTCTGATCTGAAAACGGATTTTGTTGCACTTCAACTTCAGCCGCATAGCTTTCCACGGAAAGACTTATATAACTCCTGGTTTTGACCAGACAACTGCTCAATATGTGTTGTGGTCCTGTCTGGTGCGCAGCTGCATGGCCAACATCAAGACCTTCAGGCAGCACCGGGCTTTGCAGCACTCAGCATTGTGCAGCGTGATGCCATTTCTGCCAAGCAGGTCGGGCGGCTAAAGATGCACCTTGTGTAAAAGCGTGCCAGTATGCTACTTGACTTGTGAGGCTGTTGTGGCCAGAGACCAGTTGTATGACACAGCTTGCTGCTCAAATCTTCACATAGCCTTGGAATATAGAGCAAATTGCAGGCCAGATCACGTACTGGCCAGTACACACCTGTGGGCCATGTTGTGTACAATGCTACTAGGAGGCGGTAAGCTGGTTTGCCCTGATTAGAACTTCTACAATCCGCTAGGTCCTGGGCTACAGTTACTCAGGTGGGGCAGGGCCAGATGGGTCACACAAGGTGTCAGCATCCAGGCCTCTTTTTCTCCTGCAGTACCCATACTTTTGAGGCTTGGCATCAGGGCGCATCAAGGCCTGTTCAGTAGACGCATGCGGGCCAGGCCCTATGGTGGGTCAGTGCAGTGCACGCACGAAATTACTGCATGCAGGGCTTTTGAACACATGCTTGCAGCCACTTTTCTGGCTTGTGCAGCATGTAAGCAGCATGTAGACTAGCTGGTGTATTCACGAGTCACTCAGGCAGTGTCACTTACAATTTACCTCTGCCATGCTTGACTGGCCTGCAAAGAGCAGCTGAGGATGGCATTAGAGTCAATGACAACGAGCGTCCTGAAGCAGCGAGATCCAGAGCGGGGTCGTCACTTCACGTGAGCAGTCCATACGGGCGCTTTAGGAAGCGCATCCACAACCGGAGCCCTGACCGCAGTCCAAACATGCTTGCAAGTGCAAGACTCAACTTGATCGCAGCAGTGTCGTGACGCCTCCATACAGTCGGTTCCCAAATCATATACTTATTGCTCGCACAATCAACACGGCCGTGACAGCAACATGCAAAGTGCGCAGACTCCAAGGCCGCTTCTGCCAGGCACTTCTATCCACAATGTCTAGCAACGCAGAGCAGGAGCTGCTGTTGGCATTGTTGACAGACAATCTGGACCAACCCGAGCTGACGCCCTTGCTGCAAGATATCTCAATGCCAGATGGACACAGTGCACGAGGAAAACGGAAGAGGCAACTGCCTTCAGGGAGTGTGCATGACTCTCAACAGCAGGTGTGATGTGCTTCTCAGTTTAATTCACCCCGCCGCTGGTGTCACGCTACTGCTTCTGGTTATTGCAATTGACAGTTTGTGGTGTGCAGCTTAGTGATGACTTGTTGGAAGAGCACCTCAGCCGCATCAATGATGATGCTGAGTGCACAGATACACTTGCTGGCGAGTGTGCAGCACCAAGCTCAGCTTTCAGGCTTGATGACCCCTTGATCCCTGAGTTACTTTCTTGGATCAGCTGTGCTGCCATCCTTGGCGGTCTTGCTGGATCGGTGGCTGTAGCATCATGCTGCGAGGCAATTGGAAGGGCCAAGGGCACACCGATCACATTGGCACCGACATCAAATGCAACAGCATGTTCCTCAAGCATGGACAGTGACAGTGAGGGATCCTCATATAGTGAAGCCTCCAAGGAGCCTCATCAGCAGCAGGATTCACCAGCAGAACAAGGATTGGGAAAGGCAAGGCCGACTTGGAAAACACTCTGTTCCAGTGACCAATGCAGCAAACTGCGCGCATCATTGTGTTACAAGCTGCATTTGTGGCAGCTGTGCAGCAGGAGCTTTGCATGCAGCTCTGATGTTGTTTTGTAATGCTGTAGCTGCTTGTTGTCAGGTTGGCCAGGTGGCCATGACTGCTTGGCATTGCAGTGTGTGCTCACTTGGCGTGGAGTTCTCAGTCAAAACGGAAATGCCAGTGCCCATGCATGCTCACTAATGCCAAAATGCCTGACTTGATCATTGAAAATGTTTGATGTGACCTGACAGGCAAAACCTGTGAATGTCAGCCTACTTGTTGCACAATAAGCACTGGTGCATGTGTCACGAAGTGTTAGCGCATTTTGAGCAAGTATCAATGCTTTGCAGCTCTTGCAGGTCGGGGATGATCTGCAGACAGCGGGCGCACCTGCAAGCTTGCTGCCTGCCCTTAAAAGGCGCAACAGTGGCAAGCGCAATTTGCACAGACCCTGGACCACAGTGGAGGAGGCTCTCCTGATTCGCCTGGTAGAGCAGGCAGACTACCGCAAGCAGGTGAGCTGCTTTTTCAAGCATCTGCTCATCATCTGCGCAATGTATGCCACCTGTCAGGCGCAGGCACTGCTTTCAAAGGCTCAGTCTAGGCACTAACCAGACTATAGCATGTCTACCCATACATTAGCATTCGGCAAATCTGGCAAGACAGCATGACATGATGATTCAGCAATTGCCTGGAGGTTTGATTACAAAGATGCAACAGCCAGATGAGCAAAGGCATCTGGTCAAACCTACAAGCCAGAGAGATAGCGTCAAGTGTGCCATAACAAAATCATTCACAATTTGAGTGCTATCTCTTGTTGGCAGGTGCTCAACACCAGCAGGCTCTCAAAGTCTGGGTGGGCCAAGATTGCACATCACCTGGGCCGCTCTGGATCCTCTGGTGTGTCTGGAATCAAGCTGAAGTATCGCACCCTCAAAGAGCAAGCTGACAAGAGCGCTGGCGACACTGACAATGCAGCAACTACTGGTAGAGATCCTCCACAAATTGTGTGTTTGCCAGCTGATTCTTGGGGACAGCGTGAGATGCTCTGCGCTGGCTTATGCTATGTGTCATTGACTGATCCTTATGTCAACGCTTGGGTCAGCGCATAACAGCTGAAAACACACGAAGATGAAAGGTCCCAACACAAGAAGATGAAAAGTCCCTTAGATAGTTGTGGAGACTGTGACATGCAGCTCAGATTCGTACATTGCAATCATATCGCTCTGTTTTATTGCAACAAAAGCATATGTTTCCTATACATGCTCATCAAAGTTGCTGGTTGATAGCTGTTGCGCATCTAGCGCATTTCCTTCCATTGGGTGCACAAACAGCATGCTTCTTAGACCATCAATGCTGTTGCAAGCCTCCAGTGTCTGAACGCCTCTCGCTGCAGGTGTCCCAGCTGCAAACTCTGCTCCCAGATCCCCTTTTCAGACAGCTGCATCCCCAGGGCCAGCTGTTGTAGCTGCTAGTCCTCCTGCATCAGCAACCATCAAGAGCACTAGCAAGGGCAGTAAGATCACAGCCTGCAGCCTAGCTATCATGGGCTTGCAGCATTTGCCTGGCCATGCGGGCACGTCCAAGCAGATCATGACCGCAGTCGAGTCAGACCCAATGCTTGCAAAAGACTTGAACTGGTGAGCCAGCGCTTTGCCATGTTTGGTGATGTTCAAATGTGCTAGCCTTGTGCCATGCACATCAGAGCCTTCCTAGCTTGGAATATAATGCTTTTAATCGCAAGTTGTTCAGCTTGTGTGTTGCATTAGTGGATCAATTTTGTCAATGATGAGACAGAGTAGTTTTGTTGCAACAGGGACACAGACAAGCTTGGCAAGGTGAGATGGCGAAGCAGCATCACGTGTGCATTGTCTGCTGAGAAGTCTGGAATTTTCCAAAAGACAGGCAGAAAGCAGGAGGGCCAGATTGTTTGGCAGCTTGATGAGTTCAAGGCAACAAATGAGCTGAAAAGGCATGCGGTTGAGTAAATTTTGACCAAATCTGCCTGGAACACAGGCACCCTAGTACTAAAGCTGTAGGCCTTCTTTTTGAAGGGCCCTTTTTGTCAATAGAGTCAGACAACAGAGTTCGACACAGCCAGCAAATACCACAAGCATCTGTGCATTGCCCAATTGCATTTGTTCGCTTGAGCAACACGCTTTATGACTTGACCATCGACAGGTCTCGTGTTGCTTGCTTGCTTGTTTGCTAGAGCGCTCTGAGTCTATTTGAAGCGTTTTGCCAATAGTTGAAACGTTTCGGTTAGAGACTCTGGTAGGTGACCTAGTAGGACCATCCTAGCAGAGATACACATTGGACATTGCGGTCAGTCTACACTTGATAGCTCTTACTCTTAGCAGCTCTTAGCAGAGTTACGGTATACATTGAAGCTACCAAGTATTGCTTGCTAGCTGTGGCAACCATCATTGTGCACTGATGGCCAGCTAGCATTCCTGAGCCGCTGCTGCCTCCTCAGCTGCACGGGGTGGCGGAAGGTCTCCGAAACGATGGGACGGGCCCGGCCACCTCAGGGAAGCTTCCCCGGGGAAGTGACTTGAAACGCCCCCCTTGCACAAGAGAAGAACCCGTGCAAGCAGACCAACATACCAGTCATCAATGGCGATGCTAGGCTTCCGAGCCATCAGCCAGATCCTTTGCGTCCTAGCTTGCGCCCTGCACCATCAGGTGGTAATCGCTAGCCCACCTGAAGTCACTCCCGAGCCAACCTTTCCGACCGGGTGGTACGCAAATCCTTACGCACCGGGCCCTGCCACCGGACAAGATGTCTTTTGGCATAGCCTGGAGGTCGGCAACGCTCCTGCAGCCGTTGAGGTCATCGAAGCAAACATTGCTCCGGCTTCAGCGCCGCCGCTAGGTCTGCAGACAACTTGATTTTAAACGCAATTGCAAGACACTCAAAACTATGCAAGGGTTTCGCCGCTTGAGCTTGCTTACCATTGCAGTAGTGTTTGTGCAGACCCAGATGGGCCGGAGCAGTACGGTGCTAAGCTCATTTCCAACATTGTCACACAGGCAGCAACTGACCTCACTCAAAGTACTGGTGCAACTGGCAATGATGCTGGCAGGGAGAAGCCCATAAACCAACATTTGTTTGACAGCACTTTTGATGACTTCCTGTCTGCACTCAAGACAGCTCATGCCACTCCAGCATTGGTGATGCAAGGCTTTGCTGAAGCCATCTATGAAAGCATGTATGATCAGACATTCTCTGGCGAGCTGGGTCCCGACTTGAGACCTTCCTTGCTTCAGCTTGCTCATGCAGCAGGGCTTGATCAAGCAATGACTGCTGGATTTATCTTGGTGAGCTTTGCTGCTCCTGAGTGGTCACTGCCAATGCAATTTCCCATTGTGTTGCACAAAATAGCTGGCGCCATGGCATTCACTTCAGTAACAAGCTGTTGCAATGCTATGTGGATCACCATGCTCAATGGCAACACACTGCCATTGAGTCAGACATGTAGCAATAGCTGAAAACAGATGCTTCCTGGCGATCTTGGTGTTCTGGATCCAGCAAACAGTACTGTTAAGGCAGTTCAGCTTGGCACATTGACATGACAGCATCTGCTCAATGACGATCTGTTGGAACTTTCAATGCTGGGGTCAAATAAGAAACTTTTGCCAGCTGCTGTCATGCATGACATATGTACTCAAACGGTCGTATGTCATGATGTTGCAGGCAAGGAACAACAGTTTGACAGTGTTGGATGCTATATCAGCTTTGAAGACCCTTTCCGGCACCAACGTCACAATTGATCCTGCCGTGATTGGAATAGCTCATTCAGCTGCTATCAACGCCTTTGGCATCACGCCTGCAAATGTTCAGCTATCTAATGGTCAGTGTTGTATCCTGTCCTTGTCACATCCTGTTGCCTGTCCGGTTCTTGCAAAGGCATGCCAGGCTGCGCAGTTCAGGCATGCCAGGCTGCACAGTTCAGGCATGACCCAAGCTGAAAATCTTGAGTACAACAAGGTGCCTTAATGTTCTGCAAATCAACTTGCAGGTAATCTCAGCAGTATTGCCAACTTCATGTTTGGATCTGCATACCTTGGGGTTGATGATCCACTTGCAGCGGCACAGAACTTGTCAAGTGCTGTCTTGTCAATCCATTTGCCACCAGCTACACAACAAGAGGCCTTTGTTCAAGCCATCAACCAGACATTGTACCAAGCACAGCCTGAAGCTGCTGCTGTGCTGCTTGCTGCTGCGCTTTCTGCAAATGAAACAGCTGCTGTCTCACAAGGTTTTGCACTGGTGAGCTTGAACCCAGTCAACTCACAGCTGTGCCCACTTGTCTGTGCCTGTGTCGGTGCCTGTGTCTGTGCCCGTGTCTGTGCCTGTGTCTGTGCCTGTGTCTGTGTCTGCGTCTGTGTCTGTGCCTGTGCCTATGCCTGTGCCTGTGTCTGTGCATGTGTGTCTAGTTGAGTCTGTACCTGCACCTGTGCCTGGGGCTGTATCTTTGTCTGTGCCTGTCTTTGTGCCTGTGCCTGTGTCCTTACCGACATATGCTTGCACATGCAAGCAAGCCTATTCCAGGCACACAACGCACACTGGTACCTTTCCACAACAGCATGTGCTTCTCTGCTGCTTTCTCTTGCAGTTTGCTTGACTTTCACTCAGTGAGTGCTCAGTCAGTGAGTGCTCAGCAGCCTGTCATGCTTACAGGCCACCACAGCGCCCCTGCAAGTGTTGTGTGCCAGCCAATCTTTCAGCCAAACAATCAGCATGGCAGCAGGTCTAGCTGCCTCCTCTGCCATTTCACCTGCGTTTGGCTCTGACCCATGCAAGCTGTTCCAAGGTAACCACTGTGAGCCATCTGCAACATTGCAGTAAGGCATCTGAGCAGAGTTGGTTCAACCCAAAACTGGACCATTCTGTTACTGCTGTAAACATCAAGAGCTGTGCAACTCCTCAAGGACTTGGGAACATTTTTTAATACAAAGTAAACATGAACTTTTCAACACACAGGCGTATTGTGCACCAGATCTGTCGGCGTGCAAACCGCAACATTATAGTGTCTGCTCATTTCCTGCGGCTCTAGGCAAGCTCTGATCAGCTCTGAGTAGTTGCATGTGACATACATGCATCGTACAACGCGGTGCAGGTGCCATGCGTGCTCCAGGTACAGCTTGAAGAAAGCCTGACATTTGTCATGTGATGCCTTGCAGGCTCTGCTGGATCACTGTATCAATTCAATCGGACTTCAGACTATACATGGAAAGAGTTTGAAGGTGCCAACACTGCTTGTGATGGAACCTTTTTCTATGAGCGTGGTGAGGCACAGCCGCTGAAGAGTGACTGTGAGAGAGCCATATCTCAGGTTCAAAGCAATGGCAGCACTGCTTGTGTGGCTCCTCAGCCTAATATACCGTTGGCACTGGAGACGTCAAATTTCACACCTCTGGTGACTGTTGGGACTTGTCAGTTGACACTTGGAGGGGCTGTTGGAAATTGCCTGCCAACTTCCCAGGTGGCAGAGTATGCCACAAATCTGGCATACGCTTGTGCAAACTTGCAGATGACTACTGGTGGCTCGCTCATTCCCTCCCAGAATGAGTCTTACAAGGATACATATGTCGGATTGTCGCAGCCTAGCTCTTGATTGCAGCAACAAGCAAACAAGCATTCTCTGAAGAAGGATGAGAACAGAAGTTTTTAGTGGGTGGATGTGATTAGGTGCCCCATGTCTAGCTACTGTGACACCACAACATCAGTCAGCTTCTCAAGAGGATGTGTACAGAGGTGATCAGATTTACATGGCTAGAATGTCACCTGGGATTGTCAGCTGTGCCAAAGACATTGGTGACTGCTGGCCATTAGAACTTGCCACTGAACAGGTGTACAGCGGTTGCACCATTGCAGATTTGTGATGAAAGTTGTGCACATGCCAGCCTGTGGACTCAGCGTCCAGAAACAACACACACACACATGCTAGAGTGCGCTAGCTTGCTTTGCGATTCATACACAAACAGAGAGCATTGACTCAATTGATGGTCAGACCGGATCACCGTCACGCGCAAGTGCTTTAGTGGCAGCAGGCGCACGCTAGAGCTCGTATGGAGAATGATGCATGATCTGATCAATCACAGAGCCGTCTCTTGACAAGACACACGTGCTATCAGCAGGCTGTGTCACGCTGTAATAACTTGTGCATTGCCACACTGCAGTGCTGCTACAACTACCCATGTAATGGTCTTTGATGCACTTTGTGGCTGTGAAACAAATAATGCGCAGCATGAATGACCAGCAGTGGCCCAGCATTGCACCGCTGTGCATGTGGGCATAGGGGTTTAGTGATTGTAGACAATGGGCAGGCAGACAGTGGGCAGAGGGGTTTAGTGGTTATGGGCGATGGGCAGGCAGACAGTGGGCAGAGGGGTTTGTTATTATAGGCGATGGGCAGGCAGACAGTGGGCAGAGGGGTTTAGTGGTTATAGGCGATGGGCAGGCAGACAGTGGGCAGAGGGGTTTAGTGGTAATAGGCAATGGGCAGGCAGACAGTGGGCAGAGGGATTTAGTGATTTTAGGCGATGGGCAGGCAGACTGTGGGCACAGGGATTTAGTGGTTATAGGCAATGGGCAGGGCAAGTATGGTTGGTATAATTGACGTATATGTATTGCATACACGCACTTGTGACTTGTGCAAGTATGGGAGGCGGGAAAGGCACTTTTACCCTAGCAACAGACAAGCGGTCAGCGTGTTGAGCGCAATACGGACCGAAACCTGTGCATGTCTATAGATGGGGCGTTTACAGCTCCTGTCAAAACTCGAGAAGCGTACCGGTCTGCTTTGGCGATGCACAGAGGCATATGATCACTGTGTTGATCTTGCAAGGAAACATCGTTGTGCACCGCTCAAGAGTGCAGGCCTGGACCCCCTAGGGGTGTCCTAATTCAAATGCTTTCAAGTCTTCTTGGACTGTGTGGAAGCCGCGCAGCCATTCTGGAAGGCTGTGCTGGAGTTTCCACGTGCATTACAGCATTTACATCTCTCCCTGCAGTAGCTCAAGCTCAGTGACATGTCACGCAAAGACTCTGGCTGTGATCAATGTCCTGGCGAGACATCCAGCATTGTGCTTGGAAAAGGCGTGAGACATGAGAGCAGCAGGTACATACAAAATCGATTGAAGTACCGATTCATTCATGGTCTGAAGTCATGACTGGTAGACGTCGCTTTCTTGAGATGTGAAGCAAATTAGCCAGAACAATGAAGGTGATCTGTTGCTTTCTGTGAAAAGTAGCAAGAGTCAGGTGATTGTCAGAAGCACCAGCAGCAAGCAAACATTTGCCACACACTTGCCCCATCACCCTTCATGACCATATGTCCCGAACATAGCGCTGCTGCTTGGTCATTGCCGCAAGGAAAGCAGTTGCATCACTGGTACTCAAGCTGCCAACAGACTCAAGTATGCTGATCAGCACAGCATGAACATCCTTAGCCATGCTAGCACCATCGCCACAGACATACACATGCACTGATGGATGCTGCAGCAGCTCATACACATCCTCTGCATCCTGCCGCAACAGATCTTGCACATACACTTTACTGCTCTGTGCTCTGGAGAAGGCCACACGAAGCTTGGTCAGCACTCCATCTGACTCAAAGCCCTTCAGATCTTCTTCATACAGGAAGTCCTCATGCGCTTGCCTACAGCCAAAGTACAGCCAGGCAGGCGCTGCGTCACCCTTGTGATCAGCAATCTGGTGCTGCCGTTGCTGCAGGAAGCCTCTGAAGGGTGCCACGCCTGTGCCTGGCCCAATCATCAACATGGGAGCAGCCAAATCAGGCAAGCCTGAGTCAGCTTTGGTGGGAGGGCCAAAGCTTCCCCCTTGTCGCAGATATAGCGGCAACCTGATTCTGGCCTCTGCTGCGGTTACTCTGCCATCTATGACTGGCTTGCACAGCTGTTGCAGCCAGTTGGTCGCCACTCCATGCCTCACGCCTGCTGGTGTTGCATACTTGACCACAGAGAATGCCACTTGAACTGCATGCGGCTTCTCCAGAGGTGAACAGGAGACTGAGTACATGCGGGGCGCAAGGGGGGGCAGGCAGTCCAGGAGGGCTGCCAGGGGGGGTTGGCAGGAGGGGAACTGGTGGAAGAGATCTAGCAGGGATGGCTGAGCTGCTTTGATGTCAGTGTTGTAATCCTGGCGGCTGCCTATTGAGCTGAGATGCAGCAGGCGCTGCTTGTCTTCTTGTGAGCTGCAGTGCTCTCCCAGCAGTCGCAGCAAGGACTTCCTATACACAGAAACCGAACACTTGTTGCTGCCAGAGTGTTCTTGAATACTGCTTTCCAAGGAGGACATAGCTTGCAGAAGCAGTCGAGGGCACACGATGCTACTGAGTAGCATATCACCATGACAGAATATGTCTGAGCAGCTCAGGACTACAGTCAGTGCAACACATCTAAACATGTGACTGACACCATGTAAGCAATATAAGCTGCCTTGAGAGGGATCTGCCATGGCTTGCATATGATCCCTACCCACAAGCTGAAGAGCCAGACAAATGCAAAAATGAGCATTGTACTGCACACACTTTGCCACACGCAAACAGTTTGTGCAAGCTGCACATGCCACACTGACCTGGGTATGGATGTGAGGTCACAGCCACATGTAAGAGCATGCTCCAAAGTGCAAGGCCAGCCCAGGTGCTGCAGCAGCTTTGTGTCATCCCCGTTACTGGAAGCTATGCTGAAGACCTGACTGCCACTTTGGCCCAGGTGCTGCAGCAACCCCTGCACCAGATGGGGGCTGTTGTGGGGTAGCACCCCCACAGAATCCCCAGGCTGGTACTGCATGCCACTGCCCTCTATGTCAAACTCCACATGAAGCACCTGGAAGTAATGCGTGATGTCAGCATGGTTGCATGACTCATGGGTGAGTCAGCTGCAGCTTGAATTGCAGTGGGAGTATTCCTTTACTCTTGACCTAGGTTTGACTCACCTTCTGCAGCAACCTGTCATCTGGGCAGTGGTTGACTAGAACATTGTGGCAAAAGCCTTCGTTTGTGTCATTCACTTACTGACGACGCAAACAACTACTGCCACTGTCAAACAACTCGGCATTACTCTGTGCTGTGCACAATTATGCATTGTTCACCAGACATATTCACTTGGCCTGAACAAGTACATGCACACACAAGTTGTGTAGCCAAAAACACACACATCTCTGTGCCTTCACAAGGACACATGGCTTTCCATGCATGGCCATTGTACACTGTTTACATTGACATCGTCATCAGAGGTGAGTGCGTTCTCCTTGATGACTGACCTGTCTGTCTGAGTCAGTGCTGGTGAGAGCACGGGCATCTGAAACAACAGCCCAGAAAGGCTGCTCTGGGCTGTACATCCCTTCAGGGTCCCGGTACTCTGCCTCAGCCTTGGAGGGATGCTGTGACTCAGCCTGCCTAATCTGGCTTGCCTTACTCGCATCCTCTTCCACTACAAGCCTGACTCTGCATTCTGGCAGGGCAGGCACCCCTTTCAGGGGTGCAGAGCCCGGGCTTGTAGGTAGCGTCTGGCCTTTTGGAATTGCCTCTTGAGCCTTTTGGGTGAGCCCATTGGCTGAAGGGGGGTTTTGCCCATTATCAACAGCAAGATCAGGGGGGCTGGAAGCAGTTCCAGCTGCCTGGGAGAGGGCTGCATTCCCATGGAGTGCAGCCTGAGCTGATGCTGCATCTGCTGATGCTTCTGACTGCACAAGAACAATACAGATGTCAGTCATGAGCTGCTAGCACGCCAGCTCACATGTCCCTGCTGTGATGTTTCTGCAAATTTGGCCTAGTTGAAAAGGATTTCTAGATAGCACAGGAGAAGGGTGAGAGCTATGGCGTCACAACTGTTTTGCATGTCCAGAACAATGATGAGTGCAAATAGGATGCAAGCAGAGAGTTTCACACTCAATTATTTCCCTCTACAGCCAGTTGTGAGTGTAAGTAATGCGCCTCCACCCCTCTCCTTTGATCATAGCTTGTACAAGGGGGCAGGATGAAGCAATAGGCAGAGGAGAATAGGCCAAAGGCAAAGGGCAGAAAGCAAAGGGTAAGGCTCAAAGGGTCAAAGGGCAAGAGGCAATAGGCACATTGAAGTCAGCAAAGGGCACAGGCAATAGGCAAGAAACAGGCACAAATGGCGAGCACCTGAGTGATCCCTAGGGCAGTTGCTTGGAGGGGACCCCAGAGGCCAGCTATCCACTTGTCCACAAACTCCTCCAGCCCATCCACCTCGTCAGCCTCCATGTGGGGGTAGAACACCTTGGCCCCCAGCTCTCCAAAACGCCCCTGCAATCATGTGTGCCACATCACCACTATCGTACTGGTATCAGGAGCAGCTCTTCACCAAAGGTCACATGCCTATCACAGCTGATTCATCCTGCAGAAGTCACCGCATAGCACACAAGTTTAGACAATGTGTCTTGCAAGTTGCAAACCTGGGGAGCTGCACAAGAATACGGGGTGCACACTTACATGGTGTGTTTCACCATGAGAGCATCATGGACACCGCATTTGCACTGCACAGCTTTGCAAGCAAGCAAGCAAGCAGGTGCCAGCAACATGTCAAGTACACAACACTCCAGATCTGGGTGAGTTTACCTTGAAAGCCCTTGGCACTCCCATGTAACGGGTGTAGTTGGAATCTCCCAACCCCAGGCAGGTGAAGTTGATGTGCTTCAGCGCATCCTGAGACAGACTGCGGCGCCTAATGCACAGCAGTCAGCAGGTCAGAAAAAAGATGGCACACAAAGCTGCAAAGCACGTTTCCACAACACTGAATTGTTGCACAACCTTGACACAGCATGAACAAGATGCTTTGATCCCAGTCCAGCTGTCTTGTCAGCAGTCCAGCTCAAGAGCAGTGGGGAGCCAGCATGCCAGCAGAGACAACTCAGACGCTGATGTGTACTTCACATGCCCTGACGAGCAGCAGTGGCAATAACACTTCAGACACCCAGCAAAATGAAAGGCTTACTTGCTGTGGCCATAGAATCTGGCAGAGTTATCTGGTGGGTCGCCTTCCCCTGTGCTGGACACCACCATGACCACAACCTGCTTCTTGGGCTTCACCAGGCTATCCATACCCAACTCATTGAACGACAAAACCTGCATGCATGCATCATGCACATGACATTCACAAATATCGCAGCCAGCCTCTTCACATGTGTTACCATAACTACGATGTCTCTGACACAGGTAGTTCTGCAAGGGGGATGACCACCCATGAGAAGCTGGAGGCCATGCTCCAGATGCATCTGTAGTGTATGCTAGGACCAGACAAGAGCATGAATTCAAATATTTTTTGCTGAAAGCCAAGTGTTGAATGGCCTGTTTGTGCAATGACTGGCAGCATGTTTGTGTTGGGGCAGCTCATGCACTGCAATGCGCAAGAGGTGTGGTACCTTGGACTGGATGCCATGCTTGGAGCTTTCTGCCTGAATGTTGCGGGCAATCTCCTGTGCAGTACCTGTCTGAGATGCATAGGCAACCACAACCTCCTGTGCTTGCCTGGCTGGCGCACCATTGACAGCAGGTGCAGCTGCTGCTGAGCTGCCCTTTGCACTAGCACTACGCTGCTGTCTGTATGCAATGGCAAACATTGCAAGACCTTGATGGAGACGACGTGCAAACTTTATGACTTGAGATGCACCAAATGATCACAAACAGGCTGACGCGCACATTAAACGCTTATTTGCCAGCATGTGTCATGCAGCTGTGTCATGCAATGTGGGGCAATCTGATGTGCAGTATTCTGATAATGATCTGCTGCAATGTTAGTACCTGATGCGAGCCAAAAGGGCTGCGCTCCCTGTTGCTTGAACTGTGGGCTGCTGCTGAGGTGCAGGTGCTATCTTGTCTGGCTGTTGTGGTGCTGCGCCTGCATCTTTGCCATTGGCATCAGTGATTTTAGACACAGCTTCGGCAGTTTTGTGAGCTCTGGCTGAAGCCCTGTCTGGCTCACTGGAGGCCTGAACGCTGGAGTTGGCAGCAGGCTTTTCCTTGCCTGAGGTTGGACCAGAGACAATCTGCACCTGCACCAAATCATACCTGACCAGTCACCATTGTCATCAGGTTTGCGTGACCGCAAGGAAGTGACGTTTGCAGCGCTTGAGGTATTGCACCTGTTGAGGTTGCCTTTGCTCAGAGGAGAGGGCAGAGTCGGGAGGCTCGATACCATTGCAAGCAGCCCTTATCTTTGAATAAGCAAGCCAAAACAGCGCAGCTAATGGCAGAAGCGGAGAGATCAGTAACAGCACAGGCAGCAAGACAGGCAAAGCCAGAAAGACGCCGCCAGCTGCCACAACCTTGATCACCCACAGACGTTGCTCGCTCGGAGTTACCATGCTGCGCAGTTATGCAAGGGTGAGCGCTGCAGAGCAGCCGGCGCCCTCCGCTGCAATTAGAAGGTGAAAGCTTCTCCGCCACGTTCTCATGAGCACACATGGCCATGCACATGGGGTCCACGATGGTCCGCCATGTTGCGCTGAAGCTCACAATAGGTCACTCTCAGCGTGTGTTCAACCAAGAGGCGCTGTTTGTTTGGTATCACTACATTGAGCAGCGCCAAAGCAAGCTGAAACTCAGCAGTTGGGTATTGCTGACCAGAGTCCCACACCTGATCTGAACAGGCCTCGAGCACAGCGATTTTGAGACACAGCTTGCGTTGACTCAGCATGAAAGTCTACACCAAGACTGGAGACAAGGGCACGTCTAGTCTGTATAATGGAGAACGCAGGCACAAAACAGATGGTGCGTTCCAAGCTTTGGGCGATGTCGACGAGCTAAATTCCCTGGTTGGCGTTGCTCGAGAGTTTCTATCGGAGCTAGATACAGAAAGGTCAGAACAGGTGATTCAGCAATAGCAGCGCCGCCAGTGATGCCAGTTGGCTGTGCTCAAAGCGTCTATGTCCTGCAGTTACAAACGATCCAATCTAGGCTGATGGACGTGGGTTCAGCTGTTGCAACACCACTAGAGAACTCGTCAGACAGCAAACTTAAGCGCGCATCTTCTGACCCAACTGCTGCTCCCCTGCTGGAGTCTTGGATAGATTCAATGGATGAGGAGCTGCCAGCGCTTACTAATTTCATACTGCCTTCTGGTACCTGCTTCCCTTCTACATCAAAACCGCTGCAGCAGCATCTTTGTCTGGCCTGTTCTGTTAGTGCTTGGTGCTACGTTTTGCATTTCCTCTGAGTTCTCAGCCCCTGCCTGATTGTGCAGTGCATCTGCAGGTGGACGAGCAGCAGCATTTCTGCATTTGGCAAGGGCTGTGTGCAGGAGGGCTGAGCGAAGCGTCATCCTCTTGGTCTCGCAAGGAGCATGTGAGGAAGGAGTTGCAGTGTACTTGAATCGGTTGAGCGACTATCTATTCACTGTTGCCCGGATAGCAAGCAGGAAGGCGCAGCAACCTGAAACTATTTATAAGAAAGCATGATTTTCAGGCTGGCGTATTGTTCGATCATCCAATTGGGCATAAGGCAGGAACATGTTGGTGCCAGCAGCTTGTGCTGTGGAGCAGAGCACCAAGATCAAGGGTGCTCTCTGAGCAACTTGGCAATTTGCATAGCTGTCTACTGGCTCTGAGTTGCTGTTGCAGCTCACTGACAAGGAATTCCTTCAATAGGAACAAGGCTTTCTGGAACACTTGATTCAAAAGGCACTGGCTGTTCATCTCACAAGTTTGTGACCTAGCTTTCATCAGTACAAGACAAACGATGTTGGAACTGCATCGCAAAAGTAGTTGGCAGGGGAATGCTCTTTTGCAGTCGCCACCCAGTATAAGATTTGGCGCCGCAATAGCTGTGCTGAGAATTGAAAACAACTTCTGTATAACAACATGGCCGGACTGCATGCCTGATGCAGTGTATTTCATGTGCATGCCAGCCACCTGCTAGGTGCCTACAAAACGTATCTATTTTGCTGTAAGCGACTGAGAGCGTGCCTTGGACCTGTACTAGACATTGAGTTACACATTCCACAGTACTGATAGGATGAGTGCCGTAGAGGTATCAGCAATCCCCTGACTAAGATTACACCCAAGAACAAAGGACAGGATGCCACTGAGGCGTGAATGTGTAATCTGTAGTGTCACAGCAGAACAACCAGCAGCTTATATATCAAAGGCTAGGCAGATCTTTTAAACACCACTGAAGAAAGCCAGTGCTGTACATTGGGCATGGCACTCTCACGGCTTGTCGCCTGCTGTATTTCGTTTGTTATGCTTGCAGGGCACCACGCCTGCTGCTGTAGCCGTTGCAAGGCATCCAGCTTGACCTGGGAATCCCCAAATTTGGGATACAGATCAGCCAAGTAAGCAAAAGAGAGCCCAAGCGATAGCCAGTCATCCCCACACTGGTATTGGCCCATAGAATCCAAGCACGGAGAAGTAAATGCTGGTGTGCCAACTTGCAACATGCTGCGAGCTGACAAGTCTGCTGTGGTACACGACACATCATAATCATTGAGCAGCAATCTACCATCATGGCCCAGTAGCATGTTGTCAGGCTTGATATCCCGATGCAGCACACCAAGGGCATGAAGCGCAGTCAATGCCGATGCAGCCTGCAGCAAAAAAACGGTGCGTCAATGTATAGATGTTGAGGATTGTGTCCAACCCATTGCAGCACCAGTATACTGTTGGCAGAACAACATATGTTGGTTATGATGCACCCACGCTGCATAACTACATATAGCACTGTGGCTCAATGCCTGTATTTGCAAGTGTGTCCACATGAGATAGCAGCATTTCACTGAGCCCCTGCCTGATTGATGTACTTTGTCTTGGCCTCATCTGAAACCAGATGGTGTGGCTGAATGCTGCCATGGCAGAAATGCTCCAGGCCAATGAAAGACAAGCCTGAGCCCGCTCCCTCTACTTGACCATAGAACCCCTGAACAGCCTTGCGCAAATACTGACAATCAGACTGGCCAACCATTGCATGGATGTGACCCTCATTACTGATGTTCGAAGTCTTGCCAATTTTGACAACGCAATCAGCATCAGAGTGCAGCCTCAACACAAGGGAGCGACGACCATGAGCAATAATGGTGGCATCCCCAAGGCTCAAGAGTGGCTGGCCCCCCCCCGACAGGCGCAGTCCTACAGGGGTCACAGGCAGTGCATGTCTCTCAGCCAGTTTCTCAGAGTACTGAGTGAGCCATCTGAAGCCTTGGGGGGCGTTTGTCTGCTCATTGTTGGCCCAGAGCATGAAGTGTCGCAGTCCGACGTGGTCCTTGACATCCTCCAGCTGTTGCAGCGTCAACTTGTGCACCAACAGCCCTGCTGGCTGTTGTTCAGCAGGGAAGCCAGGCGCCACACGGCATCGCTTCAGTTGCCAAGTCAGCCCATTGCCCGTGTCTTCTTTGTGCCAAAGATACTCCACAAAACAGACTGCTCGACACCGATTTGCAAGCACCCCAAGGGATGTGACAGGCGACCCCCGGTCCTCCAAGTACTTGGACTTGACACACTTGTAAATCTGCAATGAAGTGGCATGTCAAGGCAAGTCACACTATGCAACCGAGCAGGGACCAATGTTTGTGCCTGCTGACCCAGTACATGCAACATGCTGCTCATCATGCTGGGTTGTAGCTTGAGTCGTTGAGTGCTACGGATACTGAACAGTTGTGACAAGAACTTTGCTAGCTTGAGACCTAGATGCTGGGATATGCACACATGCCAGCGCCATGGCAATTGCCTTTCCTAACCTAACATTTGGTTTGGACTCAATCCCGTGAAGCATTTATCTCAATGCACTTTTGGGATTAATGTAAGTAAACTGGTCTGCTGTTTGTGTAGGTTCAAGACATTTCAATTCAATAACCATCATCGTCTTAACATATAATTGTTATACAAGAAGGCATCTTGTGACACAAGCCTCACCTTGCTCAGGCCCTCCTTGTTGCTGCGAATGCCATTTGGGTCATTGCTTGTGGGCTTGCAGTCTTGCGGCACAATCTCACTGGGCTCCAATGGCTGACCATTGATGTAGCATCGGATGTCTTCCCTTGCTGAGTCAGTGACGTCATGCAGCTCTGCCTCAAACTGTAAGCCAAGCTGACCAAGCGCAGCATACTGCAAAGAAATCTACTTGAGAAAGTGTAGCGTGCTGTGAATGTATTGCACTGTAGAGTTAGAGCAAGTCCCGAGCTAGACCGTGTGTAGACACACAAAAGTGTGAATCTTATCTTAGATGGACGACCAGCGGCTGAGAGCGAGCTCAACCACTCAGCCTCACTTGAGTGAATCCCAGACCCGGCTTAGGGATCAGCTGAAGGGACCCGCTCACTAGACAAGTAGCAATCTTAGTCTGATATTCTTATACTGTGTCTAGTCTGTTACAGAAAGCTGTGAAAAAGTATAACATATAGATGTATCTGTCAACCTCAGCACATAATTGTGTGCCACATGAAAAGTGGATTCCAGGCAATGCCGCTGCCACAAGAAATGAAGTATGTTGGTGCTATGACTGTCTCTGGAAGTTTCCACATTACAACTGCAAAGGGTGAACATGGATGAATCTGTGCACACGATTGTGTGTTGATCCAAGACCTGAGGGACTGCTTGATACTAAGGTGTGACCTGGCCTGGTTGAAGGACGCTGAAAAGCCGTGACCATGCCCACAACCTTGTGGCCAAAAGCATACAGTGATAGTAAAGAAACAATTTTGCCTATAGTGATAAGAGGGGCACAGCTCACCTGAAACAAGGCTACCGTGATGGGCTGGTACTGCAGCTCTGAGTCAATATGAGGGGAGATTGAGCGCTTGAGACGCATTTCAATGAGGTCGCATATCTCTTTTTGTAGATGGGATGGGTCAGACAACAGCAGCTGAAGGTACCGAAGATCTGCCAAAAGACTCCTGTCTTTGGAGCATGTTCCCAGCAGATCCTCAACGGCAGCAATTTTGCAAGGTACCTGTGACAGCAAGTTCACACACCTCATCTCATGCAAACAGTTGAGCATGTCGGGCAAAGGTCTTGACTGATCATATCTGCAAAAACATCGAACCCTTTGCGCCTACACAAATGAAGGCACTCAGTGCATTACAGTGTAATCGAGCAGTGAAGCAACAGCTACATGACATTGAAAACCCTCACATTTCTGTTCAGAACTTCTGCATTCCATAGCTTAACCTCGTCAAGATCTTGAGTCAGCAGGGTAGGATATTCTTGCCATCCTGTGCTGCTACGCTTGAGATCTGGATGAGCGGCAAGGAGCTCAAGAGCCCGCTTCAGCTGTTCAATTATTTGGCGCTGCTCTGACAGACTGAGGCCTGCAAACAAAGCCACCGTGAGGCATGAGGCAACAGCAAGATAGCATTTACGGGAAGCTACTTTAAAAGTGCAACCCAGCATGCTCAGCAGGACAGATATTCACTTCAGCAAAGCAAAAGACAAAGTGGAATACATGTGTGCCAAGTCCTCTATGGTTTTGAGCAGCCATGAACGTGTATAACCATGACAGTAGAGAGTGTAATCTAACACTTTGTGTAAATGCCCACATGTTGCTGCTAAGTACACTATTCTTAAGCTATGAGTCAGGCTAAGAGGCGGCGGTAAGTCCGCATAGATGATGTGCATCTACTTCTAAGAAAACCAGTGTTCTCTGAAGCTACTTAGCCCCAAGCCACACATCATTATTACAGGCTGCACTGACCACACTGGGATGGGACTCATTCAAAGTCAGCAAGCATCATGCAACAATCAGCAGCTCAGACACAGGCAGCTGGGTATGCAGAACTTGAGTGAATGGAGGTCTGCATCGGCAACCTGCAGAAGCTACTTGGACGGGTTTTGGAATGCTTGGGTGCATACGCGGGTGGGTTTGCACTGACGTTAACAAACTCCTCCAGCCACGGCATGACTGTACTAGCACGACAAGCTAATTGTTGCAAATTGGTGTCAGAAGGAAGTCTTCCCAAGTGCGGGCTTCATCAAACAAAGCAGTTTTTTCATGCTTCCCCAAGGTGATTTGCTGCTTGCTGGGCTTCTGTTTTCCTCTAATGCACTTTCAATCATATTTGCATGCTGACAGTATTCAAAGGTGCAGACAGGAACTTGCCTGGCAAGCCTAAGGGTCTACATGCTTTCAATGCAGACTGCAGCTGCAGAACTTGTTCTACTTGCTGGACAATGACCAGGTGATATTTGTGAGGGCTGCAGCAGCAATAGTCCCACCTGTTACTGGCTGCTTGATTGCATACTCTCCTTCAGGCAAGTCTAGCGAGTAATGTGCAGTCACATCAAAGCCTTCCATATCTTGAATCCTGCCATCCTTGTAGGCCTTGTCTAGTTGCTCCAGCAGATCCTCAACTGTTGTATTCTTCCGGACCTTGACTAGCACCTCGTCCCCAAGCTTCAAAGCCACAGTCCCCAAAGTTTTGGCCATGCCTGCAATGATGGCAGCCTGTCACTATTTCGATGTTGCTGCTTCCCAACTGGCATGCGCCTTTGATGACAACCGTCTGTGCAGTGCTCACTCACTGAAAGTGCAGATGGTCAGATTGTGAATATTGGAAAGGCACTGAACTTCAAGACATTCGCTTGTCCCTGAAACGTATTGGTAAGCAATCAGCAATTGAGTTACAGATGTAGCGTCCTTTGCAAAGTCAGTACAGCAGTGCATAGAACTGCTAAACCTTACACTCAAGCATCTCAGCTGTGATACCGAGAAAAGCTATTTGTGCTTACCTATGACTTATGTTACCGCCTTGCGGCAGCACCAGTTGCGTCAGTGCCATAAGCTTTATGCATTGCCTGCAGCTGCTCTGCTCTTGGTTTGACCAAAGCACGGGATCTGGAGGGTCGCTTGTCAACTGTTCGCACAGCACAACACTTGTCAGGATATAGTGTCGTTGACAGCTCCCTACGATCTATAAGGCTGCCAGGATGTGAGCACGACTGGACCGCCGGACGTGTTGACCAATGGCCGCGGCTGGACCGCGACTGGACCGCATGAGCAGCCGCGCGATCTGATAGAGCTTCAAGTGCAATCAAGAAGACTTAGCCAGGGCAAAACTTGTCTACTCCCAGAATTGTGAAGTCTCCTAACGGCCATAAGTCACTGATGCACCGGCTGGCACCTGTGTCACTTCTCTCTGTTCTCTTGATCAGGTGGCGTTACGTTGCCGTTCAGGGGGAGTGCCGTTCAGGGGGAGTGCCGAATGTTCCCTTGAATTAAAGTCCGATCTGTTCAACTCAATCCTCACTCTGGTTCTAAAGTGTTCGTCACAAACTCTGCGGTCTTTGACAATCTTGCGTTCACGTCGGTGGACTTTGCCATGTGTACATCCTGACCTTAAATAACACTGGGTGCCTCTGTTCCTGCGACAGAAGGAAACCAGTGTTCAGCCGCACATGAAGATTTGAAATGATCCTTTCAAGGCAACTGCGATGTCATCAATCGCCAAAACGGCCACAGAACAGTTGCCCTGCCTATATTGCCTTGCACTCACCTCAGCACTCGAGCGGCATTCCCCGTGGCAGACTCACTGCGAGGGTGGCCAATCCTCGCCACAATACCGATACCGAGGCTCAAGGCGATGGTTCTTGGGATGAAGATTTGGCAGAGCCTGATCACCACGCGTCAGACACTGCACCTGTTGTTGACTTGGCCAAAGTACAGAGCCTAGCTTTCCTTGCTGGCGCCTCAACTCTTGCTGCAGTTGTGGCTGTTCAAGTATCAGGCACGGCAGACTTGCAAGGTATGGCGTATGACAGCATACCAAAATCTGTGCAAGAGGCACTGCCTCAACTCGGTGAGGACAAAAACAAGGGACCTCTTTCTCAGTGGGATGTTGGCGCTGCAGTTCAGAAGTTTACGGTAAGACAGCCCAGATCTCGTTCTGTTTGCTAGTGCATCAATGCAAGCCAGCAGCCCTTGAACACTGCAGATACCATTTCCTCAATTGTTGGTGGCCAGGATTGTCTTGTTGGCTGCAAGCAATGTCAGGAAGCGATTGTGCCTCTGTGTATGTATGCCACACACCTGCAAATAAGCCAGCTGAAGTGTCAGAAAGTAGACATTGACATGCCCCAACTTCGATTGTTGTCATGACATGCAGGATCAAGGCAACAAGCAGGCAGGTGGACTGACTTTGCCATTTGAGTTGCCATATCAAAATGACAGACCAAAGTCACCTGAGAAACTCAAGGCAGATCTTCAAGAGAGCTTGGACAAGACAAAGCAAGACAGAGAGGCCAAGACTGAGCAGAGCAAGAAAGAGAGGCAGCAGCGCCAAAAGCAGAAAGAGAGGGATAAAGATGGTACCATCTGCTACTCATTGTTGCCTCACTGCTTGATCCTTGGACTTTTGCAAACTGCTTGTCCATGCATGTACTCAACAATGCTGCACCAGGTGCTTGCTACATGCATGTAATGTGTCATATGATTGCAAAGCCTATAGCGCCGCATAATTACCTTGGCTAGTTTGGTGATGCTGCAAATAAGGGCAGTGCATCTCTTGACTCATGGCAGGCACTGCCTCACCTGTTTCAGCTTTCCATGGCATTGCGTTCCATTGCATTGGCATCAAATTGGCTGTGTTTATGGCTACAAGCATGCGCAGTGAATCATTATGACACCCAAACCCGCACTGTAGTTGCCAAGACTCCAAGGTGTGTGGGCGTTTGCGATGACTTCTGCTCAGTCAAATGTTTGACTCTACCTGCAGAAGCTGAAAAGAGGGAGAAAGAACGAAAGGAGAAGGAAAGGAAAGAGAAGGAGAAGCGCAAAAAGTTCAGGGACCAAGCCCTGATGGGAGGTGGGGCTTCTGCACTTGATGCCTACACTGCTTGAGCAGGAGTCTGCCAACTATTTTGCCTTTCACAAAGACCATGAGCAGTAGTCTGCCAACAAGATATGCATCTCACAAGTACCATGCGCTGTACTTTATTTATGATCCTGTATCCAAGCAGAGTAAATTCATGCAAGACATGTTTTGAGGTCACTTCTGAATAGCTTTGCAGATGTACCCACTGCTGTCTCGCACCCTGCACCACCTGTTCACTTCGAAGTCCTCATTGTGTTCCACATCACCTGCAGGCAGTCTCTTCGGTGTAAGCGCTTTGACCTTCGGCAAGTGGCAGCTGTTTGCAAGCCTAGGAGCTGTCATCTTCAGGACAATTGGAGGACCCACACTCCTGTCAAGCGTCCTGCGCACACCAGGCATGCCCTTTTGCCATATCTGCATCTGTGGGCATGGCTATACCGCCAACCCAGAAGCTGCAAGCAAGCAGGAGACTGCACAATGTTTGTACACTTTGCAACTCGCCTGCGCCTAAGCACAGACACGACACAAGATAGCAGCACAGCCTGATGGACTTTCCAGCTTTGCAGTAGCTAGGGTGGCTGCGTGTAGCTGCACCACTCCAGGGCTTGGCAAAGGGATGCTGAACACAGAGCATACTGTTCATCTAGCTCAACAGCACAAGGTCTGTTGTGCAGGTTATATCATCGGGAGGGGTATGAGGGTTGTGGAGTGGGATGTGACTGAGAGCCCAACTGGACCCACGGGTCACCTGGTGTCCATGAAACTCAGGGCACTCACACCAGATGGCATCCGCATTGCCATTGCTAAAGAGTATGGCTTGAGCAACTACCGTGAGGTAAAGCGCCAGGAGTGGTGTGTGATCACTTGCCTATCCCTCAGTTTGAGCTTCCTCAGATGCAGGGCTTGACGCTTCCTTATGAGACCCAGGAACTATTGTTGCTATAGTCGCTGCCCAAAGAGCATTGTTGTCAGCTGTTTTGAGTGGCATATTGGACCAAGCGTGAGGCAACGCTGTTTTGTGTTGTCTCATGCACATTTCCTGCATGCCAGATGGCTTGTCTGAGTGACAAAAGGCATGTCATGAGCAAAGGGCAGCAGAGATCAGCTGAGTACTCCAGGACTTGTACTTCAGAATCAGCAGTAGCAAGCGCTGGGAACACCTCCAGCAGCAGCAGCAGAAAGAGCAGCACCATCAACAGCAGCAGTAACAGCAGCAGCAGCAATAATAGTAGCTGCTATTGATACTAAAGGACAAGGCTGTCGCCCATATGTCTGTAAGCAGGTACGCCACACACAGTGCATGAGTCACATTGCAGCTGACACAAAGGCTGATGTGGAACAGGTGAGGCAGGTGTCCCACTGGGTGACCACAACCACACCCTACTTCTTTGAGCCCATGCGCACAGCAGCCACCTTCAAGATGCTGCCTGACCCCGCCTTTGTGGTAAGCTGGCTCTGCTTTGTCTGTCACAGCTGCCCTTGGCATCCAGCTGTATTCATCACCAGTCAGTGTTCTTCGGCTCTGTCTACTTTGGTCGCCAAAGCATCTCAGCCCTGCAACAAGTCGTGCCAGCTTCTGATTGGAATGGCGTCCTCGTGCATGCAATGCTGTTGTGGTGGCAATGCTATTCTGGTGATAATACTGCTGTGGTGACAATCCTAGTTTTCTGGCAATGCTCTCCTATGCACAGGACCTAGACCAGACATCTCGTGCAACCTGCTGCTTAGCTATACAGTCCATTGTGTCATAGTACAGGCCAGTCTGTCGCCAGCAAATGCCTGATTTGTAACAGAATGTCAATTGAGCTGCATAGCTTGTTCACTACATCCCAATGGTGGCACATCTGCTTCACAGCTGGGCAAAGCTGTGCACAAAGCATGGACGATGATGCAGATGCTGTCTGCATGATCACAGACAAACAACCTGCAATTGCTCAAATGCAGGTCTGGTCAAAGCACCCCCCCACAGGAGCGCACAAGCTGCCCACCCGCAGCAGCTCATCTCAAAGCGCTGATACCAGCAGTCAAGATCCTCTGAAAGGTCTTGCTGCAGATCAGGTGCAACCCTGCTCACTGCTACTGCACGCGTTACTGCACAGAATGCCGTGTCCTGCATCATCAGCTTGAGGGTTGATGTCAGCTCAGCGTCTGAAAAATCTTTGTCAACAGTCAGCAGAAAGTTGGGATCATGGCCTGTCTGTAACAATTTGTGGTATCTGTTATTGTCCATGTTCTCAACAAGTCAGGCTTAGCATCATGTGAGACGCTTTACACAAGCAGACAGACTGGCACACTCAAGTCACACTCTGTCACGCTGCACCATCTTCCTGCGCTTTGCTGGTGATTGTCTCTTCGAACAGCTGTACCATCTATGCTTGTAGTCAAATTCCAAGGATCAAATCTGCTCTGCACGATCTGTTGCGTCCACCAGCAGTCTGACAAAACTGGCTGTCCTTGCTGTCCACAAAGCCCTGTTGCTGAGGTTCATGCACAGTGCTTTTCATCTTGGTCTGGTTTCACACAGGTGACTGCACTCATGCTGAAGACAATCTCTGGGGTTGCGGCCGCAAGCAGACTCAGACCAAGATCAGATGGCCAGATGGCTGCTGACTCAGATAGCAGCAGACAGCATTTCAATGGCAGTGGCAGTGGATCTGCTCAAGCAGCATCTGATAGGCAGGGCACAGGTCTGTGCTTATTCAACACTCACATGTTCACAGCTTGACTTGCACTTTGCAGATAATGCCTTGACTCACCTCTTGTTCCTGGCTATGTTGTTGGCAACTCATTATGCAACTTGCTACAAGAGCAATGGCTTCACACACTGGTGTATGGCGTCAGGCAGCACCAATGCTCACAGCTCATGTTCAAATGTCCATGCTGTTTGCCTATCTGAACCTTTTTGTTTTTCGGTCAACTCCAACATACTGCTGCTAATGCCATTTCACTGCTGCAGCAGCTGCAATGGACGATGCCAGCGAAGCTTCTGAAGAAGACGTTGCCCACAGCTCCAGTGCTCATGCTCAGAAGAAACATCCTAAAAACAATGGAGCCGAAGCACCAGCTGCACAGACTGTCAGGCAGGGTTTTCAACAAACAGCATCTGGGCGCAATCAACAGCATGCTGCTGCTGAAAATGGCATCATCAGCAGCAGCTCAGCTGGGCATGACAAGCGGCATCAGCCACGCATGCAAGCTGCCAAGGCATCCGCCGCAACTCTAACAGGGTACGAGAACTCTGATGTTGCTCTGGCAAGCAGGGAGGAAGAGGATTGGCAGGGTGACAGTCAACCCAGTCCCAGCAGCAATGGCAGTGAGTCATTATCACACCGTGCTGCTCAATCTGGCTCGAGAAATGGGAGTGAGGGCGAGGCATCACACAAGACTCAGCACTTGTTTCATCAAAGCAGTAAAGAGTTTTCTGAAGATGCAAGTAGTACGGACAAAGCAAGACCTACGGGGTATCAGTCGGAGGGTAAAGCTGTGTTGAGTGACAGTCATGCGTCTTCTCGTCACCAGGACGCCAGGGGCAGCCAAAAAGATGCAGACAACAGCCAGAAGTCTTCTGAGCAGAAGAACGCACAGGATGGGCAGGAGAGATCAGGGGAAGATGAGGTTGCTGGCACATTGCAAGGAGAAGCTGACACCAATAAGCAGTCAAGTGAAGAGAGCGCTACTGATGCAAAGGAGCCACAGCTGTGGAGTGAGCCGTCTGTCCTGCAGTGTCTGTGTGACAGTCCAAGCGTCAGTGCAGATACCTGGGGTGAAAGGCTGAAATTGCCAGATGAGTTTGTTTTACTGACCATGAGGAGGACTGCATGGTCATGGCTGCTTGTAAGCCTGACAGCAAAATGTTATCGCTTTTTCGTGCATATGCACCTCACAATATTTTGACTTTTATGCGGTTTGCGCGC
>JAABUP010000560.1_pt1 | contig 81444 bp, 114 predicted proteins | sample 5559201 | NCBI WGS metagenome assembly JAABUP01 (sample SAMN10711887, study PRJNA513373) | rock metagenome | isolation source: Antarctica rocks | place: Antarctica
ATGGCTATGTTGTGCCCTAGTGACCCTGATGTCATGCTCAAAGGCACCATGCCAGCATCAAGGTCTCACATGTAGGCTGCATGCCAAGGTGAATTTAAGCGGTGCTTCCTAAACCCTAAACCCTAAAACCTAAATCCGGCTGCTCCCAACTAGTGCATGCTTCTTTGCTATCAGCGTAGGACAAATGCACTAGACAACATGCGTCTTGTCAACCTCACAATGGTCGATGGCTTTGCTTTGGATCAGATAGCAGTCAAAGTCAGTTGTCAGCATTTTCTAGGTGGTTTTCTGCTTAGACATTTAAGACAGAAGCAGCTTTTTCCCAGTTTTGATACTGCATCTGTCATAGAAAGGGCTAAGCTTCAGCATGCATTTGAGTACTTTGCAGATATTCAGCACAGCAGCTTGATGGTATATAGGACAATGCAGCCCAAGTACCAATGTGCAGAGTGTCCGCATGTTGTCAAGTGTGCGTGAAACAGAAAAATTAGTTAGTAGGTTTAGGACCGCCGTGGTCTGCGGGAAGACACAGGCCGCTGGGCAGACGGTGTTCACCTAGATAAGACAGACAGGCTGTGTCTAGTGTGCACTTTGATTGCCCAGCATACAGCCATATCAGGTCACAGCATTTGGACCTCCCTGCAGCATTGCTTGTACCATTGCAGACTTGCTCACTTTGTGTGAACCACATGCATATGTTCGCTCAAGGTTTAGGGTTTAGGGTTTGGTATAGAATGCTTTGCTTCCAGGAAGGAAGCAGTTAATGAACTCACTGAACTGAACTTCGTGTCTGTTGCTCCCCAAGACATTAATCATCTTTAGTTGTTTATTGTTTAGTTGATTGATTGATGCATCAGCATGCACTACTCGAGACAACAAACCAAGTTTGAGCTGCGTGTGGCTGTGTGTGGCTGTGTGTGTGGGTGGGTGTGTGTGTGTGTGTGTTGGCCAATCTGTGCTATGTTTGCCAACTTACACCCTGATGGCTTGTGTGGTGCAGAGATGACAATAAGCATGCGAGCAGTAACAACCACAATGAGAATGAGCCCCTGATGAATAACCAGGAAAGCAACCCAGACCTGGAGCAAGGCCAGGGGCAAAGTGAAGGCAGTAAAAGCAGTCCTGGTAACAAGTCCAGGGAGGAAGATGACAGTCGCTCCTTCAAGCAGCAGCTGCCCCCTACTATCCTCATGTTTTGCATCTTATTCTTAGTGAAGCTGGTTCAGCAGGGCTTCTTGAGTAGCCTATCTGTCTTCACCATCAAGCTGTATGGCTGGTCATCATCACAGTCAGGCCTTACTCTGACCGCATATGGTTTCACTCTCATCCCTCTGAACTTAGCAGTCGGCAAGGCGTCCAACACCGTCAGTGATCGTCTTTTCTCTGTGGTGCTACTGGCTGCAATTGGTCTGGGGTCAGCCCTATGCATTTGCAGTGGCAAGCCCATGTGGCTCTTCTTCCTTGGTGGAGCTTTTGTATTCATGGGATCTATGACACTGGAGGGATCAGCAATGAGTCTCTTGAGCAAGGTGATGCATTCCTGCTTAGCTGAGGGCACTTTCAACACAGGCCTTCTGACAACAGAAGCAGGTGGACTTGGCCAATTGGGAGGTAATCTGGCCAATTCTGCTTTCTTTCGTCTTTCTGGTACAGACACTCCTTCCCAGGTATACAGCTTTGGCCATTATCTGTTTGGTCTCTTGACAATATTGACTCTTGGCAATACTGCATATTTTGGCAGCATGTGGAAGAAGGTCAAGGACTAAAACTTGTGTTGATCGTCACAACTACATATCAGACAATCACCGCTGAAGACTGATCAACTGCTGCATTGTTTGACATGCTCTTTGTTGTCTCACCTAGCTTGAGGCACAGACCGCGTGAAGATGTTTGAGGTGACACAGCATGTCACTGCTGCAATGTCTCGCATAGAAAAAGTCACCTTGCAGAGGTAGTGCAGCTTTTGAACGAAAGACAGCTTACATTGGGATATGTCACACAGCCAATCCTGCCTGAACGATTGCTTAGTACGGCATATGCTGAAGGCGTGTTGCTGTGTCTGCTTGCATCAAACTGTTGATGCGTTTTTGAGTTGAGCAAGACATCCAGGAACTAATGTGAATTTTGATTCAAGCAACCTTATCATTGCTGTACTCTAAATATTGAGCTCTTGACTGAAAGGCAGCAATTTTGACATTGAAGGACGAATGTATGTCATCGTGAACATGCCATCAGCTGGACAGCCGGATTAGATATAACTTTTGTCAAATTGATGGTAATTGATCATAATAATTATTCAGGACTTGTGTCACATAATGTGTAGACAGATATACGAACTGATGAGCATGTACCCTGCCGTTCCTATGCCTACGAAATTACTCAAGTTCGCTCTCACGACTTGCAACTGATAAGAGCTCCCCTGCTGCACAGTGCATTTTGCCTGCCAGACACCGGTGCTAGGTATCTCCACAGCTTTGTGCAAACTATGTCTCAGAAATGTTCTCGCCCTCTTCGCTGACATCTTTGCACAGTAATGTAGCTGCTGGCACATGAGATGGCAGTTGTGGCAAGTCTGCAGCATAATCCTCTGTTAGCCGACTTGTGAAAGGGCATGCAAGTTTTTGCTAAATCTATCAACTGCAAAACAAGAACATAGCTGAATCAGGCAGCACAGCAAAAGAAGCACAAACGACGCAGTCCCTGTGACCAGAGAAAAAAGCTGCCTTTGAGATGTTATATCGTCACAGACCTGCAAGAGGTAAACCATACCTTTCAAGTTTATAGACATCAGATCAAATGCAATGCAGGTGGTAGTTAGAAAGGACTTCTCAATCTTGGGGATCTTGGGGTAGCGCTGGCTGAAATGGGTCAGAATGGTGCGGTAAGCTCCAGACTGCACAAAAAAGAATCACAGAGTCAGCCATTGCAAGCACAGCATGTCTACTGAGTGTAACTCATTGAGCTGAAGCAGTGGACTAGCATAAGCTGATATGGCTGCTGACTGACAAGAAAACGGAGGCAGAGCAGACCTGGGCTCCGATCTGGACAGCTTCACAGGTGAGGCTGTGGCGCTTGGCCAAGGCGTCCTCTACCAGCTCATCCTCAAAAGTTGCCTGCATGCCACCTCAAATCATGGTACATCTTGCTACAAAAGGTTGCAGAACCTGCCCTCATGGATGTCACGAGAACATTAGCTACTTGCAGTGCGACAACGTCAAACATTTTTGGCTGGGTGAGAGATGGACTATGGTGAGAGTCACCAAGTAGGATGAGCATGAACACATAGTAGACCAAAAAAAGGGTCAACACACCTCATGAATGAGCAAAGTGGCATCTTTGGCAGCATGCACCATCTGTTCACAGGGCCGTGTATCTCCACTGAACACCACCTTCCAGCCAGACTCCCCTTCCAGGATGGCAGCATAGGCATGGGCACAGTGCACCACCAACAAGGACTGCAGCGTTTTCAGCCCCAGCTGTGCCTTCACCTGGCTCACTGCCGCTTGCATCTCCTGGCTTGGCTGCAACCACAGTGTGTGGGAAGCTCAGTAGGCGCATTTCACTGATTCATCTGCCTGCTGCATGCCATCAACACAGATGTATGCAGAGGCAGGATTTTTTCCTGTTGCTGCCATGTTGCTGATGTGTTGTGTGGCCTAACCCAAGGCAGCAATCAAGGTCAGAGACAGTCTAGTCAGCAGAGACTACCAGAAGGCAATCCTTTGACTTCAACGAGGAAGTAAACGGTCGAGTCTCATCATGCCTTGAGTGCCGTGACAGACCACCAAAAAATCATAGTTGGCAGAGTACATGACTCAACAGTCTGCCAATCTTGGCATAAAGGTTGTGCATTTGAGCAGTCATTGTGTGTGCAGCTGTATACCAACACAGCAAAGATGTACCTCATGCTGTGGCTCAGCTAGAAGGCCAGCTTGGTTAAAGAACAGGTGAGGCATAGGCTGCATGGCTGCTGTGGTGTGCAGTATCCTCTCCAGGCACCAAGGGCCAAAGACAGGCAGGGCAGGGCAGTCAGGGCCAAGCCATTCAGCTCGCGCCGCCAGAATCCTGCCAACAATTGTTACACATCTGGAGACACAGGCAGTGGCAGGCACAGACAGACAATGTATCTAGGCAGTTTGTGGGAAAACCTTACGTGGCTCACAGGAGCAAGTTGCCATTCATACAAACATCAGCTGATCCAGTTGCACATGAACCCCTGCTGTGAGCATGCAGATACAATTAGCGGGTTTTGGCCACCCCAGAGTAAGTCTGTGGCGGTGTCTAGTTGAGCCCTGGCTGAAAGGGGGCTCAATTAGACACCCCCCTAGACTTGCTCTGGGGTAGCCGAAGCATGCACTGATGCTGACTGCAACAGACTTCCAACAGAAGCCAAACACAGTTCAGTACAGCCATGCATGCACCAGTAGAAGCAAGGAGTCAGGGCGGGCACATGAGGAAGTGCATTAATCACCTTGGCAGGCCAGCATGGTGATCTGCATGTATATGAGAAACCCATACACAGGCCAGGCTGCAAACTATGTCCTCCACTTTAGCACGGCCAAAGCGGCGTGTGAGCTGCCCCAGGGTGCCCTCCCCACAGTCTAGCAGCAAACCCCCCCTGGCAAAGCGGTTGATGTAGATGGAGGTGACATTGCGGTACTTGGAAGGCATGGCAGCGCCTGTTCCCAAAAAGATCACCTCCAGTTCCTCAGCCCCAGCCTGTGCAACCCGCAAACGCATCTGACAACCACGTAGCATTCAAGCCAGTAGGCCATCATAACATACGCACTTGACAGCAGGCTGTAGGTATGCTCAGCATGCAGCCTTGGTGCAAGGGCTGGCCGTTGCCCTGAGACCAGACCATTGCCGTATCTGAGGCAAACAACAGCATGACAAGAAGGGATTGAATGCATGCGTGAACAAGGCGCGCGGCATGCTGCACCAGACGCGCACGAGCGAGCAGCAGGACAAACAGATGACAAGAGAAATGGTGGACCTGTGTGATGACGTCAGGGATTTCTTCAGAGGGGCTACAGGCCTCAGCCTGCCCTCTCTCAGCTGCTTCCATCACCTCTGGCATCTCTGCAGTCAGCATAAGTAGTGAACGCCACAGCCATACCAGCTAGGCAGTGCTGTGGCTGTAGTTGATTGGGCCAATTGATTCAACCAATTGGTTGATTTGCTTCACTGCAAATTCAGGTCTTTCCTGACACAAATGTGAGATGTTGGGAAACGCTTGGCAACACAAGCAGTCTTGGCAACATGGGGAAGAAGAGCGACATAGGTATTTGGACCTGACAGTTGCGCAGCATGTTATTGAACAAAACCAAGGCGCACCTGTCTTGAGCTGGCCTTGAATGGCTGGAATGCTGAGTGACTGCTCAGCAGTCTCCACAGTGTCGACACGTGAAGCTGGTCGCAAGTTGTACCGCAACAGGTTGCTGCCTTGCAGTCTGGATATTGAGTCAGTCTGTTGTAGCTGCGCTTCTGAGGGTACCGCGCTTGAGTTGTCAGGCCCAAGGGTCTGAGGTAAAGGAAAGGCCTTGGGATCAATGCAGTTCAGCTTGATCTGCACACCAACAAGCCTCTCCGTGAACACCAAACCCAAGTGCAGATGTAAGCAAAACTGCAGAGTGTTTGGTGTCCATGTCAGGTGGCTGTGACAAAGCACATGTGCGCAACACAAGTGTGCATGCGAGTGCACTTGGCTGACCTGGAGAGTGGCAGGAGATGGAAGGGTGACTGCAGATGGCACAGCTTCACAATTCAGCACAACTTGCTTTGTGGAGGTGCCAAAGCCTGCCATCCACTGCTGATATTGCGGCATCTGGACAACCTGCATCATCAGCTGACAAACATGACACACATGACAAACATGCTAGCCTGGCAAACATGAGCACCCTAACGATGCTTGAGCACCAACCCATGTAAACACCTGTTGCACTGCATTGAGCCAATGCAAAAGCCGATGCAATGCATGTGAACACTCTAGAAGCAAGAGGTCAACATAGCTGAGATATAGGACACATGCAGCCCCTACCTGCTGCGGCGCAAGGTGAACAATGCAGTTGACCTTCTGCTGGGTGCTGCTCGTGCTACCAGCTGCTTCAGAGGAAGAGGAGTGGTGCAGGAAGGGTTCCCAAGCAGAGGAAGATAGTAGAGCAGGCAGGTGGGCAGGGCTGGGGCAGTCTGCGATGATGACAACAGGAGCTGCAGGTGCAGCTTCCAATACCTGCGAGCCTGCCACCTCTCAGCATAGCTGTTTGCACAATTGATGAGATAGCTGCTACAGCATGGCAACTAACATTACTGTTAAATGATCATTAAATGACTGTTAAAAACCTGCAGCCCATGTCTCAGGTGTCAGTGAGACTTCTGGCAGGGGCAGACAGGCATGCCAACACAATCAAACCTGGAAATTTGGGAGCAAGCACACGGTTGCCGCACATTGCAGACAGCAGCGCTGCACACCAAACAGCAAGAAGCAGACAAAAGCTGACCTCTTCAGGCTGAACCATACGGTCTTTGCCCATGACTGCAGTGCCGGCCTTGAGCTGGCCAAACAGAGGTCCAGGCTTCACCCCCAACTCTTTGGCCTTCTGTGGCAGGAACTTGCCTGGCGTACAGGTGAGGCGGCATATGTAGCAGGCTGCTAAGGGAACCTTATCCTGCAAGCAAAAAAAAGCTCACAAATGTGTCATATGCACCACACATGCCTGTCCAGACAAATGCCAACTGTTGCCACCAAGTATTGTCACAGAAAACACAACAGTCATCAGGCATGCATTGTGACAAATGATCATGGCAGTCTGACCTGTTCTTGCCCAGTGGGCAAGCTGCCATCATCTGTTTTCTGGCGTTTGTTGGGCTGAGACTCTGAGCCTTCTGAGCCTGGTTGCAAAATGACTGGTGTGATGCTGACAGCCTCGTTTTGAATGATGGCAGATGATACTGCAGCTTCTGGGCTGAGCTGAGTGCTTCCAGTCAAGGTGTCAGGTCCCGAAGAAGATGCAGGCTGAAGCTCATGCAGGTTAACCCCCTTCATGCGCATGTAGAAGGACATGGCCTTCCCAAGGTGCTCAATCCCCTGCACATGACTACCCTGTCAATGCCATTGATGTTGCTTGTAGACAGCTAGCTACAGGTGAAACCTGCGAGAGATCAGCATACATTCAGGCCAGAAAGACATCAGCCAATGCAGGGCTGGTAAGCATGACATGTGCACAAGATCCACACACTTTTGCTTGTGGAATGCACAAAGCAGCATTGCAGCACACCTTAGGTCCATAAATGTCAGCATGGAAGTTGCCGATTGCTCCAAGTCCGTCATCAACTTGATGTGAAATTGAAGAGTCTGCCACCGTCAAAACCATGCCTGTCACACATCAGTGGCGTATCATAACTATGTTGAAAGTCAGATGCATTGAACAAGAGCTGGTCAAATCTGCAGGCATTACCTGGAATCCCACCTACAGCATCTAGAGAGGCCCTGGTAACTAGGATGTTTGGCATACGGTTGAGCTTGAGTTTGTGCTGGACACAGAATCTCTGAAACCCCTCTCCTGCATTGAATATGTACCTGCAGGGTGCGACATTTGACATGATATCCAAACAGACAATCTGTGGCACGAGTGGCGAACTGCATGCTGAAGCATGCTCCAGGTGAGGAGTACCTTTGGTGATCGAAGAATAGCAACACAGATGGCACTGCATCTGCTGTATCCAGTCCCAAGCCGAGCACCTGAGTACATCATTAACAAGATTTGCACGCACTGCAGCAACTCTTCTCGAGCCCGGTAACGGAGACTTAAGCTCCGTGAGTTCGTAGCCTCTGCATAAGCGTACCTGCAAATATGCGGACCCATTGTTTCTGTTCATCTCAGCAACCTCTGACCGGTACTGTCTAGCGCTCACCGAGCAGACACGGTGCCACAGCGGATTGCGAACTTTGTGGTCTGTACGCAAGAAGCTATAGCTTCGCAAGTGAGAACGGTGGACTTGCAGACGTAAGAGGCAGACTCGGCGTGCAGCGAAAACGCTGACGAGAGAACGACTTGCCGCGGTCATACCCGGCACAACATTGCGCAAGCAGGCTGGCCTGTACTGTGCATTGACCAGACCATCGTTAGGGTTGCCGCCTGTGACTAATGGTGGCAATCGCAGCACAGCATGCTGGTCATGAGGCACCTCTTGTCAGTTTACATTGTCGAAGTCTCTACTCACAGCTCTATGACTATCCCCATGTCTGCAACAAAAGAACTTGCAGACATGGCTTATTTCAACAACACCGCAATGAACATTGTGTATGATGGTCTGGAAGGTAACATTGCATCTACAAAGGTAGCAGACATGGCTTCTACAACAATACTGCAACGAATAATGTGCACAAACATTGATGATCAGTATTGCAACACCTTAGCCTAAGGAAACCTAGTTCACAGGAAAAGCTAAGAACTTGAGATGTAGTGCATGGCATATGACTTGTACAAGGGCATAATGAACTACATGCTTGGCTTGAAAGCTTGCTGCTTCTTCATGCTTGATTTGGTGACAAATTGCCGATTGCTAGCATCGGCCCGAATGTTGCTGACATCGCTTGCACGCAATCGGTCAGCAGCACCTGACTTGGCTGCCAGGGCCTCCTCCTTCTCCTCATCACTGGGTGAGCTCTCATACTCATCCTCATCCAGGACCCAGCCTTGTACAGCATACAAGAACTCCTTGAAGCTGATTTGACCTGCGCACATAATCAGCCACGTCGTGGTACAGCCTACACAGTGCTGTACCACAAACAGCAAAAGGTTGAAATCTCAGTACAATACTAGCAGTGCTAGGAAAGCTTCGCCAACATGACATTGTGCATACTGACAACGGTGAAGCAGCATGTGGTGGCTCAGATGTGACACACATGTATCAAGACATATACTGTGTCTACACCAAGACAGGTCATGCTTGCAGTTTACACCAGTTGCCAAGTGCAAATAAATGATCTCTCTACACATTGCCACTGACAGAGCAGGAAAAGAAATCTGGCATGCATGACAAGACTGAGTAAGCTATTGAGCAGGAGATTGATGCTGGTGAGCTATTGTCAAGGCAGTCTGTCTCTGGGCTGATAACAATTCTTCGGACAGCACATGTTGACAAATAGCAATGGTGCATGAGACATATTGAGAGCCAGGCCTGACCATTGTTGTCCCAGTCCAGCTCCTCAAAGCGGCGAGCAATGGTGCCTTTCATGGCAACACCCTCCAGCTGCTTGCCTCCCTTGTCACCCTCTAACAACACTGCTGTAACCTCTTTCTGCAAACAAATGCACAAAAGTCAAACTAGACTGAAGCCATGGAGGCGATATGCCTTGACATGAGTGAAAAACTCACTTGGGTCTGCTGCAGCACAGCAAGCTGCCATGCTGTTCACTCATGCACGCCAGAACATGAGTGTGCTGAATAGCTGTTAGCAGAACGTTGCAGAGGGAGCGACACTCACCCGATCCATGAAGCCATCTCCAGAGGCATCAAAGAAGCAGAATGTCTCCTGTGCCTGAGCAACAAACACACAGGCTTACATAATTGTACTATGCCCTGCACACGCTTGCTTATATACACAGCGCAGCTCTACTGAACTGTAGACTTACTATGTTGAATGACTTGATGATGTCTGGATCAAGATTGGTAACCTTGTCTCCATCCTGTTGCAGGCCAGTTCAGGTCAATCAATGCCTTAGGACATGTCAGAGCATCCATTGGCAAGATTGATATTACCTCTGTGCTGATCATGTACAGAACAGCTAGCACCACAATGAACTCTCGGAAATCGATGCTTTTGTTCCCATCCAGGTCGGTTGCATGGAACACCTTGTCAATCACCTCGGTGCTGATATCAAAACCCAGCTTGTGGCAGCCTTCTGCCAGCTCTTGCAGGTCAATGACCTCATTCCCATCGTTATCAAGGCTGTGAAAGACTTGTTTGCATTTATCAAAACCCCTGTTGAGGTGCCCAAAGCGCAGCAAAAGTTTGTTGAAAGAGGAGGCCTTGACTTGTCGTCTGGATGCGCGCTTCTGCAGGAGCATTAGTGGTTTACAGCAAATGTAAAACTGCAACGACTAAAGCACCAAGAGTACAGAGCTGCACTTGATACAAGTTTAAGCTGCGCACGAGGACCAATTCGCATTGTACCTTAAGCAACTCCGCCTGCAACACCAGGTACAGTCAGCACTGTATTGCTTGGAAGTATGATGGAGACATTGCACACAGGCCAACCTACCAACTTGACGTCGAGAAAATCGTTGGCTTCTTGCTTTTTATCCTGACCAAAGAAAGTTGTGGCTACGTTACCCATGACTATGCTGACATCCGCTTGGTTGGCTGCGGCGTTGCTTTTTTTGTTGCGCTGTTACAAGCTATTACTCACGGCTAGTAAGGGTCCTTTGTGCAAGCGAAGCGACGGGATGTCCGCACGCCTCTTTGCAACAAGGTAGTCAAGGTAGTATCTCCTGCGATTCGTGCAGGTAGGCAGATAACAGTGCCACACAGCAGCAGCAGAAATTAAACCTGGCACCTTGTACTCGCTGACTACAACATGCCAGATTCCCCGTTCAACTGTTCAGCTTCATGCACTGTTGAGCCATCTGTTGGGCCCCGTCATGTTGTCTAATTGGCGATTTGCCAGTCTGTGCTGTCGTCTGATACTAACGGGCTTAGCAGCCAAGGCAGGGATTGCGGTTTGCTGGGTGTTGTGAGAGGTGAAGTGTCTGCATGTCTGCTCTTGGTGGTACACTGCGGCAAGAAGGTCTCAAGGTCGCGGAAGCAAGGGTACGAACAGCATGCATGATTGAGGTTCCTTATGAGTGCGCCGAGTGGTCACTTTGGAGCTTTTGCAATGTCTGTATCGCTTCTTGTGAAAGGATTTGTTGTCGCCAGGTGAGGGCACTGACCAGAGAAGTTGGCAGCTTAAAGGAAGATCTACGACGCGAGATCAAGAGGCGTGAGAGGGCAACTTTCAGTATCAGAGAAGCGGAGGAACTCAAGCAGGAGGCAGAAAAGCGAGTCAAGCAGCTGGAATACTCAAAAAGGTCAGTTGTTGTTGCGTTGTACCACTCCAACTCACCATCATCATGTGAGACAACAGGATATGCTCAGTACAAACAGCATGCAGGAAGCTAGAACAGGAGAGCTTCGCTGCTCAAGAAGAATCCAGAGCAAATGCAGCCAAGAGCAGAGCAGCTGCAACATGTGCCAGGTATTGACTCAGTTTGTTTTACCTTGAGCCTCTTCACACATGTAGCATAGCTTGCTAGGTGCACAGGGAGGAGCTTGCTGCATATGAGGGCAATTTGGCTGAGCAGACAGCAGACAGCCATCACCAGCTGCAACATATATTCAGTCACCTACAGGTAGCAGCTTCAGAAGTCTTTGATTGCTTGAACACACTGAATTGTGGTGTTGCATTTTCCTTTGCAGAGCTCGAGCATTGAACATGTTTTGTGGCTGCAGAAAGTGCAGATGCTGCTCTTCAGCCCTGCAGAGCTCGCTGACCTGCCACTTTCTTCCGGGCTAGCGCCTGCGGTCCAGGTATCTCATCATTGCTTGTGTCTACTGTACCAGTCTGTTCAACTTCTAATTAAGCCATGTATTGCTACACACCCTTCTGGTTCACCGTAAACCCAAAGATGGTCACAGCACAAAGTATGTGTATTGTGCATGCAGAGTGAGCTGAAGGAAGTAATGCATGCCCTGTCTCATCTCAGCAGCACCTTGCCTGGAGACACGACCTGCTTGGCTTTGAAAGCGCCCGCCAGCCCATGCCGCCATGGCAGGCAAGAACACAAGAGCCACCACAAAGAGCTGGAACGCTTGCGCACTGAAGTTGCTCTCTTACGGGTGAGACAGACAACATGTCTGGGTATCCATCCCTTTCAGATGCAAAACTCCTTACCTCCTTTGCGCTGAAATGAGGCGTATGATGTGCATCCTGTGCACACCTCATCCTGTGCACACCTCAGGCCCTGAAGTGATTATGCAGTTCACCTCGGTCTCGGATGTCTCAGCCACAGATTGTGCATGCCATGTCTGTCTGTTCTTCTGTAGGCACAGAGGCAGGTACAGCAGGACACCAGCAGTCGCAATCAAGCCGCAAATGACATGGAAAGCCTTATCCCGGAGTATCGCTCAACTCTGGCTCGCATGAAGAAGCAGGTGGATGAGCTGCATTCAAAGCTGGAAGATGCATGCTGTGAGCGGGACTCTTTGCAACAGCAGGTGTGTCCAGTTGTGCACAACAGGCTTGTCTAGAAGCCTGTGAGGGAAGTCAGCCTGTAAGGTCACACATGCTCCTGTTTGTACAGCTAAGCTTGCCTTGTGTAGCGCATTGCAGCTGCACCAGCACCTGCATCGACTTGCCATGCCTGCCCCGCTTTGATGCAATCCCTGCTAACAGCAATTGTACACAGCACAAAGTGCAGTTCTGCTGTTTCTTGGTACCATGCAAAACCAAGTAAATGACATGGTTTCAGAACTTGTGGCATGTTGCAGGTGGAGACGCTGAGGAAGGCCGTCAAGCTGGGTGGCAACGCCAAGAAGAGCAAGCGCAACTCTTCCTCGAATGTCAGACCAGATGTACGCTGCAGCAGTATTGTTAGCCTGCACGTTATTGCCCGTGGCAACTCGTTATGCATATGCAACACATATTAATGTTATGCTGTCTTTAACATGGAGAATTGCTGCACGCATGACATAACCAGCCTTTGACATGTCACAGGAGTCATGAAAAGCACTGTCTGCAGGCATTAGAGGAAGATGAAGATGCAAAGCAGCTGATTAAGGACATCAGGGGTCTGAAGCATCGCTGCCAGGCTCTAGAGGCCCAAGCTGACTCCCTGGGGGTCACAAACTGTGAGCTGCAGACGGCCCTGGCAGACAAGGAGGAGCAGTTGCAGCGCCAGGCTCATGTCATTGCAGACTTGGAAGCCACCATCACTGCCCAGAGCTCAGACATCCGCACAGCCTTGCAGCTGGTCAGTCCTCGGTCATACCTTATCAATAGTGAAAGCAAATCTGTCTGCAGCATGTAGCATGCGCATGATATGCAAAGAGCACAGCGTCGCATCCTTAGGTGCTATGCTGGGTTCTCCAACTGTAGTTCTTAGGGACTGCCCTTCAGACTGCAACCCCAACAAAGTTGCGCCAGCCCACTGCATGTTGGAGATTAATATGCAGGTCTGCATGTATTGTGTCTCCCAGGTTGCAGCTGAAGTGTGTAAGTTGCACTCTCTTGTTACATTGCTTGCATGCTTGTAGGTAACACACAAGCATGACAGGTCACATTCAGGCAATGACGACTTGGTGCCTGCATCATATCCCCAGCGCAGCCCTTGCAAGTCAGCACTTCGGCAGCGTCCAGCAGCTCAGTGTCGTGCCGATAGCTCAGGTCAGCAGAGAGCAGATGTTCAGACACCGCAATGGCATGCTGCCACAGATAGCTGCAGGTTGCTGAGACCGCAGCAACTGCATCAGCATTCCAGCAGCATGGACACGCTGTGCAGAGATATGCAGCAATTGGATGCACAGATAGCAGACCTGGACCTGAATCTTGTGTCAGCAAGTCGTAGACTACACTGCTGATGCTGTAGTACATGAAGGCTGTGAGCAGGCATGTGATTGCAGCAGTTGAAAAGCTGTAGCCAAGATGCAATCATGTGTACAATCTGGAATGTGTCTACTTTGAGGTGTCTTCAAGTCCGTGCAGCATTGTTGATACATGTATGCTGCTGAGGCTGTGAAATTTCTTGTCTCGTGTTTGGACCAGTACAGCCTTGAGACTTGTATCTCAAGTGGGCTGTTGTTGCCGTATCAATGTGGGACACTTCTGCAACAAACACGTCCTAATATGACTTGACATGACGTGTTCTGCAAAAGAATATGCATTTGCACGGACATGCAGCCATGTATGTTGAACATACTATGTTCGTTAACCTTGCTCGAAGTTTTCAAAGAAATTTGCAGGGGAGTGTCCGACTCTGATCCTCTACGCTCTGTCTTGGTGCTTTTTGGCGCCACGTCATTTCGATAGACAGCAGAATTCATTACCCCACTGAAACCCATTGAAAGGTCGCCCTTGTACTCAGCTTGGTACTAATGCAGGGCATGTCTGATTGACTGTGCAACTCTGTTTCCGCAATGCAAGGCTCCAAGAGCATACAAGCTGGACGAGTCGTCGACGGTCAAGTGGAGCAAAGCAGCTTGGATGTGAAGGACTGAGTCATTTGAACAAGATCGGCTGGTCCCTGTCACTTGCGCTACGAATACTATTTTAACGAGCAGACATATCGAGCATGCTGCGCAGTGCTACGCAGCGCAGTGCGACTGCTAGAGCAAGCGGGGGCTAGATCTGTACAGCATCGTGCTTTTGCGGGCCAAGATGGTGATACATCTTGCAAAGCATCATACAGAGCTGTGTCGTCGTTTGCATGCTGTATGCTAGCTAGGCTGCCACGGCATGCCAATCGATTTCTGGCCACTCACGCGCTTTCGGCAGCGGTTTGCGAAACCAAATGACGATCGACGTGTTGAATTGCAGTGAAACGAGCTGCGATCATGTCACAAGGTGAAGCAAAAGGCAAAGCGCCAAGTGAGGCACCTACGAAACCATCACAATGGCAGGGAACTCAGGTCAGTTGGTGAATGTGCTTTGAGCATCTTTGCATTCTGCGTTATTCTCAGATGCAGGCAAGGACAAAGTGTTTGAAGTGGTTTGAGAGTCATGATACCTGACTGCACTGCCAGTCCTGGCTGTCATAACAATGGTGTATTGCAGCGTGGGCACTTGGTTTTGGGAATATCTGGTGTGTTGTGTGCTGGAGTTCTGTATTCATGGGTCAAGAGCCAGAATGCAGACAAGGAGGTGCTTGCAGACAAGAATCACAAGGGTGAGAGCAAGCAATTCCCTGCTGCCAGCAAGTAAAACCAGCCAAAGCCCTGATACAATGCATATGCAGCAGCAGGCATCTCACTGCAAATCACGTGTAACAGAGACAGTCAAATCATAACACACTGTTTGCATTCAATATGTTGACTTTGAGCATGCCAGCATGCAGTAAAGAATCATGTGTGCATAGCTGCACAGTATTTCCGTCTAATGTAACAGTAATCGAAAAGCTGAGCTTATCATGTAGCGCTAGCATACATGTCCCGTTATATATGCGCATTTCATCATGCCAAAAGTGCCAGACTTTGAAAGACAACAGTTGCATCTCAGTACAACCTGATTGCTGGTGGCCAATGCACACATTGTTGTGGAATGCATTTCACAACAGACTGGCAGATTAGTTGACATCATCTGGTGTGGCAGATGGCACCCTACCCATATTATTGACAGACAGAATGGCGTCCTATTTAATGGCTTCTTCTCATGCATGCAGCTGTGTAGGCTTTGGTGCTGCTACCGCTGTCGTGATCACCTGACTGCAGTTGCAGCAAGGCAGATTGCGCCCAGAGGCTGGCATCTTTGTCACGTTGTGGTGTCTTCTCGATCATTATTCGCTGCCTGGCCGGCAGCATTGTATGACTGGACACATGAATGTTGTGACGTCAATGCTTACATCTTATGGCGTTCCGGAATGCATGAAATTCAGTGCATGGGAAGACCCCGGTAAAATTTGATGCGTTGCCTCCGGCCTTTGTCTTGGCTGGTGGTGCCTGCCATCAACTGACATCTGCCTGAAGGTCATTGACATTTAGTTTGGCACAGCTGGCTGGCCAAAGCTACATTTGCATTTGCAATGCGCGGGGGCCGTAGGGGTGAGCCCAACATGAATTGCGTTTATAGGGAATGTGCATGGGAAGCTGCCTTTCACCTAAGACTACATACATAAAGGTGACCTTTGCAAAAGTTCCCGTCATGTTTGTGGCCAGCTACTATCGGAAATTGTGAATTATGTGCCTTTGCATGTTTTATTTACTGAGTGTATGTGAAGTTCCTCACTCAAGCTGCTGAAACTAGCAACGATGACCGATGCAAAGCAAGGTGGCGACGGGCGCATCAGAGCTGTTGTTGCCGAGTGGGAGATGGCAGAGGCCACTAAGACGGTGCGTGAGATGCCAACCGGCATGTCGTGACGCTTGATGGCGCACCTCAGCCTTGAGCGGTGACACAGGACCGCAGAGGCTGGAACTCAGAATTTGCCAAACCTTACAAACCTTTGGGGGTGCCAAAGTTGGATCTGGCTGCCCCAAGGGACATTCTACGTCAGAGAGAAAACGTGCAAAAATCCTTCGGGCAAGGTGCAGTGGCAATACGCTCTTCAAGCACCAACACCTCTTCATGCATATGACTTCTTGGCCTTCAGCTTACAGCCTGCAACAAATGCATCCATGCAGGACGGCACACTACGTCTGCAAATGGGAGACAGTCAGAAAAGATCAACAACCTATTGCTGCACAGCAATCGCTCAACTGGCCGCGAAGTGATGCACACAGCTTCTGATGACATGCAGCAGCGCATCAAGGTAGCTTATCAATAGTGCATCACCCATGGTGGCTTTCCTGCTGGTAGGCTCCATGTTGTGAGACACTGGGACCATCAGCATGGAGCAACACTGAGCCTGTCTTGCAAACAGTCTGCATTTTTGGTCTAACCAGACATGGTATGCAGGCAGCCCGACCTGCACTGCAGCGTGTGAAAGCAGGACAGCCATTTTTGAAAGTGGTTGGGGCTCCACCTGCTGAGCCAGGTGCCTCTTGCCATAGTTCGTGCTTTACAGTAGTTTTTTGCTTCTGGGCCAATCTTTGCCGAAATGCATGCTAGCATGTGATAACTGACAGTCAGCTTTCCCCGAGACATGTTTGAGAAGGGTGCCTCTGCCAGCTTGCAGACATGCTGAAGACTAGCAGCAGAGTTGTGATGTCAACAAAAGTGTGCAATGGTGCAGAACACATGGCTCTTGAGTCGTCAGCAAGGGTGGCTGTCACAAATGCTATTGAGAACAAGGATGATCTGGGCCAAATGCTAGGTAAGGCCACAACAACACTCTATGCCCATGTGCTGCAGCCTGCTTTTGACACGTGGTGTCGTTTTCACGCTTGCGCCTGTGATCCCTACCAGGAATGCGACATGCTTGACCATCCATACGTCGCTTAAGCTGCATATTGCTAGCACAACAGCACAGGAGCAGACTCACGGGAGGTTGCCTGTCATGAGTCCTTGCAGCAGCAGCATAACTCACTCCTCACCTGATAACTTTGACAGTGGGAGTAATGGCTGACAAGTCGACAGAGCATGAAAGCTGTGTGTAAGCAGGCCCAGCACGGTGGCTTGCATCAGCACGCAAGAGGCTGAAGAAGGAGAGTGGGATGAGCAGTACCAGCCGTGCTCGGAGCATGAGAAGCACAAGCCGTATTGACTCCTTCAGAAGCGCTGCCAGTGACACTGATGGGCCAGCAGCCTTTGATATTGCCCAGCAGGTGAACTGCCTGTGAGCCCCCATGACAAGGAGCGCCGCCTGCTTTTGCCACCTGTTTCTGTTGTTGTGTCCTGTGGCATACGCCCCTCTGCAAACAGACTGTTGGGTCACCTGCAGACATAGTATCACAGCACAGAGTCAGTTACAGGCAATGACGCACCATGTCGTATGACACAGTGAAGCACAAGCAGTTAACACACTTTGTGTTATAATGCATTTCTATGCAGTGCCGCCTGTGCAAGCCTTTGCTTCTTAGCTAATGATCCAAGTGAGCTGGCTGGTTGCATTGCAGATGGGCAAGAAAGAAAGACCAAGACCCCTGGACGATCCCACGCGCCCTTACATCACGTTTGATATTGTTGCACATCTGGACAGCCTCAGCTCTCATGAAGGCAAGAGGGTGAGCCATCTGCAGTTGTCATGCCCACATCTTGTCAATTGCTCAGTCAACGTAGTTCACGCAAGACATTTTTGGGTCAGGCCAACTGCATTTAGTTGGTTTAGCTTGACTTGAGTCACAGCAGGTGCGTATCAATGTGGCAGGAGACTGGCAGCTGCTGCTGTCTGTCTCTACAAGCTTGCAAGCTTGCAGCCTATCACCAACAAGCTGCACACACCTCAGGATGTTGGCCAAGTATTGCATGCCACACTGATATTTCAACTAGTGATATTCTTCTCACAACACCAGGATCAGCAAGCTGTACATGGGTGAGTCTTGCAGGCCAATGCCACAATGCGGCGCACACTGCGGCTCACCAAGTCAGCATTGGCGCCCACAGGCAACAGGATGCTGGACATTGCCATCAGAATGGCTGGCACCCTGGAGCAGCAGGAAAAGGAAGCCGCAGAAGCAGCTGCCCAGTAAGCACCTGCAGTTTTTGCACTATCAACACATAGTAAAGCTGTCAAGCTTTGCACCTCCTGCGTGTGCTCTCAATCTGCATCCTCCTCATCAAAGTCTCCTGATGCAGTCCATACAGAACGCAAGACTGCTGCAGGGATGGTGATGCAACACAGGACACACCATTTCAGATTGATGCGGTGCGACAGGAGTTCAATGCAGTGTCTCTGGACCAGGACCAGGCTCTGCAGAAGCGGCTGGAGCGGCTGAGTCGCGACCGGTGCAGCAACTATCGCAAGAAGGTGCACAACCTGCAGGTGGAGCTTCAGCACAACTGCAATGGGTTGGGCCTGACTGACCCCGGCCGTGAGCTGGAAGCCATCCGCTTCAGGTCCCGCATGGAGGCTGTGCAGGTGCTCAACATGCCCCTTCCTCTTCACCTCACACCATGACCATTGCAGGCCGAGCGCAACATGTGTCTGTCTGTCTGTCTGTGTGTGTGTGTGTAGGTGGGTGGGTGTGTCACTGCATGATTAGGTGAGCCTGAGTCTGTGAATGCCTTAAAAGCACTGGTCAGACAGATGAAACTTTGAAAAGGAGGCAGGAGTGGGGGCTTCAGTGCAGACACATGCTAATTGTGACCATGCAGGAAGCCATATTGAGAATGAAAAGGGCTGATTGGATGCGGCCCCTGCTGGAGCTGCTGGAGGGGCAGGCACGCAGGGCAGGGCAGGCTGGTCTGTCCTCTGGCCAGAAGGCCCTGGCTGCCCACCTCTTTGAGATCATCATCAATGAGGTCAGCTGATCAGCGTGTACATACAGCTTTCCTACACTACGTCACGAGCTCAACAAGCTATCATGGATGCTGAGCAACATGCCACCCTGTGCTGGCTGCATCAAGCAATATCTGCCATCAATTTTATCATCACCTGCACTGAAAGGCAGTAACAAAGTAGCAGCCTCACATGTTCCAAGTCTTGCATGCATGAGGCACATGTGACTTGCAGGGGAGAGATGTGACGCATGATGATGTGAAAGATGCCATCCTGCAGCTGACAGTGACTGAGCATTACTACACAGGAGTGCAGGATCTAGTGACTCTCCTGTGCGAGTTCAATGACATCTCTGTCAAGGTATTCTAGCAGCCGCCTGACTGCATGTTTTGCTGTGCATGATTGTACAATGCTCAAGCCCTGCATTGCTTGACGCCTGTCTACATATTGAGAGAAACAAGCTGCATATGTGTTGCACATTGAGGCTCCTATATTGACGGCCTTTCTGAGTGCTGGTTTGTGCTTTCTTGTGGCACAGGAGCTGTGGGTATGGCTGACCAAGCACATGGGCTTGGATGTCTGTTCAAGAATCATGAAGGTCAGTCTGTAAAGGATCTGCTTCTGGTTGCCAAGTTGTACCATAGGAATTGTGCCATGAAAAAAAAGAGCACATACATGTGAGTGTGTTAATGCTTGCAAATACAAGCAATGTGCTGCAGCCCAAGTGTACAAGTCTTGCAGCGCACCGCCACTGTTCTTCATTCCTGTTCCATAAGCACTGTCTCTCCTCTCACCAAACAAGCAGTAAGTGCATGTGGTGTTGCAGGCATATGAGCTGAGGTGGCGCATTGCAAACCCAGGCTTCCTGCCCATGAAGGCTGCCCAGCGCTTCATGCGGCCTGTCAAGGAGATCAGGGAGGGCTTCTTCACAATGGAAGATGAGGAGAATCTGGCAGCCAGCAGCCGCAGCACAGCTAGCTCCTTGGGCCCACATGCCGTGTCAGCCACCAGGCACTTTGTTGACCAGTACCGCAGCCGTGCAGCTGATGCAGGCTTGCTGTCCACTACATCTTCCACCAGCCGCCTCACCACACCTCGCAGTAGCATGCCAGCCTCCAGCAGAGGAGCCTCTCCTCGCAAGTCTCTGCCAACCAGTAACAGCCTTAGCGCAAAAACAGCTGAGCTCCAAGCATGCAGCGATCTTCCCAGCACAATTTGGCTAGAGTCAGCGCAGAGTGGGCACTTACAAGGAGCTGCCAGTCTGTCACATCATCATCAGCCAGTGTAGCCTTCGACAGCATGTCTGCCCAGACTCTCAAATTGTACAGTACCTCTGCTATGAGGCAAGACTGCTATTGGTGGCAAGGATCCCTTGCCATACGTGACTGGCCAGAGCAGTTTGCACAATTCACTGATTTGCATGTCGGTCGGCCGTTTTTTCCAGCGAGTAGCAATGCACTCAATCCTGTGCCTGGCGTATAGGACTCCAGCCCTAAATGATCATAGGACCTTCATCTGCGGTATGTGCAGTGAGACAACTTCTTGTCAGAACAGGTGCTGAACATGTTCTTGTACACTGTGTGACAATGGACTCCAATATATGCTCCCAAGTGCACACTGCTTTGCAGAACCTGGCCAGCGTATGACTCAAAGAGACTCGATCTCATGTCTGTACTTCTCTCAATACGCAAGGCTATGCACGTTGACAAAAGTGCTGAAGGCTAGGTTCAATTTGTCTGACATGTCTGAACAGAGAAATCTTAAATGCTAGGGGCTGCAGTGGGAGTCTAGACTACTTGCAGACAACAGCACCAGGGCGCCCTGGGACACTACCATTCGAAATGTAGAAAACAAATTTGTTTAAAGCCACCAAGTTTGCATCACTGTCAAATAGCTCTTGTAGCTGGCCGGCAAACCGTGATTCAGGTGTCACCTTCGGCTTGCTTTGATCACCTTTCAACCAGAATGTTGTGCTGAAGCCGCTGTAAAAAGTCTGAAGGCAGCCAAAGTGTTGTAACCTGATGGTGATGCAGCTGAAAATTGCATGCAGATGTGTGTGTACATTGCACTAGACATATATATATATATACCACATCTGTGGCAACTTATCAAGGATGTTTTGTTTGCACAGTTGGGCCAGATCAGTATACGGCACATCTTGGGTGTCAAGAGTCCAAAAAAACAGGCAGCAGCACTTTCAGTGAGGTGACTGCATGACCAGTTGTCATTCAGCTGGACAGGCAGACAAGCAGTATCATGATGTAAAAAACCTTGCTTTCAAATATAATGCACGCAGGCCATGACAAGCTGTATTTACCAAGTCCACTGCTTACACCACTACTGCTTGCAAACGCCTCCACTCTTGTGCCAGCACATCCTCAAAGACACTTGGAGCAGCAGCATCTTCAGAAATGATGCCAGAGTCCTCCAGACTACTTGACTTTGGCACTGTGTAGGCTGCTTTTAGTGGAGCAACAGAGGGATGCAGGTGTGGCAGCACACTTGCTAGAGACAAGCTTTGGCTGTTGAAGCCTTCCACCAAAGAGCCCTTTGTGACTTGAGCCAGCCATGCGCCTCTGGCATTGTCGACTGATGACATGAGATCCATGGAAGTTGACTTGAAGGTCATGCGACACACAACCCGGCTTGTTGACGCTGAATGGCTGGTGCTGCCATTGGCGGCTGCCTGGTTGCCATTGCTGGTGCTACCACTGTCAGGCTGTCCATCTGTTGGCATGCCAGTAGGAAGCAGCTGGCCAGTGACCACCAGCGCTGCTGCACTGCCATCCCAGTAGGAGCCTGCGATCCAGCATACTTGTGTGCCATGGCATAGTCTCATTACTAGACCAGTATTGAGTTGACAAACAATACTACAAATGCATGTAGGAGGTTCAAAAGCCTCATTTCTGCAGCCTCATGAATTGAAGCCTCAGGCATGCAGCTTTCAATGCTGGCAATGAACAGTATCATGCCGCATGCATGCACTGGTTGCATCTGAACAGCCCAACATCTGAGTGTAAAAAAACCATTTGGCACATGACATGCTGTAGACCAGATGGCATCACAACATGGCGACGCCAGACATTTGCCCAAGGCATGATGCTGACACCTGCAGCAAGCAGGTGCGTACCATAGTAGGCTGCTTCAAAGCCACCCTGTGCTGGTAGACCTCTCAACATGATTTTGGTCAAGGGCGAGCGCTCCAGGTTGGACAGCAAGGCCAGGCCGCCCTCCCAGCCCCCAATTGTGCACACACCACAGATGTGACACCCTGCATTAAGCCAGCCTCTGTGTCAGCTCTTGTAGCAGTAGCCACTGTCTGTGACATCTGCCACTTGTGGGGGGCTGGTGTTCAGGCAGTTGCTGTGCCCACTGTGCATGGTCCACAACGCAGCACAGATGCTTGGTGGCAGTATAAAGGGCAGACAGTTGATGCACATGAGGCCATGGCGCAAGCAGATGTGGTTGTTGTGCAGCCAGCTTGCAGGGCAAAGTTGAGAGGTGTGCAGCAGATTGAATGGGTGCAATGTATGGGACAAGGCGCTGACCATATGCCATGGACGCCAGTTGGTGGAAGAAATCTGCTGAGGGGGGCAGCAGGGGTGGGGGCCCCAGCAGAGCGGTGGAGGGTACCACATATGCACCACATCTCAGACTCAGGTCTTCCCCTGCAGAGCCACAGCACCACTGTGTTTGTAGACAGCACATGCAGAATGTCGACCATAGAGTACCACACACGATGCCAAAGCAAGCCTTGTCTTGGATGTATGCACTGACTGCCTTTAGGGTCCATATGAGGCAGGAAGCAAACAAGACACATATGATGGTCAGGTCACAAGAAACCCACAAAGTGCTGAGCATTGTCTAAAAGGAACAGGGGGTCAGCAGTGGCAGAGATGCAGACCTGCCATGCTGACAGGGAGGGCCACAAAGGGCTGAATGGAGAGAGCCCCACAAGCACCAATGGTGCAGGTGAGGTGGAGCAGCACTCGCTCTCCCACAGGCAGCAAGGGGATCTTGTACAGTGCTGGCTGCTTGGTATCTGGAATGACTGGACCCCCAAGGGATAACCTATGAGCACAGTAACCATCACTACATGAAGTGCTGCATGTTTGCTTCTTGGCAGGGGTTTCAGGTGCAGCTGGCCTTGACTGCCAGCCACTGAGTGTATCAAGTCTCATGCACACACACAGATACGCCAGTGTAAGCGCCAAGCAACTGTGGCACAAAATCACTCTCCTGCACGGCCAGTATTCAGCAGAGTCTCTGCTGCTGACAGCGAGACAGCAGGAAAAGTCGTGACATTCACTGGTAATGCACTACATGTGAGAGCTGACTTCCTTTGCAGCCGAAGCACTGGCTGACTTACCTGAGCACAAGGCCCTTGATATCGGCAGTGAGCCTGTTGAGCAGCTCCACAGTGAAGCTGACTGACCGGGCTGCAGGCTGCAGTGTGTGGGAGACCACAACCCTGAGGGGGTCTGTGGGTCCGCTCACTTCCTGCCTGCCTGCTGCCTCATCACCGCCCAGCCCAGTCACCAGTGACATCACCTCTGCAATGCCTGCACACAGAAAATCTGTTGGGCCAAGTGCTAGAAGTCCAGACAGCCTAAGATTGAATACGATGCAAACTTGCATGTATCTGCCCACTGTGTCAAGTATGTGGTTATTCTGCCTGATCCAGGTGCTGTGCGGCCTTTGTACATACAAAATTCAAAGAGCCACATTCAATGCATCACGTTACGTAGGGTGACTGCTACAGCTGCATCCTGTTCCAATGCCGCTGAACCTAATCTAAGAGTAGCAGTGTGTGCACAAGGCATCATGACACATTTCACATCAGCACAGAATAAACGCCACCATCAGTTGAGCATTTTTGAACACCTACACTGACAGCTGTGTACCTGGAAGAGAGTTGATGTCGTCCAAGGGGTCTTTAGTGGCAGCCTTGGAAAAGCCAGCTGCAGAACTCTGTGACTGGGTGCTGTAGGCTGCTGTGACTGCAGTGAGGACTTGGGTATAGAGGGGCCAGTAGCGGGTGGCGCGCTTGGTGCCTTGCAGCACAGTCGAAGTGGGGGCTGCCATGGGGTACCCCTCATTCACCTGCATCGCTACCCCTGGCTACTACACTTCAAGCACTGAAACTGCACACTGCCTAGCTGGTCTCTTCAATGACATGGAGACATGCAGAGACAGACTGTTGCTCGCCTCACATCCAATGGAAAACCTCACAACCACAGTCAGCGCAAGTGCTGCAATTGCAGGCAGCATGTCCATGCTGGTGCTGCCTGGAAGAGTACTCCTGACAAAATCTTGTGTGCAGGAAGTGACCAACACAAGGACTACTGGACAGCAAGGACAGCAGAGGGCTGACCTGCCAGGATGGGCTGAGCTTCAGACGCACTGGGTCTTCCCGAGGAGGGGGCTGAGAGGGGGTGTCCCCATTTTCAGTGGGGTCCTGCTCTGTAGAGAGGGGTCTCAGGTCTGTGGTGGCAATGGGCTGAGTTTGCTTCAGAACCCTCTGCAGGCGGTCTCGCGTGTCCAGCCCTACTCTGCTGCCCTTGCTATAAGGCCGCAGCACATCGCCTATCTTGGCAGCAATGTCCTGCATTGTCATGCTTGATTGATTGATTGATTGATTGAAGGATTGGTTGACTGCCTGATTGATTGATTGATTGATTGATTGCATGCATTGTCATGCTTGCTGACATAAGCAACCCACGTGTGTCGGCAAGGTGCACTCACACAACAGGCTGTGCAACATCAGCTGCCTGCACACATGTCTCGCAATCAGTACAGCAAATCAGTTCCATTTGTTTTCTGGAAGCTGAAGCTCACAAAGAAATTGCAAACATCACATGCCAAATGCAGCAAACAGACCTCAAGTCTGCTGCTGCTGCTGCTGCTGCTTGAGGACTGAATGTTGCAATCTTGTAAAACATGGGAACAACATGGCAATGGCTGCACACCTTCATGCCTGGGCTGACACCCTGTATGCAGTTGAGGGTGAGCATGGCAGTCACTCGCTCCAGGCTGACCAGGGCAGACTCGATGCCCTCAGCCTCAATGTCGCCCTCGTCAACGGTCCCTTGAGATGCCTCAGCAGGCGCACTGCCTGCACTGTCTGTGCCCGGAGCAGAGAAGGGGTTGTTGCTCTTGGCTGCCAGCTTGCCATCTGCTGCTGCGTTCATGCCTGCCTTAGCCCTGCAGCCACACACAGACAGACTTGGGAACCTCCTTCGCACAGGGCAACATGACAGGGCTGCTTGACAAACAGGCAATTGCTGCACGATAAAGTTGTTGTTTGCATGATGCTTAGACCTCTAACATTCCTAGGCCTCTATATCAAATGTGCACGTGTTTGGCAATGTGTATCAGCATCAGTGTCAGGCAGTCTCTCTTGTACCTTCGGGCATCCAGTTCAGCTTCATTGCCAGACACCAGGTCAGCCACAGCATTGAGTAGCGCACTCCAGAGGCCATCCATGCGGCCCGTCAGCTCCAAGTGGTGAGCAGCAACCCACAGCGCGCGTGGCTTCAGAGCAAAACTGAGTACCTGAGGGTAAGCATCCACTTTGCCTGACAGCACAACTATGGTGGCTTGCACAAGTGTATGCATCCTGTGGTTAAGCCATCCACTTTGCTTGCTTTCGCTGACAGCATAGGTTGTGGTGGCTTGCACAAGTGTTTGCATCTGGTGCTGTCTTGATAGAGATGTGACTTGCTGAGAAGTGCAGCAAACAGATGTTGACTTTACCTAGAGCATTGAAGGCACACAGTTACATAATGACCAGAGCTGGAGTCTAATTTTTGGCATAGGAGATTCAGCAGCGGCAGTAGTGTGACAAGCAATATGCTTTCAAGCTTTGGGCCATACTAGCTGTTGTGTTGATCACCGCTGCATTTGTCCCATATCTTGCCATCAACGCACGGCAATGCAGGACGCAACCTAGTCCCTTCACAGTACAAAGGGCAGTGTGTGGGGACTATGCTCAGCTAAGAAGGCGTTTTCACCTTCCAGTGCACCAGCAGTTGTGTCATGAGCTCCTGCAGGGAGGCCTGGTAGCTCTTCACCAGCTGGGCGACATGGGAGCGGATGTCCAGAGCAGGCTCCATGGCGTCAGTCAGGCTGGCCTGCCTTGCAAGGGGGTCAGCAGGGCCCTTAGGCAGGTTGTGGGAGAGGTGCAGGGCCAGCTGCAGCAGCTGCAGCCACAGGTCCACCACAGCTGTGCAGGCATGCGACCCCCCCTGGGGCTCCCGGTCCCACCCAAGACAGGCCTTTGTGCCCTGTAGTAGAGCGCCATGAAGATGGGGACAGCAGGCATTGCGCACATGTGAAGGGTGGCTTGAAAGGGTCAGCAAGCACAATGCTGTCTGGCATGGCCAGCGATTATGAACAGTGCCCATGAGATTTTGAGCCTTCTCAATTCTGTGAATTTGTGCACGGCCGTGTGATACATCATGAATCCATGAGTGCAGTCGGAATCCCTTCAAGTGATGATGAGCAGCCTGTGTTACAGTTTTGCCTGAAATATGTACTGGTTCCAGAGCCAAAATGTCTTACATTAGGTCTTAGGCAAGCTTATATATTATGGGTTGGAGTGATAACTCTCAACTTGAATACAGATGATATGTGGTGAGGGAGGCTGACCTGAAGAGCAATCTTGGCAGAGCCCAGCCAGTCTGTCAGCTCTGCGATGGACTGGCTGTAGGCAGCGCCCTCAGTGATGACCGAGATGTCCTGGGACTGCTGGCTGCCCTGGTCAGAGTTGGGGATGCCCTGGGGCACTGGGGTGGATGCCCGAGGGTGCAGGCGCAGGACTTGCAGCAGGGTGGCTGTCACTTCCTCCTTCAGGCTGGAGTTCTTGGCAATGGCAGCACCTGTTGGGCCAGTGCCTGCAACATCAAGGTGGGCATATCTCAACCCACAAAGTACGGGCATCTACCTTTGCATGGGCTTACTGCAGAAAGTGTTCAGGATGATATACGTAAGAGCATGACTGGAGTAGCCACAACAGTTTGTCACTGCGACAAGGCAAAATCAGCAACAGCAGCTGGCAGAGTCTGCTCACAACCCGATTGTCTGACAATGAGATCAGCGCAAACAAAACTGCACAGCGCTGATCTTTCTGCCGTAAGCCCATCTGATCTTTCTGAACTTTCTGCTGTAAGCCCATGCCAAGGCGACCGCCTGCCACTAGCAGATGCTACTTGCAAATTGGATTTCAGATGGCCTCGAACTCTCATCAGCCAAGCACGACTGCCAGCTCAGATTCCTGCATGACAAGAGGCTTACCCGTGAAGGTCCCACTGATGATGCCCATCACAAAGGGCTCAGTCAGCACATTCTTGAGCTGAGCCCCTGGCACAGCTTTGTCACCACTGCGCACAGCCCTCCTTGTGGCCAGGTCTGCCTGCACCACCGCGTGCCACACACGTGCCAGAGCAGCAGTCCGGGCTGCAGCACTGGGCAGTGTGGCTATGAGGGGCATCAGCTCCTTCACCAAGGCCAGTTGTGAAGGAACCTGCATGGTGACAGGTCATGTTCAGACTGGCTTATTGCTGTTTGCAACCCTTGCACATCCTCCTCTTTGTAGGCCCGTAGTAGCAGTCACAAACAGTCAAATAAACTGACTTCTGGGTTACAGAACAGGACTTGCAGCCAAACCATGCCAGCAACACTGCAAAGCAATCCTTGGTGAGGTCTATGACCCTCAGAGCAAGCAGATGGTTGCTGCAGAGCAGAGCATGCCAAATTGCAGCGGTTCACAGTCAGCTGCCAAGGCAAAGCCTCTGACGGATGTGAGATACCTGAAGACATGGGAGGTGCTCTGTCAGCACCACCATGAGTTGAGCACGGCCTGCAAAGCTGAGCTGGCGATCCCACAGCTGCAGCAGGGCTGCCACAGCCAAAGGCCCCCAGGAGGATGCCACCCCTGCAACTGCCCTGATCCCTCCTGAGTTGGGTTTAGAGCTGAGTATCTGAGTGAGCTGCAGGAGGCTCTGAGCTGCTTGGAAGCTGATGCTTGCGTCACTGCTGTTCACGATACTGACCAGGTAATCACCAACCTGTAGCGTGACCTCGTGCTCGACACAAAGCTACACGGGAAACTGTCGTGTCCTCCTGTTCAGACAGTCCAAAGCAGTTGCATAAATACTGATTACAGGTCTGGACTTGTGCCACTGCAGCATGCCGAGCTGCATCTTTGCATGCAAGGCGCTGCGATGGTGTTAAGCCTGAATCAGGCTGCCTGATGCTAGTTCAGCCAAATCATGCAATGTCAAAGTATGAGCAGCAGCCGGCTGCCCCAACATGCAGAGGTGATGTGCAGATGGGCTGCACCTGCTGGGCAACCCAATAGCCCTGGTGCCCCTGAGCTGTGGATCCCCCGGAGAAGCTGCCAGCAGACAGGTCATCATGGGGAGCGGCCTCTGCCAGCTTCCACTGGCGGGCCTGCCCATACCTCACCACAGCCACAAGAGCTCCAGGCACAACCACCTGCAGCAAACGCCCACGCCTGTATGTGTGGCAGTGCACAAAAGACCCCAACAGATGCTTTTGAAGCTGGGTGTCAAACTGTGCCTGGGTGAGGGAAGATGGTTGTTTGTATCTGCAGCACAACTGTCACAGGTAGGGTGCATCTGCACGACCTGTCAGTGCTCTCTGCTTTGGTTGAACCAAGTTCTGTCTTGTGAACTGCAGGTCTCTGAGTACCAAGGCAGCCGCCAGGTCACTCTGTCACGTACTGGCTATGCTGATCAGCGTGCAGCAGCAGTCTGCCTCAAAAATGTCTTGACAGCAACAATCAAACAACAATCATCTACATGCATCTACATGCACGGCCAGTGAACATTGCATAAGCAGCTACGAGCTACACAGCGGTTAATGCAGCGCTGATGTGCACATTGTGGTGTATATGTGCATACCTGTTCACCAGCAGAGAGCAGTTGTGCCTGTTCCAGTATCGACCCCAAAGACTTGACCACACGCTGACACAGAGCTCCAACAAACTCATCCTGAAGCATCCCTGCATCGCTGCCGCCATTATGTGCAACCGACCCGAGTATTCTCTGCATTGCCGCATGGGCTGCACCAATGACAGCAGGGGCCGGGTCTGAGAGGGCTGCCCCGAGCAGCCCTGCCCACTGTGTCACAGCTGTCAGCAAGGTGCCTGAGCTTGCCAAATGCCGCAGGAGGTCCTGACTGCTGAGGAGATGAGCAACAGAGGTGGCAGCTGCAGCTCTTACTTCTGGCAGGCTGCTCTGAAGGCAGCTGATGATATGCTTGGCAAGCTCGCCGTCTGTGAACAGCTTGAGCAGCTTGGGCATTGGGACAAGTGGCAACACCTCCAAGGCGCTGCATTGCACCTGCAGCCAGTGCACTGTCACCAACTTGTGGCAAGCAAGGTGCAGACGTGCCTGTGCTCCCACAGACATTGTGCACACCTCATGCAGACATGCAGCATGTGCTGCAATGCCTTACTGCCGCTGTTAAGTGCAGGCGATAACGCAATATGTTGCCTTGGCTATGTCCTGTTCTAGACAAACTAGACTCCATTTGCCCACAAAAGTTGTGATAGCTTTAACTGTGTTATGCTGAGGACAATGGTGAGATGAAATGCTGGCAGGTGCAGGCAGGAGGGGCATGTACCTCAGGGCTATGCGAGCCAGCTACATCTGCTCTGAGGCCCTCACACGCAGCATCCCAGTCATCACTGCTCAGGGCAGCTGTTTTGGCAATGTCATATGCAAGCTTCTTGCTTGCAGGGCTTGCTGGGCGAGCCAGGACAGACTGGCATGCTATTGTGACTAAATTGCCCACCTCTCTCCCGCCCGCCAAGTAGTTCAGGACCTGTATCACATCATCACAGGCACAGTTGTGACCTATAAGGTTGTTGCTGTAAAGTGGGTCACAAAAGCTGCTGTACATGATGGCCTGAGCATGCTGTTTGACTCCCTCGCTTGTGCAAAAACAGCCAACGTGTTTTGCTTAAAATGTGTTGAGAGGGTGGAGCTTTGTGATGCACTGTGGTGCTCAGAGACGCTGCACAAAAGAATCAAAACAAAGGCTTAGAGTGGACAGGTCAGTGCTCCACAAGAAGCAGGTGAAAGAGCCAAACACCTGCAGTAGCGCTGTTGCTTGTTTGGTGGCATCCTCAGCCTCTAAGTCCTGTCGTAAAGAAGTCATCTGTGCAGGTCACAGTAGATGTGACGACCAAGGGCTATGCCTCTTTAGCTTCTTAACACTCAAGCTCTGCTGAGAGTCAGCTCCAATACAAGCTGGCCGTCAGTGACCGCTTCCAGAGTAATGCAGCCCCAGCTATGGCCAAGCTATGGCTTGCTGTCACTACTTTTCTGCTCTGTCTGAGCTGGAGCTGGTTTGAGTGCTTGGTAGCTGCTGGAGACGTCTGGGTATGCCTCCTGTGCCTCCTTGAACAGATTGTCCCTGCACATGTCACACATCTTACAAGCTGTGGGCTGCAGTCTTGGGCAGCAAACAGTTGACGCAGTGCTTGCCTGGCATCAGACAGATGCCAGACACGATCACAAACACGTTTGTTGCAAAGCCTTGACTGTGGCTGTGTGTGTTGCTGAATGCAATGCAGCTTCAAGCAGGTGTTTACCCATGTGTTCATCAAACGTGTGCATTCTATTAATCGCACTGTGTCCGATATTTATGTTCCTTTGTTGCTTCTGTGCACACATGTCTGCCCCTAAGGTCAGGTATGTGTAGACAACACATGTTGGAGCTGTTGTTATAGTCAATGCTGGTGGGAGCTGCAGCAGCTCGCTGTATGAGACTCCGTGTTGGCAGTCAGGACCAAACACACACAATGTGTTCATGTCTTCTCATTCAGAGTGATGCCAACCCCTACCACAAGGTGTAAGATCACCTGAGTTGACTCAGTGCTTGTACTTTGCCCTTGGTAGCCTGATTCTCCTGCAAACTCTGTGTGAAAAGAGCAAGGGTGGCAATATCTGGATTACCTCCTGCGTCCAGCGCTCTGCATACATCCGAGCAGCCTGAGACAATACTGGAGGCTGCTTACAAACCCAGAAGCAAAATCAGAGTTGTGCGCTTCACCTCAACACGTCTATCGGCACTTCTGTACCACTGCAAGCACCTTGCTTTGACTGTAGATCCTTCAGTGATGCAATTAGGTTGTTCCTATATGGCACCTGTTGGTCAGCAAGCTATGGCAGGCTTTCTGTCAGGCTCAGGTGGAAATTTCGCTTACAATTGTATGTCAAGCAGTTGTTGATCCCCTGAAAAGTTGCCAACGGTCTGCTCCAGCTCCTGCACCTGTCGTATCATGACCACGCTGCAGCCTAAACATGCTGGAACTGTGCTGCACTTGGTGATATGCACGTGCAGATTGTATCGAGACTTCAAACAAAACACACACATATATCAGCTGGAGAGGACTTACCTTCAGCAGCGATGCACGCACGCTCTGCAGCAGTGCTTTCTGTTGCTTTGAATCCATGCATCCAGATCAGCTGTCTTCAGACTGCACGCACGAACGGCAAGACCTGTCATCCTACGTCACTTGCATGCAAAGCAGTTCTCAGCGTTGCTGCAATGAACAGCTCGGTCGCGCTGTCTACCCGAATGACTCCCGCATACACATACAGTAGTGCTGGCTGTGCTTGGCATACTTCTTTTCCAGCTCTTCGGCTTAGTCATTGCCCTTAGCATGCGTAGCAGCAGAGCCACACTGCACACTGCTTTTCTTCCACAGGCATGCTGCCGTCTGCCGCAGGCATGTGGCCATGACTGGCATTCAACGCCAACGCGTAGAATATACGGTACAGCATGGCACAGGAGGTGCGGAGAACTTCGTACGAATATGTCATGCTTGCCGAAGCGACCGAGCGCGAAGAAAGGGCAAACCTGTATGCTGTCGTGGTCGAATGCAGTGTTCCAAGACCTACAAGAGGCACAGGTGGGACGGAAGTATCAAGTACTGTCTGCTGTTGCGGTGACGAGTTCGGATCACAATTTGTTCTGCAGACATGGTCAGCAACTTGAGGCTGGTGGACCCATCTACGGCTACAAACCCCCAATTTCCCGAGGGTCTCGAGATGCTGGCGTTCTCTGCAGAACAGCATCATCTGCCAACATTGAGGCGTCCAGGAGACATCATCAGACTTCATCGGGTCACTGTACGTATACACTCAGCCGAAACAGCACTGCAACGTCTGGTACCGTCGGGTGGCCGTTTCGGTATTCTAGATATTGCTGGCCTGCAGGTGTCACAGTACAATGGCAAGCCACAATTGATTGCCAAGATTCACAGGGCAAAAGAGTGTAGCTTTTGCCTGTTTGATGGCAGACCAGAGGTGTGCTCTGTTCTTATATACTTTACCTGTCGAAGCCTGCCCTATTTTGAGGCAACATGTTGCACCAGCTGCAGTGCAGGGGAGCAATACACCATATCAGGTAAGCTCAGATACCTACACTCTGGAAGCAAGGGATCCTGGGATCATCTCAGCCTTGCGCAGCTTTGGAAGGCTTCTTGCCAGTACTCCACTCGGCTCCACAGTCTACCTGAAGCGGATCAAAGACATACGTGCTGGCGGATTCTTTGACATTATCTGCAGGGTAACAAGCTGGCATGATACTGTTTGTGCCATATGCCCGACATTGCAGCACACTGTCATTATACATGATGCAACTGGCACAGGATTCTTTGGGAATGCACGTCGACCGTTCAACAGCCCAATGATAGTGGGGAATGTTGCATGAAGACAGAGCTGATATGCAGGTGCTGTCTGTGGACAGTAGAAACCCAGATGCTGCTGTCATGTTTGTTTGGGACGGCACAGATGCTTTGCCTCTTCCCTTCACGTAAGCACCACTCTGCTACCTTGAAAACAGCATCCGATTGCAGCCCATTCCATTTGCACAACTTGCATTGTCAGTGCACAGGAGGCATGACTCATCTCAGATGCTGTGATGCGTGACAATTTGTGTAGTGCCCAAAAACATTGTGTGCTGTAGGGTGGATCAGCTGGATGCAAGTGCAGGCGAGGTTATTCCTGAGGGAGCTCAGCCAGACCCTGCCTGGCTTGCAGCTCGCCGCCGTGCCATGCATATTCATGTGAGTCGTTGTCTGCTGTGGAAGAAGTCTGTTGCTGCAGATGCTGTTTTGAGCTGTGCTGCCTGCTGACCCGCGCATTGTGTTGTGCCGCCCCAATATCACTGACAACTCAAGTACATGCTGGAAGTGGCATCAACTTCAGTGCAAGCAAGCACACATTTGAGTCAGCCAATGCATTAGTTGAGCCTTCAGCCTTCTTGCATCAGCAGGCAATGTCTGCGAGTTGCTTGCTGGGTTTGCAGGGCCATGGTATAGTCCCTGACTTGCCAGCACTAGGCACAGCTCTGCCCATCATCATCACTACCCCTGCCCCTGTTGAAGGCAAATCCAGGGGTCCCTTGGTGTTGCCCAGTGTGGGCAGCTGGGTGAAGCTACGCAATGTCAGATCTTGGGTGGTTGCTGGTCAACTGCAGGTCTGTCACCACTACCTCTATGGTCTTTAGCTCAGCAATGATATCAACATTTCATACAAACCTGGTATATCAACTGCAATTTGGTCTGTGCAATGCAAACTGGATATCGCTTCAGGACGGCCAGTACTCGCTTACTAGTACTGGCCGACACATTATCACTGTCATTTGTCTATAACTATATGGGCACAACACACTGCAGGGGCGGTATATACCAAACAGCAAGTGGGCGCCGTGCAACGCTGATGAGCAGGCGCTAACAGAGGATGCACAGCGCCTCAAGGTCAACAATGTTGCAGGTATCTTGCAGCAATTTTCAGCTCCCTTGCCTGTTCTGTGCAAGAGCAAGGCCTGGTTTCAGAGCACAGCTCAACTGCCGTCCACTGCAAGTCTTGATTTGTCTGCTGAGCCTCAAACACGACAAAATTGTCACTGCTGTGCTGAGTTGAAGTAACTGCGTCTAGAGCAACATGAGTCCATGCTGCAGCAAGATACACTGCCAGGGCTCATGTTAGGTTTGGTGTCACAGGTTGGGCACCCAGCAATCCTGACCATTGGCTGGCCAGTACACAGCAGGTGCAGCCCTTCACATCATTGCGCACTCTCCAGATACAAGCTGGTAAGTCCAGACCTCCATGCATACCTGCCACCTTACCTCCTGATGCATGCAACTGCCCAGTTTATCATTCGAGCGCATGATCAGGTTTTGCCCTGCTTGAGGTATTGGTTTGTATTTGGCATTTGCAAGCAGTGTTCAAGCTAGGCTCACTGAGTCAGCCTGTGAAGGCTGCCTCACACACATGCACGTAGGCAGAGCTTTTGCGCACAGGTGACGGTGTGCCACGGAAAGACAGATGCCTGGTTAACGTGGTGCGGTACATGCCGGCTGATGTGGCTGACTTCTGCCACACCAGGTCTCAGCTTGGTCTCCCACATACAGGTGTGTCAAACATATGAGACTCATATTGTCACTTTACGCCCTTCAGGCAAGACACATAATAAATGGATGGTTGATTTGATGATATAATGATTGAATGTCACATGGTGCTCATGGCTGCTGCTGTCACGTCAAGTATATTGGCTGGTCTCCTATGCAAGTCAAAAGAGGATGGAAGCGTTGCAAATAGCTCAGAGCTGCTGTGAGTAAGAAGGGCTTTCTGCAGGTGTCAATCAAGATAGCTGGGTGTACCTCGTCAAGCTACATCTTCAGGATGCTACTGGAGAAATAGATGCTGCCTTGTTTGACAAGGATGCAAACGAGTTCTTCCAGGTCAAAACCTTTTCAATTGCAGTGTCAATGCAACCATCTTTTGTGCAGACAAAGCATTATAGCAAGTGTTCTGCAGGTGTACTTGCTTGTTGCTTGTGCATGGTATGGACTGTGGCACAGGGATGTTGCAGGCACGTAAAGCACAGTCTTAAGCCTGTGTGGTAGAGAGCCCTGACAGAAGTAGGCTTGAGAAATGGCTTGTCTTATAGGGATTCCCAGCACAAGACTACAGCAAGTCTTTGCAAGACGGCGCACAATCTCCAGCATGCTTTGCTTTGCAACAGAAGATGGACACATTGCTGGGATTACAAGGCGGGCAGGAAGGAGGCACTTGGATTGAATGCTGTATCAAAACATACTTCACTGATAGGACGCACCCGCTGGATTCCTGCCAATTTCGAATTTTTGCCACAAGATTGCACTAATTGCCCAACTCAGAGCAGCAGCTGTTTTGTGTCTTGTCCTCACAGGCCAGGGTGGCGGCAGTTCGAATGTTGTTGTCAGAAGAGCTATCTTGTTGCCTGGGCTGTCGTCATCTTGTCCTGTTTATGTGGATTCGCTCTGACTTTTCTGATTTTGCTGTCTTGACATCTTGCCAAGAAGTTTGAGCACAGTTTGTCTCCTGATTCATGCTGCTGCGTCCAAACTGTTGAGAATTGAGAATTTTGTTGTGGCATGCTGCGCAGCATATGTATGTTGATATCAGCCTACTGGTCCTGTGGTTCAGGCACCCTTCATGAAATCATCACTTGGTACCACACATCACATCAATGCTCCCCACGTGCAATGCTTACGAGCAAATGGCTTTCTGGCACGTGTGAATTCATTGAATTTTTGGGATAAATCGAATGCTTCTCACGGCGTTTCCCAGCTGCAATCCGAAGTTGCCGAATGTGCAGCCATGCAGGAAGCCCAGAGCTGGCACTACTGGAACATAATGCACGTTGTAGAGACAGCAATGCAGCTGACTCACAATTGAAACGCGCACTGCATGTACAAAGTGTTCACAATCTGCAAGCACATGCAGCTTGTAAACCCTTGACTGTGCAAAAGTCAAAAACGATCGTAGAGGTCTCCCATATAATCAAGGCTAGCAGGGCATCACGCTCCACCACAAGCCTTGCCAGGGTAAGAGGGCTGCTTGCAAGCTGACTAAGTACTCCACAAGGGAGCTGGGCTTAAGAGCACTCTATTCACACTGATAGGCACAGCTGATCCCTCAAGGTGGCCTGATTGCCAGGCGCCTAGTCTGTATCCCCTGCAATAGCTGCTGGCCAGGTCTGGATGGGGTTGCCGCTGGGGTTCTCAGGGGTTCAGAAAGTGACCCTTGCTATCAGGCTGAATTCAGTGGACATGTTGGACAGGCACTGACTAACCCCACTGAGTGAGCTTATGAGGCTGCCATCAGTCAAGGTGGTGCCAGCATGCGCCTCTGGCCAGTGATCTTGCAGGAAACGCTATCAGGTCAGCTGGAGTACAAGTCATCAGAGACTTCTGCCACTGACCGGGGAGCTGGCTGAGCCATTGACTGAGCTCCTGCATGGTTTATCATGACACTGAATAGTGTTAGGCTAATATGCGTGCAAGATGATATCTTAAGCGGTATGCAGAGCATTTTGGTACACTGTATCAGATGTTGCACTGTTTCTGCTGAGCTGCTCAGGGATCCAGCTGCTTTGCAGGGACTGTTTGAGCAGGTGGGTTGTACTGCCACAAACTGTTTACTGGCAGAAGCTGGCAGGGAGGCAAGTAGGCATGACATTGGGGCCATCTGATAGCCGGGGAGCAGACTCAACTGGAGGCAACCTGATGGGCATGGGTGTCAATTAGTTACTCATTGCTAAACCAGTTGAGTCTGAATCCATCTGATTTACACTCTGCATTATATTTGCTCATGGCTCGCAGTGTGCTGCAGTGTCAGGGTTACACTGTATCTTTAAAGCTGGAAAGCCTGATGTATGTCACAGTGTTTCTAGCTTTGAGTGGTGTTGTACGTTGGGCTAACAGCCCAACCAATCCAAGTGCATTGGCTTTCAAGACACAGTCATTCTGTGATCAGGAAAACTTTGAACGATATGTGCTTCAACACTGTCGTGAAGATCTTGTAGGGGTTGCTCAGAGGTTGCTCATGCGGGGTCTGTTTTGAAAACCAGCCTACCAGTGCAATGTCACAGCCCTGCAGTTCCAGCAAGCTCTGCACTCACAGTAACCTGTAGATGACGTGGGAAGTGCCTGCCTGTGTTATTGAATGGAACATTAATGCTGTCATAATTCGCTTGAGGTCTGACAAGATGACTTTGTGGTCACAAGCGTCATTGCATGTGTTTGTCATCGAAGATAGTCAGCACACAAGGTTAACCTGCACGGTGAAGCTTCGAGACACCAGCGTAGTACGGTGAATATACTTGCCCTAATAGCATTAAATCAGATAACCACAAAAAATTGTCTATGTATATGTCAGCAGAGAGGCACCCTCAGTTCTTGTGATAATATCAGACAGATCAGACGACATCTCGCACTGAGCAAAAGTTCTTTGTAGTCCCTGTTGAGATGCAGGGAACACTGCATGTCCCTGCAGCATTTGTTCACGTAAATACAAGGCTTCACAAGCTTTGTAAATAACAAGGACTCATCACCATTGGCCAATGGGTTGCCACACCTAATTGCGACTGGGATGTGCACCATGTTAGTTTTTGCTTGTGACGCAGGGAGCAACGTTGACCAATGTCAGCCATACCAGAGCAGTGTTTGCAACCAGGCCTAGGCGCATGTTTAAGTGACTGTCTGCAAAATGCAAGGGCAATGCATGAAGATGTGCTTGCCTCAAGGCACAAGCCAAAACTCAAATCAAACATAAGTCGCTGTGTTCTGTATACATTTGCCTAACTGGCTACTGGTATGCAAATGGTTCATTGTTGTGAGGCGCTAATCACAGCTTGTGCTTGTTGACACCTTTGACTAGCTGCATTAGTGCCTACTGAACTGGCCATGGATCTTGCTGAGTCCATCATTGCCAAGTCATACCGTTCTGTCAGCTGCCGCAGTGATGAAAAGTTTAGCTTGAACTGACACTGATGCTCTGGCAACTTGTTGGGAATCTTTCCAAAGGACCATCCAGCAGAGGATTTGGCCTCAGAGGCAGCTGAGGATCTTGCCCAGGAGCTTCGAAAAGCCTTGCGCATGGCAGCATCAGCGCGCAGCTTGTTTGCTGTTTTCTTCCCTTGCTCAATCTTAGCAGCTTCCTGCGCTGTCCAGTTTCGAATTGGCTGCGGCGCTGCAGAGGTGGGCTCAGCAGCTTCTGATGTGGAGGTCTCTGAGTCTAGATGGCTTTTAGGTGCCTCTGACTCGAGCTTTGCCCTGACGCGATTCTGCCTTGACTCCATGACAAGCTTCTCTCCAAGCAATATCCTGTTCAGGTCACGTTCTGTGCGTGCTGCTCGGCTCTTAGCTCTGCATTCTGCCAAAGAGAAGGTGCTTGGTGATAGCAGCTGAGCTAGCTCCTCGTCAACCTCAACCATGCCTAAACGGACATCTGTGGCACTTTTCAGATGCTATGAAGTCGACCTAGGCAGCGAGTCTTGACGTGTGCTTGTCTGACAACTCTGTCTAGACGGGGATCTGTCAACTGGTCGAAGCCGGCAGCACGCAGCGTAGCGCAGAGAAAGGGGGCACTTCAGTTCCGACCTGTACGTAAGGGTAAAGACATCACTGAGCTTTGCAAGCACTAGTGTGCGGAGTGCATCTGCACAGCAGGTCAACTGCCCGTGTTGACATCGATGGATACTAAAACCAGTTTGCTGTCAGTCAGACTTGTGGCAGCAAAAGAATGCCAAGCGCTTTTGCGTTCTGGTGCTGCCGTAAGTCTACGGACAGCATGTTGTGACATGAATCAAATTGGGTTTATGCTTATTCTTGGCAGCATGAGAATGCAACTGTATGGCTGATGCTACATCAATATTGTGAGATCATCCCTGCAACAAAACATTACCCACTGCAACCAGTCATCACACTACACACATACACAAAATGGAAGATTAACGTCGTTCGTTGCAATACCTAAACCATGTGCTGTGTCAGACCCAAACTCACTGGAGGAAAAAGAATCACTGAGGCTAGAGTATCCGTACAGATGAGACTCTCATCAGATATAAAGCATTGTGATACTGCAGAGTCTGACCAGGTCACTGACTTTTGTCTGGCTTGTAAGTTGATGGTTCGTCAATCACTTTCACAAATGGGGAGCTAGACGAGGTCATCTTCCAGATGTCGCACAACATGTTCAGGAAGATGACCAGCACCAGCCCGGACCAGACTCCCAACAGGCCAATGTGCTGCATGTTAGCCCAGTATAGGAAGCTACATGAAACTGTCGCGCTGAGAATTGTGCGTATGGCCACATGGGGAATCTCAAGGGCTCCAAGTAGGGTGCCTTCCAAACTAGTGGCAAAGGGAGCAAATGGCTGCAGCCACAACATACATGTCTTTGTTCTTATCCCAACGCACATCATGCACATTTAAGGCATAAAACTAGACATAATACATGGCACAGAAGCGGCAACAGCACATGAAGAAGTTTAAATGCATCAGTCTGACCACATGCGCGTTGTAGTGTGCTCCAGCCAAAGCCATATGGAAGAGCAGTGTTCAGCTGACAATGTCAGCAGTAGCAGTATGAACACACAGCAAGTGATGGCGTGAGCTCACCATGACAAATGCTACCAAAGGCAGGATTGCCGTGGCTTGCGCAATCACTTGAGCGTCAGATGTGAACAGAGCTATCAGTCGGCCCTGCACTGACAGCAATTTTACACTACATACATACCTCAGCAATGAGGCTGGTCAGAGTGAGCCATGGCACATAGTCACAGTGGGTTCAGAGCATTTTTGCATGCAGCAGCAGCACCCAGCATGTGAGCATCCTAATATGCAACTAGCATAACACGCAAGAAACACTTGAACGTGCATTAGATATGCAAGCTGTTCCCAGCAGCCAGAAGAAGAAGAAATGAAGGCCAGAAGCAACCTGCAGCAGCAGGAGAGCCAAGGAAACCAGGCTGCCAGTTGCAAAGCCTATCTGCAACAGCCTAATCAGGACACCCTGGGCATCCACTGCATTCCCCTGCACCACCACAACCAGTCAGGCCTTGCATAGAGTCCCTGATTTAGTAACCAGTCAGCCCATGCCCAAAGTCCCTGGGTGACGGACTGCTTGCAACAGGAGGATGCACTGCATCAGCCCAGATGCGCAATTCCGCTGTAGGTCAAATCCACTATGGTGTCCAACAAGTTGGTCATGGCAGCTTATGCCATTGCATCTCTGCTGCGTCTTCAGACTACCATTGGCAGCTGACATGATCAGTCATCTTGCTGATCAGGCACAACCCACCTTGCCCAGTTCGGATGCCACAAGGCTCTGTGCAACGGTGCTAAAGGTGCCGAAGATGTTGTTGGCGTAGTCCACAATGTTCTTCACCACAGTGTGGGCCGCCAGTGTTACAGCACCCAACCCTGCATACACAACAGCCAGCACTGAGCAATAACAACCATGAATGTATGTGAGTGCACCTTCAACAGCGTGCCCCTGGGGTTTGTACAAGCACAGCATGCTCCTGAACTTGTCTTTCTGTTTGGTAATGACGTGAGCAATGTGAAGGCAAAACTTCAGCAGCAGTACACCAGCTGTGCCCCAAGCAAGCATGACATGTTGTGACAACCACAATGAGGCAGGTACAGTGCTGGCAGCAGCCTTCTGCAAGCAATGCTGTGTGGGCTTCAGACCCACAAGCTCAAGACAAGCACGCACCTGTAGCTATCGTTGTGGCCCCAACTACTGAGCACATGATTGCAGCAATGCAGAAAGCCAGACCAAAGCCAGCCTGCACATTGTTGTACGTACTCAGCCAAGCAAGTGTACATTTCACATACAAGGTGATGCAGCTTCTGCAGATATGGTGGCATGCTTTCCTGCAATGGATAATGCGATATCAGTCATTAATGCACACAGCATCAGATCTCATGCTGGCTTGGCCATTGATGCAGCTGATGCTCCTGCTAGCTGAATGATATGACAGGAAAGAAGCTAGCTTGATGTTGGGGACAAGATCACCATTTGAATTGCCTGCAGAAGCTTGAGCAGCATATGTAGACGATGCACAAGCCACTAAAGTCAAGTGTACACCTTCACTGTATGCATATGTCTACCAAGTTACAGAGTCAAGTCAGGCCTGGCTGAACACAGCATGCTTCAGCTAGCAAGCAATACCTGGGCCATTGGTAGCAGCTCGCGGGGTGAAGGAAGACTCTTCAGATCAGACAACCTCAGCACATCCTTGCGCCACAACATGAACAGCATGGCAGCTAGGCCCACATACTGCCCTATTGTAGCAGCACTAGCAGCACCTATCACGCCCCACCCAGCCACAAAGACAAAGAACAAGTCCAGGCTGAGATTGACTGCATTTGCTGCTGCGCTGGCTATCAGTGGTGTCCTGCATCATACCACTGTACACAGCTTGATTGCATGTCGCAGCATAGTCAGCACTCGCCAGACCACGACACTCAGGTCTGTTGCTGTTGCAGCTGGTCACTATCAGACACGACCTGCTTGCTTCAATGCGTTGAGCAGGTTCATGCATGCCTTGCAAAGCTGTCATGAGTGAAACAGCATAGTTGACCGTCGACTGATTTGCTTACACAATTTGCAGGACAGCGCTCATTGCTTGCAATCATCTGTCCTGTTAGATTGGGACAGCTGCTGAAGCGATGACAAAAGCCTGAATGTCATCACTGCAACAGCTATTCCAATCCAACAGAACTGATGGTTGCAACACAAGTAAGCCTGCATGCAAGCAACAGTCCTAAGTACCTACGTAGTGTCCTTGAAGCCTCTGAAGGCACCAACTGCCACAAACATGAGCACTGCTGCTGGGCAAGCCAGGGCCTTCATCTGTAAGTGAGGCACCGCCAAGGCATATACTGCAGCATCTGGTCTCAACACTGCACACAACATGCAGCCTTGGCAACACAGCATCAGCAGGAGAGAGACTTTGCTGCGTGAGAGAGACTTTTCTGCGTAGCAGTGCTTCTGTGATTCCTGAAGTGACCTTGACATGCTGACATTGCCAGTCACTTGCATAGCATAGCATACAGGATCTCAAGGCTGTTGCCCACAAGGACTAGGGAAGAGAGTCACCTGCTACCAGGGAGGGTGCGCCATGCCACAGAGCTGTACCCAACATGACCCCACAAACAGCTCCTACCATGAGAGTGTGTGCTGTTGTGAGAGACGCCTACAAAGACATGATACAAGATGGGAGTCATAGTGTGACAGCAGTCAACAACATCAAACAATCGGGAGGAAATGTTGTTTCCAGCATGCATGCTAAAAGAGGCTGGGATGATACCTCTCCAAGGTCCTGATTTGCAACTGCGCTGGCTACTCTGGGTGTGGTGACTACTAACAAGAAGCTGAAGAAGACAGTACAGAAGAAGAAGAGGAGATTGCTGAGCCCCACTGCAGCCAGTGGCAGCGTTCCTAACCTTCCGACAATAGCTGCAAGCACACAAAGCTACTAGACTACCGGGTAGCAATGTAGTTTGGCTGCAGCATTGATTGCTTGATGCTGCAGACACAGCAGTTTTCAAAGAAGCTCATTAGGGGCTTTCTCACTGCATACCAGTGTCTACAAGGATCATTACGGGATCCAGGAATATGGCCAACAAAGCAGGAAACAAGACGGCGAAGATTTCTCTGTCATAGCGTGTTGTGAAAAAGCTCTTCCATCGATATTGAGTAATGGCTTGCTGCTGAGCAACAAACGCTGTGTCATCCTTGTCCCTCCAGGAAGTCTCTTCCGTTTGCTCAAACGCCTTGGCTGTGACCTGAGGGGACTGACGCAATTCTCTCCATTTGGCTGCCATGCTGACTCCCTGCTTGAGTGACGGTGTGCAGTGTGCATTATGCTTAATGTTCAGCAGCTTGCGGGCTCGCTTTTGCTGCCAACCAGTGTGACATACACAATCACTTGTGACGGGAAACTGCACCGTCAACGGGCGCATAATGCGACCCGCAGACCCGCGCAATGCCACAAAGGGCAACTACAAAGTTTGCCTTTGTGTGAATGCTCTACTTAACTGGTCGCAGTGGTCTGCAGTGACTTGTGCAAGTCTAGACCGATCTTTGACCGGAGAACTTGCTGACTCGGTATGCCAGTTGCAGTTTGCTAATCGCTGATCAACGGAAACGTTTAGTACCGCTGGAGGTGCCGCGCGACGATGTGTCAGATGCAGTACAGTCGGTGCCCAATGTATCGAAGGTCAAACAACAGAAGAGTCTGGGGTCGAAGTTTCAGCGAAATGTGACCAATCAGCACAGCAGCTTCCTGACTGCAGAGTGTGTGTGTAACAAATGGCAGAAGTGTGTTGCCTCAATCCGGGGGCAATCTCAGTCTGTCCTCACAGCATTCCTGCCAAGATCTGCAGGGAGCGTTAAAAAACTCGACAACAAGCTTACTATGGTGTCTGGTACAAGGCGTTCACATGTACTATGTATACGTAACTTTAGGCTGAACCAACTGCTCAACACTAAGTCAAAAAATGCATCGATACAACCCCTGCTAACATGATGCAAACAACGTCTATCTAATATCCTACCATAATGTACAAGGAACACACATCACAACACCTCAAAGTGTCTTCAATTCAAAGCCAAGACCTTTCATTCTAAGCATCGACGCTCTGCAATCTAGATACATCAACGTCCCAAACCATCCCTATAAAACTTTCAACTTGCTTACCCAAACTGCAATCTTTGACTGGCTGCAAGCATTGCAGCGAACACTACATCCTGTTGCCCGTGTGACACGCAGACCCCTCTGTCCTGAGTGCATGACAACTACTGTAACATCAGTTTTTGCGAGAGTATCTGAAAGGGTCCATGCGCCCCCCTATGCCGCCCCTGTCCAGTACTCCTTCTTGCCAAAGCGTCCTGTAACAGCAGTATGAGCAGTCAGAAAGTGCAAGAGGAAAGCAGCGATCGGCACATGTTTAAGCCTGGCATCTAGGCATTGCAGGAGTGACTGCTTGAAGTTGGAATCAGTTTGCTACACATTGTGCCTTTCTAAGGCAAAACATGCAGTAGGAGAGGAATATATCAGCACTGGGCTGCACAGCATGGTACAGTGCCTTGCACTTGCTGGATGAACTCACCCTGCATCTGTGCCCTGTCATGCAGCTGCATTGGCAACTGCTTGTGCCAATGAGCTAATTTTGGCTGCCAAATGACACTATACACCATGTAGTACAACATCTTGCATCACACATTATATTTCATATGCTGCTGGCTGGCAGAATCTTTTGAAATCTTCTTCTTCTTCTTGGAAGGCAACTGCCTTTGCCATGCAAGCCATGCATGTGCATTAACGATTGCTTCTGTGAATGCAGTGAGTGAGCGGGTGCTCTTCTCGATCCCAAAATGTCCCCTTTAGTTCAGAAACGTCATTCTCAAACTAGACATCTAAACTCAGAAACGCCTGGGGACAGTAAAGATGCATTTCTACATTGTGGAGATGTTTTAGGTGGCGAGCAAGGGAGACACACCGGAGAGCCTTGCTAGTGTCCGGGTTGTTGCCCATGCTGCGCCTCAGCTCGCTCTCAAACACATTTTTGCGGCCACCAATAAGCCTGGCGACCTGCTCCTTGACAGCCATGAACTTGGGATTCAAGCCTTGCATTGTGGCACTCGCGTGACGCTGCATCAGAATGCCAAAACAGTGAGGAATCTAGAATTGAGAAAATGTAGCTCTTGTTGGTGCCATGTAGTCTAGTTTGGAGACTGTTTACAGCTGGGCGTGTGCTGTCAGATAACAGGCATGAAAACATCACAGCTTGGTAGACAAATTGGGGAGTGTGATTTGAGGAGCGTGATTTGCAAGGATGGTCCATGTGTGTTGTGGTCAAGAGAGCTTACGCTTAAAAAGAGTATGTATGTTCAAAGCCACAAGCAATGCAATTTGGAACAACCCACGCAGAGCATTCAACCAAGCTAGACACAATGGCCATTACCCACAGCCAGACAGTGCATGATCATTTCCATGCTGACATCTGCATCATATTCTACAGCAAGGACTTTTACTGATTTTACCTTTGCCGGAGTCTTTGGTAGTGGTGAGTCTGGCATTGCCCTCTTGACACCAGCTGCAACAGCAGCCCCTGCCAACTGACTCTCCACAGCACGACTGCTGACTGCCATTTCTTCCATGTCCCTGCTGGGGGACTCTGTCCGGGCAGCCCTGTCTGTCTGAGCAAGCGCGCCTTGGCTGAGGTCTGAAGCAGGCAGGCAGCAGCTGACTGCCGTTCTCAGCTTGTACCTTTGCAGCAATACCGATAGATGCAACTACTGGCTTGTTTGAGCTGCCAGTCTGGTTGGGCTGGCCTGCAACGCCTGTGCTCATACCCTCTGCCTCCTCAGAGATAGCAACCAGTGAGTCACCTGCCTTGCTGACCTGTGCAGCTGTTACTGTGACAGTGCCTGCATGCAATGCCTGCTGCGAGACAGCAGCTGGCACCTGCTTTGTCTTGCGGCCCACTGCAGGGGGGTTAGCTCTGACAGAGCGCGTGCCTGTACGCTGGTCGGCAGTAGCAGTCAGTGGCTGCTTAGCCTCTGCTGCTACGCTGGGCTTCAGATTGCGCAGCTCTGGACCTGGACCTGAGACATCAGCAGGCAGACCTATTCTGCTACTTCTTCGCCTGGAAGGAGCTGAAATTTGATGACCAACAGCAGCAGCAGACTGGTCTTTTGCCCCAGCCTGCTTTGCCCTGCCTGCTGTGCCTTGGCGCTGGTTTGAATGCTCTGGTGCTGGCAGCTGATCTGCAGTCCTGCCATGCTGTGAGCTGCCCACTTCAGGCTGAACTAGCGCTGATGTCTGCTTGCTAGCAGCTGGTGTTGCCAGCTTACCAACTTTGATGCACTTCTTTGGTCTGCCAGCCTTGCGCTTTGAAGGGGGTGGATTCACAGCTTGGTTCCTGACTGCTGCCTCAGACTCAGTGCCTGCAGGTCTGGAACCAGCAGGTTTCGAAGAGGGGCGACCAGGACCGGTCACTCGTAGTCTCCCCTGAACTGTTTGACTGCCAGCTGCACCACCAACAGCGACTGATGTAGAGACCTTGGACTTGGTGTATGAACCCTCAGCTGCTGATGGGCTCGCCACATCTTTAGCATCTGAGGGCAGTTGGAAGGGCTCAGCAGCAGCACATTTGCCACAACCTGCCACATGCTGTTGCAGATCAAGCTGAATCTGAGTGAAGGAAGGTGACTCTGTCTGAGCTGAGATCATCTGCTCAACTGGAGCCAGGTTTGACGTCAAATTCAGCCCAGCAGGCTGATCATCTACAGCTGGAAGCTGCTCTGTAGCTGGGGAGGGTGCCTGTATTGGCTCAGCAAACAATGGCACAGCACTCAAGCCTGCGAGCTGAGTGTGGAAGTTTGAGGGCAGCTGACGTAGCTCGGCTGCCTGAGGATTGCTACCCATGGTGAAGGCACGAGGGGTGCCATGTGACTGGGACATGTTGCCAGCAGCTTCATCAGCAGCTTCATCAGTAGCTGTTGCCGCAAGATGTAAAGCAGAGCCACCCTTGGTGTCCTGCACATCATCACATACTTTGCATCTGGTATCCATTCTGCAAAGCTGAAGGCATTGTAGCTGAATCAGAAAAGTATAAATGACTTTGGGCTCTTTTATGTCTGAACTGCAGCCATGGTTGATGGCGTGAATTTGCAGTGCAATTCATCAAGCTGTATACGGAAAAAAAAAAGTAGAGTGCTGTTTGACAGCCAGGCAGTAGATTGGCACCCACTCAACATTCTCAGACAGACTGCAGGAGTGCAATGAGCCTTCCTGGCATGAATCATGAAGCTTGCGACAGAAACTTTGTGGCAGAAAAGCTGTAGGTGCATCAGTAAACAATGCAAAGCTTTGGCTGAAGCACAGGAAGACCTGATAATAAGAAATATAGAACTATGTCTAACCGGAGGGTTTGTGAGCAAAATCATGTGCAGAGCATGAATGAGCGATCATTTTGCAACATGTGTTGATGGCGTTAGCTTGGGATTGATCAGTCAAACTCTGAAAGATGTCACAAGGTCAAGGAACATCTGGCTGAAGGCTGTGGCCTAAAGGCTAAATGTGGGGTGGGGATTTGAAGAGAGAGGTGAACACTGACCACAGAGTAACAGGCTAGTACATGCAAGGTAGAGTGTCCAGAGATGTTATGGGGCTTACCAGGGGCGTCCTCTGGGGTTGCACCCGGGTCTGGCAAAGAGGAGTGAGTGGGGACTGCCAGCTCAGTTGAGATTGGGTTGGGGACCAAGTATGGGACTGAAGCGGTGAGGGAGATTGTGTGGGTTTAGCTTCAGACCTGCCACGGCTGTTGGGTTGCTCACACCTCACCCCTGGCATGTTTGGAGATGGCTGTAAAGCCTGCTCTTGGATAGCCGGCTTGGCAGCTTCCTGTGCTGTGGACGGCTTGGGAGTACACAGCTGGAAAGCTTGGCTGTGTGTGTCTGTCACTGTGATGGGAGGTATGATAGGGGGTGGCCGCAACCCTGAAGAGTGTCTGGGGGTGATGCACTGCCCTGCTTCCTGTTGCTTTAGCTTGCTGTTGCAGGTAAGCTTGGATGGCCTCTGGATGCCATTGCTGGGGCTGATCTGGCTGTCTGGGTTAGCTTTCCTGCGCTTCACAGGTGCTGGGGACATATTTGAGGCGCGTTTGATGCCGCAGCTTGTCTGGGTATTGTGTAGAAAGGGCTCATGGGTGTTAGCAGCCTTGTCGCTGAGCCGAGGTTGGGGTGATGCTGGAGCCTGCACAGACAGCTGTTGTCCCTTTTGGGTACTTGCAGTTGCAACAGGCACTCTGTGAGTTATGTGTCAGACCAGTGGTAGGAGTCATGACTGAGTATACAGCAATTGCATTGCACGGCTGTGTTTGCTGCCACACCATTTGCAAAGATGTTGACTTGGAGAGGTACTTGTCAATGCAACTGCACCTCACATTTGCAATCGCACAACTTCTGGCAAACAGCACATTCACTGCACAATTGAATGCATGCATAGTCCCATGACATGGATGCTTCATTACAGCGGCGCCTGAAGAGATGCATCTTTCAGCAGGCAAGAATAAAAATACCTGAGGCATGTCAGCAGAGAAGTCTGAATCTCTGGCAGCTTCTTCTTGGCTTCTGAGGCTGCGCAGACGTGCCAGCTGGCTCTGCAGCTTTGCGTTCTCCTGCCTGAGAGCTTTCAACTCACCCTCAGCAGCTGAGTCTGCCTTCTCTCCTCTGACTTGTCCTGCTGAATGATGCCTGCTGTATGCAGGCTGTGCAGCTGATCGTGGCCCACGCTCTGTGGGAGAGGGAGGGAACATGCTGCTTACTGGAATTGCAGCTGACCTTGGCTTTTGCTTGGTGGTTGTGGCTGTGTTTGCTGAGAGGGGAGTGCTGTGCACATGGTTGGTACACCTGGTCTTGCGGGATCCTCTGGGGAGAGGGTGAGACCCTTTTGAAGGGGAGATGCTGTAAGGGCAGGTGGCTATCTGCTTTGCAGGATTGCAAGCAGATGTTGACTGAAGGAGATGTTGCAGGCCAACTGGCTGCGCACTTAGCCTTGTGGGTGTGGCTGAACCAGCTCTGGCTGTAGCAAGCTTGCCCCTGGTTCTGATGCTGCCTGAGCAGCAAGGGCAGTTTGCACTGTGATTGGTCTCTTCTGACTGCTGAGACTTGCCCAACATGTGTCTCTGCATAGCAATCGCGTCTGGACTGGAGGAAACTTTGGTACAAGACTTCAATCGTATGAATGATCGTGCGAATTTATTGCGCAGAAAGACGACTGTAGGGCGTGGACCAGCGAAACGGGATGCGCACTCACAGAACCAGTCTTACGTACACTGACACCCACCTGCAGCACATAGGATGGGGACCTCTGCTGCTCGTGAGAAAGACTTTCGTTTGTGAAGAAAGATGACTGCACCTTGCGGCTATCTCTTTCCGTGTCTTTGGTGCTGCTTTCGCCGATCATTCTGCACCGTGCAGTGGTTGCACTCGAACTGAACCTCCCACGAGATGGGTGCGGGGCACAAACTAATGCCTTTTGATGGGCATCCAAGTGCATTTGATCACTGACAGAGCATAACAAGGCCGCATCCTGGTCGACGTCAGGAGTGGTTCCGATCTCGAAAGCTTGATCCATCGTTGCCTGCACTAACTTGCCGGTAATCCCTGACAGCATGCAAAAGAGAGCTGCATGTAGGTGCGCGAATAACTGCACGAAGATTCTGGATGCAGATGTACCTTGCCAAGAGAATGTGAGTACAGCAACATATGTTGACAGTTGACCAGGACGTTGACGTGAACCGGGGAGCACTTTCGTGAAGCGTCAACCCACGGGGGCAACTGGCACCAAAAAAATATGACAGTCACAGGCTGTTGGCACACATGTTATTGGACTTCTGTTGAACTCAGTTCATTGAGGTTGTATTATTGTTCAAGACTTCACAGCAGCACTGTCTCAAGCTAATGAGGAATGTCTTATTGAGGGAAATGTCATATTCAGGCTAAGGCTGTACATATATATGTAGTAGTGACAGCAAATGTTTATACAGTTACACATGCCAACAAGCAGCAGTGAATGACAAAACGTTCATCCTGCCGCACAGCAATATGAGTACTTAAAGGCAAGTTCACAGACAAATATCACAAGACTGTAAATAGCCCCAGAACAAAGCTCTCTCCCTCTACACATCTGTCCAAAAGTCTTTGCTCGGCAAAGCTCTCTCCTTCTGTCTTCCTTTTTTCCTACACCCAGCTGGTCAATTCTGACGAGCAAGAGCTGTAGCTAGCTTCACTGTTGCTGTTTGCCATCTCACTGTAAGGTTGTCTTCCATCAGCAAGTGACACAGCGAACAAAATAGGGCGTGGTATGTGAACTGAAACTCAACGATATGGACGTATGTCATGCATGACTCAACAAAGCTGTGTCATGTCCAACTTGAGCTTAGTCTATGATGCCGCCTTGACTTCTGCCCTGAGTTCCTTCAGCTGGTCCTTGGGCATGACATACTTGGCATACAGCTTGGCAGCAAGGGCAGCCCCCAGGAAGGGTGCCGTCCACCACACCCAGTGGTGCTCCCAGAACCTGCACATACACACCCACTGACATGTGCACACTGACATGTGCACGGACATGTGTACTGACACATGCACGCTGACATGTGCATACTCGAGTACGACAGTACAGGTTCAAAGCATCATGACAGCAGACAGGTGATTGTTCAGGAGTACTTGATATCATACAAACAGAAGCAAATATGAAATGCATAAAGGCACGCACACATGTGAGTGCCAGCACTGAAACCTAGTGGGCTGACCTACAGCACATGCATGGCCCAGAGCTCTAGCCAAACGGTGACTGGGCCTTGTCAAGCTTCAAACATGAGTGTCCATGTGCGCCTTATGACAAGGCTTCTTTAGTACTAACAGCTGGGCTGGCAGGGCTTACAAGATACGCTGGTGTTCAGACATATACACATGCATACACACAGATGGAAACCTATGCTGTATGACCTCATGCTGCATGACACACTGGCCTGTGCATGTACGTATGTGTGCATGTGTGTGAAGCCTACCCAGTAACGACAGCTGGGCCCAAAGCCCTAGCAGGGTTGATGCAGTTTGAGCTGATGGGTCCTGTGATCCACATGTTGAAAGTGATACCCAGGGCAATTGCAAATGGCCCAAACTGCCCCCAGCCCCTGCAGACACAAATGATCACATGTTTGCTGCTTGGCATCACAATGTCTTCTGCCATCCCACCATAGGCTGCTACTAGTAGTGGGCAGTTCAGGCACTACAGATTCTACTGAATGATCACAGCAGATGAAGAGGGCTTACTTCTTGCTCTTCACCAGACCCATGATGACCCAGATGAACAGGAAGGAAGCAAAAACCTCTCCCATGAAAGCCTGTCACATCACATGAAAGCCCTTGAGGCACGTATGTTGGCAGACAATGCTGCACATTATGTTTCTGCTTTTGAGTGTCTGCCAAAAAATCTTGCTGGCTTGCCATAAATGATGCGATTTCTGAGGTATGGGTGTGCCAGTCAGAGTAGCTTTCACAGTATGTATGTCAAGGAGACTGCCATGGATAACAACCCAGAGAAGGCACAATAGCGGCGGTTCCCTGTGATCAGCACGTGAGCAACGCAAATGAGGTGCAGGGAGATGGAAGCCACTCATGCTCATGTAATCAAAAACCCACAGTGCAAGCACAGGGGAAAAGTGCAGGTAACAGATAAGCAGCATAGCAGAAATACCTGTGTCACAGTGTGGTCGCCTGGAATGACATGTAGCCCAGCGAGCTCATTCACTTGCTGTGAGACTGCAGCAAGCACAGACTCAGCTGGCATCATAGCAGCCACACACATCACGCATAAGCCAATCTCCTTTGTAAATGACCATGCAAGCGTAGTCAAGTTCTGCATATTGGGTGCAATGCACAAAAGGAAAGACAGCAGGTGAGTGCAGACAGCTGCGCAGAATATCTTCCCTTCAACAGTTGCTGTGCTATCACTGGCAGTGCTGCACAGCAGGCTCTTACTAATGACATCTCAAAGCATGCCTGTTATTGCCAAGCCCAAGTCGCAATGAATATACTGCATATTGATCAGGAGCCTTCCAGCCTGAAAGATGTGACAGCCTGTTTGTGTATCCTACTGTATCACATGTACAACAGGCAATATCATTGTGGTGTAATGAGTGGCATGCAAACTTACTGGGCAGCAGGTTGAATGCTGCATAGGCGCCCAGGACACCTCCCACACACTGGGCAATGATGTACTGGATGCCTGTCTTCACTTTCTGCATGCACCCAAAGCCAATCACTCAGCTCTGCATGCAGTTCAAGGTGCTACAGAGACGAAGTTCCCATATACTGCCATGCAGGACCGCCACATATCTGGACTGTGCACACCCAATCCTAGGGTGAGACACAAGTTTACTGAATACATAAGTGAATGACCTCCAATTGTGCTTGCTGGACTGAAAGAAGCTGCAGCTCTCCGTTATCAAAGAGATTGGACAGTCTCAGACACAGGTGGCAATGAGGCTGATTTGTATTTTGTGAGCACTTGCAGTGGCTAGCAGAAAGGCTCAACATGCAAATATGACCTTGCTAGCATTACAGTCAAGGTGGACAGACCATGGTGAAGGGTGGCAGGACAACAAACAGTGAAAGCAGAGTAAGAGCCACATTGTGTAGCTCTGCATGGCTGCTTTTTGCATGCGCCATTCATCAAGGACTCAGGCATATTAGTAATGCTGGCACATGCAACATTGCAATGAGTCAGTACCATGATGCCAGTGATCATGAAGGAGAAGGTGATGATGGGGTTGAAGTGGGCTCCACTTGCGGGCGCCCCCACATATGCAATCAGCGGGACCAGCACCTGCGCACACAAACAGACATGTCATGCATGACATATGCATGAGCCCTGCTGAGTGCACTCACCTGGCCTGAAAGCAGGCCGTACATCAAGGCAGCGCAAGGCCAATTGTGCAGGCAGATTGGCATTGGGTCTCATAGCAGCTCAAAATACACCAAGCATGCTGCACCACTTATGTTCTCTTCTAATGCATGTTGCCTGCTTGACTAAAAGCATGCACTGCAAGTAAAGCTGTCTCACAGCATAGATGCAACAGGGAAGTGTGCTGTAAACTTGTAACGCAAAAGGAATCAAGCAGTAGAATGCAGCAGATGGTGAGATAGATTGCAGTAATGACAGCAAGGCAGTATAGGGGCCTGACCATGTGGGCAGCGATCATGAGGAAAGTGACAAGGGCTGCGTTGGCACCTCCGACTTGTGTAGCAATGGCCACGGCGCTGCAGGAGAAGTAGTTGAACAGAGCCTGCATTCAAGACTTCAAGTTTGCGCGCACTGTCTCATTGAGCGGCCAAACAAGCAAGCACATGAGTGGTTATGGGGGCAGTACTACTGCGAGCAAAGCACTGCTGGTATAGGTACATAGCACTGATGCTATGTCCTGTGTGTACTGTACACTGAAAGCCCAGGGCAGAGGTGGCAGGGAGTCTATATACTATACTATAGTATGATATGGCATGGACGCTGACCTGAGTGATAAATTCAGTGGCAATCTTGGGGGTGTCCTCCTCATCAATAGCTGCAAAACACATTTAGGGTCAAGAACCGCTTATGTTTTACAGCAAGACTCCTGCTATCTTCACATGCTAGCAACACATCACCAGACGTGACTGGGCATAATTGTAGGGATGTTCCAGACAAAATGTCATAAGCAGAATAAGAATACATATGTACAGTATACATGCATGTTGGTGACTGAGGCCCCATGATATCTTGCAAGGCAAGTTATGGACAAATGGTCAGAAGCAGTGTGTGTTGAGTTTTGAAAGGATACTTTGCTGTGGCTGACATGTTTCATGCACACTACAGACTGCCACGCACCTGCTTCTGACTTGGCAGCAACAACACATGCACCTCTTCTGGAGCTCCCTTCACCACACAGCACAGCGTCAGACATGCGTCCAACCTTTTGGTAAAGTGCTACACAAGGACATTGTGTACATGTGCAGCAGTTTGCATCTATATCAGCAGTATCAAGACCAAGGCACAATCCTTTGTATAAATGGTTGTCAAGTGCCAGTGAGAGGTGACACAATCACAGTATTGTCGTAGTGTACTCTTAATTACAAAAAGAAGATCGTACTTGGATTGCGGCTTGTGAGCTGCGCATGAAGTTTAGTCTGAGCATATGAAGTAAACGCCCTGGCGTGAGGGTGCTGAGCGAGCCCACGCATCTGAGCCACGGGCCGTAGCAACGGACAAGCGCTTGTTCGCACTGTGGCCCGAGGGGCTGCGGCACACCGTTGCATGCTGCTGGACAGCATCTGGGAGTTCATGGCTGCCTTCACTTTCTCGATAGAGGCACGTCGACACTTGACCTAGCTGGCTGTATACAGTCAAGAACCTGCGGTCAGGACATGAGGTAAAACAGCGCGAGCAACCAAATTCGCCTCCGGACGGAAGTCCTTGCAGTGCGCTTGATGCAGCGCCGAACAAGTACACAGGTGCCGAATGCAGCGTCGAGCCGGTCAAAGCTGACATGCTGCGATTGCAACAAAGTGAAGGAGCGCGTCCACCCAAGGCAAGATCTAAGATGCAGCTTGTAGTGGTTCCTTTAGCAAAACTTGTCAGACACACTGCAGCGCTATCTGTTCTTGCACCTCAAAGGCGATTATGTGCAAACTCAGGCGAACGTCATTATTGGAAGATCCAAGCCCGTCAACAGTCTTACCTTGAGTCAAAGTGTGGCTTGGCTGACGACAGATCTGCACACCACCGTTCGTGCCACAACGTCGACTGGACCTAAAACTTGCCGCACAAGTTGAGCGGCGACCTGAGGTGGAAGTAAGATCAGATGCCTGATGCTGCTCAGAATGCGAGACGCACATTTACGGTAAATGTTGTTCACCGTAAGATTAGTAAGCAGCGACGTAAGAACTGCATAAGGTAGTGACCATGTATTTCCCAAGCATGTTGTGACATGCATGCAAGGGCGCCGTTATGAGCATTTCCTCTGGTATAACACTAAACGCAAAACATAGGATAGTGGCACAGCCCATCATACAGACCGTCGGACCAAGTTAGACTCTACCGTATTTGCGCTGCAAGCGGATGCTATGACAGATGGACCTCCATGCATTGATGTTATTGCCACCCACAGTGGGTGACCCACTAGTGGGTCGAGGCTGTTGATAACAGCGGTGCAACATTAATGGATCAATATTCATCAATATTGGAGTATGCAGCTCAATGACCAGCAATCACTAATCGGTGCCAATGCTGAGGGACGCTGCTGATGATGCTTACCGTCTGCTGTCCAAAGAGCGTCAGTCAGAACTGGTGCGCATCTTTTGCCAGGGCCCTATAGCATGCAGTAGCAGAGCAACCCATTCATCTGCAAAAATGGACATGTTATTTTGGAGTGTCACTCGAAGTGACTCATCCTCCTCATTTTGGGGTTTCAGGAATGCTGTAGCAGCCTGAGAGAGTACAGGTGAAACACCAGTACACGGCATGGCACAACCTTACTTCAGCAGTAGACGCCACACATCATTGTGACAAGGTACAATCATCGTGTTCATCATTCAACGATATCTCTGAGCAGATTTCGGAGCGCATCATGCGCTGCGCATGTGCCCTTGTACACTGCTGGTCAGCAGCTCTTCTCAATCCCGAGGCGTGTATTTTAGGTGGTGACAGTCTATCTGTCGTGTGTCCCAAGCCAGCTTACAAGCTTAGCCTTGACTCTGGTCCTTAGTGAGTGCTCAGCAGATCCGTTAGCTTTTGATCCGTAGCATGCAAAGCAACCACCTAGCCAGTAAAAGTTCGCTGCCCTGCGCTCAGCTGCACGTATCACGCGGCTGCCGTGTACCATGTACAGCTGGCAGTCCGCTGTCAGCGCTGTCCTTCCGTCAGCAAAAACAGGTTCTGGCTAACCCCAACGTACACACTCTAGCAGCAGGGGTCTTACCAAGCAGAAGTGCACCGGTCGTTCGTGCTGACATGTCAGCCTCATCTTTCCCATCAGCCAATGAAGCTGAAGCTGCTGTCGCTCAGACGGCGGTGACGCTAGCATCCAGGTTGTGTAGGGTGAGTTGCTGCAGACAAACAGTGCGACACTGGCATGACAATCAACGTTTTTGGGATTACACTATATCAAGATTTTCCAATTTAGGACTCCATGTCATGCTGTTCTGTAGGAAGCTCAGCTTCAGCTCAAAGACCTCAGGCAGCAAGCCCGCAACACTGACAGACTTGTCTCCACAACCGTTCTAGGCAATGCACCTGCCCCTTTTCAACATGTCTTGCTTCTTACACCCAGCCCCTCATTTGGAACAACTTGTGCTTGTCTTGTGCAGCTTGTCAGGCCTTGCTGGCTTCTGTATTGCAGCAGGGCCTCTCAAACCAACCCTTGTCTATGATTGCTGCAACAGACTTTGCGCTGCTCAGGTATGACCTCATGACCTTTGGCTTCAATGCCACATGCACAACAGCCAGGAGGCAGACACGGTGTTGCTGCATGAAAATTATGCTTCCCATTGACTGCACAGCCATTGTTGCATCTTTAGGACAAGTTGAGATAACATGCAATGCAGCACATGTGCCTGACAGGGCTCCACAAAGCGCTCCCATTGCTAAGAAGGTACATGAGGACATCAACAGGCTGCTATCCAGAGAGCCAGGGTACCGGGCAGCTACAGACACAGAGTTTGCAGACCTCATATGGGAGGGACTTTCTGAAGGTGGACCCACGGTAGAGTTGCGACAGTGCATACAGTGCCAGCCTGCTGTGCAATCTGAGGATCGTGTGTGATACATCACTGCTACCGGCGGCAGGATTGTAGTATACAGATCAGTCACATGCCAGTAGAACTTGTTGTGTATGCAGGAGTACAGTGCAATTGTTGCTGAAAATGCTAAAAGGTGTTGCAGAACAGCAAAGCCCTTCAACATCTACCAGCACTGACTTTGTGCAGCAGTTGTGGAAATGATGTGGCATTCTGTGCTGTCTCTATGCTGTGTTGCCACTTCACTGACTGAGTAGTGGCTCAGTCATCCCCTCACACTTGCAACTCGTGTGTTGTTCATGCGGCCCACCGAGGTGCTCTCTTCTGTGCGTTGAGAAACTCATAAGAAAACACCTCACACCTTGACCTAGCAACTGTTGCGCAGACTCACATAGCAAATGTAGCTTTACTGATCTCTCTTGTTGATTTGTAGCATGACAAGTGTTGATGTAGCACAACAAGCGCGACTGCTTGAGTCTTGCCTGCAAAGATGGTGACAGCTGTCCATACAGATTCATTCATGTATGCACAAAACCAATCACTTGGTAGCTCCATCTGTTCCACTGTTCAATGATGATGCTCAAGTCAGACAGCCTCTTTGTGATGTAGGGTCATCACTGGATCATCAACCCGATTGACGGTGTCGAAGGCTTTGCAAACCTGCGACAGTACGGGATATCAGTTGCTCTCTTGGAGCATGGCAAGGTACCCCAAGCCCGTGTGCGCAGTTTACATGCAGCACAATCTGCAACTTAGCTCATTTGATATCATTGTGCATATCATAGGACAATGTAGCACTCTCTCATGACTCATCTGGGTCATGCTGCATGGTGTTATGCTACATTGCGCGTTTTCACCTGTTGGCACGGCACAGCACAGCACAGCACAGCACAGCACAGCACAGCACAGCACAGCACAGCACAGCACAGCACAGCACAGCACAGCACAGCACAGCACAGCACAGCACTCAGTGCGGTGCAATCATGTCATCACACATGCCCCAAACAAAGCAGAACGCCCTTTGACTGCCGTGACAGGTGGTATTGAGTGCACTGGCCTGTCCAAACCTGCCCCAAGAGCCAATCTTGGCCATTGGGACAATAGATGAGGCTGAGCGGCAGGATTATGAGGATCGCCGTCAGCGTCATGGCGACCCGTCTTGGAGTGAAGGTGGATGGAGCCACAAGCAAATGTCGCCCTGGGAGCCGCCCTGGGAGGGGCATGCAACCACACCTGAATGCATTTCCAAGCCTTCTCTGCAAGAGGATGTGCCTGATGGTGTCGGCTGCCTGTTTGTGGCTATCAGGGGTCAGGAAGCCTACCAGCTTGCTCTGTTTGGTAAGGGCTCTGCAGCAAGCACATTGCATGTGGCGAGGCATTCATGTAAAACTTCACCCTGCCAGTAACAAGCTCTGTCAAATTTGTATTCCCGATTCTTCCCATAGTCTGATTCACTGCCTTATCACTGTTGTACAGCAACACGTCCTGCTTCTTCATGTGGCTGCAACATGTTCAGTCCTTCATAATAATATTGCTGTGCCTGTTGTCTTTGCAATTCCCAAGACCTTCAACACCCCTTGCTCTCTGTTGCAGACCAAAACTGCAACCCTCCTCACCCACTCCCCCCCACCCCCGCACCATCCCCGCACATGTTTGTGAAAACATTCATCGCTTTTGGCAAGAGTAAAGCAACCTTTCTGCTGTTGTGCTGGAGCTTGAGAATGGTTATTATTGTGCAGGTGCTGATGCATCAACCAGTGTCAGGCTTCCATTGAGACCTCATCCACCTCAATTCCACCCAGGGAAGAGCCACATTTTCACTGTGGTTGAACCAGTTCAAGGCAAATTTCACAGCCATGGTCGCTTTATTGATGAGGACAACAGCTACGACACATGCATCAGATCAGACGGCCAAACACAATACGGTGAGCCACTTGGGGCATTTCTCAACTTGAGCCAACAATTATGCCTCTTTCCTCAACTCTTGAAGGGCTGTCCTACCTCCATGTCTTGCTGAGGCTCCTGCAGCTGGAAGCTGAGCACGTGTGATGCATCTGTCACTGCATCTGCAGCAACAAGCCTTCAGCTGCATCGCATTGTACTGCTGTGCCTGTTTTCCAATCTCATGTACAATTTGATGCTTGTATTTCAGCCATGAGATCAATGCTCTCTGTACCCTTGTCACCTCCCACCTGCCCATCACCACCTCTATGGCATGTCACAGATAAACACAGAACACAAAAATAAATGCCTGTTGTCTCTTGCTTTGATACTAAAGAGTCAGATTTCACCTCAAAGATAGTGTAAGAATTGGACTGACTTGCTTGGTATGTTGGCAGCTGTGCTGGCCAGAGGCGATGCAGTGACCCTGCATGTGGGGGGCCCACGTGGCATTTGGGATCATGCAGCTGGCATTCTGCTTGCAGAAGAGAGCGGTTATTGCGTTTCAAATGCAGCAGGTGGGGCTTTCTCAATTGGCTGGACAGAAACCAAGTCAGTGATTGCTTTGCTGGGCGTGGTTGTTGCAGAGCGCATGCTCAGGTGGCACTTGTATTTGATAGTCAGAAGCAGGCAAACTTTGCAGTATAGTGACTTCACAGCCAACGTTGGCTTCTGCAAATACATTGTGTGAAGTGATGTTGATCTTGATGCATGACATGCAGGCATATCGCATGTTAGCAATATGAACACCACAGTCCTGATGTGTATGAAAGACCCCAGTCTTGCATTATCTCAGTAATATCGCTTTATGCCTCTGTCAGCAGCGGGATAGGCATCTGACAACATCAAATGTAGAGAGCTGCATGTGACGTGATCCTGCTGCAGCCAGTTTGGCATACATCACCCAAGCAAGATGCTGTGATATGCATGCAGGTACGCCATTGGGTATGTCATCTGGCACAAAGCTGAACATAGACCGTGGAATAGTGGCGTCACACCCCAGCAGGCACGCCAAAGCACTAGAGAATGCCAAAATGTGCTATGTCAGGAGGACCCACTTGAAGTGGCTGGAGGCTGTCATCAACAGTGGTATAGCCACTGGAGCAGCATTGGAGCATGCGGCAAATTCATACGAGACCTCGAAGGACCGTGTGTTGGTACCGTTGATGGAGAAAACTGCAGCTGCATCTCACTGCCAGCTGTCCGAGGAGCGTATTTTGATTCTGATTGGTATCTTTTGCCAGGCCCCTGCTGCTATACAGCATGCTGTAGCACAGGAGTCCATCCTGCCTGCCGAAGTTGACAGCGTTTTACGCATCATATCTGAGGATGCTCATGATCTCACTCATAAAGCGTTGGGGTTTCCTCCATAGAGCAGCCTCCAAGTACAAGTCTACCAAGGACACACATTTTGCATTGCCTGGTAAAGTGCCTTGCTTATGTACATCGCGTCAAACACGGCATGCAGTGATGACCTTACTCATGAAGTATTGGGTTTTGATGGTGATGGGGGTGTAGGCCTTAGCTGAGACTGAGCATAGTGTGCAGTCAAATGCATCACATCGCATACCAGCATAAGCTTGCTCTGGCACCACTGTCCAGCACAGGAGCCAATGCTAAGTTGCCTGTTGCAGTGACCCTGGTCCTTTCATGCTTTGCAACAGAGGTGTGCAAGATGCACCATTATTGAAATGAGGTCATTGTCTACAACAGCCTTGTGTTCGCATGATAGCTGCACAATGATAGACTCTTGCAAAGTGCAGTTTGGACTTATTGCTTGTATGGATGACCATTGTACTTTCATGTCATGTGGTGCAGCATGACTGATGTCATCTCTGGATAGTGACTGCTATGACTGTAAATTCTGGATACCGTGTGTGCAGTGCATCTGATGGCGTTCATTGCCTGCTATGCATGCTACGCGTGTCATGCAACGCATTGTGGCAGTCTAGACATCAGCATGTAGCAGCTGAGTCAACGACATGCTTGCACACATGTCAAAAGGCTGTGCATGCAACGAAGTGCAGCAGCTGCATGATACTACTTTCTGCATGGACCCATCAGTCTGATCAATCAACTCATGCTGAAAAGGTTGAAACTTGTGAAAGCTGGTCACTGGTCACATTTATCAATTATGAAAACTCATGACACAAACCGATTAGTATAACATAAGAAGCTCAATAAAAGTACAAACGACAGTTCATGGGTGTAGCCTAACAATGTTGTAAGTAACACGAACAAAAGCTGAGTATGACATTGACCAGTTCTAGGCTTCCGCCTTCTTCTTCTTCTTCTTCTTTTTCTCTCCCTCCACCTTTTCTACAACCGCTCTGGCTACATCTGCTGCTGCTTGCTCACCATCTGCAATGGCTGCCTTCTTCTTTTTCTTCTTCTTAGCAGGCTCTTCTGCTGGTGCTGCAGCGCCATCTGCAGAACAAAAGCTCTACTGAATCAAAGATTCAGCTCACTTTCTTGGGATTCGACCAAAAGGCCATGCACATCACTGACACCACAGCAGATCAGCAGGTGCCTCCATGTTGCTGTGTTTCTTGGATTTGTTGGCTGCAATACCCGATGGGAGGAAAGCAGGTTGCAGAATTGCAAGGGACTCACTGTTGAGCAAAGTAGCCACTTAGCCAGTCGGTCAATGAGCACCATTAGTCAACCAGAGCAGAACGCGCATGCTAAGTATGCATGCAGCCTTCTAAGGACACATATGGGTCCACACTGTACATTACACAGTGCGCACAAACTTGATGTCTACAGTTGCAAGTTACAGTGAGCACTGACCTGTCTCAGTGTCCTCAGCACTCCTCTTCTTCTTGCTCTTTTTGGACTTCTTCTCTGTGGCGTCGGCCTCATCCAAGTCCATGTCATCAACCTTGCCGGCTGCTCCTAGGCTTGCAATTGCTTCCTGCACAGCACATTGCAATGCAAAACAGGCCAAATTCAAGTCAAATTCCCGTAAACCTGCAGCTGGGTTCTGCAACACGCTGTTGCATTGGCAACTACACAGTTGCACATAATCACCGTATGGGTGCCCCAGGGATGGTTTAATGCCCCTTGTGACGGTTTCAAGTGGTTTTCATATCATTCTTGCTGTCATTACGCTGACAAGTACTTGACAGTAGTGATGTACTGCAGGGCACAAATGGCAAGGTGACCACTGCCGAATGCATGCCATGACAATCAACCAGAGCTTGCATAACTTGACTGTATTAGTAAAGGGACAGTCCTGCATGGCGGTGATGTACTGCAGCGCACAAATGGCAGCCACTGCCGAAGGCGTGCCATGACAGTCAACCAAACCCTGCATTACTCGGCTGTATCAGTAAAGTGGCAGACCTGCATGGCAGTGATGTTCTTCATGGGAGCCACTCCCTCGTCATAGAAGCGCAGTCGCTCCTCCACTTGCTCCTTCATCTTCTCACCAAAAGCATTGCTCGCCATCTCACTGAAACAGTCGATTCTGCATGCCAAGAAAGGAACAGTCATACACACAATCCTAGATGCTTGGCAGGTCATGACAAAATGGAAGGACATCCCTGAAATCTAGCAGTCAAGTAGGCAAACGTATAAAGTTTGCGGACTGCTATTAGATATATGATAATATATACCTGCTAAAATTAAACATTTGTATATAATTTCTAAACCTTTTGTACGTATGTATAGTATGTATGGGTGTGGTTAAAGTCACCTGATCAATGATATGTGTATTCACAGATCCACTGACCCTGATCCACCTAGCAGACACATGCTGCATGCAGAGTACGCAGCTGATGCACAACCAACCCACGTCATTTCACACCTCTTTTTGGCGGGAAAACATAACACTTTCAGAAATGCCCAGATATAGGCAGAAGCCGTACTGGCAGAAACCCCTGGGCTTGATGGTATAGAGCTGCTGGCACAAAGTAAATGCCACATCAACCGAGGGCAGGGCTGACAGAATGCCATGCCAACAAAATACCAATAGGGTTTATGGACAAACACAATTGACTGACGCCAAAACAAAAGTTATATGCTTGCATCCTAGCCTTGCCTCACTGGGAGATGGCCTGCCAAACAGAACCGGCTCCCAGCGAGATGAAGCTAAGTTGCAAGTGTCAACACTGACCAAGACTTGAACCCAAGACCTCCGGCTGGTTGCTCAAGTGCTTGGGCAGAGATGACAGCTGATGATAATCTGCTAAATACGTGCAGTCATATACATGGTAGTTCCATTGCACCAAATCAACGGCAGCCTAATGGATGCACTGCCACAGTTCCTATGGCCAACTGTGAGAGAGGGAGGCTTGAAGTCAGATGCACGCACAATCAGACATGCAGCGGATGATCAATTGTACCTGGAGGCTATGCTGCACTTGTTGGCCAAGTATCTGGATATGCGGCCCTTGTTCCTCTGCTTGGCTCTGCCAATGAAGGAGGAGTGGAAGATCAACCCATACTTGGGTGTGTTGCCCTTGGTCTTCAGCGCTCTGAAGAGGGCCTTCTCTGCTCCTAGGATCTGCACTGTGGATGCTGGGTACTTGGCCAGGTTTGTCAAAGACCCTGCACACATACACAGCACAATCAGACCAACTTGCACGCCCAACAAGCTCTTTCTAAGTCCAACACAACAGCCTCAAAAGAGACGGTCTGCCGAAGTGTGAGGGCAATTCACAGCAGGCGGGTCCAAGAACTTCTGCACACCATAATCACCCAGCCAGCCAACACAACACGATGATAGCTATGTGCAGAGGTGGGCCTTCCTTACAGCAGGCAAACAAATGACGCAGTTTGTGACACAGTTTGTGACACAGTATGTGATGGATTGCAGCTGCCACTGCCTGGCAACACGACTGCAAGCTGACTTAATGAGCAGGACACACCAATGTAGAGCAATGTGCTGAGCATTGCACGACAGCATGTGATACACGCCTCAGACCTGCTTGACAGTTGGTGCAGCTGTGCTGTTTTCAAACAAGATTTGCTTCCTAGGCACCAGCAATGCAGCCAAGGTTGCATTCAGAACCCCAACACATCACTCACCAGCATGCGATATAAGCCTAGCGCCAACGATCTCTCCAATGAGTGCCGACAGGTTAGGCGCGACCACATGCATCTTGTCCAGCAGGTATGTGTGAAGCTTGTGCCTGTACTCAGCCAGGCTGATGACTCTCCTAGCGAAGGTTTCAATGTTGATCAGGTCAATGGGGCTGATGTCCTGACCCATGGAGGTCTTGGAAGCTTCCAGAATGTCCTTGGCCTTGTCCTCATCTGTAGTGATCTCTGTCATCTCTGCCAACTGCACACACAAGAAAAGAAAAGTAAAGTTTACGCTTTTTAGCGATCATGATGGGAGCCTCCTGAGGTGGCAGCCCGGAGCAGTGCACACACAGGCAACAGGGCTACCTGAATGTTGCAGACGGTGTGCATAAGCAGCCAGAGTGTGCCAAACAAATTCCTGGTGCTGAGCAGTTGTCACAGCAGAGAAGCATGAAGGCAAAGACCATGGTTGCACTTGCATCAGCTGCTGTTGTTGAGCTGCAACAGTTCAGACCTGGTGCTGCTGCCATGTCTACGCAGGTTGCTATGGTACAGATGCTACAAATAATTGTTTCAACACACATACTGCAACACATTTGTTACTGTCATAACAAAGATCATTGTGTGTGATCTCATGTGTCTTGAGCAGTAATACAGGTTGCATTTGAATAAGCTCCTGCTGATGACATGCACAGCTGGTGTGTAACATGATAACAGTAACATCAAGGCTGCAACAGTGCACAAGAGGTGTCTAACCTTGTCTTCTGTCAAGCTGCCCTTGTCTTTGATGAGTAATGCCAGCTTGGAGTACTGGTAGTTGTCATTCACAATCTTGACCAGCTCTGGGAAGTGCCAGCTGTACCACTCCCGCACTCGCATCACAAAGGTGTTGATGTCCTTGTCCAGTGTGTCCAGTAGAGCAATGGCCTGGATGATCATGTTGTCTACCCTGTTCACATTGAACTTCACCTTGGCACGAGAGTATGCATGCGCCAACCCCAGTTGTGCCTGCAGGCATGACAGCATCAAGACTGACTGACTGACTCAAGGCATTGGAGATCTGCACGTGGCCCATGGTGTTTCTATAGAAGCCGCAGCACAGCACAGCACAGCATGGCACAGCACAGCAGCAGTCCACGTATCTGATAGAGTGCCATCCAGTAGTGAAGCACCTAAAAGGCTAGATAAAGCCTGCTTGCATGCCACAAAACGCGCACTGAAAAGATATGAACAAATGTGTAGTGTCTGCACACCCACATGCATGTTTTTCAGCCACTGCAGACTTTGTGGCGTGCTGCTTGCTGGCACATCTTTCTGAGATGCTGCACTCACTTTGTTCATGTCGCTCTCTTCCAAGTCTTTCATGAAGCGAGTGGCATGCATTCTGATGCCTCGCAACACCTCCCCAGTGAAGTCATTGCAGACGCAAGGAATGCCAGATTCCTCCTGAATGGAGTTTCCCATCTTTGACTCCGCCACTCCCAGCTGGAATTTCTTCTTCTTCTTGTCCTCCTTGTCTTTCTTGACCTGTCAGTGCATGGATTGCTGATAGGTTGTTGCACGGAGTGAAGGTCTGTCTCTGAAATGATGCCCAGACCGGGCAGGTGCAGTCACCTTGGAATGAATCATGCGCAATGTCCCGGTCTTAACAGACCATAGCAAGCTGTTTCCAGCGCACTTTTGAACGCAAAAAATGACTGTCAAGCAGGGTGGAAAACAAGGTGCCTGCTGCAGACCTTTGGCAGGTTCAGTTCCAGAAAGTTTTTAAGCTCGTCTGTCATCTGAGCCTCGGACACAGCATTGACTTGCTCCAGTGCATCTGCAGCGCTGCTGAATGGCATGAAGGCGATCAGCTTGACCACCCTGCCAAACCTGTTCATATCGGAAACAGCTTGCTGCACTGCATCGGCTTGCTGCTGCAGCTCATCGAGACCTGTCACTTCGAACAGAGAGTATCCTGAGGCTGCTTCAAACAGAATGAATAATGTGGACATTGCAAGCTTGCCCCCTGCTGCAAGCTCACAACCCCAGGGCTTGCAGTTTCAACGACCTGACGGGTACTTTGTACGCAGCAGAAGCACAACGCCGAGAGCGTCAGGTATGGCACTGAACTTCGAAACAAAGTGCCCGAGTGCTCCAGGCCGGTGTAGCTGGTCCCGGCGTTCCGCTCAGCAAGCCCGACAGCCTGCAAATTGGCCGCCCTGCGTTACAAAACCGGGTGTTTAGGGTTCACTGTAAAACCCTACATGACTATACAGGCACAACTTGCATCGCCCCTGCAAAGTTCACACAAAAGGTTCTATTTGTGGCAATGGCGTCAAAAATGAACAAGAAAGGATATGCACGTTGTGACCGGCAGAGCACTATGCTTGTATTCAACCACAACAGCATCCCTTTCCTTGTTGGACTATTGCTTATGGCGGTGCTGTGCATATACACATACGTTTTATACCGCGCTATTTCCCACTACCGCCGCCTGTGACGAGCTAGCAAAGACTTCGCACGTGTCGGGTTTTCAGTGCAGAGGGTGCACACGCTGTCAATACGTTTGCAGCTGCTACTGCCGCGCAAAGTAACAAGGACGTGAAACAGTCGTTCACACGAGGAGCTTGCAAGGTAGCATGGCAGGGGGATGATCATGAGTGGTTTACATTGATGATGCGTCCAAACACCCAACACCTGTAGTAATACCTTGGCCCACAAATCTGGACTGTGCATGCACTGCTGCAGCAGTAGATCATGTGGGTGCTGCTGTTATAGCCCTCGTTCCGATGATAGATTGGATCTCAGATCCTATACTACGTCCTCAAGGATACACTGGTCTGCAGAGCCCAGTGGAATGCCTAGATCATAGGTATGGTGGTAGATACAGTATACAGTCATGCAAGGCTGTGTCAGGCTGCACGATGCATTGAAATGCATCTCAGAGACTATTGTTGCAGTCAAATAGAATTGCTGACATCGACAGCTGTTGAAAAGTTATCGTAATGTCTGCTGCTGACTGTCAAATCGAGGTTGTCAGTCCAGAAGGCCGGCCATGAGCGCAAGCACATCTCATGGAGCAGAAATTGGAGGTTGTGTCAGTGGTGTACCTATATCAGCAGAGTCAAAAGCCTTAGAATGTGTGTTGAGGCTCTGTTGCAGCCCTCATTGTAGGGAGAAGCTAGATAGCAAGTAGTTACAAACTATTGGCTTGATGCTGTAAGGAAACCGATCAGAGCGCAATGATAATGCCTCTCTGGTCAGTCACAATGCATATGCATCGGCAGGAAACCCTGATACGTTCTGATTAGCCTCAGCTGTTGGTCAGAGTGCGTGCCCCACTACAGCTGCCCCCTGTAGCTGTGTTTCATGCTTTGATTAGTTGCTGATAACAGATGAAACATGGTGGCTGCTGGCAAGCCTGAAGTTGTTACTCGACTTTAAGGTCACACTGCTAGGTAGCATGTATCATCAGGCAAATATGTAATTTCGAGCACACAACAAATCAGACATTACATTTGAAGCATTTCTTTACTCCGCCGCGGATTTAGAATGGGCCCATTTTAAATCCGCGGCGGAGTAAAGCATTTCTTCAAAGCATTCAAGTGAGGGATTGGCAGCAAACGCTGCTGTACAAACAAGCTATTGTAATGATGGTCTGTGTATTTTGCAAAGTAAGGGCTGACATGTCCATTCCTCAAGCCATGGCCTGTTCACCTAGTTTCCCAAGAAGCTGAAACGGCATTTGAGTTCCTTAGTTGTGAGTTGTGAAATTCTTTGTGTGAAACGCTTACGTGACTAATGTTAGTCAGCCAGGTTCCAAGGACTTCAGCGCGCGATTACACAACGTCCGCAGCAGTGATCAAACCAACGCTTGCAATGCGACAGTATGACTGTTCAAATGCCTCACACCGGTTTGCAGCAAGCGGCCACAATCCGATGGCCTTTTGTTGCAAATCGTTGCGATCAGAGACACTGTCAAAGAATACAGGCTGTATGCCAAGCAGGGAGCAACGACAAAAGAGATCTTACCGCAGTAGTCGTTGGGTCAGGCTTTTCAGGACTGTACGCAGCTGCTGGCCTGAGCAGTCGCTTCGCTCAAGTGGTAAAGCCGACAAGCTTAACCCACACTCACGCACCCAGTGCTTATGTTCACAGAAACATGTACGATAGTTCAACCTTCGTGCTGAATCATACGCAGACTCTGCTTGACAAGGATGATTTCGGCAATGCTGTCATTGTCGAAAAGGCTAGTGATCCCGAGGTTTGGCGTGAGCAATATGAGGTGTGCCTTCAGTATGAACACAGTCACTGACTCCTGTCAGCCGCTTTTCTGCATGGCATCTGTGTGCCCAACATCCCTTGTCTGTGTCTCATGTACAATGCTGATGTTCTATGCATCCTCACATGCATGTAGGCTGCAACAAACAGACGGCGAGGTGTTTCCCAGTACAAGCAGCCACACATCATGTTCAAGAAGGGCCTTGAGCTGATGGAGGAGCTGATTCCGGGCTACAAACAGGAGCTTTCCCAGGCAGGAGCCCTTGAGATAGACCAGATTAGGGACATCTACTTTGTGAGATGCACTTCCAGCCAGTATCATGATGATGTTCAAATTTGCTGTTGCTGCATACACCTTGTGACAGTTAAACATGCAATGCAGTATGTGGCAACTACCTGAATCCCAATGGACACTGTATGGACTGCATAGGGTCTGACTTGCCTTGCATGCATCATAGCAATTCAAAAGGTCGGGTCTGGCGCCTCAGTGTGGCCAGGATCCAGGCTCCTGTCAGAGGCTCCCCATAGCATTGCTGCATGCTTGGATTGTCCAAGTTCAATGTCAACACCGTAATACATATTTTGAATATAATATTTACATGTCAGATATCTCTTTTTGATAATCAACGCAATTTTCCATGTAGAGTAACTGGGGAAAAGATTGGCTTCCTGGCACTGCCTCTGGGCTGCCATCCCTTGCTGCCTCACGCCACTTGTACGAGTGTGTGCTTCGCAAGTTTGTGCTAGGCATCAGCAACCTTGATGTACAAACAGGGGCACTTGTGGACGGCCTGGTGTATGATGCTCATCAGGAAAGGGTGACAGGTATGCCATGCATTCACAGTGCTGCCATGCAGTCTGCCACAGTAACACAACATTGGTGGGTATGCGTGCATCCTGCTGCTCAAGTGCTTGCATGGCACAAGTTGTGAGTATGCTGCTGTCAAACTTTGCATCCTTGATAGCAATCACGACCTGGAGCTCTTATGCGACAGTGGCAGCTCTGACTGGAAGTGCAAATTTATAGGCATGCGCGATCATCAAACACCTCAACAGCCAGACACTCATTCTGAGCATGGAGATATACATGTTGCGTGTCTCATTGCACCATTTTGTGTATAAGGACAAACTTCAGGCCATGATTTGCAGGCTTGCATCTTAAGAACGGCCAGACACTGCGCGCTGACCTGGTGATCGATGCATCTGGGAAGGCATCTAACATCAGCAAGTGGCTTGAGGATATTGGGCACAGACCTCCATCAGACTGGTCTGTCAATGCTGGCTTGAAGTATGCATACCGCATGTACGAGATGACAGAGGATGCTGACAGGGACTGGCTGCTTGCCATGTGCATGGACTACCCCCAGGGGTCTCGGGTGGGCATGATGATCCCTATTGAGACCAACAAATGGCAGGTATAATAATGATAATAAAAATAACAATAAAAATAACAATAATAATAACAATTACTATAATAAGGTATGGGCTATATGTACGCAAGATGTTACTCCTGCATGAGCCTTGCATGTCTTCATACCCACAGGCATTCATTGCTGCCATATTTGCAACACAGTCCTACTTGAACACTGCATGCACATGTGTAGCAGTCCCCTTCACTGCAGACACTTCACTGAAGCTTGTCTGTACGGGTGTAGCAGTCCCCTTCACTGCAACATGCTGTGAATGAATGCTGACAGCATGCATGTGGACATTACAGCTCATATCTCAGTTTTGTTTGCCTTGAAATGGCTTCATCCGCACAGCTGACTTCCTTATTGCCTTTTGCCAGCTGTTCTTGCCTATCAACATGTCGAATGTTGCCCTTTGCAGGTGAATCTGGCCGGCTACCCCGGCCATCAGTGCCCACTAGATGAAGAAGGCTTCTTGGATTTTGCTCGCAATTTGCCCAACCCTCTGATTTGGAAGACCCTCCTTAGGGCCAAGCCAGTATCCTCCATATCTGCGTACAGCGGCACAGACAATTTCAGAAGGCTGTTTGAAGCAGCCCCTCCTCCCAGCGGCCTGTGTGTGCTTGGAGATGCAGTATGCTATTTCAACCCTGTTAACGTAAGAACACATTGGTGATTTGCCCCTGAGACTACCTTCTTGACAATGACACCTTCAGTAAAATGATGGATGCAATGATTTAAAGCCTCACCATTGTTGCTGGCCCCAAGTGATACACATATAATCCACTGCAGTCACATGGTGCTTATAAAAATTTAGTGAGGTATTATGTATTACCATTTGTTGCTGTCATTCGTACTCAATGGCCACACGTTTTCCTGCCTGCATTGCAATGAGGGCTACCCAGCGTGGTGTCTATGTTGTGGGATGTTCTGCAGAGAACAGTGTACATGTGGCATTTGCTGTGTTTTGTCTTGCACATTGACTGGAGTTGCTTTTTGCAGAAGCTATGCTCCTTAGGCGCCTCAAATGCCTTCAGTTTGAGTTAATCGTATGTCATGTGTGGTGTCACAGGGTCAAGGCATGACTGTGGGAATGATGGGCAGCAACTTGCTATGCCAATGCATTGACAAGTTGCTAGAGGGCTGCATTGCAGACAGCAGCAAGCAGCAGCAGTTGACAGCCTTGGACAGCCTGCCAACACAGTTTCACACTAAGTTGGGAGCCCTGTTGAACTACCCTTGGAGCGTGGCTGCTGGTCCTGATGCAATGTGCGCCCTTTCTTGCCTGGCCAAAGTCAAGGCTGCATGATGCTCATGCTCTCTGAGAAAATGCGCTGGTTGAACTGGCCATGTCTTTGCTGTACTGCATTTGCAGTTGTACGTGCTTTAGCTCATTGCGTGGCATGATGCATGCCAGCCAACAAGTTTGTCAAGCTGACTGTAGACAGATTGAGCGGCATCACACATCTATTTGAAAGGCGCTACCTGGATCTTGAGTTGTGGTACAGCAGAGAGCTCTTCCTTTTGCAATGCATGCAATAAGCCTGTGACAAGTATGCTGATGCTCGGGTGGTTATGCTGTAGGAAGTCAGGTGCAAAAGTGAATATGCCCCAGCAAGAGAGCACCCTGATGACAAAATTGATGAGCAAGTACTTTCTGGCATTACAGAAGGCCCAGTTTGATGACGCATATATCATGAGCAAATCACTGGCAGTCATGCACATGATGGAGCCTTCTGACACTCTGTACAAGCCTGATGTGGCTGGCAGAATCTTGTGGCATGTGATGAAACACAAGCTGAAGTTGCAGTCGGACCACCAACAGCAGCCAGCAGTAACAAACTGACAAGATGACACATTGCTCACAACAAAGCCCAATGCTCTCAAGAGCTCATATGCCAGGATCTATGCTGCCTTGGGATGATGTGTTGAAAGTCTTCACGTGACCTACCAATTGCGCAACCTGAGCTCGTATCACTTGCATGGCAGCAGCTGCGACAGCAGCATTTTTGGCGTAGTCTTGCACGAAAACTATCAATGTACATGTGGCACAATGACTAACATCATTGGCTACTGATCAACAGGCAGTCATCTCAAGACTTGTTTTGCACAAATTACTTTGAAGACAACCTGTTTTGGCCAGTCCTCTGTCAGCTTGGCTTTTGAACTTTGTAAATCTGGACTAATGTAGAGCGTGTGACATGCCAGTGGTAGCGCCATCCTTCATGAGAGCAACTTCGTTGGTGCTTGATTGTCGAACGCCTTGAAGATTGCTGTTTAGTGTAAGGTTTTACCCCCCTGAAGACAGGAAATGTAAATTGATGGAGTGATGACACTGCTGCCTGTGTTAGCTGCCTTGCTCGAGCAGGCAGAGGCCAACAGCACTTCAATGCGCTAGCTCGTCATGGGACCTATGGCCTCCAGGAGAAGTCGTCTTCGTTACGAAAGGCGCCACTGTCTGCCTGAGCGTGTGCTAAGCCGGCAAAGCAAAGATCTCGTTGCTGGGGTGTCGCTGGCGCTCATACTGTACATTTTGTATCACTTTGGCGGCTTCTAGGTCCCTGTAGAAGTTGACCGACATGAGACTGCCTGACACAAAATCCGAACAACTTGGTACGGGCGAACAGTTACTCACCTTTGTCAAGATCAGTGATCAGTCACACAAAACGGCCGGACCAGGCCGGAACATAGCTGCCATGCACCTATACCACCAGGATCCTCAGCAATTGTGTTCACAGCACTGGTGGCTCATCAGACCAAACCAGTTTATAGACCTGTGCAGTTTAAAGGCTTGTGCACTAGTCTTACTTCCTTACCGCAAAGCTCCTGACGCAAGAATGCAGATTTCCAGACACCTGACTTACATTCAGCCAAGTCACTGCACCAACCTCAGGCACAGCGCCATACAGTTTCAAATCTCAACAATGTTTAATACTTTCTCACACAGTTACTGAGTCTGGCCAGCCACTGCCTCTATTAACAGTACCCTGATTCCTCAGCTAGAGTATCATCCAAGAGCAGATTCAGAAAGTAACACAGACAAGCTACAGAGCATGGGCAATGCTTGGCAGTCAACAAGGATTTTTGGTCAGCCACTGGAAGTTCTTGCTGGTCAACAGACATGTATAGGCAGCACATACAGGCAGCAAGGGATGGCATGTAACAGCAGGAAGAGCTGTGGGGTTCTGTTATGCACAGCCCCTCACTTGAGGCAGCGCACAGCATCTGGGAATGCCAGGTTCATGTGATGTTGGACAGAGAAAGGCACACTGGGGGCAGCTATGCCAGGCTTATACATGCACAAAGCTGTTGGATCATTTGTAGTAAGGCAGCTTGTGTGTGTCCATTGTATTTGCTGTGTGACCTGCCTTGTAGTGCAACATGCCTTGTGCATGCAGTAGACGACAGTGGTGCAAGCACTTTGTTACCGCTGAGCAAACTGTGCAGTGTGTCAGCGCAATTTTTCTTTATGTTCAATCGTACAGCCAAAGCTTGGTCAGCAACTTGCCATTCTTTGTGTAAAACAAATGTTCCTAGAAGGTTCTATCTGCAAGTCTGTGCAACACCGGTGCTACCAAGAAGGTTGGTACTGAGTGGTGCCTGATGACTGACTGCTGTTCATGCACATTCATTTGCCACAGCATTTGATGCATCTGTTTTGGTATACAGGTAGATTTGCAAGTCAACAATTGTCTTAAGCGTTTGCAAAACTACAAAAGAAGGCATTGTGACAGACTTGTAACACAGCGCTGTTGACGGCCTTTTCATGATTACGAGGAACGAAACAATGTAATTAGAGGCGCATGCGAGGTCATGAAGTCAAGCGCATGCGCAAATCCTTGCATGTGACACTTGAGTATGGTTTGTTGCACACCAGCAGTCCTTTGGTCACCTGCACCATATGCATTGATATGCACTGTTGGACTCAGCAACATTATGCAAGTACATGTATGAAGTTGAACAGCTCACCGTTGACCAGATTTGAATTCTGCCCGCCATAGCTTCTGCTGCTTTGCACAGACTGCACAGACAAGGGTGTGTCTTGCACAAACTGCCTGTCGCTCTGCTTGTGTAAAGGGATCCGTTCACGACTATGTCTTGGGCGTCGCTCAAATGGTATGTCTGGCAACAAGCACTCGTTCGTGTGCATGGTGGACAGCACTGTTCACTGGCAGCTTGATCATTACGCTAGAGCGCTTCACAACAAGCAACTTCCGGTCTAATGAAAGCTCCACAACCCAGGCGCCAGCAGCCGAAAACCCGCTGTCCGGCTGGTAGTATGTTCGAGTCATATTGTGCCCCAACCATACTGCCTCCCAGCTTCAGCAGCGGCAGCGATAGGTCGGCTGTACCTCGACGACCCAGTTACAGTCAAGGTACTGACTGTGCTTGTACGAGTATTCGCGGTAGATTGGTGGCACTCAAAGGTTCTGCTCACGACTTACACTGGCCTTGAGCTACAGGTGTTGAGCGCAGAAAAACCGCTTTAGAACAGGCTAAAGAGGGCACAGAGGCAGCTATGCTTCTTGCACTATTACAGACCCACAACCCCACTGCCCAGGGCTCTGTACCCGAACTGCATTCACTGGCAGGCAATGTGCATGACCAGTCTTGGCCGTGTCAGCTGTCACCGCTGCCAGCACCCACTGTAGAAGTCTCTCAGGGTCAGACTGGCCCAGCTGCAGTAGGTCAGCATTCACTGCAGTACGATAGGCATAGGAACTATACAGACAAGTCTGATCAACAGAGCATTGCCTACACAGAAATCAACAAACCGCTCTCAGAGGGTCTGAATTGCTACCCTGGTGATCTGTTTCTGGCAGACAACCACCAGTCAGCCATGCAAGATACCAGGCAATGGACCTCAATAGGCTCCAAGCAGTGTGCAATAACCTCTTCCTCTATGGCCTCTATGGAAGCTCAGAGCAGTCATTTGCTCCTTGCTTCAGCATCTGCAACAGCTGCCACAGCAGCTGCTTCCCACCTGGCTGGGAGGAATCTGTGTGTGATGGCCAGTGGTCCTGCTGACTCAGCATCTGACTCAGATCCAGCTGCAGCTTGCGCCCTGGATGCCAAGCAGACCTTGGAGAAACCATACTCCAGCAGCTTCCTCTCCCAGCAACCACAGAAGACATGCTCTGCTGTAACAGGACGGCAGCAGCTGCCTCAGCATCACTCACAACTCAGCTTCATCAGCTCAATGCTCACCAGAGGGGAGTTACCTCAGTGCCTGCCGCTGCACAGCACCCATGTGGAGATGGCAGCAGTGCCACCGCTGAAGGGCCAGGCGTGGTGGCCCAGCATCAGCAATCCTGCGACTATGGCAACCACAGTTTGCATATCTGAGACTGCATATACAACAGCTGCTCCTCCACCTTCGACAACTGCACTGTACACAAGTGAGACAGCAGCAGCAACAGATGTTCTTCCAACTCTGGCAACTGCGTTCTGCATGGCTGGTGACAGCACTGCAGGTACTGGTAGTTGACTCGTCATCAGTGCGATTTTGCTGTTGATGCTTTCATGTTGCTGTCTGATGCACATTGCAGCATGCTGATATGCCTGCTGAAAGCATTGTCAATGCTGGCTAGGCTTCTTGCTGTGGCCTTTGCTGTGCACATGTGGCTTACATAGCATTACGATGCACCATGTTGGCCCATGCATTTGAGCCGAACTACTCCAGCCTGACACAGCACACATGCAGGGCGGTGTTTTGTGTTTCATCAGATGCACTGCATGAATGCATGTGAAACATGTCAGATGTAAACCAAGCTCCTGCAGCTGTGTGCCATAACATTTGCTCAGCTTTCTGTGGCAAGCACACATCCTCTTCAAGTGTTCACTGAACAGCATGCAATGCATGACCAGAAGCTGCATCTTTGCATAGACACCTCACTTCTGCTGCCATGTTGATATGCACAAGCACTTGTTGCTTTGCTGGTGCGCAGAAGGTCCAGATGGCATTGCAGCTGTGCCCATGAGTGATGTCTTGCTGCCGCTGTGTCACAGCAGCATGAGTGCTGACTCAAGGTCAGCTCCCACCATCATGCATTCTCCCTTTGCTGTGCCCAGCTGCAAAGCACAACAAAGGACTTGCACAACAGGCATCTTGATACACTTGTTGCAATCTTGATACACTTGTTGCAACCTTGCGTACACTGGTTCTGTACTGTCGGTCTGTGCTTACTTGCAGCTTCACTGCGCTGGCAGGTCAGCCATGAAAAGATAGGCATACATTGGCAAGGCGATTTAGTCTGACACTGCTGCTGCTGCCATGCATAGCTGACTGTGAACTGGCTAGTTCAACTCCCAGTTCAAGCATAATCAGGTTGGCGGATCACTTTGACCCAAAGTCCAGGAGCATTCTATCAGTTGAGCTAAGATGCTGCTTGCCACACATCATTAAAACTATATGAACCATACTGACAGAATCTATGGTGTAATAGTAGTCATGGTGGAAGCTGTGATAGAAGCATGTGCTAAGAGCATGAGCTAGAAGCATGTTTGCATGCTTTCAGCACGCTTTGTGTGTTTAACGTACACTGGAACAGACAGTAGCAATTGTGAATGCAGGCAGTCTTGCAGCCCTGGACCCAGCTGTAAACGCAACAGGCATGAGCAAGTGGCTGATGATGAGGTAGATGAAGAGGCAAAGGTGATCTCAAGAAGAGAACGCAACAGGTCTGCTTTACATGATTGCATGACTGTTACCTGGTGTTGCAAGCTGCGGTCTGCCTCACTGTCTCCACTCTGCGTGCAAGATCAACTCTTGAGTAGTGGCAGCCTACCAGCTGAGCTTGATGTGTCTTTTCGCAACTTGACTAGCTTTGAATTTGAATGCCTGCCTCATCAACTGAGCAGTGTGTGTGTTGCAAGTCTGCCTCACCAGCTTTTCAGGTAAATGTCTAGCCAGGAATGAAGTGCACCTGTGAGGCCCCACTCAACTGTGCAAGCAAGCCATCGTTCTCACACGCCCGTTTTGACCGCGGAAATCAGCTAGCCAATGGCCAACCAGCCAGCAAAAAGCAGTCCTCACTGTGATGCTCAAGCCGGGCTCAACATTGTGTTTCCAGCTGGCTGCAGCTTTGGGACAGGCTGGTTTTGTGGTGCAGGGAAGCCGCCAGGCGGACTCGTGCAAAGAGGATGGACACCATTGCTAGTCTGTCCAATGAGGTTCAGCTGCTGGCCAGCATGAACCAGGGCCTCAGCACGCAGCTTCAACAAGCTGTGTATCAGGTGTGCAAATGAGCAAATATGCCATCTTTTGGGCTTACTTAGCTTCAAACAGTACCGAAAGCTTTCTTATATCAAAAAGAGATAAATGGCTTGATTAGATAAAGTGCTGCTGCATCAGTGCACTTGTGTGTCATCACTTCAGACTGTAGTTTGACTGGCAGGCAGTCTGCTACATCTGACACCTGCACATGCACAAGTCTCCAGGGAACAGTCCGGACCATACTGCTGTTTGCACTGAAGTTGAATGCTGCTGTGCTGTGCTGTGCTGTGCTGTGCTGTGCTGTGCTGTGCTGTGCTGTGCTGTGCTGTGCTGTGCTGTGCTGAGCTGCGCTGTGCTGTGCTGTGCTGTGCTGTGCTGTGCTGTGCTGTGCTGTGCTGTGCTGTGCTGCCGTGAGCTGTCCTGTGCTGTGTGACATGCAGCGCTGTGTTGAGGGAGGGAAAGGGACTGTGCTTTTGGTACACTGTAAACATGCTGTGACATGCTGGTGTTGTCCATGTACATCACTCAATTCACTAGATGAAGAATCAATGCAAACAGTGTACTGAATCAACTGATTACTTGTCGTGATGCACCACGCTGTGCAACACAGTCTTTTGGTACACTTTTGCATCATAACCTTTATTGCCTGCTGCAGCTTGTAATCCTCCTCTTCCTCTTCTCGTTCTTCTTCCGCTGTACAGGAAGTGTGTGCAACTGCAGGTTGATGCTATGGGCCAGGAGAACAGCCTGTTGCGGAGAATACTCATTGCTCATGCAAAAGAGATGACAGAAGCAGAGAATGTGAGTGACAATATTTGCACTCTAGCAGGAGATCTGCTTCAGCTTCTCACACACGGGCAGCTTGCCGGAAAGCAGCCTAATCTCGATGCAAGCAGAAATTGATATCACAAGCTGTGTCTGAGCTGGGGATATAGTTTTTAAGACACTCAGGCACTCCTGTACTGGGCCACAAGTTTCCATTGGGCCTTTGACTCCGACGCGTTTCTGGAAACCATTTTCTTGTATTATCTCATGCAAGGTGCTGGTGACCACATGGGCCACCTTTGCAATTGTCAGATGCAGCTTTTGCAGCAACTATCAGGCGCTTTGCGGTTCACAGAGCGCAGGACATGCAGGTCATGTCCTGCGTTGAACTCACACAACATGCAGGTCGTGTTGTGTGAGTTCAACGTTTGGTGTGCAGTAGCTTTGGTGTCCACCTTTGATTGGGTAGAGCTGTCGACCAGAGCGCTATCAGTATGTGAGCTGTCTTTGTTACTGTGTGTCATTCAATGACGACTTAAGCAGATCTGTCCAGACCTGTTACAACATGTTGTACAACTGGCTGGCCGAATCATGCAATCTTAGTTGTCTTCTTGTTCAACGAGGCAGAAGGACAAGCTGTTCACAACATACCACACGTGTACATGTACAAGTTCATTTCAGACTACCGTATTTAGACATGATAAACGCCTGATAACTCCTGATGTTTTTGACTAGGTTGCTGACAAACCCTGGCACATCTGTTTTTGACTAGGGTACTGACAACCCTGGCACATGTACAACCTAGTTGGTGAAGGTGGCCAAGGCCGAGAAGTTGTATTGCACGTTCGGCGCTGCCGGAGTCGTCGCACAGGACAACAACGAAGCTGTGTCATTCTCTGCACCAGCTTCGCCAAACACGCCAAACCATAGCGTGAATGTCGACAAGACCAGGTCGTGCACAGATGACCTCAACGCTGACCTCCAGGTAAGCTCTGCGCGCAATGAACGCAAACAGCTAAGCTGCTGCGTTTTTGTTTGCCGTCAGGAGAGACTGTTCGTGCCTTCTTGCAGAGCTTGTTCAGCACCAAACAACCCGAACTGTGTCTCGCTCAGTGATCTTCTTCATGAAGTGCCGAGGTTGTGGGAATTTACGCCCAGCAGATATTGGAATATCTTGCTGGCCGTCAACAAAGAGGTTCGCAGACAAGTTCAGGGGATGGTAAGGTGCATCAAGGTTACTGAGGCACTGCAGCCAGAGCAACTTCACCACCTCACCAAGGGCGGTTGGTCTCAGCTGAGGTGCCTGGATTTGTCAAAAGGCTGCATGACGGCTGCTTCTCATGCTCAGTTGAGCAAAGGGGCATGGCCACTGCTACAAAATCTGACACTTGCCAGTGGCAGGACATTCAACGACCGGTCTAGCTGCAGTGAACATGTCTTTCGGCAGTTTAAGGGCAAGTGGCCTTTGCTAGAAAGCCTTACAGTGTCAGAGCACAGATTGGACGTTGCTCAAGTGACAGCACTGACGGACATAGACTGGCCGCTTCTGCAGATTTTCTGCATTGAGCCTTTTCATGATGCGATTCCTGCCTTGATGAAGGGCAATTGGCCAGAGCTCAAGCACTTATCTATAGGACATGGTTTGGATTACAGAGGGCTTCGGTGTTGGTCTAACTTACCGTGGAGCACGCTGCAGCGTTTGCAGCTCACATTTTGCCAAGTCAGTCCAAATAGCATACACAGTCTCGTCCAAGCGCACCTCCCCCAACTTCAGGAGTTCTCGTTTGTGTATGTTTTCTGGAAATCAGAGGGTGAGGACAGTGAGGATTGCTTTGCTATGTTAGCTCAAGCCAAATGGCCTTTGCTGAGCAAACTGGAGCTGACATCGATGAGTGCATCGCATGAGGGCATCAGACATCTGGTCACAGGCCAGTGGCCAAAGCTACAGACTGTAATATTGAAGCACTTCGACATCACAGACGAAGACCTGCCACTTCTTGTGCAAGCAGACTGGTCAAATGTCCAGCATCTGATTTTGATTGGCCCTTTTCAGCACATGGAAGTCCTTTACATGTTCATGGATAAGTGGCCAGCATTGCAGACACTCGAGCTTGGGGTTGCGACTCACCAGACAACCAATGCACTGATGTCTATTTTAGCTAGAGCCAGATGGCGTTCACTGGATCTTCAACTTATTCCAGAAGTGTAAATTTGTTACAGTGGTATAGCAACACTGTCTGCTGTTTGGTGTTCACCAGAATGCAGTCATTGCAAACTCTACACAGCTTTTTTTCAACATCTTTCTTCAGAAGCTTACCTGCTGTTGGGATTGTTGCTAGCAAATACTGAGGCTATCAAGTTGATGAAACTGGTTTGATTGAAGTATTAAGAAGCATAGACAGTTTGCCGCACAGCCACATATTATGCTAATGCTGTGCACAACATTGAAGCAAACATTCTGGGGAACTGTGAGTTGGTCACAAGGCAGACTGACAGAAGCATTCGCTCTTGTCTGAAGCCTACGGTTTGAGGTACTGGGTAGCTGTGCTGAGGAAGTGTTGACTGGCACAGACAGGCCAGGACTGGCAAAACTTTTTTATTGCAAGTCAGGGGACCACATTAAAACAGAACCCACAAAGCAGATGGGATCTACTTGTTTTACAGAACGCTTCAATCAACTTTTGTAAACTTGATGCTGCAGTCATACAAGTGACTGTGCTGATTACCATGTGTGGTCCAAGAAAGGCCTTGAATCACTGTATTGCACTTGGTACACAGAAAAGCCAAAATTGGCTAGCCACAGAATCTCATGCGTTTGAAACATACTTTCTCAACTGTAGGAACACCAAACGCTGCAACTTTGTTGCAAATCCGTTGAATGTCACTTTGTGTCATCTACAGACCACTTGTGACACCTGCAGCAGCTGCAGGATGGATATGATGCCGTTTCCAGGTCCACCCGAGAAGGATTTGAGACATTCATTCCCAAATGTCACTTGAGCAATCGCCACCAGGGTATCTAATCTCATGTGCCAGGACAGGGCCCTCTGGCTCAGCTCCAAAGTCGATATAGAATTCTGGATTCAGTTTCAGCCCTCCATTGACATTGTCAACATCTATTTGGAGCATGTATGAGCCTTTTTCGACCATGTCTGGATAGAACTGCTTATCCCATGCCGAGAACAGGCTGTTACTGACATACAAGCGCTTTCCGTCACGGCTGCAGCAGACGCATGGATGTGATTAGTCATAAAATGTATGTCTTGGTGAGCAATGTTGATCTAAGCGCCTGACTTTCCCACCATAGGGACAGTACATGGAGGAAGCAGAACAGTCGTGTCATGTTGCAATTGCGTGACAGCTTTCTTGCTGTGGTTGTCAAGCAGTACAACGACCAGCAGGCAAAACAGCTGACCAGCATGCTTGACAGACAGCCGATGTCATCACTTGACTCAGCCATGCATTGTGACAGTTGTCATGATGTTCTTGGTGCACAGCAGGTGCAGCAATGCATGCAGCAATGCATTCAGCCACCAGGGATGTGACGTACCTGAGCTGGATCATCTGGGGTCCGCCCAGTAGCTGATGCCCCTTGACTGTGGGGATGTCAGGAGCTTCTGGTGTGTCCTCTGGCAGCCCGCCAACAACCTGCACCCAACATGACAGGAGTCAGATCAGCATCGCTGAGATACAGGGGGAACCAGATCTGCCTTTTCCAGCTTCAACTGCAGCTTCTGCATTGTAAACTGCACCTTTCAATTTCTGACTGCTGCCTTTCCTTTGCTGCTTACAGTTGCTCAGCCAATGTGAATCAGGACTGCAAAGGACTCTATGCAGGTCCACTAACTTTGAAGACGCTGCCTGACAATGCTTTAGGCGTTGGAACCTTTCAGTTTATGACCCAATTGGACATGCCATCCAAATCTTGCAAGCCAGTACCAGGAGCAGCCTCTGGCACTCATTCTGCAATCAGCTGACTGCAGGTGTACTTGCAAAACCTTGCACAACCTTGCAAAAGCTAAAACCATTACCCCGACGCTGTTTGCTTATGCCCTTTCTGCTGTCAGCAACAGCAAAGACAGCAGAAGGCAACTATGACTGCCCCCCTGATCTTTACTCATGTGGGCAGCCGTGCATGTGCGCCTGTGCAGCAGCTCACGCCAGTTGCGTGCCAACTGTGTCGGCTTCTACTGCCTGCAGGTAAGTGGGCAGCACCCATACCTTGTAAGGACCCCCTTTTCGGCAGCAGCCCCCCAGCCAGACCCTTCCTGCCAGCTTTGGGTTCTCAGGGTCAGTGATGTCATACTGTACAATGTCGCCTCTCAACCTGTGTATGCACGTGACAAGGATCAAGCCACACATGAGCATATCACTTGCTCCTTGTCCGGCATAAAAATCACCCGCATGGGGAAGCGCTGGTGTGGAGGCTCTACGGCGACACACAAGACTTGAGGTTGATGCAGTTTCTTCAAGCAATGCTTTGGCCCAAAGCCTGATGAAGCAAGAGCATGTGCCAAAGCCACGCAACA
>JAABUP010000561.1_pt1 | contig 81345 bp, 82 predicted proteins | sample 5559201 | NCBI WGS metagenome assembly JAABUP01 (sample SAMN10711887, study PRJNA513373) | rock metagenome | isolation source: Antarctica rocks | place: Antarctica
TCTCGACTCGCAAACGCTCAGCAGGTGATACTCGTGACGTCACGGACGTAGGTCCTTCCTCGGGAGCTTGGCGGCTATCGAGGGAAACCTACGTCCGTGTCATTTACACCGCGGCTGGGACGCGACCGATCGACGTCGTCGGCAGCGCTTGCTCACAGAAGCGGTTCAGATCATCGAGTAGATCGCCCTGCCGCTCAGCCAGTCCCAGCGTCATCAGCCACTCCAACGAGAAGTCCTGCACCCACAGGCAACCCTCGTCCATGATCAAGAAACAGCCGGCACGCCACGCGGCGAAAGACACCAGTCACCTAGACCGGGACGAGCTCAGGGCACTGCTCCCCAGGTCGCTCCGGCGCGTCAGTGAACGTCTGCACCGCATCCCGGCTCGGGCCGCGCCGTGGCTGCCGGCCGACCTGCTGCCCGTGATCGGCCCCGACCATTACGTGCTCCGACCCGCACGGCGGATGCCCGCCTCGCTTGTTCGCCGGGTGATCGGCCCCGACGGGGAGCTTGTGCCGTCGACAGCTCTCCCGGACCCCACGCCTGCGTGAGCCACGCGCCCGATGCGCGGCACGTCTCAGATATGGAGCGCGTCGCCCATGGCGGACGCTAAGGACCGCCGTCCGTGGCTCCGAAAAGGGCGGCGACAGTGTTGGCAGCGTCGCGGTCCATGCCTTCGGTGACGTGGGAGTAGATGTCGAGGGTGATCGTCGCGCTGGCATGTCCGAGGCGTTCCTGGACCACCTTGACGTGGACGCCGTTCTGCAACGCGAGCGTGGCCCAGGTGTGCCGGAGGTCGTGCAGGCGGATGCGGGGCAGGCCGCTGGTCTGAACCCGTCGTTGGAAGGCCTCGCTGATCCGCTCGGGATCGAGGGCGCCGCCGGCCAGGGCGTCGGCGCGGATCCACCGCTCGCCCCGGCAGAAGACAAGGCCGTGGTCCTCCCACTGATCACCGAGCCGTTCACATTCCATGGTCTGCGCGCCTTGGTGAGCCTCGAGGTGCGCGAGGGTCTCCGGGTCGAGGCTGACCACCCGGGGTCGGTCGCTCTTAAGGGACCCGGTGGTCAGGACGCGGACCTCCCGCGCGGTGCCGTCAGGGTCGACGACGGTCTTGCGGCCTTCGCCGATGGTGGTGCGGAGCGTGGCGGTACCGCGCGCCATGTTGACGTCGGCCCAGCTCAGACCGAGGGCCTCGCCACGGCGGCAGCCGGTGGCGGCCAGGAACCGCCAGATCATGCCGTAGTGGTCGTCCGCGGTCTGAGCCAGGAATTCGCGGACCTGTGGCCCGGTCCAGGTGACGTAGCTCGGGCGGGCGGCCTTGGCGTCTCTGGCCTTGGGCGGGCTCGCCTGCTTGGTGGGGGAGACGGTGATCCCGAGCCGGCCCTCCTTGATCGCCGCCGTGTAGGCGGAGGAGAGGATGGCGTGGACCTCGCGCACGGTGCTCAGCGAGAGCTTGCCCCTGCCGCCAGGGGAACCCTCGGTCTCGAGCTTGCGGTAGAGCGCGTTGAGCTGATGTCCGCGAATCTCGGCCAGAGGCAGGTGACCCAGGTGCGGGTCGATGTGCAGCCGGATCTTGTCCTTGTAGCCGATGACTGTCTGCGGCTTCAGCCGGACGGTGGCGATCCACTCTGCGAGGTAGGCACCCAGCGTCACCCGGCTGACCTTGACGTAGGTCCCGGCGTCAACGGTGACCGTGACCCCGCGCAGGTGCTTGCCGGCCGCTGTTTGGGTGGCGAAGCCGCGCTTGCCGGCGCGCTTGCGGGCGCCGGTCGCAGGCTCGGTGTAGGTCCACCAGGCGTCGAAGACGGTCCGGCCGTCGGCGGCCTTGCGCTGGGTAATCGACCCGTCGCCGTGACGTCCCATGACGCTCCCACATGGCTTGCGGAGCGCTCCGGTGATGCGCACCTGAAACCCATTCGCATCCACAGTTTGCATCACGAGGGCTTCTGGGGGGCTTCGCCACGCCAAAACCGCAGGTCAGGCCTTGATCGAGAGGTGTCCGAGGGGGGACTTGAACCCCCATGCCCTTTTGGGGCACTAGCACCTCAAGCTAGCGCGTCTGCCTATTCCGCCACCCGGACGGGTGACCCGCTCCGGCGCGGGTGTCTTCCACGTTACCCGAGCGCCGCAGGTCCCGGCCTTCCAAGATCCTCGCGCAGGCAGCTACTCCGGAGCCCCGCACGGGCCGGGCCTGCGCCTCGCCACCCGCCCACGGCGGGCTGGCCCAACCGGGTGACGGTCTGGTCACGAGGCGGTCGGGTGTTGGACATCCCGGGGTGCGGCGGACCCGCAGGAGATACGGTCGCAACGCGAGTAGACGTGCACCCTCTGAGCACAAGGAGCCCCGCATGGCCCTCCGGACCCGGGTCCTCCCGGTTGCCCTCGTCGCCGGCCTCGTTGCGACGGGTGCCGCCGGCTGCGGATCGAGCGGCAAGAAGGTTCCCGTGCCCGGCAGCGCCGGCGGCACCGCGGCAGGCGTGGCCCAGGCGGGGACCGGGGGCGCCGGCGACTCCAAGGCCAAGGACCCGCAGTCCGCGCTCAGCGAGGGGCTGGTCGCCCTGGGCAAGCAGCAGGCCCTGGACGTCGTGGTCAAGCTCGCCGCCAGCCCGGACGACCTTGTTGCCCTGGACAAGACCAGCGGGACCAACAAGCCGCTCACCGCGGACCAGGCCAAGCTGTTCACCGGCGGTGACTTCGAGCTGATCAGCAAGAGCACCAACGGCGCGGCGATCGCCGACGCGAAGGGCGCCGTGAACACCGCCTTCCTCGTCCACTCCGATGGCAGCCCATTGTTCGAGGTGCGCACCATCGGCGGCACCGCGCTCTACGCCCGGGCCGATGTGGACAAGATCCTGACCCTGAGCAAGACCCCGCGCAGCAAGATCGACCAGCAGCTCGCATCGGTGCCGCCGCAGTATGCGTTCGTCAAGGACGCGGCCAACGGCAAGTGGCTCAAGGTCGACGTTGCCGCCCTCAAGGGGCTCACCTCCCAGCTGGGCGGCGCGGCCATTCCTTCCGTCGACCCCACCCAGGCCGCCGCCATCTCCGGCGCCCTGATCGACGCGCTGAAGAAGGACGTCGCTGCGACGCGCGGCGCGGACTCCGACAAGGGCGACCACCTGGTCCTCACGACCAACAGCAGGGCGCTGTTCACCGACGTCGTCTCCACCTTCAGCAAGGTCGTCCCCGGTGGCGCGGCGGCGCTGAGCAGCCTCAAGCGGCAGAGCGTTCCCGACAGGACGATCACGCTGGACGCCTATCTCAAGGGCGGCACGCTGTCGGAGGTCAGTCTGGAGCTGACGCAGTTCGTCAGTCCCGCGGACATGGCCAAGCTCGGCGGGAAGAAGCTCCCCCTCGACATGGTCTTCAAGGGTCAGGCCCCGGACGTCACCGCCCCCGCCGAGGCGACCACGGTCGACGTGCAGGGACTGCTCGCGGGCGTGCTGGGCGGCCTCAAGGGCGGCAGTGGCGCCACATTGGCCCCCGGCGCGACGGCGGCCCCCCTCCCCACCAGCCACGCGACGCCCTGACCCAGGGTTGCCCCCAGCCCGCCGGGCAGGATGGCGGCGTGACCGACCAGAGCACCCGCGCCGATCAGGCCGCAGCCGAGGTGACGGACCTCGCCCGTGACCTGGTCCGGTTCGACACCAGCAACTACGGCGACAACCCGGGTCCCGGTGAGCGGGCCGCGGCGGAGTGGGTCGCGGCCCAGCTGGAGGAGGTGGGCCTGGCGACCACCGTCCTGGAGAGCGAGCCCGGCCGGACCTCCGTGGTGACCAGGATCGCCGGCAGCGACCCCGCCCGTGGCGCCCTGCTGGTGCACGGCCACCTCGATGTGGTGCCAGCCGACAAGGCCGACTGGCAGGTCGACCCGTTCGTCGGCGAGATCCGCGACGGCATGCTCTGGGGCCGCGGTGCCGTGGACATGAAGGACATGGTCGGGATGACCCTCGCGGTCGCCCGGGCCTACGCCAGCACCGGCACCCGACCGCCCCGCGATCTCGTCCTCGCCTTCGTCGCCGACGAGGAGGCCGGCGGAGCGAAGGGCGCCCACTTCCTCGTCGACCAGCACCCGGACCTGTTCGAGGGGTGCACCGAGGCCATCAGTGAAGTCGGCGGTTTCTCGGTCTCCGCCAGCGAGGACCTCCGCCTCTACCTCGTCGAGACCGCGCAGAAGGGCATGTCCTGGCTGCGGCTGACCGCCAGGGGCACCGCCGGCCACGGCTCGATGACCAACCCCGACAACGCCGTCACCGCGCTCTGCGAGGCGGTGGCGCGCCTCGGTCGCGCCAAGCTCCCGCTCCACACCACCGCCACCGTCAGCGCCTTCCTCGACCAGGCCAGCGAGGCGCTCGGCCTCGAGCTCGACCCCGACGACCTCGAGGCGACGGTGGCCAAGCTGGGCCCGATCGCACGCATCATCGGTGCCACCCTGCGCAACACCGCCACCCCGACCATGCTCGACGCCGGCTACAAGGTCAACGTCATCCCGGGCACCGCCACGGCGTACGTCGACGGACGCTTCCTGCCCGGCTTCGAGGCGGAGTTCGAGCGCGAGCTCGACGAGGTGCTCGGCCCCGACATCGTGCGCGAGCGGGTCCACCATGACATCGCCGTGGAGACCACCTTCGACGGCACCCTGGTCGACGCGATGGCCGAGTCCCTGCGGGCCGAGGATCCCGGCGCCCGTGCCGTGCCCTACTGCCTGTCCGGCGGCACCGACGCCAAGAGCTTCTCCACGCTGGGCATGCGCTGCTTCGGCTTCGCGCCGCTGCGGCTGCCAGCCGACCTGGACTTCAGCGGCCTGTTCCACGGGGTGGACGAGCGGGTGCCGCTGGACAGCCTGGAGTTCGGTGCCCGGGTGCTCACCCGCTTCCTCGACGCCAGTTAGACCGCTAAACGGGGAACGACGGCAGCGGCGGCGCGTCCAGCGGGCGGGTCGGATCGACCCTGCGCCGCACTTCGACCTGCCGCCGACCGTCCGGCCAGACCCGATACCGGGCCAACTCCCAGCCGCCGTACGCCGCGGCGACGCTGAGCACCGTGCGCGCGTGCTCGCGAGTCGTGCCCCGCGGCAGCGACAGCTGGTGGTGCTCGAACTCGGCCATGGCCAGCCACTGTAGGCCGGGCGGGCGGTCGGTCCTGCCCGGCGGCGGGAGGGCCGGAGCACCTCGCGGGCCGCTTGCAGGTGCACCGCCGGGCGGCGCGGATGCAAGCGACCCGCCGCCCCCCAGCTTCCTGGCGCAGGAGCTCCGCCGGGCGGCGCGGCGCCCCCCGCCCTGTGCATGCGCCACGCCGTCGTCCCCATAGTCGGGCTGGGGAGGACGTCGCAGTCCGCCGGCCGGGCAGCGTCTCGCAGGTGGAGCCCGCAGCCTCGTCGGTGCCGGAGCTGGTCCGCTTCGCCCGGCGGGCCGCTGGGCTCGACCAGCGGGCGCTGGCGGCCGCCGCCGGGACCAGCACGGGCACCGTGGGGCGGCTGGAGACCGGGCGCCCCTCGACCACCGCCGTCCTCGAGCGGGTCCTCGCCGCCTGTGGCTTCCGCCTCGGCCTCGAGCCGGGGACCGGCAGCGAAGGCGAGCACGAGCTCGCCGCACGTGCACTCGTGGCGCTGCACCCGCTGGATCGGCTCACCGACGCGCTCGCCGGGCTGGACGCCGCGGCGGGGGTGCCGCCGGCGGCATTGGTGCACGCGATCGGGGACGCGGCCTGGGTCGATGGCTGGTTGGTCGTCGGTGCGCTGGCCAGGCGGTGGTGGGGGACCGACGACGGGCCGATCGACTCGGTCCAGCTCGTGCAGACCGTCCCCGCCGCCTGGGCCCCGCGCTTGGCAGCGGCACGGATGCAGGTCGTCGACCTGGCCACAGCAGGTCTGCCGCCGCACGCGGCAGGGACGTCGCTGCTCGTCGACCCCTGGGGCCGGCAGGGCCTGCGCCTCGCACACCCGCGGGACCTGGGCGCCGCCTCGCCGGACCCCTGGTTGTCCGCGGCCGCCCGGGCCCTGGACGCCCTGGCCGACCGCTCGGTCACGGGTGCCCGGCTCGGGGCGCACCGCGGCGACCGGCCGGACCCATCCCCTAGGCGGAGCGCAGCTCCCGGACCCGTGCGTCCACCGCAGGAGCGATCGAGTCGGGCTGCCCGGTGTCGACGCCGGCAGGCGGAGAGGACGCATTCGGCCGGGGGCCCGCCTCGTGGTAGTCCTCCTCGACGTTGACCTGCCACACGTCATGACCGGCCCCGTCGAGAATGTTCTCCACCGCGAGCATCGCCGTGAACATGGAGTGGTCCTGGTTGTTGTAGCGGTGCATCCCGTTGCGCCCGACCGGATGTACATTGGGCAGCTCCGCCGCGAGCCAGCCGCGGATGCTGTCGATGTTGCCGGCGTAGGCCTTGTCGTAGAACGGGTAGGCCTTGGGCATCCGCACGACATAGCCGCGCTCGACCTGGTCCACCTCGACCAGCCCGAGCTGCGCCAGCTCCTTGGTGGCCAGCTCGATCAGCTCGTCGTCGGGCAGCGACCAGGTCTCGTCGCCGGCGAAGACGAAATACTCCAGGCCGAGGCAGGTGCGGCCGTCCTTGACGAGGTACGGCGACCAGCTGCCGTAGTTCTGGATCCGGCCCACCTTGACCTCGGGGGAGTGGATGTAGATCCAGTTGTCCGGGAAGCCGGCGCTCTGGGGCACCACCAGGGCGACGGTGAGGTAGTCGCGGTACTTCAGGTCGCGCGCCGCCGCCTGCACGTGCTCGGGAGCTGGCGGGTCCAGCGCCAGCACCAGCGACGACAGCGGCATGGTGGAGACCAGTGCGTCGCATGCCGTCCTGGTGGTGGCGCCGAGGTCGGTGCGCGACGCCGGCGGTGCACCCGCGCCCTCGCCGTACCCCCCCGTCACGACCGACGTCACAGCCACCGCGCCACGACCCGGCTCACGATGCACCGCGCGGACCTTGGTCTCCAGCACGATCTCGCCACCGCCGGCTGCGACGTCGGCCGCGCATTTCTCCCACATCATCCCCGGACCGAGCCGGGGATACTGGAATTCGTCGATCAGGGTGGTGATGTCCTTGGACTTATTACGGGCCGGGAATATGGCATTGATCACCGCCGAGGACAGCGAGAGGTTCTTGATGCGCTGGGCGGCCCAGTCTGACTGCAGCTCAGTCGCCGGGCGGCCCCAGAGCTTCTCGGTGTAGGTCTTGAAGAAGATGCGGTAGAGCCGCCAGCCGAAGCGGGCCGACACCCAGCCCTCGAAAGTGGTCTGGTCCTTAGGGGGGCGGATGCGGGCCCACACATAGGAGAGCACGCACTTGACGGCCTCGAGAATGCCCAGATTGCCCAGGGCGTTGGAGGCCTTGAGCGGGTAGTCGTAGAGCTTGCCCTGATAGAAGATGCGGCTCATCCGCGGGCGCATCAGGAAGTCGCCATCGGGCAGGATCTCGTGCCACAACGCCTCGACCTCGGGCACCTTGGTGAAGAACCGGTGGCCGCCGATGTCGAAACGCCAGCCCTCGCGCACCGCGGTGCGGCTGATCCCGCCGACCATGGCGTCACCTTCGAGCACGGTCACCGGCGCGCCGCGCTTGACCAGCTGGAAGGCCGCGGTCAGGCCGGCCGGCCCGGCGCCGACCACGACCGTGCGGGGTGGTGCGCCGGTGGCGACCCCCGCTGGGGTCGACGGGCTCGCGTGCGGCCGCGCCTGCGCCACCTGTGGTCCTCCCGAATCGTCAGTGCCCCTAAGTGGCCAGATCCTGTGCGGATCCGGCCCTCGAGACTCACTGTCCCAGACGTCTCGGGTCGTCCCGGCCGTGCCGCGCCCAGGTTGCGGTTCCGTGACGGTGTGCTGCCTCACCCCCTCCTGCCCCACCCGGCCGGGCCCCAAGCGCCACCCGCCCGGCCCGTCGACGGGGCCGATCAGCCACCCAGCAGCGGGGTCCGCGGGGGCACCGCGGTGCCGGCGATGGGAGGGCTGCCGGCCGGCGGGGAGGGCGCCGGGAACAGCACCGCCTCGGCGTCCTCCCCCTGGTTGCGATCGTGGTGCACCAGCGTGCGGGGCCCGGGGCGCAGCGTCTCCAGGTTGTCGGCGAGGTCCCCGCACTGGTCGCCGAAGGTGCGATACCCGTCGGCGGCGATCATCGCGACCGCGTGGTCCGGGCCGGCCTGCGCGTCGACCTGCGCAGCGATCCCCGCGGGGTCCAACGACGCGTTGCGCCGCACGTAGTCGACCCAGTCCACCCGCGCCGGCCCCAGCGGGTCGCCGTAGGACACCTCGACCCGGCCGGGCGCGAGCAGCCGGTGCACGGCCGGGGCGAGCTGGTCGGGGCAGTAGACGACGAGATCGCCCGGGACCGTCGCGGCGTCCAGGGCGACGGCGATCGTGCGGGCCTGGGTGCGGCTGTGCAGCCCCTCCGAGGTCCCGGTCACCAGTCCGGCGACACACAGCATGGCGAGCAGCGGCACGGTGGCCCGGTCGGGAAGGGCGGTCACGGCGAGGGCGACGAGCAGGACGTACGCCGGCAGCGCGACGGCGGTGTAGCGCGCGACGTAGCCCGAGTGCGCCACCATGGCCACCGCCACCGCGACGACGAGGGGGCCGACGGCCAGCGCGGCGAGCAGCCGGCCGAGTGGGTGGCCCCGCCAGACCACGACGACCCGCCCCCCGCCGGGCCCGCCGCCGTCGGGGACCGTCAGGGCGCCGAGGGTCGCGAGGCCGAGCAGCGCCAGGCCCAGCGGCACCGCCAGCACGTGCAGCCCCGGGCCGCCCCAGCCGATCAGCGTGTCGGGCACCGCGCGGACCTGCGGCGGCAGCGCCCACGGGGTGCCGGTGTGGCGAAGCTGGAACACCAGCGTCGGCAGCTGCGGGACGAAGAGCAGGCCGGCGGCCGTCATCGCCAGCAGCGGCGCCCACCGACGCCCCAGGGCCAGCCCGATGGCGACGACCACGAGCAGGAACAGCGCCCAGTAGTGGGTGAGGGCCAGCGCCAGGGTCACCAGCGTCAGCGGGGCGAGCTGCCGGAGCCAGGCACCCACGCGCGCGCTGGGCACGTCCGATGTCGGCGCGCCTGGCTTCGGAGCGACGGAGGTGAGCGCCCGCAGCAGCGCCAGGCCGCCGAGGCAGACCTCGAGCAGCACCAGGCTGTACATCCTCGCCTCGCTGGCATAGCGCACCGCGAAGGGCGCCGCTGCGAGCAGCAGCAGTGTCGCGAGGCCGCCGCGCGGGCCGAGCAGCCGGCGGCCGAGCAGCCAGGCCACCGGCAGCGTCGCCAGCGAGGTGATGGCGGTGGACGCGCGGACGGCGGCCGAGGAGTCCCCGAAGGCAGCGATCCAATAGTGCAGCAGCACGTACCACAGCGGCGGGGAGCCGTCGCGGCGCAATGCGGCGAGCAGCTGGCCGGGGGGCAGCCGGGCGATGTCGACCGACAGCGCCTCGTCCAGCCAGAGGTCGCGGGGGGCCAGGAACCGCACCACCGCCCCGGCGAGCAGGATCGCCGCGACGCCGGCGACGACCAGCGGGCGGGTGCTGCGTGGGCGACGCAACGCTGGCTGCCGACGTACCGACCGCTCTGCCGTCGACGCGGACCCCCACGACTCGCGCGACTCGCGGACAGAGGTCACGAGGGCCCGGCCATGGTGAGGGGCAGCTTACGGGGAGTGCCGGGCCGGCAGCCCGGCCGGCGGGACCTCCGGGTAGGACAGCAGCGGCGCGGACACGTCGTCCAGGGCCGAGCGGATCTCCGTCGGCAGGGTCAGCGCCTCGGCCTCCAGGGCGGCCTGCAGCTGGGCAGCGGTGCGCGCGCCGACCACCGGCGCGGCCACCCCGGGCCGGTCCCGGACCCAGGCCAGCGCCACCGCCACCGGCGAGACCCCGAGGCCGTCGGCCGCGGTGAGCACCGCATCGACGATGCGGGTGGCCGGCTCGGTGAGGTACGGCGCGACGAAGGCGTCCCAGGGCGCGGCGGCCCCGCGGGCGTCGGCGGGCGTCCCCCGGCGGTACTTCCCGGTCAGCACCCCCCGGCCCAGCGGCGACCAGGGGAGCAGCCCCAGCCCGGAGGCGAGCGCCGCCGGGACCACCTCCCGCTCGACCCCGCGGGCCAGCAGCGAGTGCTCCACGCTGACGCTCACCACCGGCTGGCGCGCCGGCCAGGCCCGCTGCCAGGTCGCCGCCGCCGCGGTCTGCCAGCCGGTGGTGCCGTCCACCCCGACGTAGCGGGCCCGTCCGCTGGACACCGCCTCGTCCAAGGCGGCCAGGGTCTCCGCGAGGGGTACGGCGGGGTCGTGGACGGCGACCTGCCAGAGGTCCACGTGGTCGGTGCGCAGCCGGTCCAGGCTGGCGTCCAGCGCGGTCAGCAGGTGCCGCCGGGACGCCCCACTGCCCAGGCTCGTCGGCGCGCCGCTCCTGGTCGAGAGCACGACGGACTCCCGGCCGCCGGTCGCCGCGAGCAGGGTGCCGAGCAGCTCCTCGGCCGCGGTGCCGTCGGCGACGACCGAGCTGCCGGTGTCGACGAGCGTGCCGCCGGCGTCGCGGAAGCCGGTGAGTTGAGCGGCCGCCTCATCCGGCCCGGTGCCCGAGGGGGAGGGGTCGCCCCACGTCATCGTCCCCAGCGCGAGCCGGCTGACGACGAGGCCGCTGCCGCCCAGCGGCCGGGTGTCCACGAGCCGCGAGGCTAACCGGGCGCCGCTCTAGCGCAGCGGTAGCGTCCGATCATGCGGCTCGGACTCAACCTCGGCTACTGGGGATTCGGCAACGACGCGGACAATCTGGCGCTGGCCAGGGAGGCCGACGCGCTGGGGTATGCCGTGGTCTGGGTGGCCGAGTCCTGGGGCTCGGATGCGGTGAGCATTCTCGCCTGGGTGGCCGCGCAGACCACCCGGATCGACGTCGGCTCGGCCATCATGCAGATCCCGGCGCGCACCCCGGCGATGACGGCGATGACGGCGGCGACGCTGGACTCGCTGTCCGGTGGGCGCTTCCGGCTCGGCGTCGGGCTGTCCGGCCCGCAGGTCAGCGAGGGCTGGCACGGCGTGCGCTACGACAAGCCGCTGGGCCGGCAGCGGGAATACGTCGAGATCGTCCGCAAGGCGCTGCGCCGGGAGAAGCTGGCCTACGCCGGGGAGCACTTCACCCTGCCGCTGCCCGACGGCCCCGGCAAGGCCCTGCACCTGATGATCCACCCCGTCCGGGAGGAGATCCCGGTCTACCTGGCCGCCGTCGGGCCGAAGAATCTCGAGCTGGCCGGCGAGATCGCCGAGGGCTATCTCGGGATCTTCTTCACGCCCGACATGGGCGACGAGGTGCTGGCCCATCTGCGGACCGGCCGGGAGAAGGCCGGCAAGACCCTCGAGGGCTTCGACGTCGTGCCGACGGTGCCGGTGTCGATGGGGGAGGACCTCGAGGCGGCCGCAGAGCCGGTCAGGTCCTACGTCGCGCTCTACGTCGGGGGCATGGGCAGCCGGGAGAAGAACTTCTACAACGCCCAGGCCCGCCGGATGGGCTACGAGGCCGAGGCCGAGCAGATCCAGGACCTCTACCTGTCCCGGCAGCAGCCGGCCGCCGCGGCGGCGGTGCCGTTCGACCTGGTCGACCGCACCTCGCTGATCGGGCCGCCGGGCCGCATCGCCGACGGGATGCAGGCCTACGCCGCCGCGGGCGTCACCACCCTGACGGTTGCCCCCTACGGCGACACGCTCGAGGCCCGGCTCCAGCTGCTGCGCGACGTCGTGGCGGCCGGCGAGAAGGCCGGCGTGCTGTCCTGACCGGCGTACACCACGAGGTGTATTGTCGGCGTCGTGACCAGGACCAACATCGACATCGACGAGGCGCAGGTGCAGCGGGTGATGTCCCGCTGGGGGCTGCGCACCAAGCGCGAGGCGGTGGAGTTCGCGCTGCAGCTGGCTGCCCCGTCCTACGACCCGGCCAGCATCAAGGCGCTGCAAGGCACCGGCTGGGACGGGGACCTCGCCGAGATCCGTGGCGGACCGCTCGACTGGGACGACGACGACGAGCCCGACGCGCACCCCACCACGTGATCCTTGCGGACACGTCTGCGTGGGTGGAGTCGTTGCGTGAGACGGGCAGCCCGGTCGCGAGGGCCTTCGAGCTGGCACGGGATGGTGGACGGCTGGTGACGACAGAGACGGTCATTGGCGAGCTGCTCGTCGGTGAGGTGGACGACGGGCGACGTCAAGCTCTGCTGGCCGGACTGCTCGGGGTGCCATTGCTCAGCGTCGGCGGCGTGCAGGGGTTTGTGGACGCAGCCGAGCTCTATCTGCAGTGCCGCCGCGCGGGAGTCACCGTGCGAAAGTACACAGATTGCCTCATCGCCGTCCCGGCGATCCGCGCTGACGCTCCCGTGCTGCACGCCGACCGCGACTTCACCGCGATGGCACGAGTCTCCAGCCTGCAGGTCGTGGCCGTGTGACGACCGTGCTGTTCGTCCGGCACGGCCTCACGCACCTGACCGGGCCGGTGCTCGCCGGCCACACGCCGGAGCTGCACCTGGACGACCGTGGATGGGCGCAGGCCCGGGCGGTCGCCGACCGGCTGCGCGAGCTGCCGCTGGCCGTGCTGGTCAGCTCCCCGCTGGAGCGCTGCACCGACACCGCCTCGGCCGTTGCAGAGGGCCGTGACCGGGCGGTCGAGCTCGACGACCGGTTCGTCGAGGTCCGCTACGGCGACTGGACCGGCCGCGAGCTCAAGACGCTGGCCAAGGAACCGCTGTGGAAGGTCGTGCAGCAGCATCCCTCCGCCGCGGTCTTCCCCGGCGGTGAGGGGCTCGCCGCCGTCCAGTCCCGCGCGGTCGCCGGCGTCCGCGACTGGAACGCGCGGATGGCGACCAACCACGGCCCGGACGCCACCTACGCCGTGTTCTCCCACGGTGACGTCATCAAGGCGCTGCTCGCCGACGCGCTGGGCCAGCACCTCGACCTGTTCCAGCGGATCAGCGTCGACCCGTGCTCGGTGAGCGTGGTGCGCTACACCGACACCCGGCCGTTCGTGCTGCGCGTCAACGACACCGGCGGCGGGGTGGCCGGGCTGCTGCCGCCCAAGCCGAAGAGGGGGCGATCCCGGCGAGCCGCCGCGGCGGACGCGGTGGTCGGCGGCGGGGCCGGGTAGGGGATGGGGGTGCCGCGCCTGATCCACCTGTTCGACGTGCCGCAGCGTTTCGTCGCCGGCACCGTCGGCGTGCCGGGGGAGCGCACCTTCTTCCTGCAGGCCGTGGACGGCCAGCGGGTAGTGAGCGTGGCGCTGGAGAAGGTGCAGGTCACCGCCCTGGCCGACAAGCTGCTGGAGCTGCTCGACGAGGTACGCCGCAGGGGCGTGGCGGGCGCCACCCTGGTGGGCTCGGCCCGGCTGTCGGGGCCCGACTCGGGCCGGGTCCTGGAGGACGTCGGGCCGCTCGCGGCGCCCGTGGAGGAGGAGTTCCGGGTCGGGACGATGGCGCTGGCCTGGGATGGCGACGAGGGGATGGTGGTCGTCGAGGCGATGGCCCAGCGAGCCCCCGGTGCGGCGGCCGCCGAGCCGCTGACCGACGCCGCCGAGGACGGCCCCGACGTGCTGCGCGTGCGGCTGCAACCTGCGCAGGTCCGCTCCTTTGTGCGCCGCGCCCAGCGGGTGGTCGCGGCCGGCCGGCGCCCCTGCTATCTCTGCGGCCTCCCGCTGGATCCCGAGGGTCACCGCTGCCCGCGCCTGAACTGACTGCTGCCGTGCAGGATGGGGCGATGACCGAGCCGGCCGCCAGCGCTGCGCTCGACGAGGCAGCGGTGCTCGCCTTGCTGGCCGAGGGAGAGATCGAGCTCGAGGGGCGCCTGGTCGACGCCAGCAACGCCACCCTGTTCGGCACCGTCAGCCGCGGCGAGGCCGGCCTGCATGTGGTCTACAAGCCGGTCCGCGGCGAGCGCCCGCTGTGGGACTTCCCCGAAGGCACACTGGCCGGCCGCGAGGTCTCCGCTCGGCTGGTGAGCGTGGCCGGCGGCTTCGACGTGGTGCCGCCGACCGTGCTGCGGGACGGCCCGTTCGGGCCGGGCATGGTGCAGATGTGGGTGGAGGTCGACGAGGGTGTCGACGTCGAACGCCTGGTCCGCTCCCGCACCGACACGCGCCTGCGGCGGATGGCGCTGTTCGACGCGGTGGTCAACAACGGCGACCGCAAGGGCGGCCACCTGCTCCCCACCGCCGAGGGCCACCTCTATGGCTGCGACCACGGCGTCACCTTCCACGTCGAGGACAAGCTGCGGACGCTGCTCTGGCAGTGGCGCGGGGTGGCGCTGGCTTCCGACGAGACGGCCCTGCTGCGCGGCCTGCGGGCCCGGCTCGAGGGCGCCCTCGGCGCGGAGCTCGCCGAGCACCTGACCGGCGCCGAGGTGCTGTTCACCCTCGGCCGGGTGGAGCGGCTGCTCGCCGAGGGTGTCTTCCCGACGCCGAGCGGGGACTGGCCGGCGATCCCCTGGCCGCCCTTCTGACCTGCGGACGCACGACCAGCAGCTGCGCGCAGGGGTGCCCGGCCCTAGGCTCGGCGGGTGGAGTCCTGGCCGGCGGTCGCGGTGCCGGCGTTGCCGCCGGCGCCCCCCGGCGGGCACCCTGACCTGCTGCTGCACGACGCACAGAGCCGCAGCGTCCGGCCGCTGGACGCCCCGCCCGTCGCCAGGGTCTATGTCTGCGGCATCACGCCCTACGACGCAACCCACCTCGGGCATGCGCTGACCTACCTCGGTTTCGACACCCTCGTGCGGGTGCTGCGCGACGGCGGCCACGAGGTCCACTACGTGCAGAACGTCACTGACGTCGACGAGCCACTGTTCGAGCGGGCGACCAGGGACGGGATCCGGTGGCAGGACCTCGCCGCCGGCCAGATCGTGCTCTTCCGCGGCGACATGTCCGTGCTGCGCGTGCTGCCCCCCACGGCGTACGTCGGTGCGGTGGAGTCGATCCCGGTGATCGGGGAGCTGGTCGAGCGGCTGCGCGCGGTCGGTGCGGCGTACGAGCTGGACGGCGACCTCTACTTCCCGGTCGCCGCGGCCCCCCGCCTCGGCGACATCAGTCACCTCGACCGCGCCGGGATGCTCGCGCTGGCCGCCGAGCGGGGCGGCGACCCCGACCGGCCCGGCAAGAAGGACCCGCTGGACCCGGTGCTGTGGTGGGGCCCCCGCGAGGGCGAGCCGGCCTGGCCGTCCGCGCTCGGCCCGGGCCGCCCCGGCTGGCACGTCGAGTGCACGGCCATCGCGATGGATCACCTCGGCGACGTCATCGACGTGCAGGGCGGGGGTGCCGACCTGGCGTTCCCGCACCACGAGATGGGCATCGCGCACGCCGAGGCGCTCACCGGTGAGCCGCCCTTCGCGCGGCACGTCGTGCACACCGGGATGCTCGGGCGCGACGGGCACAAGATGAGCAAGTCGCTGGGCAACCTGGTCTTCGTCTCCCAGCTTGTGCGCGACGGCGTCGACCCGGCCGCGATCCGGCTCGCCCTGCTCACCCACCGTTACCGGGAGCAGTGGGAGTGGCAGCCCGAGCTGCTGACCACGGCGGCGGCACGGCTGCTGGCCTGGCGCGCGGGCGCCGCGCGCCCGGCCGGGCCGACCGGGGCCGCGCTGCTGGCGGGGGTGCGCCGGGCGCTCGCCGACGACCTCGACACGCCGGCGGCGCTCGCCCTCGTCGACGCCTGGGCGGCCGCGGACGGCGAGGACCCCGAGGCGCCCCGCGTCGTTCGGCACACGGTCGACGCGCTGCTCGGCGTGCTGCTCTAGGCGCTGGCGCGCACCACGGCACCTTCGACGAGCACGGGAGCCACTGGGCGACGCTGACCGACCCGGAGGGCAACGAGTTCTGCGTCGGCTGACCCGCCCAGCTAGCGGCTGACAGTCCTTTTGGGGCCGGCCCGTTCGTCCCTACCGTGAGGGTCGGTGACAGGCACCGGCCACCGTGGAAAGGACATGACATGCCGCAGTACGCAGCACTCATCTACGCCGCCGACCTGGACTGGAGCGCCGCGGAGCAGGGCGAGATCATGCAGGAGTACGGCGAGTTCAGCGCCGCCGTGGCAGCGGTCATGCGCGGCGGGGCAGCGCTCTACCCGACGTCCACCGCCACCACTGTCCGGGTGCGCGGCGGCAAGGGCGGGGACGTGGTGAGCAGCGACGGGCCGTACGCCGAGACCAAGGAGGTGCTGACCGGCTTCTACCTGGTCGAGTGCGCCGACCTGGACGAGGCGGTCTCGTGGGCGGCCAGGATCCCGGCGGCCTGGACCGGCGGGACGATCGAGGTGCGACCGGTCATCGACTTCGGTGCGCCAGCTGCCTGAGCCGGGGGCCCAGCCGGGCCTCGACCCGGGGCGTGCGGCCCTCGTCCGGCTCGTCCGCGACGAGGGCCGGCGCGTGCTCGCCACCCTGGTGCGCACCACCGGCTCGCTCCCGCTGGCCGAGGACGCCGTGCAGGACGCGGTCGTGCGTGCGCTGGAGACCTGGCCCCGCACCGGCGTCCCCGCCGAGCCGCGCGGCTGGCTCACCCTGACCGCCCGCCGGCGGGCCATCGATCTGCTGCGCCGCGAGGCGACGCGGGTGGGGAAGGAGATCGACGCCGTGGCCCTGCTCGACCCCGACGACGATCCGCCCGCGCCGGATGTCGTCGCGGACGACCTGCTGCGACTGCTGTTCATCTGCTGCCACCCGAGCCTGGCGCTGGAGACCCAGGTCGCGCTCGCCCTGCGCACCTTGTGCGGGCTCAGCACCGCCGAGGTGGCCCGGGCGCTGCTGCTGCCTGAGGCGACGGCGGCCAAGCGGCTGACCCGGGCCAGGCAGAAGATCGCGGTGGCCCGCATCCCCTACCGGGTGCCGCCTGCCGCGGAGCTGCCCGCCCGGCTGCGGGCCGTGACCGCGACGGTCTACCTGGTGTTCACCGAGGGCCACAACGCGACCGACGGCGACGACCCGCTGCGTGCCGAGCTGACCGACGAGGCGCTGCGCCTGGCCCGCCTGCTGCATCAGCTGCTGCCAGACGAGGCCGCCGTGCTGGGACTGCTCGCGCTGCTGCTGCTGACCGACGCGCGGCGGGCCGCCCGGCTGGACCCCGCCGGGGAGCCGGTGCTGCTCGCCGACCAGGACCGCGGCCGGTGGGACCGGGACGCCGTGCGGGAGGGCGTCGAGCTGCTCGGCCGGGCCCTGCGCCGCACCCCGGACCGCCCCGACCCCTACGTCGCGCAGGCGGCGATCGCCGCCTGCCACGACCTGGCGCCCAGCTGGTCGGCCACCGACTGGGCGGCGATCGTGAGCTGGTACGACGTGCTGGTCACGGTGGCCGACACCCCGGTCGTGCGCCTCAACCGGGCCGTGGCCGTCGGCGAGCGGGACGGGGCGGCCGCCGGCCTGGCCGAGCTCGACCTCCTGGCGGGGCTGCCCGGGCTGTCGGCGTACCCCCCGTGGTGCGCGGCCCGCGCGGAGCTGCTGGTGCGGGTGGGGCGGCGCTCCGAGGCGCTCAGGGCGTACGACGAGGCACTGGCCCTGCCGGGCAACGCCGCGCAGCACCGCCACCTGCTCCGCCGCCGGGCCCTCGCCGCCGCCGTTCAGGAGTCGGTGCCGGGGCCCCGCCGTCGCAGGTAGCGCTCGAACTCCAGGGCGATGGCGTCGCCGCTCGCCTCCGACAGGCCAGCCTCGCCCGCGGGCTCGCGCGCCTCCAGGTTCGCGACGTACTCCGCGACGTCGCTGTCCTCGCTGGCGAGCGCGTCGACGTGCTCCTCCCAGGCGCGCGCCTCCTCGGGCAGGTCGCCCAGCGGCACGGCGATGTCGAGCAGGTCCTCCATCCGGCGCAGCAACGCGAGTGTCGCCTTGGGGCACGGCGGCTGCGCGACGTAGTGCGGGACCGCCGCCCAGAAGCTCACGGCCTCGACGCCGGCCCGGTCGGCCGCGTCCTGGAAGACGCCGAGGATGCCCGTGGGCCCCTCGTAGCGGGAGCGGGCCAGCCCCACCCGCTGCGCGGTCGCGGCATCGCCGGCCGTGCCAGACACCTGCACCGGCCGGGTGTGCGGCACGTCGGCGAGCAGCGCGCCCAATGTCACCACCAGGCCCGCGCCGAGCTCGTGCACGGCTCCCAGCAGCTCGGCGCAGAAGCCGCGCCAGCGCATGTTCGGCTCGACCCCGCGGATGAGCACGACGTCGCGGGCCGCGCCGGCGGGGGAGGCGAGCAGCAGCCGGGTGGTCGGCCACTCGATCCGCCGGGCCAGCCCGTCCACGAGCGACACGGTCGGCCGGTTGACCTGGAAGTCGTAGAACTCGTCGGGGTCCAGGGCGCCCAGCGGGGTCGCCGACCAGGCCCGGACGAGGTGGTCGACGGCCGCGGAGGCGGCGTCCCCGGCGTCGTTCCACCCCTCGAAGGCCGCCACCACGACCGGGTCGCGCAGCCCCGAGACCACCTCGGCCGGTGCGTCGAACTCGATCACGGCCCCCAGCTTAGGAGCGCATCAGCGCACGGTGTGCACGATGAGCACGTCGCAGCCGGCCTTGTGCGAGACGTTCTGCGGGACCGAGCCGAGCAGCCGCCCGGCGATGCTGTTGAGCCCGCGGTTGCCCACCACCACCAGGTCGGCCTTGCGGCTGCGCGCGGTCTCCACGATCACGTCGACGGGCTCCCCCTCCACGATCACCGGCACCACCTTGCCCGCGCCGGCCTTCTGCGCGCGATAGGCCGCGTCACCGACGATGTCCTCGGCGGGGTGGCTGCCCTGCACCTTGTAGGCCAGGTCGCCGAGCTGGTCGGCGGCGTCCTTGCGGTCGCGCTCCGACATCGGCCGATAGGCGCAGACGATGACCAGCGTGGCCCCGGCCTCGCCGGCCAGCGAGCCGGCCCGGTCGACGGCCCGGAAGGACGACTCTGACCCGTCGGTGCCCACCAGCACGGTGGTGTAGCTCGCCATGGGGGCACCCTAGCGATCACCTATCCTTCTGCTGTGTCGGCAGCCGAGCTCCGCAGCGCCATGACCGAGCGGGTCGTCGTGGCCGATGGGGCAATGGGCACCATGCTGCAGGCCGCCGGCGGCCCCGACGGCCTGGACATCGAGCGCGACTTCGAGGGCCACGAGGGCTGCAACGAGGTGCTCAACGCGACCCGCCCCGACATCGTGCGGGCCGTGCACGACGCCTATTTCGCGGTCGGCTGCGACGCCGTGGAGACCAATACCTTCGGTGCGAACTTCGCCAACCTGGCGGAATACGGCATCGAGCACCGGATCGGTGAGTTCGCGCTGGCCGGCGCCAGGATCGCCCGCGAATCGGCCGACGCCTGGACCGCGCGCGACGGCCGACCGCGCTGGGTGCTCGGCAGCGTCGGTCCCGGCACCAAGCTGCCGACGCTCGGGCACACGACGTACGCCGTCCTGCGCGACGCCTATCAGCAGGAGGCGGAGGGGCTGCTCGAGGGCGGCGCCGACATGATCCTGGTCGAGACCTCCCAGGACCTGCTGCAGACCAAGGCCGCCGTCGTCGCGGCCCGGCGGGCGATGCTGGCCACCGGGCGGGAGGCGCTGGTCGCCGCGCAGGTCACCATCGAGATGACCGGCACGATGCTGCTGGGCAGCGAAACCGGGGCTGCCGTCACCGCCCTCGTGCCGCTGGGGATCGACGTGCTGGGGCTCAACTGCGCCACCGGCCCGCAGGAGATGAGCGAGCACCTGCGCACCATCTCCCGCACCGCCCCCCGTGACCTGATCATCAGCGTGATGCCGAACGCCGGGCTGCCGGTGCTCTCCGGCGGGGGCGCGAGCTATCCCCTGACCCCGGACGAGCTGGCCGACTGGCACGCGACCTTCACCGCCGACTACGGCGTGGGCCTGGTCGGCGGCTGCTGCGGCACCACCCCCGAGCACCTGCGGCGCGTGGTGGAGGAGGTCGGCGGAGCCCACCCCCGCCCGCGCACCCCGGCGCCGGAAGCCGGCGCGTCCAGCCTCTACACCCCCGTCTCCTTCCGCCAGGACAGCTCGGTGCTGATGGTCGGCGAGCGCACGAATGCCAACGGCAGCAAGGCATTCCGGCTGGCCATGCTGGAGGGCCGGCTGGACGACTGCGTGGAGATCGCCCGCGCGCAGACCCGCGACGGGGCGCACCTCATCGACGTCTGCGTGGACTACGTCGGGCGCGACGGCGTCGCCGACATGCGCGAGGTGGTCGGCCGGTTCGCCACCGCCAGCACCTTGCCGGTGATGGTCGACTCCACCGAGCCGCCGGTCGTCGAGGCGGCCCTGGAGCTGCTCGGGGGCCGATCGGTCGTCAACAGCGTCAACTTCGAGGACGGCGACGAGGCCGGCTCGCGGTTCGCCAGGGTGATGCCGATCGTGCGCGAGCACGGAGCGGCGGTGGTCGCGCTCTGCATCGACGAGACCGGCCAGGCCCGCACGCCCGAGCACAAGGTCGCGGTCGCCGAGCGGCTGATCGACACCCTCACGACGCGGTGGGAGATGGACGAGGCCGACATCCTGGTCGACACGCTGACCTTCACCCTGGCCACCGGCCAGGAGGAGTCGCGGGGCGACGGCGTGGCGACCATCGAGGGGATCCGCCGGCTCAAGGCCCTGCACCCCCGGGTGCAGACCGTGCTGGGGCTGTCCAACATCAGCTTCGGGCTGCACCCTGCGGCCCGGCACGTGCTCAACAGCGTGTTCCTGGCCGAGTGCGTCGACGCCGGCCTGGACGCCGCGATCGTGCACGCCGGCGCGATCATGCCGGTGGCGCGGATCCCCGCCGAGCAGCGGCAGGCCGCGCTGGACCTGGTGCACGACACCGACCCCGGCGCGCTGACCCGCTTCCTCACCCTGATGGAGGGCGAGACCGCCGCGGGCGGCGGCCGGGACCGGGCCGCCGAGCTGGCCGCCCTGCCGCTGGACGAGCGGCTCGAGCGGCGCATCGTCGACGGGGAGAAGGTCGGTCTCGGCGCCGATCTCGACGCCGCCATGGCCGCCGGCCGCGACCCGCTGCAGATCGTCAACGAGACCCTGCTCGCCGGCATGAAGACGGTCGGCGAGCTGTTCGGTTCCGGGCAGATGCAGCTGCCTTTCGTGCTGCAGAGCGCCGAGGTGATGAAGCTCGCTGTCGCGCACCTGGAGCCGCACATGCCGAGGACTCTCGGCCCTGATGGTGAGACGGACGGGTCGCGCGGCAAGGCCACCATCGTGCTGGCGACCGTCAAGGGCGACGTGCACGACATCGGCAAGAACCTCGTCGACATCATCTTGACCAACAACGGCTATCACGTCGTCAACATCGGCATCAAGCAGCCGATCGGCGCCATTCTGGCCGCCGCCGAGGAGCATCGGGCCGACGTGATCGGCATGAGCGGGCTGCTCGTGAAGAGCACCGTGGTGATGCGGGAGAACCTCGAGGAGATGAACTCCCGCGGCCTGTCGACCCGCTTCCCGGTCATCCTCGGTGGGGCCGCGTTGACCAGGTCCTACGTCGAGAGAGACCTCGGCGAGGTCTACCGCGGCGAGGTCAGCTATGCCCGCGACGCCTTCGAGGGGTTGCGGCTGATGGACGCCCTGGTCGAGCAGCAGCGCAGCGGCGCGGCCCCAACGGCGGAGCAGATCGAGTCCCGCCGGGCGGCCCGGGCGGCCGAGCGGGCCGAGCGGGAGGCCCGGCACGCGCTGTCCCGGCGGCTGCCCGAGGCCGAGGACGACGGCCGGCGCTCCGACGTCGCGCGGCTCGTGGAGCGCCCCACCCCACCGTTCTGGGGGGAGCGCGTCGTCCGCGGCGTGCCGCTGGCCGACTATTCCTCCTGGCTGGACGAGCGGGCGCTGTTCCTCGGGCAGTGGGGCCTCAAGGCCTCCCGGGCGCAGGACGGCGCCTCCTACGACGAGCTGGTCGAGGCCGAGGGGCGGCCGCGGCTGCGGGCCCTGCTGGAGCGGGTGCAGGCCGATCAGGTGCTCGAGGCGGCGGTGGCCTACGGCTACTTCCCCTGCGTGGCCAAGGAGCAGGACCTGATCATCCTGGGCGAGGACGGGAGCACCGAGCGGGCCCGCTTCTCCTTCCCGCGCCAGAAGCGGGACCGGCGGCTGTGCCTGGCCGACTTCTTCCGCGACGAGACCGAGGTCGCCGAGCACGGTCCCGATGCCGTTGCGCTGCAGGTGGTCACGATGGGCCAGCGGGTCAGCGAGGTGGCCGCGGAGCTGTTCGCCCGGGACGCCTACCGCGACTATCTGGAGCTGCACGGGCTCTCGGTGCAGCTGACCGAGGCGCTGGCGGAGTATTGGCACCACCGGGTCCGCGAGGAGCTCGGCCTGTCGGCGTACGACGGGCCGGTGGAGGAGCAGGTCCGCAAGCAGGCCTACCGCGGGGAGCGCTACAGCTGGGGCTACCCCGCCTGCCCGGCCATCGAGGACCAGGCAGCGCTGCTGGACCTGCTGGGGATGGAGCGGATCGGCGTGAGCTTGTCGGAGGAGCACCAGCTCACCCCGGAGCAGAGCACCAGCGCGATCATCCTGCACCACCCCGAGGCCGTGCTGTTCAACGCCCGCTGACCGGCCCGCTGACCGGGGACCGCGTCCATGCACTCTGTATTGATTACGAGCTAATCTCTCACCATGAGCTCTCTGCTGCAGATCAGGAACGTGCCCGACGAGGCGCGGCGGGCGCTCAAGGCGCGGGCCGCCGGTCGCGGCGAGTCCCTGAATGCCTACCTGTTGAACCTGCTCAACCGGGAGGTCGCCCGGCCAACGGTCGCCGAGGTGCTCGATCGCGCAGCTCGCCGCAGCGAGCGAGCGGCGGTCCCCGCCGTCGATGTGCTCGACGAGGCGCGGTCACAGCGTGACGAGCAACTGTTGCAGCAGCGCCCCACGAGATGATCGTTGTGGACAGTGCTGCGGTGGTCGATGCACTCACCGCTGTGGCCGGCACCGACGAGCTGCGGGCCCATCTTGCCACCGAGGACCTGCACGCCCCGGGTCTGGTCGACCTCGAGGTCGTCTCCGCATTGCGGGGACTCACCCTGCGCGGACAGCTGAGCGCGACAAGGGCGGGGGACCTGCTCACCGACTTCGACGACCTGCCCATCCAACGCTGGCCGTCGGCGGACGCCCTGCGACGGCGCGCCTTCCAACTGAGAGACAACGTCTCGGCCTACGACGCCGCCTACGTCGCCTTGGCAGAGGCGCTGGACTGCCCGCTGGTGACGCGCGACGGCCGGCTGGCCCGGTCACGCGGGCACAGCGCCCAGATCGAGGTCCGGTAGCCGATCGGCTCGTTGTCTCCGGCGCGCTGACGCTGCTCACGGCACCGAGCCACGGGGGACCACCCACGCCGTCTGTTGGCCGGTCACCGCGGCGACGAGGTCGAAGTCGGCGTCGTAGTGCAGCAGGGTGATCCGCTCCCTCTCGGCGACCGCGGCGACCAGCAGGTCCGGCCAGCCCACGGCCCGCTGCTGCCCCCGACGCCACAGCTCGCCCTGCACGACCATCGCGCGGCGCCAGTCCTCGTCGTCGGTGCGCAACTGCTCGAAGCGGTCCGGCCAGGAGGTCAGCTCCTCGTCGAACGCACTGCTGGATGCCGCGCTCCACAGCCTCTCGGTTTCCACCACTGCGGAGGTGGCGAGCAAGCCTCGCTCGCCCAGTGGCAGGAGCACGTGGGCGACCGAGGGGTGCCGCAGGCGCGCGAGCGCACTGGTGTCCACCAGGTGGCTGGCTACTGCCATGCCCCGCGCATGATCTCGGGATCGAGGAGGTCGTCGTAGGCGCCGCTCTTGACCAGGTCCATCTCCGCCGCCCAGGCACGCCGACGGCGCTCATCCCTGGCCACGCTCAGTAGCGCCTGGTTCACCGTGTCGCGCTTGGTGCGGGTGCCCAGCGCGGCGCGGGCCTGCTCGAGCGCGTCTTCGTCCAGGTCGATCACGGTCTTCGCCACCCGGTCAAGATATAAGTCCGGGGCCGGGCTTGTATATGCTGCCGCGATGCTCGAGGCGGTGCTGTGGGACATGGACGGCCTGCTGGTGGACAGCGAGCCGCTGTGGACCATCGCGGAGACCGACCTGGCCGCCAGCCTCGGCCGCACCTGGACGGCGGAACTGAAGGCGGCGGTGATCGGCACCCGGCTGGACGCCGCAGCGCCGAGCATTCTCGCCGGCCTCGGCGTGCCGGTCACCGCGCGCGCGGTGGAGGAGGCCTCGGCGTACCTGCTGGGTCGCATGGTCGAGCTGTTCGGCGCCGACGAGCTGCCGCTGCTGCCGGGGGCCCGCGCGCTGCTCGACGAGCTCGCCGCGGCGGGCGTGCCGTGCGCGCTGGTCAGCTCGAGCTACCGGGTGCTCGTGGAGGCGGTGCTCGCCTCGCTTGGCGACCATCCCTTTGCCGCGACGGTGGCCGGGGACGAGGTGGTGCACGCCAAGCCGCACCCTGAGCCCTATCTGGCGGCGGCAACGGCACTGGGGGTGGGCCCGACGGCCTGCGTGGTGCTGGAGGACAGCGTCACCGGTGCCCGGTCGGGGCTGGCAGCTGGCTGCCCCACCGTGCTGGTGCCGGGGGCGAGCGTCGGCGTCCCCCGCGAGCCCGGCGGCTGGCTGCTGGTCCCCACGCTCGCCGCCCTCGACGTGCCCACCTTGCGCGGGCTCCCGGCCGACGCAATGTGGTGACCGTCCAGCGGCGGCGCTCGGTGTGACCGGCGCCATGCTGGGCCTTCACATCGATGCCACGCATGCCGACACGGTTGAAGAGCTGGCACACGTCAGTACGTCGCGGCGACGCAGTCGCTGGATGGTGCGAGCGGCGCAACGGCACCATGCGACGACAGGACGGCGCAGGCGACGACGACGGCGGAGGGGGGCAGCGTGACGACGACAACGGTCAGGCAGACCGACCCGCGGATCCGTCTGCAAACCCCCGACGGGGTCGTCGCCGCCCCGGTGGCCGGCTGGCTTCGCCGGTACGCCGCCCTGCTGGCCGTCGCCGACTTCCTGTCGGCGTCGGCCGCCGCCGCCTTCGCCTTCTCCCTCCGCTTCGGCACCGGCGGCCCCGGCGCGGGTCGCGGCGCGCTCTACCTGACGCTTGCCCTGGCGTTGCCCGTCGTCTGGGTGGCGCTGATGGGCGTGGGCCGCGCCTACGAGGAGCGCTTCCTCGGGCTCGGCTCCGAGGAGTTCAAGCGGGTTGGGAACGTCGCCGTGCGGGTGACCGCGCTCGTCGCCCTGGTCAGCTACGCCGCTAAGCTGGAGGTGGCCAGGGGCTACGTCATCGTCGCTCTGCCGATGGCGCTGACGCTGAGCCTGCTGGTGCGGGTGACGGCCCGTCGCCTGCTCCACGGCCTGCGCGGACGTGGGCGCTGCGTGCACCGCGCGATCCTGATCGGCCACGAGAGCGCCGTGCTCGACATGCTCGGCCAGGTCCGCCGGCAGCCGGACGTCGGGTTCGCCGTCGTCGCCGCCTGCCTCACCCGGCCCGAGCCGAGCCTGGCGCTGGCCGATGCGCTGGTGCCGGCGTACGACCTGTCCGACGTGCTGGCCGCCATCCGCGAGACCGGCGCCGACACGGTCGCCGTCACCAGCTCCGCGGAGCTGTCCGGCGTGGCCCTGCGACGGCTCTCCTGGTCGCTGGAGGGCACCGGGGTGGATCTGCTGGTCGCCCCCGCCCTGACCGACATCGCCGGCACCCGCATCCACATCCGCCCGGTCTCGGGGCTCCCGCTGCTGCATGTGGAGGAGCCCCAGCTCTCCGGCGGCCGCCGGCTGGCCAAGGGCCTGCTGGACCGCAGCCTTGCCGCGTTCGTGCTGCTCCTGACCCTGCCCGCGCTCCTGGTGCTCGGGCTGGTGGTTCGGCTGGGCAGCCGGGGGCCTGCGCTGTTCCGGCAGGAACGGGTGGGTCGGGACGGCAGCACGTTCACGATGCTCAAGTTCCGCTCGATGCACACCGACGCCGAGGACCGGCTGGGCGGGCTCAGCCACCGCAACGCCCACGGCGAGGGCGTGCTCTTCAAGATCAAGGACGACCCGAGGGTCACCCGGAGCGGCCGCTGGCTCAGGCGATTCAGCCTGGACGAGCTGCCGCAGCTGCTCAACGTGCTGGCCGGCCACATGAGCCTGGTCGGCCCCCGTCCTCCGCTGCCCAGGGAAGTTGCGCGGTACGGCGACGACGTGCGGCGCCGCCTGCTGGTGAAGCCGGGGCTGACCGGGCTGTGGCAGGTCAGTGGACGCAGCGACCTGCCGTGGGACGAGGCGGTGCGCCTGGACCTGCACTACGTGGAGAACTGGTCGCTGGCGCTGGATTTGATGATCATGCTGAGGACGCTCCGGGCGGTGGTGCGCACGCGCGGTGCGTATTGACGCCGGGCCCGACCGGCTGGTTCTGACAGCCTGGGGCCGGACTCTGGCGGTCGAGGTGCCCGCCGGGCGGCTCGCGACGCTGGACATCCTGCCGCGGCTGCCGTTCGGGTGGCGGCCCGCGTCTGACCATGGCGTGGCCGAGCGCACGTGGACCCTGGCGGCCGACGGCGCGACGGTCCTCGCCGGGGGGGGAGCGGCTGGGCAGGTACGACGAGGGTGCCGCCGCTGTGGACGCGCTGCTGGCCGACCTGGAACTCTGGGTGGCCGAGCATGCCAAGCCGGCCCGTCTTCGTGCACGCCGGCTGCGCTGTCCTAGCCGGGGCGGCCCATCCTGGTGCCCGGCCGGACCTTGGCCGGCAAGAGCAGCCTCACCGCCGCCCTGGTACGAGCAGGTGCGACCTACTGGAGCGACGAGTACGCCGTATTGCGCCCCGACGGCCGGGTGGTCCCCTACGCCCGGGAGCCGGCGCTGCGCCCGCGCGACGACGAGGGCCCGGGGCTCTCGCGGCGGGTGCCCGTCACGGAACTGGGCGGACGGGCCGGGCGGGGGAGTGCCACCGTCGCCCTGGTGGCCCACCTGCGCCACGACCGCAGCCGTGGCTGGGCGGTCCAGGCGCTCACCGCCGGTGGTGTCGTCCTCGCCCTGCTGGATAACGCGGTGGCGGCCAGGAGCCGCCCCCGCGCCGTCCTCGACGCGGTCACCGCGGCGGCGCGAACGGCCGACGGCCTGGCCGGGAGCAGGGGAGAGGCAGACGAGGCGGCCGCTGCGCTGCTCATCCAGCTGGAAACAGGGACACAAGAGGCAGGACAGCGGCGGCGTGCGTCGAACCACCCGAACGAGTCATCCGAACGACGCCCCAGCGTCACCCCATTGGAGGCACGCTCACCGGGCGGCCTGCCGCAGGGTCGTCCCGGAGGCGTCGACGCGCCGGTTCGAAACGCCCCGCTGTCCCCGGTCAGCCCCGGTCAGCCCCGGGCGCTGGCTGCGGCGCCTCCCCGTTGCGCTGCTGGGCCTGGACCTCGAAGTGCGGGATGACGAGGTGCGCGCCACTGACTCACCAGGTGCGCAGGCTCTTCGTGGCCGCCGCCTGGGCGGCGGCGGAGCTGGCCAGCCGCCAATCGGTCTCCTTGGCCAGGTCGAACCACACCACACCCGTCACCCCGGCGCCCCTGAGGTAGTCGAAGAGCGAGGTGACCCACCGGGCCTTGTCCCCGCCGCGCTCGCTGCTGCCGGTCTCGTTCACCCATACCGGCTTGCCCGCCACGACCCCCCGGACCGCGGCCAGGGTGGGACCGAAGAGCTGCTGCGGACTCCGCCAGCCGCCCATCTCGACGACGTCGGAGCCGCCGTTGTACCCGTCCACGCCCACGATGTCGACGTAGGCGTCGCCGGGGTAGGCCTCGGCCACCCGGCCCGTGGTCGCGGGGCTCCACACCCAGCGCACGTTGCGGGCCCCGGCGGCGACGAACAGGTCGTGCACGTGCCGGTACGCCGCGACGTACCCGGCCCCGGTGCCGCCGTTGCGGGAGGTGGACCACGGGTACCAGGTGCCGTTCATCTCGTGTCCGAAGCGGAGCAGCAGCGGCCGCCCGAACGCGGCAGCGCTGCGCGCCCACCCGGAGACGTAGTCATCGAAGTTGCCCCCGGCGATAGCCGAGAGCGCGTACTGCCCCTGGTCCACCCCCCGCCGCGGGTCCCAGGGCTCCCACGTGATCTCGGGGGTGGTCCCGCCGTTCGAGATGGCCGTCAGCCGGTCGACGGGCAGGGGACTGCGCCACTGCCATGCGGTGTAGAAGTTGAGGACGTCGAGATGGCGGCCGACCCCCCGGGCACTGCTCAGGGCGGCCGCGAGGCCCTGATCGGGGCCGGCCGCCGTCAGCCCGAGCGTGCGCGACGCCGGCAGGGCCCGCTGCTGGACCGGAACGGCCATGGCCGGGGAGCGCGCGACCACCACAGCCAGGAGCGTGCCGGCGAGCAGGGACGCGGTCACGGTGCCAGCTCGTCTCACCAGGTTGTCCTCGGACGGGGATGCCTGACGACTTGAGGCGCCGACCGAGTGCGCCCTGTCACCCCTCCGGGCTATTCAGCCATACCCGAACAGTCCATCGATGTCGTCGCCGGGGATCGCAGACTTGAGGAACGAGGTCGTCCACCGAGCGCAGCGCCGGGCCGTGGACCCCTGCCCGACCTGGGCGCGCAGGAGCGCGCGACCTCATCCCCGCGTCCCTGAAGGGTCCCTCACATGGTCTCGACCGAGCTGATCCCTGCCCGGAAGCGGGCGGCCGCCCCCGCTGGGGGCGAGCCGCCACTGCCCCGGCCGCCCACGGACGAGGAGCGGGACCTCTACCTGGGGCCGCAACAGCGCTGGGTCACGTTCCTGTCGTTCCTGGGCTCGGTGGTGACGATTATCAGCGTCCTCTATTTCGTGGTCAACCGGCTGTGGGCGGCCTTCCTGCTCGTTCCGCTGGCCGCGAGCGCGGCCGGAGCCCTCGCCTCCGTGGTGACCTCCCTGCGCCGCCGCCGGGACTCGCTGGCGTCGCACCGCGCGACCGTGGCGGGGTGGGCCCCGGGCATCCCGCCCAGCGTGGACGTGTTCCTGCCCACCGCCGGGGAGGCGCTCGACGTGCTGCGGAACACGTTCTCGCACGTCTCCCGGCTGCGGTGGGGCGGCAGGCTGACCATCCTGGTGCTCGACGACTCGGCGCGCGCCTCCGTCCGCACGTTGACCGAGTCGTACGGCTTCAAGTACCTCAGCCGGCCCGACCGCGGCCACCTGAAGAAGGCCGGCAATCTCCGCTACGGGTACGACAACAGTCGCGGCGACCTCATCGCGATCTTCGACGCCGACTTCGTGCCGCGCCCCGACTACCTCTATGAGCTCGCGCCTTACTTCGACGAGGCAGACGTCGGGATCGTGCAGAGCCCGCAGTTCTTCGACGTCGACAAGCGCATGAACTGGGTGCAGTACGCCGCGGGGAGCACGCAGATCTTCTTCTACCGGTGGATCCAGGCGGCCTGGGACGCCAGCGACTCGGCGATCTGCGTCGGCACGTGCGCCCTCTACCGTCGTACGGCGCTCGCGGCGGCCGGCGGGTTCGCCGCGATCGGCCACAGTGAGGACGTCCATACCGGGATCAACGCCATGGCCGCCGGGTACCGCGTCCGCTACGTCCCGACCATCGTCTCCAAGGGTCTGTGCCCGGACCGGCTCGACCACTTCGTCACCCAGCAGTACCGCTGGTGTACGGGCGCCATGAGCCTGCTGCTCGACCGGCGCTTCCACGCGCTGCGCATGACGAAGATGCAGCGCCTCTCCTACTGGTCGGGCTTTCTCTACTACATCTCCACAGCGCTCGACGTCTTCGTGCTCACGATTCCGCCGGTGCTCCTGGGCGTCTTCGAGCCCGACCAGGTCCGGGTGCGGAACTACATCTTCGTGCTGCTCGCGCTGGTGGTGCGGCAGTCGGTGGTCCCCCTGATCACGCTGGGTCGCGACAGCCTGGTGAGCTTGACCCGCATCCAGACGACGTACGCGTTCGCGCACGCCGTCGCGGTGTTCGACGCCGCCCGCGGCCGCACCGACGCCTGGGTGGCGACCGGGGCCGCCGCGGCGTCGCCGACCTCGCTGCGGGTGATCCGGCTCGCCCGGGCGTGGCTGATCAGCAGCCAGGTCCTGCTCTGGGGGATCGTCGCGTGGCGCGCGCCCACCTACGGGTGGGCTCCCTACGCGCCGGTCGCGCTGTTCGCCGCCCTCGGCCTGCTGGTTGTCTACCCCATCGCCCGGGGCAGGATCGAGCTGCCGCGGGTCGCCGATCCCATGACCCTTCGCCGCCAGCTCGCCGGGGTGCTGCAGTGAGCATGCTGATGGCCGCCCCGGCGGCGACCAGGGTGGTGCGCGCCGGGACCCCTGCGCCAAGACGGCGCAGCCGCCACCGCCGGCCCCGCTGGACCTCCGCCCGCGGCTGGGTCGCCCTGATCTGCCTCGGGCAGGTCCTGCTGGCCAACCGCCCGGGCCGCAACCGCAACGCCTTCGAGGACGAGGGGCTGTACGTCTTCATCGGCCACCGCATGATCGACCACGTTCTCCACGGGGCGTTCCTGCCGGAGTACCCCGGCAAGTACTTCTCCGGCGCGCCCGGGCTCTACCCGGTCCTGGCCGCGATGGGCGATGCGGTCGGGGGCCTGCAGGGAGCCAGAACGGTGAGCCTGCTGTTCGCCCTAGTCGCCACCGTCGCGGTCTACGGCCTCGGCCGCGAGCTCTTCGGCTCGGCCGCGGGCGTGCTGGGGGCGGCCGCCTTCTCCCTTTGCGGCTCCGTCCTGTTCCAGTCCCACTTCGCTACCTACGACGCGATGGCCATGGGGTGCGTCGCGCTGGCGGCGTGGCTGGCCGTGCGCAGCACCAAGCGCGACGACCTCCTGTGGGCCCCGGCGGTCGCCCTCCTGCTCGCCCTGGGCTTCCTGGCCAAGTACGGGGCAGGCGTCTACGTGCCCGTGGTGGCCGGGCTTGCGGTGGCGGTCGGCTGGCCGCGCAGCGGCTGGACGGTGGCGTTCCGCGCCGTTTTCGTCGTCGTCGCCACCGGCGTCATCTGCTTCTTCGTCATCGCCTACTGGGGCTCGGACATCGTGGACGGCCTGGTCACCACGACGTTCAGCCGGACCGTGTTGGACCCGCAGCCCAGGGCGACGCTGGTGCGCCAGACGGCCACGTGGGTGGGTCCGTGGCTGGCGTTGGCCCTGGTCGCGGGCCTTCTCCGGGCGCGTCGGGACTGGCGGGTGGTAGGGGTGCTGCTCGCGGGGGCGGTCGTCGCCCCGCTCGAGCAAATCCGCATCGGCGAGGGTGAGAGCCTGGCCAAGCACCTCGCGTTCGGCATGGTGTTCGCGTCGCCGCTGGTCGGCGACCTCCTGGCCCGCCTGCTACGGGGGCGGCCCGGTCGCCTCCGGGGCGTCGCGGGCGTGCTGGCCGTCGCCACCGTGCTCGGCTCGCTCGGGTTTCTCGGCGTTCGTTATTCCACCGAGTTCGGCACGACCTGGGTGGACGACCGCGAGCTCATTCCCGTGCTGGGACGCGAAGCAGCCGCGGCCCCCGGGAAGGTGATCCTGGGGGAACAGCCGTCGCCGCAGCGGTATGCGTTGCGTCGCGCCACCTCTCCGGCGCAGTGGACCGACACGTACCAGTTCTCGTACGGCGGTCTCGTCGACCAGCCGGCGTACGTGCGGGCCGTGCAGCAGTCGCACTTCGGGGTGATCTACCTGAGTCTCGCCACTCCCAACGGGCGGTTCCTGCACGACTACCTCACCACCACCGACACGCCTTACGTCCTCGACGCCCAGGTGAACCGCTACCTCCACGGGAGGGTCGTCGGGAAGTGGCTCGTATACGTCCCCAAGGTCCTCGTGGCGCGCCGGGGCTGACGGGCGGAGACTGTCGGCGCCCGGACCACGAACTTGCGAGCCCCACAACGTTGCCGGCGACATCGACGCTTCCATGACGCGGGTGCGTCGTCTGGGCGCTGCCCGGTCGGCGCTGCCCGGTCGGCGCTGCCCGCCCAGCTGGCATCCCACGGTGTAGTAGCTTGACGCCGTGCTGACGGTGGATGGTGTAGAGATGCTCGAGGTCCGGGCCGCGGCCGTCTACGTTGGGCGGACGCCGGAGACCGTGCGGCGGTGGGTGTGGTCCGGGCGGGTGCCCTCGATCCGGCGGGGTAACCGGCTGCTGATCGCGCGGCCGGCGCTGGACGCCGCTGCGGGCCGCGATGGCGCGGGCCGCAACGTCGGCGGGGCGAGCGCCGGCTCGCCAGGCCCGACGGCTCCGGTCCCGACGCTGGCCGCCTGGGCCGCGAGCCTGCCCTCCCCCCTGGGCACCGCCGGGCCGAGCGCAACTACGGCAGCCGACCTGATCAGCGACGAGCGATGGTCGGATGACCACGGTCGTTGACGCGAGCGTCGTCGTCGACTGGCTCGCTCCTCACCGACCCGGGCCCAGCCCCGCGCTGACGCTGCTCGCCCTGCTGGCCGACACCGGAGAGCCACTCGCCGCGCCGTGCTAGTGCTGCACGAGGTGGCGAACGCGCTGCTCACCGGCGTGCGGCGCGGGCGCTGGAGCGGCGCGGAGGCCGACGCCGCGCATGGGGCGCTCACCACCTTGCCGGTCGCCCTCCTCGACGAGCCGGCCGACAGCGGACGGGCCTACGAGCTCTCGCGCCGGCACGACGAGCACCCGCTCTACGACATGGTCTACCTCGCGCTCGCCCAGCGACTGCCCGCACGGCTGGTCACCGCAGACCTCAGGCTCCTCGCCCGGGTCGGTCACCTGCCCGAGGTGCTGGCGGTCGAGGAAGCGATCGGCTGAGCCGACGGCGACGAGGTAGCGGGGCAGCGGCGCCGGGGTGCCCAGTGCCATGCGCACGACGCGGGCGGCCCAGACGGGGTCGGGCAGCAGGGCGCCGAGGCGACCGGTGCCGGTCCGGGAAAGGTCAGGCGCGCTTGCGGCGGCCGGCGACGCTCAGGCTGGTGCCCGCCGCGACCAGCATCGCGCCGAGCGCGAGGCCACCAACGACCGCATCACTGCCGGTGAAGGCCAGCGGCTTCGTCGTGCTGGCGGGCGCAACCGCCACGGCGGGCAGCACCCTCGCGACCGGGGCCGGCGCCGGGGCAGCGGGGCGCGTCTGGTCCTGACCCAGCACCGCGACCGTCGTCGGGACGTTGGGCTCGGAATAGCTATCCGCCAGGGCGGGCCCTGCGGCAGCGAACGCCGAGATGCCGAGCACGGACGCGATCGAGGTGGAGACGAGGATGCGGTGCACCAGCAGACGGTAACCCACCTCGGCCGCTCCGCGCGCACCGGCAGCAGAGCATCACCCCCCCGGCGCAACAGTCATGGGCAGGCGGCCACATCGGCACGAATCGCCGGGTCGCGCACGAGCGGAGGCACGAGCACCGGGGCGGGGACCCCGCGGGAGGTGTCCTGCCAAGTCACGACCAGGATGCGCATCTGCCGGGGGTCGAGGTTGATATAGGCCGCGACGACCGGGTGGCCGCGCTCGCTCTGCACCGCCACGGCCAGGTCGCGGCCGTCGAGAGTCGCGCGGACCGGGACGGCGCCGACACTGCCATAGACGCTGACCCAGCTCCGGTTGCTTCCCGGCGTCCGGCCGCGCTGGCTGGGCGCGGTGGGCACGGCGACGTAGGGCGGCAGGGGGGCGCCCGGCGTGTCGTTGTGGAGCCTGACCTCCGTGGTGACCGTGCGAGGCGACCCCGGGGCAGCGCACGGGCCGGCGGTCCAGGTCACCGCGCGGTCGAGGTAGAAGTCCATCTTGTCGCCGATGGCGTTGTGCACTGCGACGCCGGCAAAGGGGCCAGGGGCGTCAGGGAGCACTCCCGAGACCGGGGCGGTCTCCAGCAGCGCCTGCTCCTGCGGGTGGTCGCTGTAGAGCAGCAGCCGGCGCTCGCCCACCCCGCGCCCGAGGGCTCTCAGCAGCGCCTGCGGGTCGGTCGGCTGCCCCAGGTGCTCGAACAGCTGGGCGACCAGGTCGGTCAGCACCGCGCGCCTGGCCAAGTTCGTCGCCTCGGTGGGATATCGGGTGTATAGCGTGCTCTCGGCGTAGGTCGCCAGGTCCGGGCCGGTGATCGTCGTCCCATCGGCCAGCCGCACGGGCGTGGTCGCGGCGACCAGATAGCCGGCTGCCGTCGGGTCGAGGGCGATCACGCCGTCGAGGCGCTCGTGCCGCTGCGCCTGCCACATCGCGAGCCAGACCTGGGCCGCCCAGGGGAAGTGCGGGCTCGCATTGGCATCGCGCCAGATCGTGTCGGCGTGGAAGGGACCCCAGCGGGCCGCGAAATCCGGGCTCGGGTCGAGCACGGGCGCGGCAAAGTCGGGGAGGTCGGCGTCGGAGCCCTTCTGCTCCAGCGAGATCGCGCCAGCGTCGATGCGCAGCACCGCCCAAGTGCCCATCAGGCCCCCGGTGCCGCGGGCCTCCGCGGTGTTCTGCAGCGCCACGAAGTAGCGGCGCGGACGGTCACCCCCGAGCATCGCCGGGGCGAGGCGGACGGCTGTCGCAACGCCGTCGAAGCGCGTCCGTGCCCGGTCGAGCAGGTGGAGGAGGTCCGTGCGGGCCTGGGCCACCGCGTGCACGCGCGGTGCGGCGGGGGCGGCGGCCACCGCGGCCCGGGCGTTGGCGAGCACGTCGTCGGCGGCCAGCGCCCCCGCACCGTCCCGGGTCAGCCGGGCGAGGTCGACCCGCTTGCCCGCGAGCAGGGCGCCCTTGCGGAGGTCCGCGACGCCGGCGGAGACCGCGGGCAGGGCCGCCGCGAGCCGGTCACCCTGCTCGGCGACCACGGCCGCGGTCTGGAAGGTCGACCCAACCAGCGGCAGGTGCCCGTCGAGGTGCCACACGGCGTCGTCGGTCAGGCGATGGGCCGCCGAGGTCTCCCGCCGGGCCCGGTCGAGCACCGCGGTCGCCCCGGTGCCGGCGAGCAGTGCGTCCTGCGCCTGGGTCAGCGCCGTGCGTGCGGCGGTGAGGTGCCGCCGCGCCAACAGGCCGCGCGCGCCCACCCATGCGACGTCGAGCACCGCGAGCAGCAGCAGCACCAGCAGGGCGCGGCGCAGGCCGCTGGGGACGCGAGCCCGGCGACGTATGCCGGTCGTGGGCACCTGCTGCGGCTCGGCCACGTTGAGACCGTAGGCGTCTCGTCACACTCCGGCCGCGGGTGCCCCTCCGGGGATCGGGTAGCGCGATCCCCGGAGAGGGACCCGCACGCCACCCGCACCGGAGGCCACGTGATCTTGGACAACCGGCAACCCGGCGACCTCGGCCTGCAGCCCGAGGCCGTCGTCGTCGTGGGCTCCGGGGCCGCAGGGCTCGCACTCGCGCTGGAGCTCGGCGACCGCGGGCGCTCGGTGGTGCTGCTGGAGAGCGGGGGCGACGTCGCCGACCCTGCGGCCGTGCAGCGCGGCCACCGCCTCAACGCCGGCGTCGTCGCCGGCCGGGCCTACCGCGGCCTGGAGCACGGCCGGGCGCGGGTGCTCGGCGGCACCACGCAGCTGTGGCACGGGCAGTGCGTGCGGCTGCACGAGATCGACCTGCGCGAGCGGCCGTGGGTCCCTGGCAGCGGCTGGCCGCTCGCGCTGGCGGAGCTCGACGGGCCCTACGCCCGGGCGGAGGCGTTGTTCGGGGTGTCGGGTCGGGGCTACGACGCCCACCGCTGGAGCGAGCACGGCCGCCTCGCGCGAGTCGACTGGGACCCGGAGCTGCTAGAGCACGACTTCACCGAATACAGCCCCAGCCCCTTCCTCGGCACCGCCTTCCGCTCCCGGCTCGCCCGGCATCCGCACGTGCAGGTGGTGCTCTGGGCGACGGTGTCCCGGGTGACCATCGATGGTGACGCGGTGACGGGCGTCGCGGTCCTGGACCCGCTCCGCGCGCGTCGGCACATCCCCGCGACGGAGGTCGTGCTGGCCGCCGGCGCGGTGGAGAACCCACGCCTGCTCCAGCTCAGCGACCCCGAGGGCGTGGGCCTGGGCACCGGTCGGGCGCACACCGGGCACTTCCTGCAGGACCACCCGGTGGTCGCGACCGCGGAGGTCGTGACGCGCGACCACCACCTGCTGCAGGACCGCTACACCCCACTGCACGGCGACGACGCCCGGCTGTTCCCCAAGGTGCGACTCGCCGCGGCGGCGCAGGAACGACTCGGGCTGCTCGACGCGACCGCGGTCTTCGTGCACGAGCACGACCAGACGGGCTTCGACGCCGTACGACGGCTGCTCGCGGCCGCCCGCACCCGCAGGTGGCCGGCTGCCCTGGGGTCGGAGCTGCGCGCGGCCATGGGCGCTGCGGGGCCACTGGCCCGTGCGGTGTACCGGCGCCGCGTCAAGGGGCTGTCGTCGGGCGGGCGGCCGGAGCGGGTGACCCTCCAGGTGTGGGTCGAGCAGGCCCCCGACGCCGAGAGCCGGGTCACGCTGGACACCAGCCTGGACCCGCTGGGGATGCGGCGGCCGCGGGTGGACTGGCGCGTGGGACCGCTGGAGCGGGAGACCACGCGGGCGATCACCCGCTTCGTGGACGCCGACCTGCGCCGGCTCGGCGTGGGGGAGCTGCGGATGCTGCCGACGCAGGTGTCCGACGAGGCGTTTGCGGCGGCCGTGTCCGACGCCTTCCACCCCTCGGGCACCACCCGCATGTCGGTCTCCCCGGCCTTGGGAGTGGTGGACCGCGACCTGCGGGTGCACGGGGTGCGGGGGCTGTCGGTGGTGGGGAGCAGCGTCTTCCCGATCGGTGGTTATGCCAACCCGACTCTCACGATCGTCGCGCTCGCGCTGCGGCTGGCCGACTCGTTGGCCGCAGCCGGTGCCGGCACCGCCGCTGTGGTGGCGGGTGGCTGACCCGGTCCGCGTCGGCTTCGGCACGGCGCACCTGTTCCTGCGGCCGGACGATGAAGCGCGGTCGGCCGCGGTGCTGGCCGTGGTGCTCGCGCTGCCTGTCGGGCTCATCGACACCGCACCGTCCTACGGCCACGGCCGCTCAGAGGAGCGGGTGGGGGTCGCGCTGGCCGGGCTCGCGGGCCGGCCGCTGGTGACCACGAAGGTCGGCCTCGAGCCAGTGCTCGACCCGTCGCCGCTGCTGCGGGCGGCCAAGGCGGCGTCTCGCCGGCTCCCCGCCCCGGTGCAGCAGCGGCTGCGGGGCGGGGGCGGCGAGCGGCGCGGCCTAGACCCGGGGCTGGTGCGGGCGTCGGTCTCGCGGAGCCTGCAGCGTCTCGGCCGGATCGACCGGCTGCTCTTGCACGAGGTGCACCCGGCGGACCTCACCGACGAGGTGCTTGGGATCCTCGCGGGGTCGCTGGCCGCCGGTGACGTGGCGGCCGTCGGGGTCGCGACGCAGGACCTGCTGACGGCGCCTTGCGTGGCGCGTGCGCCCGACCTGCTGACGGTGGCCCACGTCACCGCCAGCCTGCTGCGCCCGCCCGTGGTCCTGCCTGTCGGCGTCACGGTGCGGGTCGGGCACGGGCTGTTGGGCCCTGCGGCGGTTGATCTGTCGGCCCTGCGGGCGGTGCTCGGGTCGTCAAGGGAGCTGGCTGACCGCTGGGCGGCCGCGGTCGCCGGCACGAGCTGGGAGGGCCCGGACGGGCTGGCACACGCCGTGCTCGGCGCCGCGGCGGGCAGGGGGCTGACCGACGTCGTGGTCGCGACGTCGCGCGCGAACGCAGTCGCCGGCACCGTCGCTGCTGCTGCTGCCCCGCCCCCGCCCGAGATCGCGCGAGCGCTAGCTGTCCTTGCCGCACAGTGCTCCACGACGGACTGACCCGGCGGGTCCGGGGGGGGCTGGCGTCACGGCGTGCGAGGCGCCTGGCTCTACATAGCGGCCAGCAGGAGGACCAAGGGGTCGGACCGCCCATGGCTCGGTTGCGCCGGACGGGTGGCGCCTCGGGACGCTGAGGTGCGCGCTCCAGACGGGGCAAGCCGGGCGCCGACGGGATAGGGGTCCCCCAGCGAAAGGTCCCTCGTGCGAGCCCCGTCCCCGCTCCGGCAAGTCTTCGGCACCACCGTCCTGTCCGCAGCCCTGCTGCTCGCGATCGCCGGCCCGTCCAGCGGTGCACCGTCCACCTCGCCCGTGTCCCCCGCCTCCCCGCGTGGCGCGGCGCACGTCTCGGACACGTTCTCCCGGGCCGACGCCGCGCTGCGGCAGGCAGCGGCGGCCGCGCGGTCCGCCCGCGCCGCTGCTTCAGCCGCCGACCGCTCCGCCCGGGTGGCTGAGCGCCGGGCCGCCCGCCTGCGGACGGCAGCGGCCAGGCAGGCGGCGTCTCTGTCGCGGAAGCGCGCCGACGCGCTTGCCCCCAGCGCGAGGATCGCGGCGGACCGCGCCAGCCATGCTGCCGCGGTCGCCGCAGGGGCCAGGAGACCCAGCCAGGGCACACTGCCGGTGATCCCGGCTGCCGCGTTGCCCAGCGTGGACGCCGTCGCGCCGGTGGTGCCGCTGCCGCCGCCGGGCGTCCTTCCTCCGCTTGCACCTGAGCCGGCGCCTACCTCGATGCCGACCTCCACCGCGACGCCGACCTCCACCGCGGCGCCGAGCGCGAGCCCGCCTGCGGCGCCGGCGCAGCCTGCTCCGACGGTGGGGGTGTCGGTGTTGGCGTTCGGGGCGGTGGGCGATGGAGCGGCTGACGACACGGCGGCGGTGCAGCGGGCGTTGGATGCCGCGCGTCCTGGCGTAGCCGTGGTGGTGCCGGCGGGTCGGGTGTTCGTGCACACCGATGTGCTGCACGTGCGGGTGCCGGGGACCGTGGTGACCGGTGGCGGCGTCTTGCTGGCCACGCGGGAGGACAGGTCCTCGGTGTGGGTAGAGGCCGACGGGGTGACCCTGGATGGGCTGACCGTGCGCACCCAGGGCACCACGCGGCGTTGGGAGGCATGGGAGCAGATGGGCCTGCGGTTGGCGGGCCACAGCGGGGCGGTGGTCCGCGAGGTGACGGTGGAGGGCTCGGCGGCGGCAGGCCTCTACGTCGGGGGCGCGGATCACTTCCTGCTCGACCATGTCACGGTGCAGGGGACCCGGGCCGACGGGATCCACCTGACCGAGGGCTCTCATGACGGCCTGGTGCTCGCCCCGACCGTGGTGGGCAGCGGCGACGACGGTGTCGCGGTGGTGTCCTACCGCTCCGATGGTGCGCCGTGCCATGACATCGTGGTGCGTTCCCCGCAGGTGCTGGGCACCACATGGGGCCGGGGGTTGAGCGTCGTGGGTGGCACCGACGTGGCCTTCACCGATGTCGACGTGCAGCGCAGCGATGCCGCGGCGGTCTACCTGGGCTCGGAGGGTCAGCCGTGGAACACCTGGGCGCCGGTACGGGTCAGCGTGACCGGTGGCCGGCTCCAGGACAGCAACACCGACCAGCGCATCGACCACGGGGCTGTGCTCGTGCTCGCCGGGGGGGATGGCGCCCCGGCACCGGACACGGTCACGGTCCGCGGGCTGAGCATCTCCGGCACCCGGCGCACCGCGAGCCGCTCGGCCGGAGTGATCAGCTACGGCGCTGCCCCGCAGCGGGTGCTGCTGGACCAGCTCGCCATCACCGGCGGGCCCGGGGACCCGGTCAACGGCAACACGGGCAGCTACACCAGCACCGCCATCACCAAGGACGGCAGGACCATGCCCGACCATCGCGGCTGACACCAGGGATCACCGTTCACCACCGGCGACGGCGAGGCACCCGGGCAGCTGCCCCGGGGGGTCTGCCCGTCGTCGGACCGTGAGCGGTGAGGCGCCGGTTCGGCCCCAGCGCCGGCCGACGACGAGCAGCGCGACAGCCCCGGCGTACCAACCGAGGTACCACACGTCCGCCGCGACGGTGTGCGTGTTGGCGTTGGGGAGGCCGCCGGGTCCGTCGGCGAACAGCAGTACGAGCGAGAGCGCCGCCCCCATCAGCCGATCGGTGCGCTCGCCGGCGACCGCGAGCAGCACGAGCGGCACGATGAGGTACCACGGCCAGAAGGCCCCGCCGAGCAGCAGCACCGCGAGCACGGACAGCCCGACGGCGCGGGCCGGGCCGAGCTGCCGGACGCGGAGCGCGAGGGCGAGGCAGACGGCGAGCCCCACTAGCAGACCGAGCGTCGTGACCCACCCGGGGGCACCGTTGACCGCCTGGTTCTGGTTGGAGGCGCGGGTGGTGGACGACACGCGGGCCACCAGGTCCGATGCGGCATCCAGCGGGGTCGCACTGGTGTCCGCCAGGCCCGGCACGGACAGGGCGTGTAGCCAGCCCCACCCGAGACCGGCGACGAGTGACAGCCCGGCGAACGACGCGGCAGCCACCAGCCCCCCGCGCGCCCAGACGAGGAGCTGGTGGAGCCGCCCCCGCTCACGCAGGGCCAGGTCTGCCGCCAGAGCGAGGGCCGCCAGCAGGGCCGTCACCTTGACCTGCCCCGCGACGCCCACCAGGCCGAGCGCGAGGTAGCCCCGGCCCGACCGGTGCAGGACCAGGGCGCCCAGGAGCGCAACCGCTATCAGGACGTCGATGTGGGCGCCGGAGACGGCTCCCGTGAGCACGAGCGGATTGGCGATCGCCAGCCACAGCGCCGGCACCTGCTGGTCAGGACGGGCCGCCAGCAGGCGGAGAAGCAGTGCCGCGCAGGCCGCGAGGGCCAAGACCGCGACCACCCGAAGGACCAGGCCACCGGCGTAGGCGCTCCCACCGCTGGTCCAGGCGACGAGCTGGGCGAGGCGCAGGAACCCCGGGGAGTAGGGCGTTGGGGTGCTCTGCCAGAAGTCCGCCGCGGTGCGGCCGATCCCGGGCTGGCCGAGCGCTGCCCAGCCGTGGGTGTAGGGGTCGAACCCGGCACGGATCAGCTGGCCCTGCGCGACGTAGCTGAAGACGTCGTCACTGAACAGCGGTGGAGCCACGGCCAGCGGCAGGGCCACCAGCGCGGCGAAGAGCAGGACCGTACGCCGTGAGGTGCCCCGCCGCCAGGCGCACAGTCCTAGGCCCAACCATCCTGCCGCGAGCAGGAGAAGTCCGCCGAGGCTCAGGGGCCGCGATACCCCGAGGTGCCGACTGGTGCCGAGCGGCGTGTCCCCGAAGAACCAGAAGGTCCTGGGGTCGTGCGCGGACTTGATCCCAGCACCGGCCAGGGCGACTGCAAGCGACCCGAGAAAGGCTGCGGCCAGGAGGGCCCGCTGGAGACGGGCCAGCTGACGGCTGTCGAGGCCGTCGAGCCAGGTCAGCAGCGGCACACGGGGACCTCTCTGCGAGGGGGGTCCAGACTGCGGACCGCCTGCTGGGTCACGTCGGGTCCAGGCCGTCGCCGGCTCCTGCCAGCCCCGCTACCGCTCGACGGTACAGGCCCGGAAGGGCCGAGGTAGCCGGGCGAGGGGGGCTGACAGATGGCCATCAGGGGGTGGTACGGCATCGTGTGGCTGGCAAGCGGTAGGCAGCACCACGCGGAGGACGGCTGGACGTGCGCGAGGATCATGGGTATGCCGCCCCCACCTGTCGTCGGTGTCGTGCCCGGATGAGCCGGCTGGGCCCCTTCGTCGCGGTCGACCGGCAGGTGGCGTGGTATCGCCGCCACGCCGGCAACGTCACCAACCGCTGGCAGGCGAGCTGGTTCTCCCACACCCAGATCCGGCACCGGGTCTGGGCCGACCCCGGGAACAGCCCGGAGCAGCGCAGGGCTGCGGTGACCGCCTGGCGCCGGGACCACGCTCTGCTCGCCCGGCACCAGGCCGGACTGCTGCTGCGGGCCGCAGCGGGCTGCGCCCTCAGGCCAGCCGCGACCGCCATGGCCGGACTGCTGCTGACGCTGCCGCAGCTGCTGCTGCCGCGCCCGACTCGGCCGCGCGCCTGGCTCGTGCACTGGTCGCGCCGGCCGACGTCGCCCGTCGCGGGCCGGACCCGAGCCGACGTCCACGACGCCCCGTCCGCGGCGGGGCGGATGAGCCGCTCGAGGACGGGGAGCAAAGGCAGATGACCCACCCGACCATTTGCATCTACGAGGACCGCGAGGTGCACCTCGTGGCGATCGAGCTCGCCGTGCTCACGCTGCGCCGGGATCTCCCCGGCAGCCACCTGATCGTGAGCCTGGGCGGGCGGGCGGGCGGGCGGCAGCGGCGACAGCGGGGGCCGCCGACCCGGTCCGGGGCTTCCTCGCCGGACGAGGCGTCGAGGTCCTCGCCGACGAGCAGCTCGGTGGCAGCGGTTGGGACGTCAAGCCCGCGCTGCTGCTCGCCCGCCTGCGGCAGGGCCACGACGACGTCATCTGGTGGGACTCCGACCTCCTGGCCTGCAGCGATGGCAGCCGCGACCTCGCGCCCCTGCTGCAGCCGCGCACCCCGCAGACGCTGGTGGCCACGGAGGACACCTGGTGGGGCGAGGAGCAGGGCACCGGCGCCAGGACCAGGGGCTTCGGCTGGGAGGTCGGCAGAACCTTCCCCCGCGGCTTCAACAGCTGCCTGCTACGCGTGGGGCAGGCCCACATCGAGCTGCTCGAGACCTGGCGGGCGCTGCTGCTGCGCCCCGATTATCTCCAGGCCCAGCAGCTTCCAGGGGACGACCGCCCGCTGCACCTGCTCGGTGACCAGGAGCCGCTCGCGGCGCTGCTCGGCAGCGCCGCATGGGCCCACGTCGACGTGCAGCTGGTGCGGCGGGGGCGCGACATCGCCCAGGCATGGGGGCCGGCCGGCTATCGAGTGCGCGAGCGACTGGGCTCGCTGAGGCACGGCCGACCGGTGCTGGCCCACGGGACGGTGACCAAGCCCTGGGAGCTGCAGGGCGGGCCCGAGGGGGAGGACTTCCCCCCGCGGCCGCCCCGCGGTCGAGACCGCAAGGCGTGGGAGTCTTGGTACGACGGGCTGCACGCGCAGCTCTCGCCGTACACCATGGCCGCCCGGGCCGTCGGTCACGACCTGCCGGAGCAGCCCGCCTGGCTGCGTAGGCGCAGCCGCACGGGCCGGGTGCTCGCCGGCCTGCCGGGAGACCCGCTCGTGGTGCCCGAGCTGCCGTTGGCCGCCGTCGACGCCACGGTGCGCGGGGTCAAGCGCCGCCGGCATCCGACCACCCATCGCGTCGTCGACCTCACACGAGCGGGCGACCCGACGGCTCCGCCCGGCGGGTGAGACGAACCCGGGAGGCACTCGCCGGTGGGGGTCCCGCCCGGACCAGCTGGGCAGCACTGACGCCAGCAGCGCGCACGCTGACCGCTGCGTCGCGCAGGTGTCGCTCGATGGCGGCGCGGCGGGCCCGGTTGGCTGCGTGCAGCACGTGCCGAGCCTCGACAGCGCGCCATGCGGCGGCGACGTCGCGGCGCTGCCGCAGGGTGTTGTCGGGAAAGGTCCAGGCGGCGTGCAGCAGCCGCTCCCGCTGCAGCTGATTGTCCAGGTGCCGCTCGGTGAGGTTCGCGCCGTGCCGGCGATACCACGCCACCTGGCGGTCGAGGAAGGCGAAGGGACCCCGCCGGCTCATGCGCAGATAGAGCTCCCAGTCCTCCTGCACAGGGAACGACGGGTCGAAGCCCCCCACCTCCTCCAGCACATGGCGACGGTGCAGGCCGACGGCCGAGGGCCAGATGGGGCCCCAGACCACCAGATCGGCAAAGGTCGTGTCTGCGCCACGATCCAGCGGGACCAGCCGCCGGCCCCGAATCGCCAGCCGGGCCCGCTGCCGGTCGGGGTGGACGCCGGCCCGCACCGGCCGGCCCTGCTCATCCATGAGCTCCGCGACCCCGAAGACGCCGACCGCGTCGGGCCGCTCCGCCAGGCCCTTGGCGAGCGCGGCCAGCGCGTCGCGGGTCAGGGTGTCGTCACTGTCGAGGAAGCCGACAAGGCCGACGTCGGCGGGCAGCTCGGCGAGCCCACGGCTCCTGGCCGCCGCCGGCCCGGCATTGGGCTGGCGGACGAGGCGTACGCGTTGGTCACCGTCGGCCACCGCCTGCACGAGCGCCGCAGTGCCGTCGCGACTGCCGTCGTCGACCACCACACACCGCCACGACGGCAGGGTCTGCTCCTGCAGCGAGCGCAGCGACGCACCGACATACCGCTCCGCGTCATAGGCCGGGACGACCACGCCGACTCCGGCCGGCCGAGCGGCTGGCTGCACGGAAAGAAGGTAGCAGTCCGGCGTTCCGGGGGATGATCGCCGCGTGGTCGGTCGTGTCGGGGTGGTCGTGCCCGCCTACAACGCCGAGAGGTGGGTGCTTGCCACCCTGGAGTCGCTGCAGGCCCAGACCCTGGTCGACTGGGCCTGTGCGGTCGTCGACGACGGCTCGGTGGACGGCACCGCCGGCATCGTGGCGCAGGTCGCCGCCCATGACCCCCGCGTGACGCTCGTGCGCCAGTCCAATGCGGGGCTGCCCAGTGCGCGCAACGCCGGGCTGAGGTGCCTCCCGTCCGACTGCCACACCGTCTCCTTCCTCGACAGCGACGATCTGCTGATGCCTCACTCGCTGGCCGTGCTCACCGCCCTGTTGGATCGCCGGCCGGACGCTGTCGGGGCCTACGGGCTGGCCGAATACGTCGACGAGGCAGGTGCGCCGCTCCGGATCGGCGCGCACTCGGGGCGCCAGCGCTCCCGTCGGCGGCTCGAGGGGCTGCACATGGTGGACCTCGCCCCCCGTGACGACGCGACCTTCGACACCATCGCCGTCGTGGGCCCGATCTGGCCGCCCGCGGTGGCGGTGCACCGCCGCTCGGCCGTCGACGCCGTGCGCGGATTCGACCCGGCCTTCCTTATGCAGGAGGACTGGGACTTCTACCTGCGGATCAGCCGGCTCGGCCCCTACGCCGCGCTGGATGAGCAGGTCGCGTGGTACCGGCGACACGACGCGAACCTGACCGGCCGGCACGATGAGAGCGTGTGCTATCAGGAGCGGGTGAGGCGCGCGGCCTGGCTGTCGCTCGACAACTCCCCGGCCCAGCGGCGCCTCGTCGCACGCACCTGGCGCTACCTCGAGGCCCGCCAGGTCGTGCAGCTGGCCCGGCATGCCGGCGGCTCGCTCGCCTCGCGACAGTGGGCGACCGCGGCCACCGCCGCCGCCGGTGCCGCCCAGAGCGCCGCCCAGCTCCTGCGTGCCGGGCCGCCGCCCGCCGATCTGGCGCGGGCCCGCCGGACCAGGCCGGCCGAGCTGGGCCCCCGGCTGTGACCCGCGTGCTCATGACCCTGCCGGACGTCGCGTGGCCGGTCGACGCCGGCAAGCGGTTGCGGATGGCGTCGGTGGTGCGGGCGGTTGCCACCCGCGCCGACGTCGACGTCGCCGTGCTGTTCGCTGCCGCCGACCCTGCCATGCGACCCGTGCCCCCGGAGGTCGAGCCGGGCCGGTGGACGGTCCTTTCGCCGGCCTCCCGGCCGCGGTGGCGCACGGCCGGCATTGCCGTCGCGCACCTGGTCCCCTGGCAGGTGGCGGTGCAGCCCTGGGACGAGGTGCGCCGGCGGTTGGCCGGCTGGTCCGGCCCCTACGACCTGGTCTGGTTCGGCGCCCTCGACCATGCGGTGAGCCTCGCCGGCGCGGTCGCGGCCCCCCGGGTGGTGGTCGACTGCGACGACGTGGAGAGCGAGAAGCTGCGGCGCTTCCTCGCCCTGCCGGCCAGCGCCACGTTGCCCCGGCGCGACCGCCTGCAGCGCCGGCTGGAGTTGCCGCTGTGGGAGCGCGTCCAACGCAGGGTGCTTCGCGGAGCCGACGCCGTGCTGGTGTGCAGCGACCTCGACGCCGAGAGGCTGCGCCGGGTCGCCCCGGCCGGCACGGCCGACCGTGTCGCCGTGGTGCCCAACACCTATCCTGAACCCGACCGCCCGCTCGACCGGCGGCCGGTCGGCGCCTGCACGGTCGTCACCATCGGCGACTACGGCAACGACCAGAACGTCGACGCGGCCGGCTTCGCGGTCGAACAGGTGCTCCCCGCGCTGCTTGCAAGGGTGCCCGGCGCGCGGCTGCGGTTGATCGGTCGCCGTGCCGAGCGGGTTGGGGGCCTGCGCGGCCGGCCGGGCCTAGACCTCGTCGGCCCCGTGGACGACGTGCGCGCCGAGCTCGCCAGGGCTCACGCCGTGCTCGTTCCGATCCGCTATGGCGGCGGTACCCGGTTGAAGATCCTGGAGGCGCTCGCGCTCGGGGTGCCTGTGGTGACTACCCCGCTCGGCGCCGAGGGCCTCGCCGTGGTGGCCGGCGAGCACGTGCTCGTCGCCGACGACGCGGCCGGTCTGGCCGACGCGCTGGCCCTCGTCGCGGCCGACTCCGACCTCGCCCAGCGGCTGGCCACCGCCGGGCACCGGCTCTACGAGCAGCTCTATCGTCCCGCCGCGGCCACCGCCGCGGTCGGTGCAGTGCTGGGCAGGGTGCTATCCCTTTCGCCCGCGTCCTGAGGACCCGGCGCCGCGGCCGGCGCTGCCCGCGGTCGCCGTGCCGGCCGGCCCACCGCCCGCACCCGCAGCCCAATGACGACCAGGGCAACCACCGCCGGGGTGACCCGGCCCTGGGTCCAGTAGACATAGCGGGGCAGCTCCAGCAGCCCGGTGAAGGCCACCGGGTAGAGCAGCAGGCCCAGCGGCTCGCCAGAGCGGAAGCCGCGGTAGGCCAGCCCCACCGCGAGCCCGGCGACGAGGAAGAAGAGCAGGCCGCCGGTGGTGCCGAAGTCGATGAGGGGGACGACGAGCCCGCCGGGATTGTTGAACTCTGGATTCCCGTGCTGGTTGAGCACGGTGGCGAGCAAGGTGCCCCCGGAGGTGCCGCTGAGTCGGTCGTAGAGGTGCAGCTGGGAGGCACCGGGCGCCGTCCACAGCGCGGCGAGGCTGTCGTAGGGGAGCCGCCCGCGCCGGTCGCCGTACTGGAGCTGCAGGGCGCCATTGTTGTAGGCGGTTGCGTAGTAACCCGCGAGCCGGTTGACCACGAAACTGGGGAAGCCCTGCTGGGTCCTGGTGCGGAAGAACACCCAGCTCCTGGAGTATTCGAACGCGCCGAACACGACCAGGAGCAGCGGCACCGCCATGGCCGGCGCCGCCGGCAGCAGCCAGGCGCGCCGGGAGGCTTGGCGTAGCTGCACCGCCCGCACGGCGATCAGTGGGACCAGCAGCTCCAGCAGAGCCAGCCGCTCGGTGAGCAGGTAGGAGCGCAGCAGGCCCAGCAGGATCACGATCAGCATCTGCCGCCGGAGCCGGCGGGACCGGTCATAGGGCAGGAGCAGCGCGGCGATCACCACGAAGGCGATGCCGACCTGGGTCAGGGTGGTGATGCCGGTGACGGGGGCGAACTCGGACTTGAGGGTTCCGCTGTAGTTGGACTGCGAGCGCACTGCCGCCAGCAGGGCCGCCGGTCGCGCCCCGCGCGCCACTCCGGCGAGCCCGAGCGCTGCATAGCCGACCGTGGTCAGGCGGAAGCAGACCGCCGCGGAGCGGCCCAGCACGCGCAGCTGGGCCGGCGTCAGCGCCGGCCAGGGCCGCGGCCACCGCGGCGCGGCGAAGGTGGCCGGCAGCAGCGCGCCGAGGGCCAGCAGCCCGGCCGCAGCCAGCAGCAGTGCCGCCTGGGAGCTGGTGATCGCCTTGGGCACGCGGTAGAACAGCCGGAAGTCCAGGTCGGACAGGCGCACGGACAGCAGCAGGGTGCCGGGGACGACGAGCATGACAGCACCCACCGGGGAGACCCACCACAGCGACCGCCCGGTCCTGGTGCCCCGGCCGGTCCCCGGCTGTCCGGGCCGGCCCGCCGTCCGGTGCCCCGCCATCTGTCCTGCCGACATCCGCGCCCCCGCCGTCCCGTCCCGCTGCCGCGTCGCGGCCCACCGGCCGATGACCACCATCCGGGTGGCCTTCTGCCCAGTGTGTCCTGCCCCGAGTGTGTCCTGCCCGGCTCGGGCGGCGCGCGCCTCCCGTAGCGTTGACAGGTGGGCTGGAGCGCAGTGAGCCGACGGGACCTGCTGCGGCTGGCCGGCGTCGTCCCCCTGGTGGGCCTGGCTGGCGCTGTGACCGGCTGTGGCCGCGGCGGCAGCTCGGCCCCGCCGCTGTCCCCCGTCGGCAGCCCACGCACAGTCGGTCCCGCTGCGGGTAGCCCGGCCGGGACGGGCCGGTCGGTGCTCGACTCCGGCGCGCTCGGCGACGGACGCACCGACGACACGGCGGCCCTGCAGCGGGCGTTCGCCGCCGCACGACCCGCCGACACGCTCTCCCTCCCCGCCGGCCGCAGCTTCCTGCACTCCGACGTGCTCGTTCTCGCCGTGCCCCGGGTGCGGCTCACCGGCGGCGGCACGCTGGTCGCGACCGACGAGGAGCGCTCCGCCCTGCAGGTGTCCGCCGACGGCGTCGTCGTGCAGGGCATCGGGCTGAGCGTGCCGCACACGACCCGCCGCTGGCAGGCCGACGGCCAGCACCGCCTGCTGGTCGGCGCGCACGACGGCGTGGTCGTGCGCGACGTGGACGTGCGCGGCTCGGCAGCCACCGGGGTCTTCCTCAACGGTTCGCGCCACTTCCTGCTCGAGCGGGTCAGCGTCGCGGACAGCCGGGCCGACGGGATCCACATCACGGCCGGCAGCACCGACGGGGAGGTCCGCGGGCCCATGGTGACCCGCACCGGCGATGACGGCGTCGCCGTGGTGTCCTATGAGAAGGACCAGGCCACTTGCAGGTCGATCCGGATCACGGCCCCGGTCGTGCGCGACCCCGCCGGCGGCCGCGGCATCAGCGTGGTCGGCGGCGAGGACATCACCTACGTTGACGTCGACGTGCAGGGCAGCCGCGCGGCGGCGGTCTACATCGCCTGTGAGGGCTCCCCGTATGACACCCGCCCCACGCGCCGGGTGCAGGTGCTGGGCGGGACCATCCGGGACGCCAACACCGACAGCGGCATCGACCACGGTGCCGTGCTGGTCTACAGCGGGCGGGACGGGGGCGACGTGGCCGACGTGCTGGTCACCGGCCTGCAGATCAGCGGCACCAGGGCCGGCGCCAGCCGGCAGGTCGGGGTGCTTGCCGAGCACGCCTGCTCCGGGATCCGGCTGGAGGACCTGCACCTGACCGGCGGCCCGGCACCGTTCTCCACGACCCGGCGCGGTGCCCTCACCTCGCTGGCAGGCTGGACCCTAGACGGCGCGCCCTATCCGGTAACGGGGTGAGCCGGGCCGGGGGAGTCCGCGGGGGAGCCAGGTTGAGTGCCGAAACCGCCGACGAGGCGGTCGGCACGGTCGGCGGGACGATGGAGGTGCCGGCCTCGGCACCGTCCCCTCGCGCCGGCCGCTCGCTGCTGCGCGGAGGCTCCTTCAACCTCATCGCCCAGGTCTTCCCGCTGGCCGTCAACCTGCTGCTCACGCCCTACGTCATCCACGGTCTGGGGATCGAGCGCTTCGGCCTCTATGTCGTGCTGCTGACCGTCTCGGACTTCCTGCGGTCGTTCGACGGCGGCATCTACGCCTCCGCCAACCGCTATTTCGCCGTCTACGCCGGACGGGACGACCGCGCCGCGACGACCCGGCTGCTGACCACCCTGGTGCTGGTGGTCAGCGGCCTCGGGGTGTTGGTGGCTGCGGTGCTCGCCCTCGCCGCGCCGTACGTGCTGAAGCTCTTCTCCTTCCCGACAGATCTGGCGGGCGAAGCAACCTTCCTGCTGCGCACCTTCGGCGTCGTCGTCGCCCTCGCGCTGCTGCGGGGGCTGTTCTCGGCAGTCCTGACGTCACGCCAGCGCTTCGGCGTTAACAGTGCGGTGACCGTGGGGCAGTACGTCGTCTACTCCGCCGGGCTCGTCCTGACGGTGGAGTCGGGGTCGGGGCTGCGGGGCGTCGCCCTGACGTTCCTCGCCCAGATGCTGATCTCCGGGGCCGTCCTGGCGCTGGCCGCCCGGCCCTGGCTGGACCGACGCGCGGTCCGGCTGGTCAGCTGGGCCGAGGCGCGCGACTTCTTCCGCTACGCGAGCCGCGCGCAGATTGTCGGGGTCTCTGACCTGATCAACCTGCAGGCCGACGCCTTCATCACCGGGGCCTTCCTCGACGTGCGCCGTGTCGCGCTGTACAGCGCCGGGGCCAACCTGTCCCACCAGGTGCGCAACCTGCCGACCAACGCCGTCGCGCCAGCCGCGGCCCTGCTCGGGGCGGTCTTCGGGGAACGCGGCGAGGAGGCCGCGATCACGGAGTTCCGGCGGCTGCAGCGGCTCTGGGTCGTGGCGGTCACCGGCTGGGTCGTGGTCGCGGCCGGGATCGCCGGCTTCGGGATACCCGTCTGGCTGGGCCCGACCTTCCGGATCTCCGGCCTGGTCGCGGTCGTGCTGATGGTGGCCCACCTGCTTCGGCTGTGGGTGCAGATGTTGGTCGTGCTGTGCCAGACGGTGGGACGGCCCGAGCTCGAGGCGCGCTATGCGGCGGTCGCCGTGGGCGCCAATCTCGTGCTGACCGTGTCCCTGGTCGGCCCGCTCGGGGTGCTCGGGGTGGTGCTGGGCACCGCGCTGGGGCAGGGCATCGGGACCGCCGTGCTGGTGCGGGAGGTCCGCCGGCGCTACCGACCCGACATCCCCAGCTTCCTCGGCGAGGTTCCCTGGGTCGCGATGGCCGTCACCGCGGCTGCTGTGGTGGGACTGGAGCTGTTGGTGCGGCCGGTCGCCCCACGCGGTGCCCTCGGCCTCGTCGTCTGCGGTCTCGCTGCGCTCCCGGCCGGGGCGATCTACGGCGTGCTCGCTCTCGGCCCCAGCGCCTCGTTGGCGGCACTGCGCCTTGCCGCCGGAAGGCTGGTCGGTCGGATCAGGACGTCCGGCTGATCCCCCGAACCCGCCGCACGGCGGCGACCGTCTCCTCCGCCACGTCGCCCCACCGGCGCACGGTCGCTGGGGCGCCCTGGCGCGGGGCCCGGTCGGTCAGTGACTCGACGGTGGCGCGCGCCCACGCCCCGCGGTCCTTCGCAGGCAGCACGGCCCGTGCCCGGGTGCCGGCGACCTCGACCAGCGCCGGGTCGTCGCTGACCACCAGGGGGGCGCCGAGGTCGAGCGCTTCTGCAGCCGGCAGCCCGAACCCCTCCGCGAGGCTGGGGCAGAGCACGATGGCCGCCTGTCCGTAGCACCAGCGGAGCTGCGCGTCGGGCACGTGTCCCAGCGCGAGCACGGCGCCGTCGGCCACCAGCCTGGCAAACCGTTCGCCGAGCTCGGAGCGGCCCCAGGCGGGCGGGCCGACGACGGCGAGCACTGCGTCCGGGACATGTCGGCGCACCTCGGCCCAGCCGTCGACCACGACCCCGAGGTTCTTGCGCGGGCCGGGGTCGCCGACGACCAGGGCAAAACGGCGGCCGGCTAGCACCGGCACCGGCACCGGCGCCGCCTCCAGGAGCGTGCTCGCGGTCGCCAACGGCACGACGGCCGTGCGCCCGCCCGAGCCGGGGAGCAGGCCGGCCAGACGGCGGCCAGTCGCCGCACTCACCGCGAGCAGCAGATCGGCATCACGCAGGGAGCCCCGGAAGGCCGGCGGCAGCAAGGTCCTCTTGGCAACCGGGAAGTCCTCCGGCCGCTCCAGCAGCAACAGATCGTGCACGGTCAGCACCCGCGTGGCCCCGTGCGCGGACCGCGGCAGGAGGTGCTTGACCCCGTGGACCACATCGAAGGGTGGGCGGCCGGTTAGTCCGGGCAGCGCACCGGCCCGCTCGAGCCCGGGCAGGAGGGGACCCAGCGCGTCGGGCACGCTCAGCACCCGCGCCCGGTCACCGACCAGCTGGGCCAGGGTGGCGGCGCTCGACCGGACGGTCAAGGCGCTCACCCGCACGTCGGGCCGGACAGCGAGGGCGGCCACGAGCTCGGTGGTGTAGCGCACGACGCCCCCGAGCCCACCCCCCGGCGGCACGTGGGTGGCCAGCACCAGCCAGGAGAGCGCCGTCGACGGTGGGCTCACGCCGCCCGGACCCGCGACGCCAGCTCGCGCGGCGGGCGGTCGATCAGCCCGGCGACGTTGCCCCTGATCCAGGCAAGGTCGGCGCGGGCGACGACGCGCTGGCCGCGGGCCCCGCGCACGGCGGCGGCGCCGAGCTTGCGCGACAGATACCACGCCAGCAGCGGGGCGGGGAGCCGGCGCTTGCGCCAGAGCCGGCCCTGACCACAGCCGTAGCTCAGCATTTTGGCCACGAACGCCTCGTCGGGGTCGTCGCGCGGCTCCTCCTGGAGCACCACGAGCGAGGGGTCGTAGCGGACATGGCCGCCCGCCTCGACCACGCGGAGGAGCAGGTCGGACTCCTCGCAGGCGCCATACCACCCAGGGGAACCCACTCCCATGCCTTCGTCGAACTCACCGACCCGGTCCAGCCAGGACCGCCGGAAGAACATCGTGCTCATGATCGAGGTACGCAGGAAGTTCCACCGGGTCACGGGCCCCGGCTCCTGCTGCCAGCGCAGCATCGAGCTGCGCCCGTCGCTGGTCAGCTGCCGCCCGCACAGGCCCGCCAGGCCTGGGTCGGCGGCGAAGGCGTCCCGGACGCGGCGCAGAGTGTCCCGCGGATACCACGCGTCGTCGTCGGGGAAGACGACGAGCGGCGCGGCCGTGAGCCGCATGCCAGCGTTGCGCCCGCGCGAGGCGCCCCTGGCCGACGTCGACGCCTGCCACCGCAGCGACCAGGACCCCTCGCTGAGCACCCGCCGGCAGCGCCCGTCGTCGCTCTGGTCGACCACGACCAGCTCGAGGTCGTCGCGGTCCTCACCGTCCTCCAGGCTGCTGACCAGCCGGCGGAAGGACCCGTCGCGCCCGATCGTCGATACCACCACGGCGAGCTCGGGCGCACCGGTCACACTGCGCCGCCGGGCCGCTGGCCGGTGGGCTGCGAGGCGACCCAGGCGGCGGAGTCGGCGGAGGCGACCCAGGCGGCGGAGTCGGCGACGGGAGGGTCCTCCTCCGCCCCGCCTCCGCCGGCGGGGCGGACGCGCACGCTCCCTGTGCCGTCGGCGGACGCCGGCGGCTGCGGGGTGGTCTCGGGGGACGTGACTGCCATCGGGCGGGTGGTGGCCATGGTGCCGGTCGCCATCGCCGGCTCGCGGAGAGCGTCTCCCGCGTCGGCGCGGCCGTGCGGTGGCCGAGCCGGGCGGTCCGGCCGCCGGCGCGCGGGGGTGCTGACAATGGCGCCCACCAGGGGCAGGCCCCGCGCGGCAAACAGGTCGGTCGCGAGGCGAACGTCGTCCTGATGGGTCACGCCGAGCCCGACGACGAGCACGGTGCCCGCGACGTGGGCGCCCAGCTCCAGGCCGAGGGCGGAGTCGGCAAGCGCCGGGGCATCGATGAGCACCGCCCAGCCCCGGTGGGCCAGCGCCGCGAGCACGGAACTGCTGAGCCGCTGCTGGGTAAGGGCCGCGCGGCCCGAGGTGGCGGTGCCCATCCCCAACACCTCGACCCCGTCGACCGGACCGCGCTGGAGCAGGGCGAGGACCTGCCTGGCCGTCGGGTGGGACGGCAGGTCGGTCACGCCGGCGGACGCTCCTCGGGCCGGCGCCCTGATCGCTTCCACGGCCCGGACCACGAGGACCGGCTGCTGCTGGGCGATCTCCGCGGCGAGCCGGTCCACGACGGTGCTCGTGCCGGTCCCCCTGGAGACCGCGACGAGCACGAGGCAGATGCCCGAGGGCCCCGAGTCCGCGTCGCCGCCCCTGGTCAGGCGGGCAGCGAGCAGCCGCGTCGCCGTCGCGGAGCGGGCAGAGCCGCTGCGTCTGACACGGGGCAGCTCGGGCAAGAGCACGTCGACACCGAGACCGCCGGCCGCTGATGCGGTGAGAATGCGGTCGGAGAACCGCTGACGCAGCAGCAGCAGCGCCAGCGCGAGCAGGACGCCGAGCAAGCCCCCGGCGGCGGCGTCACGCGTGCGGGGGGACAGGCTGGATCCGCCCGACAGCACCGGTGGCTGTAGGACGGTCACCACCCGGTCGAGGCCCGCTTGGGACACCTGCAGCGTGTTCTGGAGCGCGATCAGCCGCTGCAGCTCGCCCTGGTAGGCCAGGCTCCTGCCGTTGACGGTGCCGGTGCCGCTGCCACCCGTCACGACCGGCTTGGGAGCTTTGGCGATGACGTCGTTGGACGCCTTGATCTGCTCGCCCACGGTGGCGAGGGCAGCGCCGACGTCGGCGTTGATCTGCTCACGCCGCTGCTTGGCGTAGGCGTCGGCAGTAGCCCCCGCGGCTGCCAGGGCCTCGGCGTCGGTGCCCGCGGCCGCGGTCACGTTGACCACATAGGTCTGACCCAGCTGGGTGCTACTGATGTCCGGAGGCGAGTCAAGGCGCAGCTGCTTCTGCACCAGGGTGCGCAGCGGCTGCCCGTTGAGCTTGACCAGCTCGGTTTGGATGAAGGACGTGGCGTCCTGCCCGCCCCCGGCGTTCGCATCGTTGGTCACCGCGGTGTTGGGCAGGACCGACAACACGGTCACCGCCCGGCTCGTCACCTTCGCCCGGGAGCCGGCGAGGGCCCCGAGAGCACCGCCGATCAGCGCGCCGGCGACCAGTGCGCCGACGACGAGGCGGATCGGGAGTCCGGACGCGCGGCCACCCTCCGTCTCGACGCCGAGCACCGCTGCGTCACGCTCCGCCACCACCGAAGACCTCCTTCGCCGTCATCGCCAGGATCTTGACGTCCAGCCAGAGTGACCAGTTGGCGATGTAGTAGTTGTCATAGCGTGCCCGCTCACGGATGGACGTGTCGCCCCGCAAACCGTTGACCTGCGCCAGCCCGGTCAGCCCCACCGGCACCCGGTGGCGTGCCCAGTAACGCTCGTGCTCACCGCTGAACTGCTCGACGAATCCCGGGCGCTCCGGTCGCGGGCCCACCAGGCTCATCTCCCCGCGCACGATGTTCCACAGCTGGGGGACCTCGTCGACCGACGTCTTGCGCAGGAAGCGCCCGACCGGCCCCACCCGCGGGTCGGTGGCGATGGTCCAGGTGCTCTGCGACTCGGACTCGGAGGCGGGCCGCAGGCTGCGGAACTTGCAGAGACGGAAGCTGCGGCCGTCGAGCCCGACCCGCTCCTGCCAGAACAGGACCGGCCGGCCGCTGTCGATGAGCACGGCGAGGGCGACCACCAGCAGCACGGGAGAGAGCAGGAGCAGCCCAAGGCCACCCAGCACGACATCGGCGCCGCGCTTGATCCACCAGGCCGGGCGTTGGGTCGGATCTGAGCGCAGCCGCACCAACGGGACACCCCGGATGCGTTCGACGTCGGCAGAGTCGGCGTGCAACTCAAACAGCCGTGGCACCACCAGCACGGCGCAGCCGGTGCGGTGAGCGGTGATCACGGTGTCGACGAGGTGGGCCTCGCGCGCGCCGCTGAAGGCCATCACGACGGTGTCGACGCGGTGCTCGGCGATGGTCCGGCTCAAGGCCTGGAGATCTTTGGACAGCATCGGTACGGGCAGCTCGTCCGCCGACGTCAGAGCGTCGGGGTCGACGAAGCCGATCGGGCACAGCCCCAGGTCGCGGTGGGTGAGCAGGCTCTCCGCGAGCGCGACCCCCACGCGTCCCGCCCCCAGCACCAGCGTCCGGCTGCCGACCACCCCCGCGCGGCGCAGCCGCCGGGCCGCGCCCATGGCCAGGGCGTGCAGGATGGCCGACAGCACGAGCGCGAGGCCGCCAAGGGCCAGCACGTGGCGGGCGGCCCCGACGTCGGACTGCACCGCACCCTCAAGGACGGCAAGCACCCCGGTCGCCAGCAGCGAGGAGCCCAGGGTCTGCGGCAGGTCGTCGAGGACCGACAGGTGCAGCCGAGGGCGATAGGTGCGAGCGCTGGCACGCCCGGTCAGCAGCAGGAGCGCGAAAAACACCGTGTCGCGCGGGCCCGCGCGCACGACGGCAGATGCAAGGGCCACCGCCACGAGGTCGGCGCCAGCCAAGCTGGCCGGCAGGCTCGCCCGGAGCGCCGCTGGCAGCGCCCGGGACCGCGACCGCGACGGGGATCCCAGCACCGTGGTGTCGACGACGGCGCGGGCGTCGGTGAGCGAACGCGGCTCGACGACGTCGGGGTGGGCGACGGCCCGAGGCCGGCCTCGACCGGCAGCGCGACCTGCGGGCGCGCCGCGCCCCGTGATGAACCGGAGCGGGCGGGGCGCAGGCGGGGAGTGCGGGTGATGGGTGATGAGGGCCGTCCTGATGTCGATGTGGTGGCCAGCGGCGGCGACCGCGTCATCGCGGCAAACGGTTCCGCCGGTGCAAGCCCCTTCGTCCCTGTATCGTTCCGGGCACGCGAAAGGTTGCTGTTCCCCGGCGGTCTTCATAATGTCGTCACATGCGGATGGTCTGATCGCGCGCATTCGGGTGAGCTCAGCACGTCCTTGCCGACGACGGGCTTGACGGAACCGGAACGCGGGATACTCGACAGGTCTGCCCCCCCCATGGCCCCTGGAGGACCCTCGTGCGACTCGGCCTCGTGCACGAGCGCTTCACCGAGTACGCCGGCTCGGAGCGCGTGGTCGGCCAGCTCGCGCGCGAGTGGCCGGCAGCACAGGTCTTCGCGCCGGTGGCGCTGGAGGCCGGCCTCCCCCCGGGCGTGCAGGGTCGAGTCCGTGGCGACCGGCTCACGCGATTCGTGCGGCCCGGCGGTGGCTACGCCCATCTGCTCCCCCTGCTGCCCCTGTCGATGCGACGGCTGCCCTTGCGCGATCTCGACGTCGTGCTGGCGAGTCACCACGCTTTCGCGGACCAGGTGGTGCACGCGACGGACGCACCCGTGGTCGCCTACGTCCACAGCCCGGCGCGCTGGGTGTGGGACAGCGGCATGCGCGCCGGCGAGGCCGGTGGTGCCGGGGGTGCCGCGGTCCTGTCCGCCTTCGCGGCCGCCTATCGCGGGCCCGACCGGCGCGCAGCACAGCGCCTGCACACCGTTGTGGCCAACTCGCGGGCCGTGGCCCGGCGGATCGAGGACTGGTGGGAGCGCTCCGCCCTGGTCGTCCCCCCACCCGTCGACACCGGCTACTACACCCCCGACCCCTCGGTGACCCGGGAGGACTTCTTTTTGCTCGCCGGGCGCCTGGTGCCCTACAAGCGCGCGCACGTGGCCGTGGCAGCGGCCGCCAAGGCGGGCGTCCGCCTCGTGGTCGCCGGCGACGGGCGCAGCAGGGAGGAGTGCGAGCGGGTCGCCGGCCCACACACGACCTTCCTCGGCCGGGTCGACGACGTAACCCAGCGCGACCTCTACCGGCGCTGCGCGGCGCTGCTCATGCCGGGCGAGGAGGACTTCGGCATCGTGCCCGTCGAGGCTCAGGCGACCGGCGCGCCGGTCATCGCCAGCGCCGCCGGCGGTGCCCTGGACACCGTGCTTCCCGCTCGTACCGGCGTTCTCGTCCCGACCGACGCCACGGTCAGTGAGGCTGTCGGCACCTGGGCGACGGCCCTGCGCGACTTCGACCCCGGTGTGTTCGACCCGACACTGCTGCGCCGGCACGCCAAGGGCTTCTCGCAAGAGTCGTTTCGCGCGGTGATGCGGCGCGTCGTTGAGGGCGTGCTCGCCCCCGTCTACCCCGTCGAGCCCACGGCAGCGCCTGCAGACGCCACAGCCCAGATCACCGCCTGACCGGTCAGCGGACGTGGTCGGGCACGGCCTTGCCGTCCACGGTCCAGCGGCGCAGCATGTAGCTGGCCGGGTCGGCGTTGCCGCCGTACGCCGATGAGGGCCCCCCGGTCACCGTCATGTCGTCGATGCTCACGTCGCGGGGCTCGTCGCCGTAGACGACGACGCCGATCGAGCGGCTGGCACTGGCGCGCGTGTCGGCCACGGTCAGCCCGGAGACGTGCACGTCCTGCGGGACCAGCCCACGCTCGCCGCTGAGCACCAGCACGGCGCCGTGGTCGATGGAGGCGTCGGTGTTGGCGCCCTCGATCCGGCCGCCGGTGACCGTGACCCGCTGCGGCGCGGTGGAGAACCAGGGGGACCCTTCGGCGGCCAGGTAGACGGCCGCGGCCGCAGAGCGGCGTACGTCGATGTCGGTGTAGGAGATGTCGTTGCCCCCGACCACGCTGATGCCGCGCCCGCCGGTGGTGCCGAGCACCGTCGGGGATCTGACGGCGATGTCATGGCACGGTGGACCGTCCTGCTGGTAGGACACCACCGCGACGCCGTCGTCGCCGCTGCGCTCAATGGTGGGGGACACCACGGTCCCGTCGTGCGCGCCTGCGGTCAGGTGGATGCCGTCGGCCCGGCTGTCACGCACGATGACGTGGTCGAGGGTGAAGTTGCCGGCACCGCCGACGTAGACCCCCGCGGCCGCCGCCCGGACGACCGTCACGCCCCGCAGCACGTCGCGTTCGCGGCCGAGAAGCCGGATGCCCATCTGCTCCCACGCCGCCCACCGGCGGGAGGTCGCCCCGGTGGCGACGGTGAGGCCGTCGAGCACGACATCGTCGGCCTCGACCCAGACGGAGGACTTCGACTCGTCGGTGGCGAGCAGGCTGCCCGGTCCGGTCAGGTGGGTGCCCTGCTGGCGGACGTGCAGCACGTCATGGTGGGTGTAGGTGTGACCCGCGGCGAGCACCACCGTGCGACCGTGGGCTGCGTCGAGAGCGGCCTGCAGCGCGTCGGTGTCGTCGGCGGTCCCGTCGCCCACCGCGCCGAAGTCCTCCGGCCGCAGCGGGCCGCTCGCCGGCACCGGGTGCGCGGGCACAGCGGGTACGGCAGGTGTGCCGCCAGTCATGGACGCCGGGTCGGTAGGCGCCTGGCCGGTGGGTGTCGCGGTGGTGGGTGCGGCGGTGGTGGGTGCGGCGGTGGACGGGGCGGCGATGCTGGGTGCGGCTCCGCTCGGGGCGGCGCCCGTCCCTGCCGCAGCGGTGGGCAGCCGGTCGATGGCGAGCGCGCTGACGCGGGCGTGGTCCGCCCGGTCGACGAAGCCCAGGTCGAGCACCCCGTCGCCGACGCGCACGGTGAAGGCCGTCTGCCACGCCTGGAGCTCAGCCACGTGGCTGAGGATGTCGACGCGCTGCAGCACCGACCGACCCTCCGCGGTGACGTCGAACACGCGCCGCCCGGGCGAGGTGAAGACGGGCTCGGTCTCATAGAGGGTGACGCGGTAATCGCCGGGTGCCGGGACCGGCAGGTGGTAGCCGCCCACGCCCCACCGCTCGGTCCTGAAGAGCTCCGGATGCGCCGTGCCGGTCACCGCCTGCTGCAGCGCCCAGGTCGTCCCGCCATCGGCGATCTGCTCGTCGGCCCCCCACACGGTGCCGTCGCTGTCCACGACAGGGTGCCGGCCGGCCACCAGCCGCGCCACCGGCTCTGGTGCGGCGGCCGCCGCGCCGGACGCCTCAGCTACAGTGCCGGGCGGTCGCGCGGTCGGTGCTGCATGGGCGAGCACGGCCAACGGTGCGGCGACGACAGCGAGGGCGGCCGCACCGGCGCTGGCGCGGCCGCGACGCGAAGCCGGGAGAGATGGCGTCAGCAAGCGCACTGGGACTCCCGGGGTGTGGAGGAAGGAGGGGCAGCAGCAGCGGGTCCGGTGCGGGCGCCCCCTGACGGCCGACGCGTGACCAGGGTGACACGCCGGACCGCCCGCAGGCCACCAGCGCCGACGTGGGGAGCCTCACCGCCCCGGGGCAGTGGCCGCCATTCAGGGCCGGCGGTGGGCGTCGCGGGCGCTGGCCTGGTCGCGGGGGAACAGGTCGATCCGCGCCGCGACGACGTGCGGCGGCCGGGTCACCGCCCAGGTGATCGCGTCGGCCACGTCGTCGGCGGACAGGGGGGTGAGCCCGGCGTAGACGCCTGCCGCCCGCTCCTCGTCGCCGTCGAAGCGCACCAGCGAGAACTCCGTCTCCACCATCCCCGGCGCCACCTCGACGATCCGGACCGGCTGCCCGAGCAGCTCCACCCGCAGGGTGTCGACCAGGGCGTTGGCCGCGTGCTTGGCGCCGGTGTAGCCCGCGCCGCCGGGATAGGTCTGGTGGCCCGCGACGCTGGTGACCACCACACGCGGCCGTCGCCGCCGGCGATCAGGGCCGGCAGGAAGGCCCGCCCGCACCGGGTGACGCCGAGCACGTTGGTCTCCCACAACGTGCGCCACCGCTCCTCGTCGCGCTCGTCGCGCTCGTCGAGCTCCCCGACCGGCCCGAGCCCCAGGGCGCCGCCGGCGGGGCAGACCAGCACGGCCACCTCGGCCCCCGCGGCCGCGGCGAAGGCGGCCACCGACGCCGGGTCGTTGACGTCGAGCGGCAGCGCCCGGCCACCCGCCTCGCCCGCCACCGCCGCCAGCTGCTCGGCCCGCGCGCTCCGAGCAGCACGTCGAAGCCGGCGCCCGCGAGCCCCCGCGCCGTCGCCGCCCCGATGCCGCTGCTCGCCGGTCACCACCGCCGTACCCCTGCCGCTCACCCGCTCGTCCACCTGTCGTCGCCTCTCACTAGAATCGATGGGTGTCCGAGGTCACCGTCACCCAGGCCGCCCTGCGCCGGGTGCCGTGGGTCCGCGTCGACACCCGCGGCCGGCCCGACCTGCTCGTGCAGGTCGCGCTGCTGAAGCGTCGGGTGGCGGCCGCCCTCACCGAGCTGGGCGTGACGGTGGAAGAGGTGGCGTTCACCGGGCACGGGCTGACCACCTGGAGCCCCGGGTGAGCTCGCCGGCCACGGTCCTTCGCGACCGGCTGAACGACAGCGCCCGCATCAAGGCCGAGCTGGCCGCGGACGACGAGTCGATGGCGACCCTCGCCGCCGTCGCCGAGCTGATGGTGCGCTGCCTGCAGGGCGGCGGGACCGTGTTCTTCTGCGGCAACGGCGGCTCCTCCACCGACGCCGACCACCTCTCCGCGGAGCTGCTCGGCCGCTTCTACCGGGACCGTGCGGCGCTGCGCTCGGTGAGCCTGTCCACCAACACGGCCGCCATGACCGCCATCGGCAACGACTACGGCTACGACGAGACCTTCGTCCGGCAGCTGTCCGGGCTGTCCCGGCCGGGTGACGTGCTGATTGGACTGTCCACCAGCGGGAACTCGGCGAACGTCGTGCGCGCCGTGGAGTGGGCTCAGGGGCAGGGCGTGGCCACCGTGGCGCTGACCGGTCGCGCCGGCGGCAAGCTCGCCGGACTGGCCGACCACGTGCTGCAGGTCCCCACTGACGACACCCCGCGCATCCAGGAGTGCCATCTGAACGTCGGGCACACCCTTTGCGAGCTCGTCGAGGACCGGCTGTTCCCCGCGCCGGGACCGACGCCCTGAGCGAGCGGGCGGCCCACCGGTGGTCCGCCGTCCTGCTCGACCGGGACGGGACGCTGAACGTCGGTGCTTCAGACGGCGGATACGTCACCCGCCCCGAGCAGCTGCGACTGCTGCCCGGTGCCGCCGACGCAGTGCGACGGTCAAACGATGCCGGTCTGCCGGTGCTGGTGGTCACCAACCAGCGGTGCGTGGCGCGCGGGCTGTGCACCATGGACGATGCCGCCGCGGTGCACCGCCGCCTCGCCGAGCTGCTCGCCGAGCACGGTGCCCGGGTTGACGCGGTGCACGTCTGCCCGCACGAGGCCGGTGCCTGCGACTGCCGGAAGCCGCTGCCCGGCCTGCTCCTGCGGGCTGCCAGCGACGCGGGGGTCGCGATTGCCGACGCGGTCCTCGTCGGCGATGCGGCGACAGATGTGGCCGCGGCCCGGGCGGCAGGGTGCGCCAGCATCCGGCTTGCCGCTCGGCCGGACCCGGACGCCGAGCAGCGGGGCCGACGGGATGGCGTTCAGCCTGCTCGACCCGGCCACCCCGACCAGCGCGGTCGGGCGCAGCGGCGGGTCGCTAGGCGTCGGTGGGCTGACCGGCACGGTGGTCTCACTGGACACCTATCAGAACCCGGGTGACCCTGCCACCCACCGCCCTGGTCGCCTTCAGCACCGGCACCGGCGGCCTGACCGACGTGCACACCGTGCGCGCCGTCACCATCACCCCCGGCAGCACGCCGCCGCCCTGACCGAACGCTGCCGTTGGCTCAGCCGGTGACGTCGACCAGCTCGGGCACGACGTCCACGATCTCCCCTGCGGCAACGCGGGCAGGAAGCGGCGGGGGAGTGCCACCCGTGGTCGGGCAGATCGCCTGGTGGGCGCACCAGCCGCACAGCGCCGAGGCCCGCGGCCGCCAGTCGCCGGTCTCGTGCGCGCGGGCGATCGCGGCGCCGAGCGCATGCAGGGTGCGCTCGACGCCGGCGAGATCCGCCTCATCGGGCGCATAGCGCAGCCGCTCCGGCCGCTCGCCGCCGAGATAGAGCAGCTCCAGCACGGCGGGCACCCGCCCACGGGTCCGCCACAGCACCAGCGCGTAGAACTTCAGCTGGAACAGCACCCTCGCCTCGAACTCCGGGCTCGGCGCCCGCCCGGTCTTGTAGTCCACCACCCGCAAGGCGCCCTCGTGCGGCCCGGCCGGCGCCTCGTCGAGGCGGTCCACAATGCCCCGCAGGGTCAGGCCCGACTGGGTGGTGTGGCTGACCAGCAGCTCCCTGGCCGCCGGGAGCAGCCGGCGCGGGTCCTCCAACGCGAAATAGGCATCCAGCAGCGGCCCGGCACCGGCCAGCCAGGCCTCCACCGCCTCGGCGGCGTCCTCCCCGGGGAACAGCGCTGGGGCCAGGCCGTCGTCCTCGGCCTGCAGCCGCTCCCACTCCGGCTGCACCAGGGCCGCGGCGGCGGCCGGGGTGCGCTCGGCGGGGGGGAGGTCGAAGAGGCGCTCGAGCACGGCGTGCACGAGGGTGCCCCTGGTCGCCGACGGGCTGGGGGGCTCGGCCAGCCGGTCGACCACCCGGAACCGGTATTTCAGCGGGCAGGACAGGAAGTCGCTCGCCCGGCTGGGGGAGAGGCTGCCCAGCGCCGGGGTCGCGGCGGCGACAGGTGCCGGCGGTGCTGCCGGTGCTGGCGGTGCTGGCAGGTCCACGACGGTCATGGACTGCACGCTACGAGCGGGGTCCGACAACTCCACTTGCCGACACGCGCGCTCCTCGGCCTGCGAGGATCGCGCCATGGTGCAGGGGCAGGTGCAGGGGCCGGTCGTCGGGCGGGTGCCGGCGGAGTTGGCGGCCGCCGTGCTTGCGTTGGCCGGCGTCCGCGGCGGCGACTGCGTGCTGGACCTGCTGCCGGCGGCCGGTCTCGCGGGCGGCGCGGCCGCGGCGGCCGGCCCCCGAGGGCGGGTCGTCGCGCTCGTCGGCGTTGACAGCATCGACGGTCACCAGCACCTGCCGGACGGGATCGAGACCGTCACCGACCTCGGCGCACTCGGCGACGAGAGCGTGGCCAAGGTGCTGGCGATCGACCCGACCGCCGCCGCGCGTTCGCTCGCCCCGCTGCTGGTGGCCGTGCGGCCGCTGCTCGCCCCCGGCGCACGGGTGACGGTCGCGTCGGCCCCCAACACCGGGATGCTCACCGAGGGGCTGCCCTCCGTGCTGGCCGCCTGCGGCCTGGTGGTCGTGCACGCGGAGGGGCTCGCGGTGTCCTCGCTGCCCGCGGGCCGGGTGGCCCTGGCGGTCGGGCGAGCGGCGGGCATGGCGGGGGCCGCGCCGTAGGCTCGCGGCCGTGCCAAACCCGCGCGAGGACGACCCGCGCGCGGACGTGCCGCCCGCGCTGCCGGTCGAGCCGGTCCGCCCGGGGCGCGCCGTGCCGACCCCGTTGGCCGGGCGGCTGCAGCGCGGGGGAGTTCCGCTCGGCGCGCCCTTCGGCGTACCCGTCCGGGTCTCGGTCCTCGGTGTGCTCGTCGCGGTGCTGCTGGCCGGCAGCACCCTGGGCACCCGGGCGCGCGACGCCGGCAGCAGCGACGACACCGTGCTCGTGCTCGGCCTGCTCGGGGGGCTGCTGCTGGAGGCCAGCGTGCTCGCGCACGAGATCGCGCACTGCGTCGCCGCGCGGCTGCTGGGCCTGCGGGTCGGCGGGCTGCGGCTGTGGGCGCTCGGCGGCCTGACCGAGGTGGAGGCGGAGCGGCGGTTCCCGCTGCGGGAGTACGTCGTGGCGGTGGTCGGCCCGCTGACCAGTGTGCTCACCGCCGGGATCTGCGGCGTCCTCGCCCTGCACGTCGGCGGCACCGACGACCGGCCGGTGGGGATGCTGCTGCTCTGGCTGGCCACGGTCAACGCGCTGCTCGCCGCCTTCAACCTGCTGCCCGGGCTGCCGCTGGACGGCGGGCGGGTGCTGCGGGCGGTCGTCTGGCGGCTGTCGGGGAGCGATACGACGGGCACCCGGGCGGCCGCGGTGACCGGGTTCGTCGTCGCCGGCGTGACCGTGCTGGCGGGGCTGCTCGTGCCAGGGGCCAACGGCACCGCGTTCCTCGCCTTCTTCGTCGCCGCCTACGTCGCCGTCAACGCGCAGGCGGCGCTGCGCTCGGCCGGCGTGGCCGAGCGGACCCCCGGGTTGTCTGCTGGCCGGCTGGCCCGGCGCGCGCTCACCGCGCCTTCGGACCTGCCGCTCGGTGAGGCGCTGCGCCGGGCCGGGACCGTGGGGGCGACCGCGCTGGTGGTGACCAGCTCCGACGGGCGCGCCCGCTCGCTGGTCAGCGGGGCCCGGGTCGACGCCACCCCGGCCGACCGGCGCCCCTGGGTCTCGGTGGGGGAGCTCGCCAACCCGATCACCGAGGGGCTCGTGCTCGACGCCCGGCTCGTCGGGCAGGCGGTGCTGGACGCCTTGCGCGAGCACCCCGCCTCGGAGTACCTCGTGGTCGAACCGGCCGGCGCCGTCCTCGGCGTGCTGGCGACCGTTGACGTCGTCGCGTCCATCGATCCGAGGCAGGCCGCCCGCGCCGCCCGCACCGCCGCGCCGGCGGGATGGACCAGGTGAGCGATGCCGCGACCGGGCCGACCGGCGCGCGGGGGCGCCGGGGTGTGCTGCGGGAGGGCGAGAGGGTGCAGCTCACCGACACCAAGGGCCGCATGCACACCATCACCCTCACGCAGGGCAAGCAGTTCCACACCAGCAAGGGCGCGATCTCCCACGACGAGCTGCTCGGCGGCCCCGAGGGGGTCGTGGTCACCAGCACCGCCGGGATGGCCTACCTCGCCCTGCGGCCGCTGCTGGCGGACTTCGTGCTGTCCATGCCCCGAGGCGCGACCGTCGTCTATCCCAAGGACGCCGCGCAGATCGTGGGCCTGGCCGATGTCTTCCCGGGCGCCAGGGTGCTCGAGGCCGGGGTGGGCAGCGGCGCCCTGACCTGCTCGCTGCTGCGCGCGGTGGGCGATTCCGGCTGCGTCTCCTCCTACGAACGCCGCGAGGACTTCGCCGCTGTCGCCCAGGCGAACGTCGAGGCCTTCTTCGGCGGACCCCACCCGGCCTGGCGGCTCACCGTCGCCGACGCCGTCGAGGCCACCGACACCGAGGTGGACCGCGTCGTGCTCGACATGCTCGCGCCCTGGGAGGTGCTGCCCGTCGCCGCGGCCGCGCTGGTGCCGGGCGGTGTGCTCTGCTGCTACGTCGCCACCACCACCCAGCTCTCCCGCACGGTCGAGGCGGTCCGGGCCGGGGGCGGCTTCGCCGAGCCGTCGTCGTTCGAGACGCTGGTGCGCGGGTGGCACGTGCTGGACCTCGCGGTGCGCCCGGACCACCGGATGGTGGCCCACACCGGGTTCCTGGTGACGGCGCGGCGGCTGGCGCCGGGGGTGGTCGCGCCGGCGCGGCGGCGACGGCCGGTGGGTGCGGCGAGCGAGACCGTGACGGCTCCCGAGGCTGGTACGCCGGGGGAGCCCGCGCCGCCGCACCGCCCCTCGCTGCCCTGACGCGCCGGGCGCTGGCGGGAGCACCCTGCGTGCATCTGTGGTCCGATGCGCCCTGCTCCCGTGTGCACCCTGCGCTGGGGCACGGACCGCGAGCCAGGGCCGCGTGCTCGCCGTTTGTGCCCTGCGCCGGGGCACGAACCGCGAGGCAGGGCCGCGTGCTCGCCGTTTGTGCCCTGCGCGGCCGGTCGGGCGGCGCGTCGCCGTGCGCACCCTCCGCCGAGCCGGGCGCAACATCACCGGTGCACCCGGGCGCGCATTCCGGGCCTGCCGGTGCACCGGTGATCTCCGCCGGGCCGGGCGCAACATCACCGGTGCACCCGGGCGCGCATCCCGGGCCTGCCGGTGCACCGGTGATCTGCGCGGAGGAGAGCCCGCCAGCCGGCCCGCGAGCGGGTCAGCCGGCCAGCGGACCCCAGACCGGGGCGCCGTCGGAGCGCCGGCGGACGTGGATGCAGTCGCCCGGGCAGTCGGTCGCGGAGTCGCGGACCTCGAGCAGGAGGTGGGCGGGCACGGTCACCGCGGCCCCCGCCTCGGTGCGCAGCTCGCCGTCGGGGCCCTTGACGTAGGCCAGCCCGTCGACGTCGAACTCGAAGACCTCCGGGGCCAGCTGCACGCAGAGCCCGTCGCCGGTGCACAGGCCCTGGTCGATGAGCACCTCGAGCTCGCTCGGCACGAACGAACCATAGGACGAGCAGCGAGCCGCCGCCCGGCGTACCACCCTGCCATCCGTCAGGCGCGCGGCTAGTGTCGGTCTGCATGGCAGGCTCATCGGGAGGTGGAGCGACATGGCTGGACGCGAGAGCGGTCCGCAGGGCCCGCGCGACCCGCAGCAGCTGCGCGACCTGGAGACGCAGAAGGCTTTCCTGTCCGACGAGGTGGAGATGCTGCGCCGCCGGCTCGCCGAGTCACCCCGCCAGGTGCGGGCGCTGGAGGACCGACTGTCGGCTGTGCAGTCGGACCTGTCGGCGGCCACCGGGCAGAACGACCGGCTGGTCGCGACGCTGCGCGAGGCCCGCGACCAGATCGTCTCGCTCAAGGAGGAGGTCGACCGGCTGGCCCAGCCGCCGAGCGGCTACGGCACCTATCTGTGCACCCACGAGGACGGCACGCTCGACGTGTTCACCGGCGGCCGCAAGCTGCGCGTCACGGTCAGCCCGGCCGTCAACGTCGGGCAGCTCCAGCGCGGCCAGGAGGTCATGCTCAACGAGGCGCTGAACGTCGTGCTCGCGCTGGCCTTTGAGCGCCAGGGGGAGGTGGTGACCCTCAAGGAGATCCTGGCCGACGGTGAGCGCGCCCTGGTCAACGGTCACGCCGACGAGGAGCGGGTGGTGATGCTGGCCGCGCCGCTGCTGGACGGGCCGCTGCGCACCGGCGACTCGCTGCTGGTGGAGACCCGGTCCGGCTGGGCCTATGAGCGGGTCCCCAAGAGCGAGGTCGAGGAGCTGGTGCTCGAGGAGGTCCCCGACATCAGTTACGACCAGATCGGTGGCCTGAAGGGCCAGATCGAGTCGATCCAGGACGCCGTCGAGCTGCCGTTCCTGCACAAGGACCTGTTCCTGGAGCACGAGCTCAAGCCGCCGAAGGGGATCCTGCTCTACGGCCCACCCGGCTGCGGCAAGACGCTGATCGCCAAGGCGGTGGCCAACAGCCTGGCCAAGAAGGTGCAGGCAACCACCGGCGAGGGCAGCGGCCGCGCGCACTTTCTCAACATCAAGGGTCCCGAGCTGCTCAACAAGTTCGTCGGGGAGACCGAGCGCCAGATCCGGCTGGTCTTCCAGCGGGCCAGGGAAAAGGCCAGCGAGGGCGCGCCGGTCATCGTCTTCTTCGACGAGATGGACTCCATCTTCCGGACCCGTGGTTCGGGCATCAGCTCCGACGTCGAGTCCACCATCGTGCCCCAGCTGCTCGCCGAGATCGACGGCGTGGAGAAGCTGGAGAATGTCATCGTCATCGGCGCTTCCAATCGCGAGGACATGATCGACCCGGCCATCCTGCGCCCGGGTCGCCTCGACGTGAAGATCAAGGTCGAGCGGCCGGACGCCGAAGGCGCGCGCGACATCTTCACCAAGTACGTCACGCCGAGCCTGCCGCTGCACGCGGAGGACCTGGCCGAGCACGACGGCAACCGCGAGGCCACCTGCCAGGCGATGATCCAGCGCACCGTCGAGCGGATGTACACCGAATCCGACGACAACCGCTTCCTCGAGGTCACCTACGCCAATGGCGACAAGGAGACCCTCTACTTCAAGGACTTCAACTCCGGCGCGATGATCGAGAACATTGTCGCCCGGGCGAAGAAGATGGCCGTCAAGGACCTGATCGAGACCGGGGTGCGCGGCATCCGCCTCATTCACCTGCTCGCCGCCTGCGTGGACGAGTTCAAGGAGAACGAGGACCTGCCCAACACCACCAACCCCGACGACTGGGCGCGGATCTCGGGCAAGAAGGGCGAGCGGATCGTCTACATCCGCACCCTGGTCACGGGCAAGCAGGGCGTGGAGGCCGGCCGGGCCATCGACACGGTCGCCAACACCGGGCAATACCTGTAGGCCGCCCAGGGGGGCGCGTCGACCGCCGCGCGACCTACGCTGGACCGGTGGGCGTGCGACGGGTGATGGGGATCGAGACCGAGTACGGCATCTCGGTCCCGGGGCAGCCCGCGGCCAACGCGATGGTGAGCTCCAGCCTGCTCGTCAACGCCTACGCCGCGGCGACCGGGGCCGGCGGGACGGGTCGTCGGCGTACCCGCTGGGACTTCGAGGAGGAGAGCCCCCTGCGCGACGCGCGTGGCTTCGACTCCGACGTGCAGCGGGGCACCCACGATGCCCCGCCCAACGACGAGGAGCTCGGCCTGGCCAATGTCATCCTCACCAACGGCGCCCGGCTTTACGTCGACCACGCCCACCCGGAATACTCCAGCCCCGAGGTCACCCTGCCGCTGGACGCGGTGCGCTTCGACAAGGCGGGGGAGCGGATCATGGCCGCCGCCGCCCGCCACGCCGCCGCCGTACCCAGCCCGGACGGCTCCCCGCGCACCCTGCAGCTGTACAAGAACAACACCGACAACAAGGGCGCGAGCTACGGCACCCACGAGAATTACCTGGTACGCCGGGAGACGCCGTTCGCCGAGATCGTCCGGCACCTCACTCCCTTCTTCGTCAGCCGTCAGGTGTTTGCCGGCGCCGGCCGGGTGGGCCTGGGGCAGGACGGGCGGGGAGCCGGCTTCCAGCTCAGCCAGCGGGCGGACTTCTTCGAGGTCGAGGTCGGCCTGGAGACCACCCTCAAGCGCCCGATCATCAACACCAGGGACGAGCCGCACGCCGACCCCGACGTCTGGCGCCGGCTGCACGTCATCATCGGCGACGCCAACCTGTGCGACGTCGCGACGTACCTCAAGGTCGGCACCACCTCGCTGGTGCTCAGCATGATCGAGTCCGGCTGGCTGGCCGACAGCGGCGTCGACCTTGCCGTCGACGGCCCGGTCGCGGCGCTGCGCGCGGTCAGCCACGACACCTCGCTGCAGTGGCTGGTGCCGCTGCGCGACGGGCGGCGGATGACGGGGGTGCAGCTGCAGCTGGAGTACTGCGAGCAGGCCCGCAAGTACGTCGCCTCCCGTGGGCCGCTCGACGCCGCCGACGAGGTGCAGACCGCCGACGTGCTCACCCGCTGGGAGTCGGTGCTCGGCCGGCTGGAGACCGACCAGATGAGCTGCGCGCGCGAGCTCGACTGGGTGGCGAAACTGGCTGTGCTGCAAGCATATCGGGATCGGGAGGGGTTGGACTGGTCCAGTCCCAAGCTGCAGCTGGTCGACCTGCAGTGGAGCGACGTGCGTGCGGAGAAGGGGCTGCACCAGCGGCTTGCGGCCAAGGGCCGGGTCGACGTGCTGGTGCCCGAGGCCGAGGTGCTGGCGGCGATGACGGCGCCGCCGGAGGACACCCGGGCCTATTTCCGCGGCCGGTGCCTCCAGCAGTACGCCGGCAGCGTCGCGGCTGCCTCCTGGGACTCGGTGATCTTCGATGTCGGGCGCGACACGTTGCAGCGGGTGCCCACCCTGGAGCCGCTGCGCGGGACCAGGGCCCACGTCGGGGCGCTGCTCGACCGGTGCGCGACCGCCGAGGAGCTGGTGGCGGCGCTGTCCGGCGGCCGGTGAGCCTGCCGGCTCCGCCGCGTGGACCGCTCCAGGACGGGACCTACCGCGCGCCCGGTGCATGGCGGGTGCCGCGGGCGCTGCTGCTCGCGGTCGCGGTGCTCTGTCTGGTGACGCTGCTGGGCGTCGCCAGCCAGGCCTTCTCCGCTCTCCTCCTCGGACTGGTCGCGGCGCTGGCGCTGGTCGCCCGGGTGCTGCTGGGCCGGCCGCGGCTGGAGGTCTCGGCCGCCGGGGTGCGCGTCGTCGGGGTGCTGCGGACCCGGCTGGTGCCGTGGCCGTCGGTGGGCGGGGCAGGTGCCCGCGCGGCCAGGGGCCCGCTCGGGCGGGTCGAGCAAGTGCTGGTGGTCGGCCGCGGCGCCGGGGCTGACCTGCCGGTCCCCGTGGTGCGCGGGCCGGTGGACGTCGCGACCGGGCGGGCGGGCGAGGTGGTGACCATCGCCACCGCGCTGGTGCAGCGGGCCCGGCTGGAGAACGGCGAGCTCCCGACCGCCGTCTGGCCGGCCGCGGCGCGGGTCGACGCGACCCTCCGGCAGCCGAGGCGGCCGCAGTCGGCGACCGTCGCCGCGCTGCTGGCGCACCTGTCCGAGCTGGTCGACGGGGTGCCCCGGCCGCTGGGTCACGATGCCGCCGGCCGCGAGGTGCTGTCGGTGCTGCCGGGGGAGCGGGTGGCCTCCCCGCTGCCGCCGGCCTGCTGGAGCGACGGCGCGCTGGTGAGCGCGGCGTCCTATCTGCGCCGGGTGCACGACGCGACCACGACGTGGTCGGTGCCGGTCGGCGCACGCTGGGGGCGGCCGCCGCGCGAGCCCGCCGAGGTGGTGCTGCACGGCGACGTCTCGGCGTACACCCTGCTCTGGTCCGGTCCCCGCGTGGTGGGGCTGGTGGACTGGGACCAGGCCCGGCCGGGGCCGCGGGTGGTCGACGTCGCGGTGGCGGCCTACCGGCTGGTGCCGCTGACGTCGCCGGGCAACCCGGACGCGCCGGGGGAGCTGGCCGATCAGGTGCGGCGGCTGCCGCTGTTCGTGGCGGCGTACGGGCTGGCCGACCCGTCGCGGCTGGTCGAGGAGGTGGTGGCGCACGTGCGGTTCCTGCGCGGGCTCGGGCGCGACGTGGGGGTGTACGACGGGGACCTGGCCTGGCTGGCGTCGCAGGGTGGCGAGCTGCAACGGGCGTTGGGGTAGGTGCCCTGCGGTGGACGGGGTTCTCGCCGTCGCTGTGGATCTGGCGTGCCCCACTGCGCCAGATCCACAGTCGCGGCGGCGGGGTAGGGGCCCGGTATGGCGGACGAGGAGCGGGTCACCAGGGCGGGTCGATGGGCGCGGGTGTTGCGCCGCGACGGGTCGGCGGTGGAGGTGTCGCGCCGGTGCCGGCACCAGCTCGCCGACCTCTCCGCCGGGAGTCTCGACACCGAGGGGTGCCTGGTGTGCCCGTGGCACGGCTCGCGCTACGCGCTGGCGGACGGGCCGTATCAGGGGCGGATGGTGACGGGGCCGAGGGGATTCCTGGGCTGGCACGGACCGACGCCGGGCTACACCGAGCTCGTGCTGGCGGTCGGGCGGGTGCTGCGGCTGCGGGTCCGCTCGGCGCGCGACAGTTAGTCACGGCAGCCGGGAAGGCGTCGGACGCGGCGTCTACTGTCGATTTCGTCAGGGCAGTCGTGCTGCGCGAGCGGCAGATGCGGGGAGCAGACATGGCCGAGCGGGAGAGCGGCGGCGGGCAGCAGCGCGCCACCCGGCGGGAGGACGAGGTTGAGGAGACCACCGCCGAGGTGCAGGACGCCGCGGCCGCCGACGTCAAGGAGCGGCACGACAAGCTCTCCGACGACGTCGACGACATTCTCGATGAAATCGACGAGGTGCTAGAAGCCAACGCGGAGGATTTTGTGAGAAGCTACATTCAAAAAGGGGGGGAATGACCAGGAATTGGACCTCCAAGGGGCAGGATGACTAGAGTCGCAAAGGTCTGCGTCCGGTGCAAGACCTTGGTTGCCTTGGAGGACTTCCCCCCAGAACCCCGGATGCGGGACGGCCGGGACAGCTGGTGCCGACCGTGTCGGGCGGACTATGCGAGAGCCCGCGGCCAGGCCAAGTCAGGCAAGGTGGCGCCGTCGGGTCGATGGCACCAGCGCGGAGGTGATGTGCGCCGGAATGACAAGGGTGCGGCCACCCACCGGACCTGCTGCGACTGCGGCGAGCTGAAGCCCGTCGCGGAGTTCCCTCGCAATGCTGCCGCGTCTACTGGGCGAGCGTCCTACTGCAAGCCCTGCCACAGCGTCCGCAGCCGTGCACGGCACCTCAGGAAGAAGTACGGGCTCACGCCGGCACAGCACGCCTCCATCGTGGCGGGGCAGGGTGGCCTATGCGCCGTATGTCGCAAACGGCCGGCCGAGCACACCGACCACGACCACGAGACCGGTGAGCTGCGGTCGCTGTTGTGCCAGCACTGCAACCAGGGGCTGGGGCACTTCTTCGACGATCCGGCGCTGCTGCACGCCGCCGCGGCGTACCTCGAGGTCCACCGGGGCCTCATCGCGCCGCCGCTGCCCGAGCCGCCGGAGCGGCGCCGGGTCCCGCGGGAGCCGGTCGCTGCCTGACCTTCCAGCACGGAGTGCTTGGATCGGTGCCAACGCGCAGCGCGACAGCGAGCACCACCGACCCGAGGAGCCAGCGAGCGAGTGAGCGACCCGCAGACCGACGGGGGACTGCCCCCGTCGTACCGCAGTGTCGGTGGCAGTTCCTTCACCGAGTTCCTCGCCGCCGCCGCCCCCCACCTGCTGCCCTCGAAGCGGAGCCTGCCCGTGGGCATCCCCGCCCCGCACGACCTCGCCCCGCACGGCACCACGATCGTGGCTCTGACCTTCCCCGGCGGCGTCGTGATGGCCGGTGACCGGCGGGCCACCACGGGCAACATCATCGCGCAGCGGGACATCGAGAAGGTCTTCCCGGCCGACGACCTGTCCGCCGTCGGGATCGCCGGCACCGCCGGGTTAGCGATCGAGATGGTGCGGCTGTTCCAGGTGGAGCTGGAGCACTACGAGAAGATCGAGGGCAACACGCTGTCCCTCGACGGCAAGGCCAACCGGCTGTCCACCATGATCCGGGGCAACCTCGGGATGGCGCTGCAGGGTCTGGCGGTCGTGCCCCTGTTCGCCGGCTTCGATGCCGACACCGGCGAGGGGCGCATCTGGTCCTATGACGTGACAGGGGGCCGCTACGAGGAGCACAGCTTCCACTCCGTCGGCTCGGGATCGGTCTTCGCCCGGGGGGCGCTGAAGAAGCTCTACCGGGAGGATCTCGACGCCGCGGGCGCGGCCCGGCTGGCCATCGAGGCGCTCTACGACGCCGCCGACGACGACTCGGCCACAGGCGGCCCCGACCTCACCCGCCGCATCTGGCCGGTGGTCGCGGTCATCACCAGCGATGGCTACCGCCGGCTGCCGGAGGACGAGGCCGGCGCGATGGTCCAGACCGTCGTCGAGGCCCGGATGTCCAACCCCGGGGGTGGCGCGTGACCACGCCGTTCTATGTCGGCCCGGAGCAGATCGTCCGGGACAAGAGCGAATATGCCCGGCGGGGCATCGCCCGCGGTCGCAGCGTCGTCGCCCTTACCGGCGCCGACGGGATCCTGTTCGTGGGGGAGAATCCGTCCAAGAGTCTGCACAAGGTCAGCGAGATCTACGACCGGATCGCCTTCGCCGCCGTGGGGCGCTACAACGAGTTCGAGAATCTGCGGGTCGCCGGGGTGCGGTACGCCGACATGCGCGGGTACGCCTACGACCGTCGCGACGTCACCGGGCGTGGTCTGGCCAACGCGTTTGCCCAGACCCTCGGTGCGATCTTCATCGAGAGCCAGAAGCCCTACGAGATCGAGGTGGTCGTCGCCGAGCTGCGTGACACCGCCGAGGACGACCAGATGTACCGGCTGGCGTTCGACGGCTCCCTCACCGAGGAGCGCGGCTTCGTCGCCATGGGCGGTCAGGCCGAGGCCATCACGACATCCCTGCGGGAGCACCACGACGCCGCCGCCGGCCTCGCCGACGCCATGCGGGTGGCGCTGCAGGCCATCGCCGCCGGCAACGCCGCCGCCGCCAGCGCCGGTGCCACCACGCCGGGAGCGGCGGGAGGCAATGGCGCGCCGCACGCCGACCCGACAGCGGCCACCTTGGAGGTCGCACTGCTCGACCGCGGCCGCCGCCGCCGTACCTTCCGGCGCATCACCGACGGCGCCCTGCGCACGCTGGTCGAGCAGGCCGGCGGCGGCACCGACTCCAGCCCCGGCCCCGACTCGGCCAACCCCGAATAGTCGCCCGCCCCGACTGAGCGCACGGTCGGCCGGGCAGACCAGCAGGCATGCCGAAGCTCAGCAGGGACGAGAAGGAGCGGCTGCCCTCGACGCTTGAGCGCAGCGACGCGCACGCGCAGGAGACCTTCGTGCGCGCGCTGGAGTCCGCGGAGCAGGTGCGGGGCCACGAGGGTGACGAGGCCTATGCACACCGGGTCGCCTTCGCCGCGTTGAAGCACTCCTACGAGAAGGTCGGCGACCACTGGGAGGCCAAGGAGCACCCGGGTCCCAGCGATGCGCAGGCCGCGACCACCGGGCCCGGCGTCGCAGCCCCCACCCACGGCGGGGTCGACGCGAACGCGACCAAGGCGCACCTGCTCGAGGTCGCCAAGAAGGTCGGCGTCCCCGGCCGCAGCCGGATGACCAAGGACGAGCTCGTCGAGGCGATCGACAAGGCCAACCGCAGGGAGACCGCCCGCGCCCGTCGCGGCTGAGCCGGCACCGTGAGCCGGCGCCGTGTGCTGGCAAGCCCTCGCCCGGTCGGCCTGTGCCGGAGTCGCTCCAGCGGTGGGCCCTGCGCGAGGCGACGATCGTCGGCTACGAGGCGCTGGCCCATTTCGCCGGTCAGCGGCCTGACCCCGGACCGGTGGTTCGCCGCCGCCGACGCCCTGGGCTGTGGCGCCGAGCTGGAGGCGCTGGTCGTCGTCCGTTGTCTCGCGCCTGCTCACCGAGCCGGCGCTGGCGGACCCGCTCCTCGCCGCCGGCGATCTCACCCCCCTCGTCCTTGAGCTGACCGAACACCAGCAGATCAGCGACCTGCGCGGCCTGCTGCACCTGCGCGACCGGCTCACCGACCGCGGCGCGCTGCTGGCCCTGGACGACGCCGGCTCGGGCTACTCCGGTCTGCAGCAGATGACCCGGCTCCGGCCGCACCTGATCAAGCTCGACCGCGCGCTGGTCGAGGACGCCGTCGCCGACGAGACCAAGCTCGCGCTGGCCGAACTGCTCGGCGAGTTCGCCGGCCGGATGGACGCCTGGCTGCTCGCCGAGGGCGTGGAGACGTGGGCCGAGCTGGAGGCGTTCCTCCCGGCTGAAGGTGCCACTCGCCCAGGGGTTCCTGCTCGGTCGCCCAGCACCCCCCTGGGCGCCACTCGACCCGGGCCTCGCCCAGCGCCTGCGCGCGATGGCGGCGCGCACCCAGCTGACCGACCACATCGCCAGCCTGGTCGAGACCGCACCCGACGAGACCCTGGGGCTGCGCGACGACCAGGTGGGGCTCCGGCTGGACCGGTCCGGACGCCCGCTCGCCGTGCTGATCCCCCGGCGCCGCGAGGGCGACCAGGGGAAGGGACACCGGGTTGCCCCGGTGAGCCTTCGGGTCCCCGCCTCGGCCGCGGTCGTGGAGGTGGCCCGCCGGCTGGTGGCCCGGTCGGCGCATTGCCGGTTCGACCCGGTCGTCTGCGTCGACGAACGCGGCCGAGCCGTCGGCGTGGTGCGCCTGGAGCGCGTCCTGCTGCGCCTGGTCGACCTCAAGACCGCTTCATGAGCCGCCGATCCACTCATGCGGCAACTCCCGCCGTCCACTCCGGCTGACCCCAGGAGACCGACCATGAAGCAGTTCTCGTGCGGCGACATCATTCCCGGCTGCTGCCGGACCTTCCAGGCGAACGACGAGCAGGCCATCCTCACCGCGGTCGCCGCCCACGCCGCCGCCGCCCACGGCCTGCACGACCTGCCCGAGGGCCTCGTCGAGCAGGTGCGGAGCCACATCTACGCCGCCGCCTGAGTCGCGCGCGCCGGCCGGCGATCCCAGGGGAGGTGCCCGGCCTAAGGTGAAGACGTGACCGCGACCGGGAGGGCCTGACCCCCGTGGACCGGCGGATCTTCGGCATCGAGAACGAATACGGCATCACCTGCGTCTTCCGCGGGCAGCGGCGGCTGTCGCCGGACGAGGTGGCGCGCTACCTGTTCCGGCGGGTCGTCTCCTGGGGCCGCAGCAGCAATGTCTTCCTCAAGAACGGCGCCCGGCTGTATCTCGACGTCGGCAGCCACCCGGAATACGCCACGCCGGAATGCGACTCCATCGTGGATCTGGTCACCCACGACAAGGCCGGGGAGCGGGTCCTGGAGGGGCTGCTCATCGACGCCGAGCGACGGCTACGCGAGGAGGGGATCGCCGGCGACGTCTACCTTTTCAAGAACAACACCGACTCGGCCGGCAACTCCTACGGCTGCCACGAGAACTATCTGGTGGGCCGGCACGGCGAGTTCGGCCGGCTCGCCGACATCCTCGTGCCCTTCCTGGTGACCCGCCAGGTCCTCTGCGGCGCAGGCAAAGTCCTGCAGACGCCGCGAGGGGCGGTCTACTGCGTGAGCCAGCGAGCGGAGCACATCTGGGAGTCGGTGTCCTCGGCCACCACGCGCTCCCGGCCGATCATCAACACCCGGGACGAGCCGCACGCCGACGCGGAGCGTTTCCGCCGGCTGCACGTTATCGTCGGCGACTCGAACATGAGCGAGACGACGGCGCTGCTCAAGGTGGGGGCGACCGATCTGGTGCTGCGGATGATCGAGGCCGGCATCGTGATGCGCGACCTGACCCTGGAAAACCCGATCCGGGCCATCCGTGAGGTCAGCCACGACATGACCTGCCGGCGCAAGGTCAAGCTGGCCAACGGCCGCGAGGCCAGCGCCTTGGAGATCCAGCGGGAATACCTCGTGAAGGCCACCGACTTCGTCGAACGCCGCGGTGGCGACCCGGTCGTCAAGCGGGTGCTCGACCTGTGGGCCCGCACGTTGGAGGCCATCGAGACGGACAACCTGGCGCTGGTGGAGCGCGAGATCGACTGGGTCACCAAGCACACGCTGATCAGCCGCTACATGGCCCGCAACGACCTCGCCCTGTCCAGCCCACGGGTCGCCCAGCTCGACCTCGCCTACCACGACGTGAACCGCTCGCGCGGGCTCTACTACCAGCTGGAGCGCAAGGGCCTGGTGGAGCGGGTCACCACCGACCTCGCCGTCTTCGAGGCCAAGTCGGTGCCCCCCCAGACCACCCGTGCCCGGCTGCGCGGGGAGTTCATCAAGCGCGCCCAGGAGAAGCGCCGGGACTTCACCGTCGACTGGGTGCACCTGAAGCTCAACGACCAGGCGCAGCGCACCGTGCTGTGCAAGGACCCCTTCCGCTCGGTCGACGACCGGGTGGACAAACTGATCGCGAGCATGTGATGCCTCGTACGACGTCCCCACCGCCGCGCGCCGCCCTGGTCGCGCTGACGACCGGGGTGGCGGTGCTCGCCCTCGCCGCCTGCGCCAGCACCAACGGCAGCGGCACCGTCGGGCCGGCGCAACCAGCCCCCGCGGCCACCGCCACCCCGGCCGAGCCCTCGAGCGCGCAGCCCACCACAGCGCAGCCCAGCACAGCGCAGCCCAGCACAGCGCAGCCCACCACGGCGGCAGCGCCGGCCACCCCGGGGGCGCCTGCCGCTGCACCGTCGACCGCGCCCGCCGGCGCGGGCCCACTGCCCGGCGTACCGGCCGTCACGGTCAATCCGACCGACGTGACCAAGCAGCCGACCGTTGCCGCCGGGACCGGAACCGTCGGCTCCGGGCTGGTGGTGCGCGACCTGGTCACCGGCACCGGCGCCGTCGCGAAGGCTGGCGACATGGTGGGCGTGCGCTACGTCGGGTCGATCTACAAGGACGGCACCGTCTTCGACGCCTCCTGGAAGCGCGGCACCATGCCGGTCAGCTTCCCGCTGACGGTCGGCTCGGCCACCACCCAGGGGGTCATCGGCGGCTTCGCCTACGGCATCGCCGGCATGCGGGTCGGCGGGCGGCGCGAGATCGTCATCCCCCCGGGACCGCTGGGATACGACGGCGGCAACCCGCAGGCAGGCATCGCCGCTGACGACGCGCTGGTCTTCGTGGTCGACCTGGCCGCCACCAAGGCGGCCTCCTGATGCCGCCCGGCCAGATCCCGGACGGCCAGGGCGGCCAGAAGCCGGCGGTCGAGGTGCCGGCGGGGGCGCCGCCGGCCCACCTGGTGACCGAGGATCTCGTCGTCGGTGACGGACCCGAGGCGACGCGGGGCCGCACCGTCGGCGTGCACTACGTGGGGGTGCGGCACAGCGACGGCGGCCAGTTCGACGCCTCCTGGGACCGCGGCGACGTGTTCAGCTTCGGCCTCGGTGCCGGCATGGTCATCGCCGGCTGGGACCAGGGCGTGCAGGGGATGCGGGTCGGCGGCCGCCGCCGGCTGGTCATCCCGCCAGAGCTGGGCTACGGCGTCCGCGGCGCCCCACCGGTGATCGGGCCGGGGGAGACGCTGGTGTTCGTCGTCGACCTGCTCACGGTGTCCTGAGGCTCGCCAGCAGTGCGTCCTCCGCGGCGTAGTCGAACAGGTCCCACGGATAGCGGGTCAGCACCGGGTAGACCTCGCGCCAGTCCCGCTCGCCGACCTCCGCCCGGGCGGCGTCCACGAGCCCAGGCAGGGCCTCGGCGTACGTCGTGACGGGCTCCTGTGACCTTCAGCGGTGAGTGGCGCGGCTCTAGCAGCGCTATGTGGCGCGGTCAGCGGCCGAGGCGAGGGCAGCCATTATGTCCGGTAACCCGAACCACCAGCGGGACAGCGAGCCGGTGCCGGGCGTCGACCGGACAGCCACCGAGGGCTCCAGCTCAGCCGGTCGTGGGGGCGTTCCAGTCGGCCAGCTGCACGATCACCCCGTTGGGGTCGCGGACCTGGAAGGCTCTCTCGTCCCACTCCTCAACGGTCAGTGGCATCGTGATGGTCACGTTCTCAGCCTGCAGCCGCGCGAGCTGGGCCTCAAGGTCCTCCGCGGTGAAGGCCAGGATCAACCCGGCGGCGTGGTCGTCGCGCTGGTCGGCGGGCAGGGTGGCGAGGCCGCGGCGCAGGAAGATCACGGTCAGGCTGGTGTCCTCCCGCGACAGGGAGGCGAAGCCCTCGGCGACCATCTGCTCCTGGAAGCCGAAGTGCTGGGTGAGGAAGGCGCTCGAGGCGGAGACGTCCTCGACGTTCAGCGACACGGCCGACGCGGTGACCTTCATGTGCAACTCCTTGATGACGACAAGTTCGTACTGGTCAGGACAACTTCGTACACCGTACGACGTCGGCAGGGGTCAGGATGTTCCGTGCCCTCCGACCGGACCAGCGCCGGCGACCCCGCCCGCGTGCTCGCGTTGCTATGGCGCTCCGGCCCTGCTCCGCGGCACGGACCGGGGCGAGGCCTACGCCTCGAGGCTGTCGTTGAGGCGGCCACCACGCTGGCCGATCGGGAGGGGGTGGGCGCGGTGAGCATGCGCCGGGTCGCTCAGCAGCTCGGGGTGTCACCGATGACGCTATACACCTACGTCCCGGGCAAGCATGAGCTGCTGGACCTGATGCTGGACGCCGCCTACCAGCGGCTCCCGAAGGACGACACCACCGGCCGGCCCTGGCGGAAGCGCCTGACGGCCATCGCGGACGCCAACCGCGCGCTCTACCTTGCCCACCCCTGGGCGAGCGCGGTTTCGACGCTGCGCCCCCCGCTCGGCCCCGGGCTGATGGCCAAGTACGAGCACGAGCTGACCGCCCTCGACGGCCTGGGACTGAGCGACCTGGAGATGGACGATGCTCTAACCCACCTGCTGAGCTTCGTGCAGGCCAACGCTCGAGCGGCGGTGGACGCCCAGGCCGCGCAGCTCGACAGCGCGATGAGCGACGCGCAGTGGTGGGCAGCCAACGCCCCGCTGCTCAGTCAGGTCCTCGACCAGGACGCCTACCCCCTCGCTGTACGTGTCGGCAGCGCCGCGGGAGCAGCACACGGCAGCGCCCACGACCCCGAACACGCCTACCGCTTTGGACTTGAGCGTCTGCTCGACGGCCTCGCTGCCCTCATCGACGAACCCGAGTCACCACCGACAACGGCCGGTACAGCGGTCCCATAAGGTGAACGACTAGCGGGACATGTGTAGTCGTTTGTAGTCGGTGGGAGTACCATCGCACCTGTTCAAGCACCCCGAGCTGGGCTTAGACGACGTGGCCGACGTCTGGTCCAGTGACCCGGTCTTCTACCCCGCCAAGCAACCCGCCCACTGGCTGATGGTGGCCGAGACCGGCGGTCGAGTCCTGACCGTCCCGCTCGCGCCCCCACGCTCGGGCGACCCACGCCGGTGCCGGCCCATCGGCTGCTACATCGCCAGCGACCACCTTGCCCGCCGCTATCGGGAGGAGCGATGACCGACACCACGCGATACCTGACACCCGAGCAGGAGCACGCCTTCTACGCGGACCCGGCCAACCAGGAGCCCCAAGGACCCGCCGTGCGACGTCGGTCCAAGCTCAGCCCGCCGGTCCCTGTGCGGTTCCCGGAGGACGTGCTGCAGCAACTGCGCGACCGCGCCGCTGACGACGACCGATCCATCTCCCAGTGGATCCGCCGTGCCGTCGAGCGAGAACTCGCCCGCGCCGATGGTTGACCGCAAGGAATTCCTGACCGGTGCGGGGACAATCTGAGCTGGCGTCGCAGGTGCCGCCCGCACGTGCCGCCCTCTACCCGAGCGCGAGCATCGCCTTGGCGACCCCGCCGGCCGCCGCATCGGGGATCGCCGTGGCGGCCTCCTCGAGGACGAGCAGCCGCGCCCCGGGGATCTCGCGCGCAATCGCCTCGCCGTTGCCGATCGGGAAGAACCGGTCGCGGCGACCGTGGACGACGAGCGTGGGGACCTCGATCCGGGTAGGCGCTCGCGCCAGCGGGGTTCGCAGTCGAGCGTGGAAAACACCATGCCGAACTGGTTGGCCATCTGGACCGGGGGTGCGGTGCCGGGCGTGCGGTCCCAGATGCGCGCGGCGATCGTGCGCGCGGCGACGGGGTCGTCGCCGAGGACATCCGCGCTGCTCCAGTGGCTGACTGAGCAGCCGGGCGCAACGTGGCAGGAGCGTTGGCAGGCCAGTGGCTGTGACGCTGCAGGCGCCGCCTGGCGGGAGGTGCCGGCCCGGTGGTTACACGACCGCGGACCCTCCGGGGCCTGGCGTGAGGCCACCCTCGTTGAGGCTTTGCCGGTCGCGATCAGTGCCGACATCCTGCGTCCATCACTGAACTGGCTCGTCAGCGGTGGCCCCGCCCGCGGCGGGCTGCTGGTCCGCACCATGGCGTCCGCTCGTGACCCGGAAGGATTCGCCCGCATCGCCGCTCGCGACGGTCAGGTCGGCGTGACGGGCACGACCGGCAGTCAGCTGCGCTACCGGGCCGCGCAGATCGTCGCCGCCAAAGGCGGCGACGTGGCAGCCATCACCGTCGGGGACGTCGCGGCGCAGTGGGCCGCTGGTGCCGACCGGGCGCTGTTGCTGGCCCTGGGCGCGATCCCGGACCCGCTGACCGGACAGGTCCACCCACCGAGCGAGGCCACCATTCGGCGGATGGCGTGCCGGGTCGACCGGGAGGCGGTGGAGGCCGTCGTCGCGGCCTGGACCGCCGGCCAGCTGGACCCGCCGGACCCGCTGGACCCGGTGGCCGGCCGCCATGCGGTGGCCATCGACGGGAAGACCGTGCGCGGTGCCCGCGATGGTGACCGGC
>JAABUP010000562.1_pt1 | contig 81275 bp, 93 predicted proteins | sample 5559201 | NCBI WGS metagenome assembly JAABUP01 (sample SAMN10711887, study PRJNA513373) | rock metagenome | isolation source: Antarctica rocks | place: Antarctica
CACCAAGCCCTGCAGACGCCAACCCCTCATCTTGTGGACACTAGCTGCTTGGCAAACAAGCAGCAGACATACAGCTTGGAAAAGGAGGAGACATTACCTGCCATGACGCAGCCTACTGGCCTTGCCCTGGGCAATCCACAGCTGCCCAGACCAGATATATTAGACACAAGTGCTGCAGCCAGTCTCAGCACATCTGCAAGCAGCGTCACTGCTGCCGACACAGACAGTGGTATTACCCCTACTGCAAGTGTGCCCACAGCCATCACTCAGCCCTTGGCCAATTCAGGCTCTACCATGCCTGCAATGTCCAGGGCAGCTGCAAGCCCAACACCCCCACACGCCAAAAGCCCTGCAGTGCCTTCAAGGCAGCCAGCCGCTCTAGCCAGGAGCCCTGCAGTGCCTTCAAGGCATGCTGCTCCAGCCTCAACTGGGGCCGTGCGTGGGCAGCAGGCTTCCAGGCGGCCAGGCCCTGCTCACTGCGATGCAGATGAGTTGTGGGCAGCCTGGCACTGGGGCAACGGGGCCCTTCATGGGGCATCAGCCCCCAATATGGCACATTGTGCGTCCCACCCCCCTCACCCACCCAAGAAGCGGTAAGCTGCTGCCTGAGGCTGCTTCTGGTTGCAGTTGATGCGCAGGTGCTGGGTCTTTATCTGAATTTTGTGCAACATTGTCCAAACACTTGCTTCATGCGTTTGGGGCTGTAGGATCACATGGCAAGCACAATCAATAATGTTGCTCAGTATATATTGGCACTGGCAAGTTTAGAAGTTGCAGTTTTGTACAGTGCTCTCAGTGCTGCATTCTGTTGCATACTGCAGTGAGTACAGCCATGCACAGGCATCAAACCACAGCAAAGCAATCACTTCACAGAGTGGGATTGGCTGCCATGGCCCATGCCAGCTGTGAGAATGCCTACAGCCATAGCTACACATTTGACACAAACCATGCCAAGACTGATGGGAGCAGGATGTGGGTTCTGAGGGCAAGACGTTGCATGTGCAGGGGCTTTTGGGGCAAGGTGTGGAAGGGGGCCAGAGATGGGGCAAAGGGCATTGCCACTGGCACCAAGGATGCTGCGTGCGCACTTGGCACAGCGTTTGACCATACTGCACGCAACCACCCATACCCCTGCCTGGCAGCCGCTGGGGTGGCAGCAGGGGTGGGATTGGCAGCCATGCACAGGGGTCAGGGTGGCAGGGGGGTGACCCCTCGCCACCACCACTGAGAGCCCCCAGAGACAGCAGCAGGCCTGGTCCCCCTGCTGCTGAGGGCCGCCCAATGGACCCTCCCCCCTCCTGTATCCCCTCAAGGTTGGTTTTGACTGATCTGACTGTATTTACACGTGAAGTATTGCCTCATTGCCATGCTACGCTGCAAAACATTTCAGCTTATGTCACAGCCGCTGGCTGGCATGGGTTATCATGCTGGCAACCAGTCGCATACAAGATGCATTTGCTGTATGGAAATTTGTTTGTTGAAGCTGAGTGTTTTCATCATCACTGTCTATATGACTGCTAGTGAGACTACTGTATATATGACTGTTAGTGGGACTCAGCAAGTGTCAGTTTGGGCCCAAGCTGGAGGACATGGCAGGGAAGACCAAGTGTTGCTCATCTTCTGGATTTGCCATGGAATTCTGCACTTTGCACTTTACATTCTGCACCTCTCATTCTGGCTCTGCTGCAGGACACTTCCCTGAGAATCTTCTTCTCTCATGCAGGCTGATTTCAAACAGGCAAAGCACAAGGGTAGCCGCGCAGTCTCAGCACAGCAGCGCGCCCACATCATCAAAGCCTGAGCCAGGGGTTATGCAGGAGAGCTGGGGGTTATGCAGGAGAGCTGGTAGCAAGGGTAGCATTGCTGCACCAGGATTTGTCAGCGGCAGCACCCAGACCAGTCACAGTCTCAGCCCAGTGCTGCAGATTGAGGGCAACAGCAGCGCCCGTATCGACATAGCAGGAAGATGCCAATGTGGCAGCGCAGCAATACCAGCAGCAGCGCCCCGAAACTGCCTACATGTTTGCACTCAGCTTGAGTGTTAACATCTGGCCCCACTGCCAGAGTTCTGACAGCCGCAAGGCTACTTTTGATTCTTGTTGTGCTCTGAAAGCTTCACATGTTGGTCAAGTGTTATCGCTTGCAAGTTCCTTCATTGATTGGTGTTATTGTTTGTTTACTGCTTTGAGGTCAGCCAGCTTGGCTCACTGACTTTTAGTTAGTTTGCTGTGTAGCCACATATCACCATTTATTTGCAGAAACAACATTTGAGGAAAAACTTTTTTTGGAAATTTCTTTCTCTGTACCAGTTTGGGCGTTTATCCCTTATCCTTGATACATTGGATCTCAGATACACTTTCCCAAGGATACACTGATTTGCAGAGCTTGGTAGAGTGCCTGGATCATAGGGGTATTGCATCGGATACAGTATGCAGTCAAGCAAGGTTGGGTTAGGCTGTGCAATGCATTGAAATGCATCTCGGAGGCTATAGTTACAATCAAGGAGAATAATGTCGCTGACAGAGAAGCTGCTGTGACAATAATGACGGTTAGGGCGAGTGCAAGCACAATGCATGTAGAGCTGATATTGGAAGTTGTGTCAGTGATTATACCTATATGATAATCAGAAGAATACTGAATGTTGGGCGTTTGTCCCTTATCCTTATCTAGACAGGCATTGTGTAAGGACACACTGGAGGCATGTCACCCTCCAGCCATGTTCACAGCAAATTTCAGCAGCACATCGATGTGATATCTTGGTCTTCAGCATGCTGATATAAACAGCATGTTGACCAAAGCACTGATAGTGCGCAGCATATGCATCTTGTCAGCTGACCCAAACTCCACAAAAAGCAAGTCTAGCTTGAACAGCTGAGGGTCTAGTGGCAGACAAAGAACTCAGCAAATGCAATTTCGTTTGCTGGATTATGCACTTACATACTGTTTGTTAATGTATCTTGGTTCAAGGAGTGCCTTGCTACGCTTGTACATGCTCTAAAAGAGCTTTCATATGAACTCCACACGTGAGAGACATGATGTTCTTTTCAAAAACCAATCAAGCCCTACTGAGCAAGCAAAGTGCCTCTTTGACAGTTTGGCGCATGCCAGTGTTTGTCTGAGCACAAGGTTGCCGTCAATACTACCTGCACCACGTTTTCTGACAAAGAAACTTCAGTCTTGTAGTGTGAGAGTCCATCAGTGTCTTTGCAAGCTTCATCTGCATGTTTGGCTGAAAAGATCTGCGCAAGACATGTACAGCTGTTCTGCAGCAGAAGCTCCAGCCAATCAAATCTTGAGGTTGCTGCTTTTGCAGCCGCTCAGACTTCCACAGCCATAGCCTGCAGCTACACAGGCTGCTGGCGGCTACAGAGTCTGCTTGGAAGCCATTGCTGATCTGCGCTGTCTTTAACACGCTATGTAGGCTGTATCACCCAACACAGTCCAAAAAAGGTGATGGAGCGCCATGATGGCAGTCGTTGAATATGCTGGCCATAGAATCTTCAGTAGTGTCAGTATTGTCTACAAGATATCACATGCATTCACCCAGCAGTCCACCATAGTATTTGACAAATTGCTGTTGTACTTGTCACCAACAAAACTTGAGGTGAAAGTATATGCCGCTACAAATCCAAAAGGTTTCATAATTGATGCCAGACAGCATACACTATCATGTTCATGCTCGCATCACATCCTAGCAGAGCTGTGTGTCTTCATGTCTGAAAACTTTACTCATGTATAGTTCAAAGCAAAGCAACACTTATGAATTTCTGATCTAAGGGCAACAGGCAGTAACAGTATACTAGTATCTTTGCAGCAAGCAGGATGAAACTTCACCCTGAACAATGGCCAATACTTTGCTATTCAAAGCACTGAATAGTCTATGCAAACCCAGGATAATATGAAAACAGTAACTTCAAACATCAGACCAGCAAAGTATGCATATGGTGCATGGCTTGCACTATGAGGCGTGTGCAGCAGGCAACACGGCATCCAGCAGGTGTTGCAGGTCTTGCTGCCCAAAAGCTTCCTGCTTGGCAACTTGCTGGCCTGCCAGGCCCTGCTCAGATAGATGACTCACTCCTGCCAGCTCCATGAGAGGCTGCCGCCGCTCCTGTGCCTCCATCACTGCTTCCTGTTCACATCATACTGTTTGAGATGATTGCACAAGCAGTGTACGCATAGCGCATAGTGTATTCCCATGCAATAGCTCTATGCTCCAGGCATTGTACCAAGCTCTGCAGTTCAGTGTATCCTAAGGGAGGTGTATCTGAGATCCAATCTGGCAAAGGAGGCAGTGTTCGAAAAACAATGGAAGAGCAAAGAGAACACAAGACCTGAGCAGCTGCCCAAGACTGTTAGCCACAAGTGCCATATGCAGTATGCCAACGGCACCAGTGTGACCAGGCAAGATTGATGTATGGGACTTGTAAAGACTGTCAGACCAGTCCACCCAGAACTCTGTGACATCACTGGGCTGAGGTGCAATAGTTGAGCATTTGTTAGGCAACACTGATGAGGTAACATTTGTCAGGCAATATATGTTGGACAACATTCTTTGGACATGTTAAGGCCTCCAAGATGGAGGTGAGAGACAACAAAGCAGCCTGTGTGTGAGGGTACAAGCAGAGCATGCAAGTGGAGAGGGGTGACCTCGACAGTGGAGTGCATGATGAGGCGGGTGACGTGGACGGGGCGGGTCTGGCCCATGCGGTGCGCCCGCCCCACGGCCTGCTGCAGGATGGCAGGGTCCATGCTGGGCTCCAGCAGAAACACATGGTTGGCTGTACGCAAGCAAACAATGTTCTGGCAGGCAAACCTGATTGGCTGCATGCAAGCACACAATGTTCCAGCAAGACAATCTGATTAGCTGTATGCAAGCAGACAAGCAAACAATGATGCAGCAGCAGCTTTTGCTGGATTTGCTTGGCTTTGGTAAAGTTGACTTGATTTATTGGTAAAGCCCTGTAGATGCAACTCCCTGCCTACATGTCAGGGGCATGGGCGTCCCATACCATTCCATGACACAATTACAATGGGCCAAACCAGTTAGTGTGGGCAGCAGCAGCGCTCATGGACTGCTGAACACCAACTGGTTTAGCACTCCATGAACGCTGCTGCTGACCACACGCACTGGTTTGGCTACACCAGTATGCCACAACACTCAGTGAAATGCACACACGTACAACACATGAGCCCACAAGGGCAGTCTGCAACATGTAAAGACAAGCCACATAGCACTAGAGAGCCCAATCTTCCCAATGTGGTCAGTGTCAATTCAGCATGGCTGACCAATGGCATGGCTGATCAATTTCTGCAATGCATTATGTGTAGCAAAGATACCAGCTAGGGGTCTTGTAGGGAGCAGAAGGCGTACCTCTGTTGAGGGTGAGGCCTGATGCGCCCACCTTGTGGGGCAACAGGAACACTCTCACCTCCTCCTTGGTCTCAAACTCCCTGATGGCTGCACTAGCCTGCAAGTCAAGTTCAAGTGCTCAGAGACTCAAGACCCTGACACCTGGCTGAAGCAGGTGAGAGGGCAGTGAGGGGTCTGATGTGGGTCTGAGAGGGTGCCTGAGGGTTTTTCCAACAGCCCTGAGTCAACTTGAAAGTGCCCTGGGCCAGCTGCCCTGCTTGCAATGGCCCTTAGGCTACTGTGAGTGACGCAAAGACTCAAGACCCTGAGATCTGGCTGAGTCCACTTTGCAACAGTCAGATACTGCGCACCCATGGTACTAAACCCACTCAATACAGTACATCACAGCATGCACACGCAGCAGGCAAAGCACTTGGCCAAAGCAGATATACGGGAGCGTATCTCATTTGGTACTGATGTGTGACCAGAATATTACCTTGGATCCTCCTTTGAGTTCAACCCAGGAGATGTTGTTCACATTCAGGGCTTTGCCGACCAGCTTGAGGGCATCTGGGTACTGACTGAACACCAGGCTCTTCTCCTCAGGGGCCACCTGGCGCAGCCTCACAATGCGCCTGATCAGCCCCTCAATCTTGCTCATCCAATTGCCCACCACCTTGATCTGCAGAGACGCATGATTTGCTTGCGCCCCTGTGTTGTGACATTCGCTCTGACTTCTCAGCAGGCAGGCAGAAATGCAATGCTACTGACAGACAGACAGACACCCAGGCAGACATCCAGGCAGGCCAGCAGACAGGCCAGCAATGAGACACAGAGACAGACAGACAGACAGACAGACAGACAGACAGACAGACATCCCCAGGCAGTCAAGGCTCATGAGCAGGCATTGGCAGGTCTGTGACTAACGATGAGCAGACAGCCTCAAGCAGCCTTGCTGCAATGTTGGGGAGTCACCTGAGCGTGCTGAGCATCCTCCTTGTGGGTCTGCGTCTGAGCAGAGCTGAGGGGCACCCGGAAAGTGCTGCTGATCCTGGTACGGCACTCAGGGCACCTGGGGTACGCCACAGCCCTGATGGCCGCCGTGCAGTTCTCACAGTAGTAGTGGCCGCAGGGCTGCAGCACTATGATGAGCTGCCGGATGGGGCACAGACACACATTGCACATCTGGGAGCTGCTGCTGTCATCATCAGGAGTTGTTGCCCTGGTTGGTGCTTCTCTCACAGCTTCTATAGCAGTGGCAGCAGCAGCTTCCTTGCCAGCTGCAGCATGACTGGCCTGCATGACTTGGTCATCATGCATGGCCTCATCAGCAGCTGGGGCAGAAGCTGAAGCATGCTGACTCAGCACTGGCTCTTGACCGTGGTTACCAATACAACTGAGGTCACCTTCCCAGACAGCTGCGCCTCTGTCATGTGGACCCAGTCCAGCCATGTGTGCATGTCCAGAAGAAGAAGCCAAGTCGATGACATCATGCTGAATGGCCTGTGTGGTGACAGGCAGGGTAGAAGAGGAAGTATGGGCCCAGGGGCCAATAGCTAGGGCCATCCCAGCTGGGGCTCGTACGCCATCTGCCCATGTCAGGCCAATTGGCCTCCTATTGCACTGCTGTAAAACATCTTCTTGATGGCATTCATTTGGTGCGCTCAAGCCAGATGCGGGCCGGCTGCCGTGCTGCTGTGCGACTGAATTCTCATTGACAGCAGGAGGAGCTTCCCTCAAGCAACTTGTGGTGGTGTGCTGCTCCGCGTGCTGACTCTCCTGCCTGACTTGCGTACTGGTACCAGCTTCTTGCATAGTGACATGGCCATCAGAAGCAGCAGTGCCATGTGTGTCTGCTGTTACTCTGCCATCTGACGTAAGACTGACGCTTGACACGGCAGCTGCATCACTGGTAGCAGCATCAGCTTTGCCTGTACCATGCGTTGAGTGGTCAAGACCATTGGCATTGGGGTCGGAGGTGGTGGCAGGGGGGCTGGCAGGGGGGGTGACAGCAGGGGTGGTGGGGGGAGTGACAACCCAAGACTCTATCAGTTGATCAGCGGGTGGCGGTGACACGGAAGCCCGCGGCGTATGGTTTGGGAAAGATGTGAGCGAGGGTGCAGCGCTGTGCGGCCGCCCTGAACTACCAGCGGCATGCTCATGCAAGGGCTGGGCCGTACCAGCCCCAGCATCATCCAAGGGCTGGTCTGGGTTGGAGCCAGGGCCGTGTGTGGGCGGCCTAGCATTGGCCTTTGGGTTGTTGATCTCCTCAACTTTGTTGGCAAAGAAGCGTTTGCGGGCACGCAGCTTCTCACAGACGTTCATGAGGTGAGCCACTTCTGACTGGAGGGCTTTGGGCTCTTTCCCTTCAGCAGCCCTGAGGGGCCCTTCCCCAATGCGGGCTTGGGCTGCTGTCATCACCTCTGCCTCTACTGAGTCCTGCAGCGGGCTCCCACATTGTGAGTGAAGAATCACAGCTCAAGACTCAAAGCTCAGCATGCACAGCTCAGGATTTGCAGATGATAACCCAAGAATTCCCACACAAAGAGCACACGTGATCAAGACACTGCCACAACATCTGAACATAGAGCTGTGGTGCACATCACTGTGTCAAGTACAAAAGCTTTCACAGTCATGGCTGCAACTGAAGACAGCCATTTTGGATTTTGGAGCTCACCGCTTCAAACTGTGCCAACTCTTGGCGCACTTCCTGGGTATGCACCTCCCTGAGAGCCCTGGCCAGCTCCAACTGCCCTCTGACCCCTGCCAGCCCTGCTGCACAGGCCTCCAGGCTGTACCCTGCAACTGACCCATGCTCCCCCCACTCCTCCACCTGCTTCTGGAACTTGGTCAGCTGCTTCTCAATGGCTCTGATTGTCTTCTTCAGAGCCGCCTGTCACCACACACAGCTTTGCTTCAATGTGATGGTCTGCTTGCTGAGGTGTGTCATATCACAGTCAACCTGGTCAACTGTTTGCTGCCATCACCAAGAAGAGAGACCATATATGCCATTATGCTGCATGCATGCCATAATATGCTGGTGGGTGACACCAGATGTGGATGGATAAAAACTACACTGAAAGGTGCCTTTTGGCCTTACTGATCAACATGGCACAGTGTCGCTACAGCTGAAGAACCAGGTGCACCATGCCCAGGTGTCAGCATGAGTTTGAATCATCCTTGTGGAAAAACCTGACATGCAAAGGCCATTGAGATCCTGACAAGCCTGGAAAGCTTGCACAGCAGGACTAGATCAGCTGAGAAGCTGTGCACTGAAGCAGGACCTGAGACATGACAGACAATGGCAGCAAGGTTAGGGGCATGCCTGAGTAGGAAGCAGGCCAGTTTGGGAGGCATGCAGCGCAGCAGCAGAGGGCATGAGGGCTGGTGAGTGAGGCATGCACAGGGCCCTCCAGGGCAGTGCCCTATCCGGCAGCTGCTGCAGGAAAGGGGGTGGGCCCAGGGGTTGCCTCTCATCTGGGGGACCTGCAGCAAGGCCGGCAGGATCAGCAAACAAGTGTTACAGACTGCTGACATGTTCCCTGTGATGAAGTGGAATGAACAAACACGCTTCTGCACAGTTCAGAACATCCCAGGGCTTGCTTCTTTGACAGAAACGTAGCCAGGTCACTTTGACTGGCCATGTAGCAGACAAATGAGGATGTGTGACCATACAGGCATGGCAAGGTGAGGACAGACGACAGCTTTTGCTACATGAGTTGGTGTAGCATGTCATTGTGTTGGCTGATTATGGGCTTGTATATTGTGGTCTCACATGTGGCAACTGTAACACCTGTACAGCCACTAAAGCGCTACCTGCTAGCTGATTGTAGAGGGCTTTCAGGCGATGCAGGGCCTGTTGGCTCATAACCTTGCCCACCAGCCCTTCCAGGCCGCTCCTGGTCTCCAGTAACTGCCTCTCCACACCCTGTCACCATTTCACACTGCTCTCACTAGTCACACTTGCAGCGTTTGTGAGCTTGCTGGGAATACACAGCACCCCATCCCATCACAGCATGGGCAGTTGAGTAGCATCAGCAGCAGCATGAGGGGCACCAACTGACAGCATGGCTGGCTTGAGGCCTGCACAGCACAGCACAGCACAGCACAGCACAGCACAGCACAGCACAGCACAGCACAGCACAGCACAGCACAGCACAGCACAGCGCATCACAGCAGCCTTTCTGCAACCCAACAAGGTATGAAGCATAAGTACATGACCAGCAAAAGCAAGCATTCTGTTGACAAGGTCAGGCAAGGGCATGCACCAGCTTGTGTAGGCAGCAACCTGCAGGGCCTTGATGACATGGGTGCCCATGAGGGTCTGCTGGATCTCCTCAGTGGCCTGAAAGGTGTGCTCCTCCCGGGCCTGTCTCTCCTGGCTTTGGGCCTGCTGGAAAGTGCCCTGCAGCCCCTGCACCCACTCATGCATCCCCACATTCCCCTCAAACCACCCCTGCCTGCAACCCATTGGTTGCTGCTGTCTCACGACTCTGTTCCAGCCTGTTTGTGAGCAATGCAACACCAACATGACATTCAAGCGCAAGTTGTGTGAGCCAAACAATGGAGAGCTGACATCAGAGGCACAAGGGCAAAAAGCATTTTAAATGCTTGCAAGCAATGCACTGGTTGTGTGTGGCCACTTGTGACAGCCTGAGCAGTTCCCAAACACTGCAATCCTCATTCAATGTGAAAATCAGGCCTGAAGAAGGTTAGGGATGAGGTCTGTTGGGCAGAAACAACCAAATTGAGGTTCAGACACCCCTTGAGTGGTGATGGAACTTGGCAAACCTGGCCTGCTCGTGCAAGGTCAACAAAAACAGTCAGCACATGGGTAGTCAGGCTGCAGACCTATCAGCCTCCTGCCAGTGCGCCAGAACCTGAGCCCTCAGCTGGGCTGCCTTGCTGTGAGACTGCGCGCTCTTGGCAGCTGCCTTGGCCAGAGTCTCATCCACCACTTCCCTGACATCCTTCACCTTGGCCTGCACCTCTAGGCGCATGGCTGCTGCCTCTGCAGCATTGCCTAGAGCCTCATACACCTCAGCCAACTGATGTGCTGTGTTGGCCTGCATACACCAACAGGCCAAAGTGAGCAACCTCCTCAAGCAATTGACCAGTTTGCATACTCTGTCTTAGAGGCTCAAAGGGGAAGGCAATCGACCAGTTCACATATTCTGTCTTGTGGGCTCATAGGAGAAGGCGACAGACAAGAACTGGGACACTGACATACATGAGTTCAAAAGGCTGATTTGGAGTGTGTATGGAAGAACATATGCACCTGTCAGGCTGGAAATTGGGTTTCTGTCTGGATTGTACTTCAGTACAGCATTGCTGAGGGCCTTGCAGGTCTGCAACGTAGCAAGTGTCTGTCAACAAGAGCACATGAGACAACCAACCAAGATGTTGATTTGCCTAGCCCACCAGGACTAGGCTAATGCACACTGGGTGCAGGTGCAGACACCTGTTGACCGCTTTTGGTGCAGCCAAATTGAGCATCAATAACAACATCAGTAGGCAGAATGAATAACAGCTTTGCGTCACAATGAGTTGCCAGCAGAGCAGGAATGCTGCTGTATGAGAAGATACTGCGGCAATGGTGAAAGCCGGTCCTCCAGAAGTACAGAAAGAGACTTGCAAGGAGGCAGCTACTCTCACCTGCATGAAGCGCCAAGCTTTGATGGTTGCATCGGCTCCAACAATGGTGTTGTCCAGTTCCTGAACCCCTTCTTCCCCATTCAGAGCCTCAATGCCAGACTCCCCCACAGCCTGACTGCGCTGCAGCAGATGCAGGGCCTCTGACAGCAGCCCTGCCCTGGCGTCCTCACTAGGAGGGGCTGTTGTGCTCCTGCGCCGCTTCTTGGACGTAGGACTGGTACTGTTGGAACCTGTAGGCACACTGTCCATTGGCAACTTGTCATATGTGGATGGACCTCAAGCAAGACAGTTCTACAGATTTAAGTACAGGTTAGCGCTTGCACTGTGCGTTGCATGAGTGTCGCAGGCTCAAATTGTAGCTGATTTGCTGCAAAGAAAGGACTTTCAAGACGAAATGGCCTGTATTTGCCTGGAAAAGCGAGCAACCAAGCAGCAGCTGCACCGCTCAAGGAGGCAATGCTCATTTTGGCAGCCTAAAACACCTTTGGCCTTTGCAAACACAGCGCCTGTGACTTCAGACAGCTCTTTTCAATCCTGAATCGTCTGTTTTGCAAACTCGTCATCCCTACACTGGAAATCCAAAATCACAAGCATCTGGGGACAGTAAAAACGCATTTCTGCATTGTGATGCAGATGTTTTAGAGCCAGAATGTCACCTGCACTCAGCCTGCGTTTGCCTCTGACCGTGCTATCCGACATGGCAGGCTCATCTGGCGAATCTGCAGCAGAGGCAGCCTGTTTGCCTTTCCCACTGCCTGTCCCATCGAAACCAGCCGCATCAGGCCCTTCGAAGCCAGAGCCAGAGCCCTCAAGGCAGTCGAGGTGAGCCTCTAGGATGAGCAGGTGTGCCTGGGCATTCAGGAGGGCACACAGGTCGCGCTCCTCGGCCTGTAGCTCAGCTTGTACACCCTCCAGGAGCCTTTGCATGATCTGGCCCATACTCAAGGCACCTCCCTGTACAGGTCACCGACAATGGCTTTTGGTGCCCACAGAGACAAAGGGATAGCATTGAAAGCCATTTGAAACACGAAAAAGACGCTGAAGCTGGATCTAGGTGGTGATTGGGCTTTGACTGATCTCAGCACAGACAACAGCGCGTGGCAAGCTGATGTGCTGCTTGAAGACCAGCATATCCTGTGCAAACTCTCATGGATGGCCATGAAGAATTGATGTTCTGCAGGAATCTGCCCAGTGGCCTTGACTCAAGCTTCACGTGTCACAATCCACAGACAAGGTATACAACACATACTATGTCAGTGCAGCGTGCAAATGCCAATCTCAATAAAGCTGCAGATCTGAACTAGAGGCTTCTTTGTCAGTCTTGTACAAGATGCTGATGCAAGCTGCAGGCAGGTCTAGCCCCCCACGATGCACAGAACAGGAGACACCTTTCTGGGATGCTGCTCAAAAGGGCAGAGCAGCAGCGGGAGCTATCTCACCGAGTCAAGCTGCAGTTCAGCAGAGAGGTTGCGCCAGTAGGCGGTCATCTGGGGGTGGATGCAGGCCAGCCTGAGCTGCCTCACCTCCCTCTCCGCCCCCTCAAACAGCTTGCGAGCCTGGCTGGCTGCTGAAACCCGCCGCCTCTCTGCACAACAAGCACAGAACAATCATGCCTTTTGGCATTGATTGAAGAAAGCCTGGCTGGCTGCTGAAATCCGCCGCCGCTCTGCACAACAAGCAAAGGACAATTATGCCTTTTGGCATTGATTGAAGAAAGCCTGGCTGGCTGCTGAAACCCGCCTGGCTGCTGAAACCCTCTGCACAGCAAGCAAAGACAGCCAAGACTAGCGCCTTTTGGCATTGATTGAAGAAAGCTTGAGGGTGAGTTGTATTGGGGTTCCCTGTGGGGGCTTTGCACAACGGCAGCATTGACTTTGCCATGAGTGGTGTTGCCCAGAAGCAGTTGCACAGAAGGTGGGGCTGGTCCATATGGAGTTTGAGTGGGAGGAAGCGTGGAGCTTGTTGCAGAAGCACCCAGGCAAGTCAGAGAAATGAGCTGTTGCAGACACAGAGAAGGTGTCGCGAAGGCATTGAAGCCAATGTGTACACAAGCTTAAGCCCAAACTAGCTGACTCGGTGGCTGATCTGGCATGGCACAGCACAGTATATCGCAGCACAACACAGCACAGCACAGCACGGCAGGGCACAGAACATCACAGCATTCTTCATGTTTGGAAGTCTGCACCTGATGACACGCATGTGATGCACCAGGAGTTCAATTGCGCACTTACCTGACTGGTTGGGGCTTGCAGTTGATGGGCCAGCTGAGTCAGCATTGGATTGGTGTTCGTGATGGTGCAGGGCGTCTCGGGCCTCGCGAGTCTTCTCCAGGATGTGAGAGTAGAAGGTGTGCTCAGCGGGGGTGAAGTGCAGGCGGGTGAGGGTGAGGGTGCGGGGTGGTAGCTCCAGGCCTAGGCCTGCGCTGCTGCGCTTGCTGTTGCGCCACATGATTGGCCTCAGCACCCTTGCTAGTTGGGCTGCTGACCCCTTCTCACCTGCACGTTGGATAAGCGGTCCTATGTGATGAGCTGGTGGCTCAGAATGGATTTCTAATGGAGTGTACGTCTGATGCTGACCATGTGATTGCCATGATGCTTTAGGGCCATCTGATAGGGCATGAGTTGTGCTAAGTGTGTGTTTGACATGATGTCAAGTGCTGGGTGCACATGCATGAACGAGACCAAATCAAGTAAAGCTGAAAACATCATGGCAAATTTAACAGGTTCAGCTAAACTCTGTGCTGTAGGAAGGGTTTTCCTGGCCCATCCCTCATGGGAGCTGGTCAGATTATGCATACTTGTGCATAGAGTGACGTGATGCACAAGGCAACGGTAAGCCATGCGTGGAACGCCTTCTCAACATGTCTGACAAGTCACAACTGGCTCCACACCCAAGACTGTACAGTATCAAATGAACAAAAGAGCAGCTGTGCTGGTTCCAAGGCATTGCTTATCATATGCAATCATGCTGAACTCAACACATGCATGATGCGTTACCTGTGAGGTATGGGTTGGCCACGCACCACTTCCACTTGAGGGGGTCACAGAAAGGGTCATGGTGCAGCACCTTCAACAGCCCCTGGATGTCGTCCAGACCCCCTGGCCCAATGGGGGTGCCGGTGACGGCCCAGCGGTGGGTGCTATGAAGGCGGCCTGCCATGACAGCTACACTGCTAAGGCCTGTTCCCACCATCTGTGCCTCGTCTAGCACCACCCTCCACCAACTGCACCACCACAGGGGTGCCAAGTGTTGTTCAGCTGCTTTGAGCATCTCTTTTGGCCAGAATAAAAATGATAATGATAATGATAATGATAATGATAATGATAATGATAATGATAATGATAATGATAATGATAGGGATAATGAAAATGATAACAACAACAACAACAATAATAACAATAACAATAACAATAACAATAACAATAACAAGAGCAATAATGATAACAACAACTCTTTTTAGGGAGTGGCGGTCTGTGATCAGTCATCTGTAGCTTGATTCCTTGGCAGTGAAGCTCTGCCAGATGTGAGCCTGCACCAGCCGCATGTACACAACATGCAGAGGGCACAATGCACTGGAAACTATCTCAACAGGGTGACGGTCCCTACTACTCTACAAACACATCCAACAAGCATGACGCAAGATGAATAAAAACAAGTATACCATGTACCAGCACTGTACGTACATGACAAGCCGATCAGTTTCGTCCAGACACAGCATCATGTGAACGTTTCATCACACTGTACAAAGTGTGTGTCAGCACATGCTCACCAGACGGTCAACAGGACACACAGTACAGCTTGCCCTATAGCCAGCAGTGACAGTTGCCTCAGCTCTGGAACATGCAGCAAGCACAACATGTCTCACCTGACGCTCAGCAGAGGCGACTCTGGCACAGCATACTTCTTAGCTCGCCTGAGGCTATGCAGGCGAGCGCCCTCGGGCGAGTAGTGCACTTCCTGCCTCAGGACCTCATAGCTAGTCAGCACCACATCTGCGTCCTGCAGCTGCTGCACTGCGTCTGAAGCCTCCTGCTGGGGGTCAAAGCTGGGCCCAGCCTCCCCTGAGGACACCTGAACCAGCTTCTCCCATTGGTCCTGGGCCCAGGCCATCCGCTGTGGGCAGGCACAGATTGCTGTAAGGGAAAAGTTATTTCAGACTACAATGCACCGTGATCTAGTGAGTGAGGGAACTTCATGGCACTCACTAGGGGGGAAGTGGAGGGATGAGCTTGCCTTCACTTACTTGTAGTCACGAGAACAAGTTGTGTCTTCCACAAAGCTATACACATGTTCTAATCAGTCTGTAGAGTATGTCAAAAACCCATTATCAAAGCCAACACAGCATCAACACACCCAATTTGCCAGCAAAAGGCTGAAGCACTTGCAGCTGTGTCATGGCTGTGTGGACACTGCTCACATATTTGCACGGCGCAGGACATACTTTGCATCTGCAGTGATTGCATCAGTGACCACTATAACACTTACTGCTGCCTTGTTTCTGTTGGGTGGGCTTTTCTTGGTGTGTCTTGAGTCCTCCTGGGCTTGACGGTGCTGCCACTTCAGCCCCTCGTACACCACCACCTTCAGGCTGCCGTGTTTCTCAGCCACCTGCCATCATTTCATTTCATTTTATGACTTACAGTCTGGGGTTTGGAACCAGTTGTGACTCATCAGACATCCTGGCTTGAAAGCACAGGTGTATGTGGTGTGCGACAAAAGCAAGCTGGTGGGAGTTCTGTTGGAAAAGAGCCTAATGTCCTGTTGTTGGTAGTTTCCATCACATGCGCTGCTCAGCAAAGCTGTCTGAGTACAAGCTGAGCTCTCAAGCTAACAGTTTAGCAGCTGCTCATAGAAGCGTTGAGGGCTTGCATGCAGATGCTTTGACACTGAGCAACAGGCTGTAAGGACAGCTGCAGCTGATAGTCAGAGGCTGAAATGCTGTCTTGTTATGGAGGGCTGCAAGCATGTTGCAAACCAGTGGCATGCAGCAAGAACAGCGAGTGTCGAGTATGCAGAGCAATGCAGGAGGATGCAGAGCAACGCAGAAAATGTCGTGGCCATCTTGCAAGGCTTGTTTGGCAGCACATTGGTGAGCATACTTGTGGATGCAGAAAGCATGGCAAAGGGCACCTCATTGATCCATTGGTCTTTGAGCTGCATGGGACACACAACAAGGTTGCTGCCTGGCACCAGCCCTGCTGGCCTGCTGAGAGCACCAACACCCATGTTCTTTGCCTCTTCTTCCTTCACATGGGTGCCATGTGCACCTGTGACTAGACTGGTAGGCATGCTGCTGGATGCATGCTTCCCGCTGGAAAACCTTTCAGCATTTACATCAGCTTGTGAAGTGAAAATAGAGTCCACATCCATCTCTGTAAGGCCGTCAGATGATGGCTTCTGAGATGCTTGGCTTATGCTGGTACTGGTAAGGTGCTTTAGGCCTTGGGTGGGGGAGGGGGTGGGGCGGGGGCGAGCCACCATGAGGGCATGCATCTCAGCCGTCTTGCCGAGACCCATCTCATCGCCCAGGATGCCCCCTGGCAGGGGGGGGGGTGGAGGAGGAGGGTTCTGGGTCACCTGCCCTGCACACAGGTTGTTCTGGGCTTTAATGGGGCTGTGGCATGGTCCTACATGGTCAATGCTCTGAAGGAATGCTTACACTAGCTAGATTTGGCTGCACCCAGCATCCCAAAACAACTTGGCTGCAGCTCACACTCTCAGAATCCACAACAAGACTCTGGGCTGGTCACCCCCACCTTCATGTCAAAGGATGATGTGCACTAGCCGTGCATCAGCACAGACATACAGGCGCAGCAGCTCTGTCACTGCTGTTGCATTTTTAGATTGGCGCTGGCTAACAGGTTTGGCATGATCATGATCAACAAACAATATGACCTACCTGTGTAGCGGTTTTCAAAGATGTGAAGCCCTGAAGGCAGCGTGACTGGCTGCCAGCAAGGGTGTAGGGCCCCCTCCGTCAACCCAAACATCCCTGCAGCTTCTGAATCTATGCTGTCTTGTTGGGAAGATGATGGGGTGCCATTGCAGTTGGGGCTCCCGCCAGTTCGTTCCCGCCAGCTCATCCATGCTAAAGCATGACGCTGGTAGGCATGCAGAGGGAGCTTCAGACCTGAGTGCATCACAAAGCATCGCAGGCTGATGTTTGGAACTGTCTAGCTCCAGTGCCTGATATGGTGTCATTTACAGCCAGAACAGGTTGTCAGTGCAGCAAAAAGTGGATTTCAAGTGCCTGTCTTGGGAGCAAGAAGGTGCAAATGCATTGGCAAGCATTGTCTAGCTTGATGAAGGGTGGGGCTTGACAACAATGCACAGCAGGTAGCAGCAGAGGCATGATCTATCATGGTCACCAAGAGATCATCACATCTTGCATACCAGGGGGTTCAGGAGCTTGGATGGTCCAATCCGAGGGGCACACCATGCCCAGTAGATCATCTCTCAATCGTTCCTTGCGGGCTGACTGTACTGCCTCAGCAACTTCTTCCTGCACCTCTTCCCCATCAATGCTCATGGCATCAAGATCAGCTTCATCTGTCTGACGCTGGCCTGTAGCACCACATCAGACTGTTCATGATGCTCTCCTATGCCATATGCCTATACCCTAAATATGTATATGCTCTCCTGTATCCTATGCCCTGAAATCTAAAGGGATGAGATGATGACTCAGAGGGCTCATTTTCTGCAGACATGGAGGATATGCTTGGTACTGCATCAATCTATTCTTGAGTTGCACAGCATGGCTCAATGCATTTCCCTGGTGACAATGTTACAGCCAAGAATACTTAGATTGCATACATGCTGCTTCTAGAGCTATAGCTCTGTTGCAATAGCTTGTGCTGAGGCACATGGAACTCTGGCAGAAGAGATATGCAGCAAACAGGTTTTGAGCAAAGTGGGCATACAGCAGGTGGCATGTTGCAATTGGAAGAGTCATGGAACATTCTGCTGGAACACTGCAATAGCACAAGTGGGTGCTGCTACATGTTGTGTGCAATACAGAAACATGCATGCAACTGTGCTGACCTTGTCCTTCCACAGGCTGCTTTGACACAGCGCCTTCTGACACTGCAGGAGTTCCACTGTTGATGAGGTGATACAGTAACACCTGTGCGGAGCCATCAAACACCTGCAAAGCAGCCTGTGTTGCCGTCATCAGCTTGACTGACACAGCTGTGCATGCAGGCGCCTGTTTGCAGGCGAGCAAAACACCATGACACTTGATGCATGTCTATTGAGTATCATATTGACTGCAGACTCTTGGAGGAATGGACCTACCGGCTGAACATTGTGCTTGTTCTCTGTATCTGCCTTCACTGCTTGTGCAAAGAAGCTGGGTAGCAGCAGGACTTTGAAGGCAACTGCAACCTTGTCTGCTTCGCCACAGTCACTGCTGTTTGTGTGTACTTGAAGCACCTGAGGGTCAAACGGCCCGTCAGAAACGAGAAGACTTGCAAAGTCTGCTTTGCTAGCTGCCAGAAATCGAGCAGAACGTCAGCAGATTGCCTGAAGCTGCAGTCGTTTGTCTGCAGCCAAGCTTGCTAACGCCAGCCAGAGGTTGTCTTCAGCTGTTCTTTTCTTGACAAGACCAGGCAGCTCTCGCTTTGCAAGCTGATGCTGTGCCTGCAGAAGCGGTTGGGCATCAGTACAACACAGAAGCTTAGCAAGAAAATAACATGACGCAGGTCCCTTGTCGCGAGACCTTGTAGTCACCTTGAGCAAAGCAGCTTCTCGTTTGTTCACAGCGAGGCTTAGATCCTGTGCATGGAGTATCGGCTGGCATCTGCATCACATACAGCATGGTGATCGGCATGCCATAAGTAAGTGCCGCATCGCCGCAAGATACCAAGTCAAACAGTGATCAGTAACGGGACGTAACGGTAGCACGCAAGTCAGCGTTACATTCAGTGCACATCCACTGCAGCAAACTCCGTGCAGTCGAGCCATGTTGCAAACACTGCGACTCAACACTGGACGCTGGTACAGGGAATTGCCCAGGACGTACCTGGATCCCTGCACTGCTGTCAATTCCCCTCGCAGCACACCGGCGTCCCAAGACTGTATGTTGCTCATGCCAAGCGTTGCTTCCTAAATTGGCAGGAAGCCACGCTGGCGACGTGCGAGGCTTCCGAAACGGAACACTGTTTGTTCAGAGCTCGCCTTCATGACATGCAGTGCTGCGCTGCATGCAAGAAGTCGCAGTAGAACGTACCCCGCCAGTGTTTATTATTTCCCCTGCCAAGGGCTAAAGAGACAACGCCCTGTAAAACTTCAAAACGCCCCCCTTGAGTCCAGGTTCCAACTTCTGGCTGCCTGACTCAAGCCGGTGCGCCTACTCGTCGTGCTCTGATGGAAGCAGGGAAGTGAGTGGCGGCACCAGCGCCGCAAGCAGGCATCGCAGCTCTAGCTGTGATGGAAGGAGTCAAGGTACACATGCCGGCACTGAGTGCATGCCGGATCACTCCAAGCCTCTGCTATCATGAGTTTGCTGCTGCCCTTTCAGTCGAAGGCACACGTGTACGTTCAGTGGTAAGGTTTTACCACTTATCGTTCGGTTTGACCGCAGGTCTATGTGCACAACACGGTCCCTCACAGGATCTCACGAAGCAAACAGTGGCAAAGACAGCTTTCTCGGTTGGGAGCAGAGCTGCTGGAGGTCTGAAGTCAAGTCCAGCGAGTATGCTGGGCTCTGATCCACGTCGTCCCAACTCACCTGTGGTATTGCAGAAACCATCCTCAGCAGCAACTCACCTACTCACTAGCAGTTATACAGACTTGTCAGCAGACAGACAGGGCATGCCTCATGCACAAGTTGTCTCCGTAGCCTGGCTGGAAGCCTGCATGTCTGCCCAGACAAGAGTGTCTGAGTCGAGCTATAAACTTGAACCATCAGGTCAGAGTGAATGATCTGAGCCGACCCTGGCTTTCTGCTTATAACTGCTGTAAGCACTTTGTTGATGCTTGCAATGCCACTGCAGGAGCTCAGTCACAGCCAATGCCCTCCTCAAGCAAACAAGTATGTGTAAGGGGCAAGATGAACCTGCTTAGTGTGTTACATCTGTGCCTGCTGGGCCTAACCACATGTACATGCAGGTACAGCCCAGCCTTGAGCTGCAAGCAAAGCATGCTATTCAGCTGATGGATGTCCAAAAGGCAGTGCTATACTTGACTGCAGGAGAGACTGCTCCGCAATGGCTGGCTGTAAAGGTTTGTTTTTCAGCAGTTTTGCAACAATGTCAACAAGGAGCATATAGCATATCCAGCTGATGACACCCTTGCCACAAGTGTCAAGGTTTCTGTATTCCAATGCTTGCACTGACAAGATGACATTGGTTGCAGCACAAGGAAGCCATATCATCTGTGGTGGTGTTCATGCTGCCCGGCATAGATGAACACATGTTCTCCAAATTCAAGGTATGGGTCTATGTCTGTGCAAATTCCATGTGAGATTGCTGTGCTGCTTGCAGTCAAAGCGTTGCTCATGTGTCACCTGCACTTCAGCTGAACAAAGGAGCTTGCCGTTCTCAATCAGCTTCTGCGCAGGACAGAATGTGCTGCCCAAGATGACACACTGCCTGGGCCCTCCTGTGCGTCTGACAGCCAAGTACAGCAGCGTCCACCCACGTATGTTTTGTGCTCTAAGCTCGTATGACTGCTGCACACGTTGCACACTGCATCTGGGCCTGCAAAGCTGATGTTGACATTCTCCAGTATCATTCGTTGTACATGCCTGAACGCAGCTGCATATGCGCTTCAGCACAGCACTTGTACACAGATTGTTTCGGCATTGCAGCAAGCGCATTGCAATAGCTTGACTCACACATGCTGAAATGCGGCAGTGCAGACAACCCGATCACTCTTGACGGTTGATCCCTCTGCGCTGACCACCATCAACAAGCGCAAAAGGGATGCAGACACACACTGGGTCAGCAGTCAGGCTGAGGACATGAGCAGCAGCAATAAGCTTGCCAAGACAGTCGTCAACAGTGACATCGCTAGCAGGCACCAACACGAGGGCAGCAAGGAGTGCAAGCCTGCTGTTGCGTCCGCCACAAATGACAGCACTGTCAGTCAGCAAGCTGAAGAAAGCAAAGACAGCAATGCTGCTCCTGCACCAACAGCTGATACAAATGTTTGTGAGCTGGCTGTAACTGCAAGCAGCAAACAGCAAACTGGATCAGACGCAGCCAGTACTCTGATTGGTCAGCAGACAGATGACGTCAGGAGAAGTCAGCCTGATGCCCCCCCTGCCAAGAAAGAAACTGTCAGTGATATGCAAGAAGAGAACAATAAGCACACCAGGCTGACTGCTTCATCCTGCCCAAAGGGCACTGCTGTCACTCAGCAAACCCAGGACAGCAAACCCTCCATTGCCCACACCACTGGTAACAGCGATACTGGTGCTCAGCAACTCAAGGATGGGGACTTTGCCGTTCAGCCTGCTGTGACCAACGATCTGGTCAGTCAGCAAGCTGAGGCCGATGTTGTCAAGCAAGATGCAAACGCAGTGACGAGTAAGACCGCTGTCTGTGAGCAAGGCAAGAATCTTAGTAATGACAAGTCTACCAGTAGTGCAAGTGATGCTGCTGTCAGGCATGCCACCACAGACAGCAAGCTCGCAAATGCTGGCAGTCATGATACGCTGAGCGCAGCAGTGTCAGCACCAAAGCACTCTTTGAGTCACTACCATATCAGCCTGATCCAAATGCAAGCTGGTGGATATCCCCTTCCTTTGCAAACCAAAGGTGGCCAGGACGTCCTGCCTGTTGACTTTGTGGCTTCCTACCAAACTGGTAAGCATGCAAGTCTCAAAATTGGATGAATGGCCGCATGCAGGCAGCAGAAGCTTTGATCAAGTCATCAATACAACTTGTCTATCGATTGACTGTCATGTCAGGAGGTGCACCAAGGCAGTGTTGACTGCCTGCTTGTAGGTGAACAGGACAGCCAGCATCAGGTCATTGTGGCAGTGGATTGCGAGATGTGCTATACTAGCAAAGCCTTGGAGTTGACCAGGATCACACTTGTAGGTGGAGATGAGCAGGTATATAAAACTCATCAAAGTTGTGCACCATGCCAGTCTCAGCTGTGCTGCAGAACAGATTTATCTTGGTTCTTTGAGCAACAGCAGTTGTTTCATCCCCTGTTTTTGTGTTGCTTGCAATGTTATACATGCTGACATACGCTGACGTCACAGCATCTGAAGTGAGAACAGGAATCAGTCTGATGTATTGCGTAGATGTCTGTTAACCAGACAGGTCGACTGTCCTTGAGTGGCACACGTCTGTGTCATGAAAACCTACATGGCTTTGCTTTTAATGGACGCCAAAACGTGTAGTCTTTTCTTGTCAATGAAAACAGTTTTCATTGACAAGAAAACAGTGCACTGAGCCAAAGTATATCCTGCAGGTCCTTCTAGATGAGCTGGTTTTGCCTGCAGATCCCATTGTCAATTACAACACTGCATTCTCAGGTGAGCTCTCCTGCCTGCTTTTGAGCATATCCAGTGCAACAAAATTTGCACAACTGGATGCTGAGTCAGCATCCAGTTGTGCAATGTTTGGTGCACTAGATAGCATTGCTGAGAGACAGTACATACAATGACTTCGTCATGCAAGGCTTGTGTCTGTCTCTCTGTAATGCCTGGATCGATCAAACTGCATGAGCCTAAGCAATGTGCACTATTTTTGGCAAGCAATAAGACCATCAAGCAGTCATGTACCAGCAGATACATAGCCTATCTTAAGACACTCATGATGCCTCACACAACTGCAGGCATCACTCCACAAATGATGAAAGGAGTAACGGCTACACTCTCACAGATCCAGCAACGTGTGCTGAAGTTTGTTGGTCCAGACACCCTACTGGTTGGTCACTCACTGGAAAACGACCTCAGAGTGCTGAAGTTGGTGCACCTCAAGAATCTGGACACAGCCATCTTGTACCCACATGCCAGGGTAATGCTGCCGCTGCTCTGTAGCACCCACGTCAGCACAATGGATGCATTGTTCTAGTTGAGAATCACCATTGCCCACTATCATCAGCTGGCTGCTGGTTGACAGTAGAGATGGTGCCAACATGGTGGCTGCAAACAGCATACCTGCACATGAACAGAGTGCTGATCAAAACCAAAGAATGTTATTTTCCAATAGAATATGTCTTTTGTTTGATAAAAAAAAATTACCACATTCTGCATGTGTTGATTTCCAGTGGCCTACACAGCAGCACTCCCTGCGCCACTTGGCTGCCATGCACCTGAAGTGGACCATTCAGCAGGGCAGCCACGACTCCAAGATAGATGCAATTGCAGCTCTGCGTCTAGTCAAGCTCAAGCTGCAGCATGGGCCCTTCTTTGGCACGTCCACGGTTCCAGGGGCACATAACCTGATGGACACACTGCATGACAGTGGCAGGTCACACCTTCTCATCTCCTGCTGCACGGCTGCCGCAAGTCTAACTTTCTCCACTAAAATGTATGTACTGACAGTAGTATCAGTAGGATTGGGTTTGCTGTGCACCACCAGACTCCCCTCTTTGCAGACCATGTACTGAAGAACCATCTGTCTCCAGGCATCACTCTATTAAGGCGCTGTTCATTGTCTAGGCTCACTTGCCTTGCCTGACAACTTACACCGCGTATACAACCATGAAGTGGCCCTTGGTATGCAGGTCATGCTGCATGCTAGACAGGCCAGATGTGCTTGCTTGGCATGCAACAGCGTCCTGCCAGACACAGGCCTGCCTGTCAGACAATGAGACTGTAGCTGCAGCCTGCGAGTGCCTTCAGCAGGGCACTGTTGATTGCCTTTGGCTGCAGCTGTGGGCTCTAGCAGACCTGTATGAGAACAGGTCAGACTCAATTCTATGTGTGCCTCTGTCTGAATGTTTGGTCATTGAGCTCAGCAGGCCCAGCATGCGGCACTATATACATAGTTTACAAACAATCTATGCATACTTTACATGGTGTACCATACATATTACTTTTCTATACATATACTGTACATGAGATTTGATGGCCTCATTCAAAATGTGCACCTCCCTTAGACTGCTCTTGGCTGAGTTGCCTGGGTATGTCATTCATGACTAGACTTCAGCTGCATAGCAAAGCCACTCTGTACAAGCCTCTAGATTGAATGTACCCCAGAGGACATGTTTCCTGCCTGCATCACAGACGCAAGTTACAGCGCTATTTCTTTGCAGGGGTCATCGCAAGCGCAGCAAGCAGAAGTGGCTCTACCCTCCAGGCCAAGACCTTGATCAGGCAGACACAGTCAGCAGGAGTGACTGCTTGAAGCGCCTTGATGCGCAGGTTCACAAGGTCTATAATGCTTTGCGGCCAGGCAGCCTGCTATTGGTGGTCACTGGCCAAGGGGATACCACGCACCAGCGCCACAAGGAGGTGAGTGTACCCTGCTTGTGATTGACAAGCATGTAGTTTGCTAGTTCACCTGGCAATTGGCTGATGACAGCATCATTGGAAAAATACAGCTGCTAGGGTGATTTGTGGTGTACGACTTAATACATGCTTTGTCATAGTGAATGGTGTGCAGCTGTTGTACTTCAGCTGTCACAAATGCCAAGCATGTATGTTTGCAGGAGCGTGCCAAGGAAGCACGGTATGCAAAGCAACTTGCCCTGGCAACCAATCAAACAGTGCAGCCGCAGCCTGGTGATGGTGGCAGATGTGATGGCAGCGCCAGCAGTGCTATGTGCTTCTGTATGATCAAATGACACTGGCCTTCGTCTGGGCCAATTTGTGATTGGGACACTGCCAGTTATTCAATGAATCAGCCCAAGCAAGAATGTATCGTCAACTTAAGCGTTGATTCTCATTGACAACAGTGTGACCCCTCATGGTGAAACCTTGAAGTTTTTTGTGGGAAGAGTACTGTGAACCAGTGTAGCACAGTTTTGCAGATTGATTGAAAGGGTCATCAAAATCAGGTTTCAGTTTGCCTTGCAGTACAGCGATTGACAGTATGCCTAACGGTATTAGCAATACGCCTTCCTATGTCTGGTTTCTCAGTCACAACACAGATGTCAAAAACATACATTAGTGAAACAAGTCGAGCATTGTCCATACGTGTGGCTGAACAGGACATGTATAATCAGACAGATAAAGCAGGGCAGCTGCTGCAACACGGCAGAAGGAACAAACGTGAATGCATCTCATGATCACCGTGTTTGTCTGTAGATGCCAGACGTTTCCCCAGGCTGTGCACACATGTTCTGGAATTATGCCAAGTGTTGGTTGCTTGCATGAGCTTGCATTAGTCAGTGTTGACTAAGCTCTGTTGCTGTTCTGAGTTTGCTACACCTAATGATACAGCTGGTGCCCACCCGGCGGGTTCGGCAGGCTTGGCTTCCGGTCTGGTACACCGCTCTCAAAAGTGCAAGCGAGCTGCGCCAGTCAATTTCGCCATTCATTTGAAACGGCTGCAGCTGTGTCGAGCGATCCTCAGAAAGCCTGGCCCCGGTAGCTTCTGCCTTGCAGCGAACAGATGTTCGGCCGACGCACTTCCCGTCAGGCAAGCTGTAATTGTTGCGTGCTAGCATAAGCATGGCTATTTCGCGAAAGGCCTGACAGAAGTTTCCTGCTTGAGCAGTGTCACCTTTTGAGCTCCGCTTAGGTTGGCAAACCTTCTGCGTCCTACTGACAATGCGATGGCAGCACATAGAGATGTGTCCACGTAGGGATCAGAAAGTGATGGTCTGGGAGATGGAGTGGACTGGAGCGCAGTGCAAGACTTGGTCACACTTGTGCAAAACAAGCAAACTCTGTCTAAGGACACCTTAGCAGGCATCAAAAAGAGCTTGAAGTCACCATCTAAGAGCCATGTGTGCAAAACACTGACGACGCTGGACTCAATCGCTGCCAACTGCACCCCCAGTATCCGACTACAGCTTGCAGATGCAAAATGGATCGAGATGCTCATCTCTGTATGCTACAAAAACCCAACAGCAGCCTTACCAATCTGCCAGCTATTCAGCAACTGGGTGTGCAGCTATAGCCATGAGCAGCTTGGGCATTCGGCCAACTTTGCTTCTCAAGCTTTGAAGCAGAAGAGTTACGCTATACCGCCACCAGCACCTTTAGCATACCACATGGTGAGCCTTGGATCAAACCTGTATGCGCCTTCCCTCACAAGTACTGAGTGTATTCTTGGCAGTGTCTGACCAGAGACTCACTGCTCACTGCTCAGGCAGAGGTGGCTCAGCAGGGCACTCCTATCATTGGCTTTCAGCATGGCTTTGATTTCACAACAGTGGATCTCATGCCAGCTGCAGAAAGCTCAGGTCAGTCAATGCTTCCCTGTTTGGGCATTATCCACATTCAACCACCCTACCACAGTCTTGTTCTTGGCTGTGTGAGACACTTGACACATGCTTGGCTCGCTAGAGCCAGAAAGCGTTTCAATCTGTGCAACTTCTGACATAGGCTCCTTGGGGTCGCGACATGGGTCTGGGGTCTCTAGGCCTGCTGGGCAATCAGCACAGCAATCAAGGCAAACGCAGGTGCTTGAGCACAGCAAGTTGTTTTGGCACAGATGCTTGGCAATGTAACACATAACAAAGACGCAGCATGACTGTCAAGCATGCTGTTGATCTTTAGTTATGGCTGTCAACAGCGGCAGCTGTGAGATGCTGAAGCATTGCGTCAACACTCAGCTCATCCCAGAAGACCCACACTTGCTCAAAGCTGTCCCGTCAGCTGGGCAGCCCGGCATGATACTTGGCTTCTCAGTAAATTGACGCCAAAAGGCGTAGTCTGTTCTTTTCTGTTCTTTTGTTCTGTCCAGTCACATGCCAACAGACTGTGCTGCATGCTGTGATCCTGCTACAAGTCCCGTTTGCACTGCAGGTTGGCAGCAACACGTCACAAAAGCTTCAGGCAATGCAGCATGGAGTGCATGAGCTGCGTGAGATGACACAGGTGTGCCAGTCCATCATTGACGCTGGCCCAGCTGGCACTGACTCAGATGCCAGTCAGCAGTGTCAGAGAGGGTGGCACATGGCCAAGAAGTGCAGTGGCTGGGCCAATGAGGTTCAGGTGTGCTGCACTGCTGCTCCTGGTCACACTGCTGTGCCGTGCTGTGCTGTGCTGTGCTGTGCTGTGCTGTGCTGTGCTGTGCTGTGCTGTGCTGTGCTGTGCTGTTGGAATCTGTGGTCTTGTTTCACCTGAGCTCTGGTCACACAGCAGGCATGCTAGCCGTCACTCAAGATGCAGCTTAGGCACAAAGCAGCAGCAGCACCCTTGTTCAGCAGGCAGACGTGTTTACAATCTTTGGAGCTAGCAGACTTGTAGCAAGGTTATTCTGTGTAGGGCCGTGAGCAGAGTTGCCTCATCTAGCGCGCATGACTTTTGCAACAGTGATGCGACGCTGCTACATTGATCAAGCAGGCACTGAGGTCCCTCAATATGTGAAGCTGTCACCGCATGTTTGTTCTGTAGGTGATGGTTGCCTGCGAGCCATCAGATAGCGTCCTAGCAGCTTTGCTGCAGATGAATGATGACCTTCTAGCAGCAGTCGGCAGGTGGGAGAGCACAGCCTCACGCCTGGTCATGCAACAAAGCCAGTCAGTGGCACCACTGGCAACTGTATCTGCTCCAGGCTCAACTGCTTCATCTCGTGCGGCCATCACCACTCCTGAAATGTCAGACAGCAGCACAAGCAGCACATCAGACCTGGCACCCACCCCTGTTGCATCAGGGGGGCTCTTCTGGAGCAGCAGCAGCGCTGCTACATCCAGAAACATCCCTCATGCAGCTATCCAGCAGCAGCTGCCGCAGCAGCTGCCACAGCAGCAGCAGGAGCAGCTGTACCCATCAGTGTACACTAGTAGTGTCAGTGCACAAACAGGCAGGGGCTCAGCAGCAAGGCAGGACCAGGATTTGGGTCAATTGGCCAGTCATGGGAATTACCTAGATGATTTGGCAGGGGTACAGCCGCACTACCCCCATCAGACCCCAGCCTCAACAAACCAATCCCATGCCTCAGACACTACCTGGCAGGTCTTTGGGGCTGGTGGCGGCATGCCTTTAGCCCTGCCTTCTGGGACTGCAGCTGCCACTGGTGTCAAGCAGGCTGAAGCACCAGGCAGAGCAGATGGGACTCATGAGTTTCATGGCACTGTCTTGAGCTACAGGCTGGCAGAGCCACAGCGTGCTGATGAGCCCCTGCAGGAGCCAGAGTCTCCTCTGCTGAGAGAAGGCAACAGTGAGCTGCAAAGGCCAGCAGAGGGCGCAGCATCTTGGCTCAATGGGCAAGAAGAGGCAAGCTCAGAGGCACAGCTGGCAGGGCAACAGCCCTTTGACCCTTTTGCTGGTAGGCTGTCCTGACCCAACCCTGATGTAGCCCCTGTCCCTGCTGATGAGACTGCTGAATTGAAACATGACTCCCCATGATCCACGGGGTTGACTCTGCATGACAGAAGCTTAGGTCATGACTACACATGTATCATGCTTTTGGTTGTCCAGCAGCGCCACGTGGCAAACATGACATTTCAGCCTTGAGCCAAAGCAAGCCTGCTCGCTGTATACCTGTAAACTCACACTGAACATGTGCACAATCTGCAGTAGCCCCGAGCAGCAGTTTGTGGCAAGGCACGACCCCAGACTCCCCTTTCAGGAATGGCTCAGCAGCAGACAGCCCATTTCAAACAGGGCAGCAGTCACACCCTCTGATGCCTCCCAGCATCAACCCACATGAAACAGCTGCTGCATCCACCCGACAGTACAGTGGCAGCAGCAGTCAGCCAGGGCAATTGGGCACAGACAGACTTGACCCCCCTCCTCATTCAGCCTTCAACCCCACCCCTGCTCAGCCCCCAGCAGGGCTTTGGTCTGATCAAGATGCCTTGTCTAGCAGGGCTGCATCCAGTGAAACCATAGGCAGCAGAGCACCATCTATATCATTGCCACAGTCTGCGTCTAGTCGCAGCATTGCACCCTTGCCTGTTACACAGATCATGTCTAGTCAGAGTCTGGCATCTATGGCGTCTGGATCAACAGCTGCACAGAAGGGCAGAAGTCCAAGTCCTGTTTTGGACCTGGGGCAGGAGGCGTTTTCCCAGGCCAGCAGTCAGGGCTTGTCAACAGCATCAGCAGTGGGATCCGTCCAGGTTGAATCTGGGGTGCAGTCTTGGGGTGCAGGGGCTGGGCATGGCGTTGAGGTGGAGCAGCTGAGACAGCAGCTGCAAGATTTGGAGGCACAGCATGAAGCAGAAATGAAGCAAATGCAGGAGGACCATGCTGCTCGTGTGGCTGCCATCCAGGCTCAAGCAGTCGCCAAGATGAAAGAGCTGATTGAGAAGGTGATGCTTGTAGCGCTACGCTTGTATGAGTTCACTTTTATTCAATTCTGAGGCCATGACTGTCAAAACACTTGAGAGATCTGCACACCTCGGGACTCCTCAGGACCCTACAGGTCATCAGCAGACAAACTGTCACGCTGCATGAGCCTTTTGAATGTCAACATTGACACTGACAGCAGCAGACAAGCGGAAAAAGAAGTACACAGTTGCCTGACATTAGTGGGTTCTTGATGCAGGTGAAAGAGCAGACAGTGAGGGAGAGGGAGCAGGTAGACTTGAGGTTACAGGAGGCTCATCAGGCTGAGCAGAATGCGCTGGCCCACCTTCAAGCCAGCCGCAATGACTGCAGGTAGTGCCCTCTTGGCAACACGCTGTCTCAGCACTGTCTATGTCAGATGTGAGACAGAGCATACTCCTCCGCCCAGGCATGCCCCTAACATGCCAATGCATCTGCTGTCCCAAACCTGAAAGCACACAGACCCAGTCTGCTGCACACTGCTAGCATGGCTCCTAGAACAGAACGTGACTAGCTACTCATGTACGTATGTGTGCATGCGTGTCTTGGTTCATGCATTCATACCTTCATTCCTGCATCACTTTGAAGCAGTTGCCGGCTACATGATGTACAGTTGCTGGCATGGTTGCGTGCTGTTGGGTGTCATGTGTCTTCTGTATGCTCAGGAGCCAATGCCATGCACAAAGCGGTCATCTCAAAAAAAACGCATTACTGTCTGGCTGTCAAATCTGATGTTGTATCCATGCAAAGCACATGTTAAGTAGTCGTGAGCTGAGCTGATTAAGCTCATGGCCAGTCACATAAGCTGGTTGCAGACAACCAAATTTGCTCATGCAGGGAGAAGGATGGAATGATTGCTGATTTGCGACGTAAGCTCGAGCAGACTTCTCTTGCATCCAGCTCCAGTCAGCAAAGACATGATCTGGAATCAGATCTGGACGGGGCCCTTCAAAGAAGGGCATCTAGTGAAGGACCAGACGCAGCAGCCCTGGAGCAAGTGCCCTTTGGTGGCATTCCTAGACCCAGAAGTGCATCTACGACTGAACAACTGCCTTCTGTTGCACCCTCCGCTAAGCGAGGGCGCATGCTGAGAGCAGGATCACTAGATAAGGGATCAGCAAGCATCAATGGGTTACAAGCGTACTATAGGCAGCCAGCTTTGCGGGTTAGGTTTACGCCTGGGCAGTTGGAGGAACTGTCACAGGGCACAGCTGGTCCCAGCCATAAAGAGTGGGCTGCAAAGCTGAAGCTGCCTCATATGAACCGTAGAACATGCAGCTGATTCGTGCTTCATTGATAGTACTCTGTTGTGTTCTGATCACTGGCGGCAGTGTAAACTTCAGTTCCAACAACGAAATGCACTCATGGCTGAACAGCCGTATTGTCAAGGTTGCGACTCTGTCAATGTTTGCTATCAGTGCTACTGACTGCTGCTGAACAAAGCCAAGTTTGAGTCATGCCTTTCAAAACTGCGTTCAATGCATCAACTTTCTGTGCAGCAATTGCATGTATCAGCAACTGCTTCTTTGGGCTGCAGCGGAATGGCTGTGTTTCTCAAGCTATTGGTGCTCAGGGGTGAAATTTCACAGATGAATTGGGTCGGCCTGATGGCGGCCATCATGCTTCATCTGCTGTATACATGAGCATCAAGTCTCAATTAGATGCAGGCTGTGGGTGCTCAAGGAAAGGCGCAATGGTACCATGCCAACAAATACATATCAGAGCATTTGCAACATTGTCAGCTGCATCAACTAGCATCAGCTTCATAGAGGCTCAGCATTTGTCCATCTGGGGCACGGACTGCTGCCACCTTGCCATTTCCTGGATACTTGATCGGACCGTCAAGTGTTGCACCAAGCTGCAGCATGTTACTGACTGTTTGCTGCAGGTCTAATACACTAAAGGAAAGGAATGGAGTGTAGCCTGTGCTGCAGTAAGCCTCCCTGTGCAGATCAATAGGTCCTGACATTCCGTCCGGCGATCAACAGAACTTTTGCAATGCATAAGGTGGTTTGCTGAATTGCACGCACCCTTCTACTGCTTTGAGTGCAAGGGTTGTTGACCCCGCTTCAAGCTCTGCCCACCGCTCGGTCAACACCTTCACCCGCAAGCCAAGCCCTTGTTGGTAAAATCTTGCGGCTTTCGGCACGTCGCGCTGCAACAGCAGCACCTGCCTCAGCATTTTGGGATCGTGAAAGTCATAGTGCCCGCTGCGTTTGCACGACCACGAAAGTCATGGCAAGGTAATGCAAGTTGAAGCTGGCGTTTTGGGTTTGCTGGCGTTGCAGAGTGTTAAACTGAGAGGTGAGGATCACTCAGTGCTCTACTGAGCGTCTTTGCAGGCTCTGCACGTTGCTGTCCACATCGACAGGGCAGCCATCGCTCGATATTTAGGCGCTTTATAACTGGCGCAAACCCCTCTGTCGCAATTCGAGACTACGGCTTCGATAAGATCGCTGTAAAAGACAAGTAGGTTGTAGCGGTCACCGCCTGATTCCGATTTGCACGCACCCCCTGACTTCAGCAGCACGCGTGTGCCTTCAGAGGTGAAATGGACTCTCGGGTCACACTGCACAGCACAGCTCAGTGCTCGACAGTCGGTTTACGAGTCAAATGCAGACAGTCACGTCACAGGCGCTGTCTAAGGCCGCTCGCACGGTCTGCACAGAGTACAGCTCCACCCAGAGTGAGTGGAAAACCGTTGTGTGGCAGAAACCTTGCCACAGCGCCAGGCAAAGGTGGCTAAGCTGGGTGCAATGTCACGCAGGAGTCAGCTATGAAGGGCATGTCTCAGCAGATGACCGATATGCGCAAGAGCATGCAAGAAGACAAGCAGCTAGGAGTGCTCATGGCAGGCCTCAGGGGATCCAACATGGATGAGTCAGACTTTGCAGATGATAGCGTAGTCATGCAGCTTGTGGAGGTCGCCCATGATGACAATGACCAGTTGCCTCTTGCCTATGACCCCATGAGCATTGCTGCCTTTTGGGGTCGACGACCTGTTGCTGTTATCAGAAGGGCCCTGCAACTGCTTGGTAAGCTGCAAATCTGTATGAGTTGTTGCCACACGTTGACATGCATAGCAGCAGGAAAAGGGGAGGCATACTCTCAGACTGAAGCTCGAAATGACCCCCTCTTCCAAAACTCGTCTGCGGTCATCATGTTTATGAGCAACAACCAACCTATGCCCACCTGCATTCTGGACTGTCATGCAGCCCTGGTCCTTTGCATACTATGCATCACTGCACCACATGCATGTGAGAACCACAAACATGGTATAAGATACCCTGACACAGGCACTCAACCATGCACAAACTTATGAGACAACCCGTGACACAGTTTGACCATGCATGCATGCAGGCATAGGATGGGGGTTCATGGCCAGGCTGGGATGGGATCTTGCCTGGGGCAAGCTTGCAGACAACGAAGTGGCACGAGCACGCGAGCTGCGTGAAATTGTGACCTCCCTAGGACCAGCATACATCAAGCTTGGTCAGGCTCTGTCTATCAGGCCCGACATCCTCAGCCCTTCTGCCATGTATGAGATGCAGAAGCTGTGTGACAAGGTCAGCTTTCTGCTGCGCCCAATCATCAAGACGCAATGGTGCTATGTGCTTGTCACCCATCTTGCATGCCACACTCTGATTGTATCCACATCTGCTTGCGTTGCCAGCAGCTTTGTGCTTTTGAGACATGCTTCAGCTGTCTGTTGCATATGACAAATGACAGCTGTCAGCAAGGTGAGCGCATGCATCTTGGTAGGCAAGCATCAGGATCAGGTCACATGGCAATGCCTCTGGGAAGCACATCTCCAGGGTCATTTCCCAGGGCCATGTCTGGCATAACCCAATCTCCTTGCAGCTGTGAGTATGCAGCGCCATGGGGGCTGACACGTGGTCCATGCAGGTGCCCAGCTTTGACAGCAAGGTGGCCATGAAGATGATTGAGCAAGAGCTGGGGCGGCCCTGGCAGCAAGTCTACTCCCAGCTCACCCCTCGCCCCATTGCTGCTGCCTCCCTTGGCCAGGTCTGCATCCCTACGTGTCACCCTACTTGTGACCCATGTATGCACTTGTGATTCAGACAGCTCCAGGCCATCGCTTGTACATCGATTGTCTGCTTATTTTTGCTGCGTCATGTATTGCTGCTGCTATCTTGATGCTACCTGTCAAAGTGTGTCACAGTATGTCACAGTATTACCAGAAGTTTGGTCACAAAGCAGCTGTCACCCCGCGTGAAGTCTTGTGTTTGTTGTGTTCAATGTCTCATCCCTGGCAAGGCAGGATTTTCAGGAAAGTATACTTGCAGGTGTACCGTGGCAGATTACATAGTGGTGAGCAGGTAGCAGTCAAGGTACAGCGCCCCTTTGTTCTGGAAACCGTCACGGTTGACCTCTTTCTGGTCAGGTAACCAACTCTTCTATCCATTGCTTTGACTGCAAAATAAATTTCAACAGATTCAACAGATTGTATGCTATGTGATGAATGAGCTACAGCTGTGGCTGGTGCCTGTGCTTGCCTAACGTGCCCACATGAAGCGCTAGTGAGTACAGAACGCTCCATGGTGTAGGAAATTTGCCGTGTTTCTGAGGCGGTTCCCAAACATCAAGACAGACGTGGTGGGTCTGCTGGATGAGTGGGCAGCCCGCTTCTTTGAGGAGCTAGACTACGTGCGGGAAGGCAACAACGCTACCAAGTTTGCTAAACAGATGGAGAAGGACCTTCCTCAGGTATGACGCATGCGTCCATGTGATATTTTCATGCAATTGCAACATGAATAAGTGAGGATCGGCTGACATATGGCGCAATGCCAGCAAGTGCATTGTGTCTGTGCATATATGAGGGCACACAGATTCAATGTCAGATGTGTGCAGTGCTTGCACACAGCAACATCACGCACACAGCTTGACACCTGATGGAGCACATGCATGCAGCATAGGCAAGGCTTGACTGCCTGTTGTTCACCCAGACAGACTGCCCATAGTACCCATCACTCAATTGCAAGATTGCATCCCAACAAAGACACATCTACTTTTGCAAAAGCAAGTATCCTCTGCAGCATTGAGCTGCAGTGCAAGTGTGCTTGTTTAGTGCTGGCCTGAATGCAGCATATGTACATGGCAGGTGGTTGTGCCCACAACATTCACTGAGTACACCTCACGCCGGGTGCTGACAACCAGCTGGTTGGAGGGAGAGAAGCTGTCAGGCAGCAACGCCTCGGATGTGGGCGAGCTAGTCAACCTGGGAGTCATCTGCTACCTCAAACAGCTTCTGGACACAGGCTTCTTTCACGTAAGGCGCAATAGATCTGCTCTTGTTTCCTTGGCCTTCAGGCTTGGCTGATGAAATGCAAGGCAGCCAGCACTAGTGAACACGGTGCAATGTTTCTGAACATGCATGGCCTGTCAGCAGTTTCAATGTTGTCGCTGCATTCCTGCATTCCTGCTGCATCATGCTTGTTCTTCTCTTGTTTAATAATAGGTAGCAGCGTCAATTTGGTATGGAAGTGTTGATGGGGTCATCAGCTGACATTGAGGAATCGCACCGGCCTTGTACATGTACAGTACTAGCCCATATGTCAACAGGCCATTACCTACAGTAATAGCATCACCAGACCACGTCATCCAATTTTAGTCTTCATCAGTGTGGAAACACTGCATCAACTGGGGTTGTTGGTTTGACAGGCTGACCCCCACCCTGGGAATCTGATCAGGACCCCGGACGGCCGTCTGGCCATTCTAGACTTTGGTCTGGTCACAGAGATTGATGACAACATCAAGTATGGCATGATTGAAGCCATTTCTCATTTGATCCACCGAGACTATGAAGCCATTGTAGAGGACTTTGTGACGCTGCAGTTCATTGACCCTGGCACCAACCTGACGCCCATCCTGCCTGTCCTGGCCAAGGTATGTACAACCATTCCCTCAATCAATCAATCCATTGATGCATCAGCCAGTGTCTCAGCAATTTTTGCCCTTGGGACCCATCTGGGGAGTCAACAGGCGACGTCTGAAGAGTAAAGTACATACGCTGAGCACCAAATTCAGAAGGATTCTTGATGAGCAAATGGGCCATTTATCGCGTTCTGTATGTTGAACTGTCTACTAGGCATGTGCATGCACTCCACCCTCTCATTCCCTATACGCTACTGCTTCATTCAAGCTGTGGTCAATCCGCCGCTTTTGTAGTGCTGCATCGCCCTTGTCCAGTTATTGCAACAAGCATCTGTACATGCCATATGGTATGCGTCTTGCATGAAAAGTACTTTGACGTGAAGCCTGCAAAGGTGTGCAGTGGTGTGTGTGTGTGTGTGTACGAGTCACACTGTTGTTGGTGCAGGTGTTTGACCAAGCCTTGGCTGGAGGTGGTGCCAAGAATATCAACTTCCAGTACGCCTGTCATCCTCATCATCATTTTGAAAGTTGTATTGCACATGTCTTTGTGCTCCATGTCGGCCCTAGTCATGACCTTGCTACACACATGCTCTTCATGCCAAAGCTGAGCTATGTAAATGCAAGTGCACCTTTCATGTCCATTGCTCAACAACTGTATGGCGCACTTTGGCAGCACATGTCTTGCTGCTTGTGATCTATTCCATCAAACAATGCGCATAGACAAAGAAATGGGCAAGCAGCTTGTCTTTGCAAATGATCGCAACCCCAAGACAGCTGTTCAAAGCAGCATGAGAGCCATGCACCCTTGCTGACCTCTCTCTCATTCACATGCAACATGCTAAAGAGAGGTCTGCCTCCCTGCAGAGACTTGGCCGCTGACTTGGCTCAGATCACGTTCGACTTCCCGTTCAAGATCCCTCCCTACTTTGCGCTCATCATCAGAGCCATCAGTGTGCTGGAAGGCATTGCCCTTTTAGGCAACCCAGGTGCTTCACTTTGATGTCCTGCCCAAGCACATGCTTGCTGGCCCACACAGAATGTCTACAGCCCTGTCTTCTGGTCTGGTGTGGCGTGAATATGCACTCCCTGGATGAGTACCAGCCCATGGATGCATGCCCAACTGACAATCAATTGCTGTCAAGGATGTAGATGGGTCAGATGTTGGTCCAGAGGCTTAAGCATAGAAGAGTCTGCACTCCTGCGTGTGACGAGACATGCAGCAGCTGCTGTGCACCTTGCATGTATGGTGCCATATCAGCAGCCTTTGCGTGATGCTACCTTGACTTTGTACATTTGGAGAGGCCATGAGTTGAGGGACAAAACAGAAACGTGTGTTGTCTGCAGAGTTTGCCATTGTGGACGAGGCTTACCCCTTTGTTGCAAAGATGTTACTGACAGATGACTCTCCCAGGTTGCGGGCTGCCCTCAAGTACATGGTGCGTCACCAGCTGTCCTGCTGCTGCCCATGTCACTATGTTTCACTTGATGGCTTGCAGACTGGCCTGGGTTGAATCAAGTGCCTGTCCATCCTGGGTTTGCTACTCTTATTGCTAAATGTATATCTGCCCATTCAGTGCAGCCTTGCAGGCTCTTGGTAGACAATAGTTGTCTGACAGGGGGTGCTCATATCAGCATGGTCTCTGCCTTTTGTATCTTGTCAGCACTCCTCATAGACAGAACCCAGATCACTGCAAACTGTGCTACAGTCAGAACTTCTTGTAGACAGAACTCACTTCACTGCAACTTGTGCTACAGTGAGAACTCCTCATAGACAGAACTCAGATCACTGCTGTGAGCCCCCAAGGATTTTCTCCATCCTTTCAGTGGCTGACATTTGTCTGCTGCAGGTATATGGCAAGGACTCGGTCTTTGATGCAGACCGCCTGATTGACCTGCTAGCAGCCTTTGAGGACTTTGCTGTGGCATCCACAAGCTCCAGGGGGGATATGGACGTCGGCCCCCCTCGCCCTGGCAGCTCCTTCAGCCTACCCCAAACACCCTCCAGGCCACAAACCTCCTCTGATACGGATTCCTCCAGACGCACATCTAATGGCCAGGCGAGCACCAGCACGCCCTACAACCAAAGTGGGGCTGCTTTTGCGACCAATCAAGGGCAAGCAGGTGCTAGGTCACCTTATGGCAACTACAGCAAAGGCAATGGGAACGGCATGGGAGCAGGCTCCTACAGTGGTGTGAACATCAATGATGCACAGGTGGTTGCAAACAGCAGAGGAAACAACTACCAAGCCAGCCTGGCAAATGGGAACAGGAGTAGCCGTGCTGCTGGCGGTAGGAATTTACCTGAGGCTTACACTGGCAGTAGTGCTGGCAATCAAAGTTATGCTGGCCAGGGCAGCAATAGGCAGGCACACAGTGGGCAGCATGCCAATGAGCAGAGGCAGTTGAATGGCCATGACAGGGAATACAGTGGGCAGCATGCAAGTAGCTCATCAGGAGGTCCCTGGGGCTCTTGGGGCAATTGGCCCTCCCAGGTACACAGATCATCTGCCAAATATCAGAGGCTGGCCAAACTGTAGCTGTTGTTGATTTTGCAATTGTTTGCACTCCATGTGATGCATGCTGTATGTGGGTATGGGTAGCTTGATGAATTCTGCTGATGTCTGCATATTTTTTTGAGAGGTTGATAATAGGCAAATTTTCTGGAGGGTATACGCCACTATGTGCCATCTGCTTGCTGCTTTTGTCCATGTGCTTGACACAGTGCAAGTTTGAGGGGGTTGAAGCAAAGCAATGTCTAACCATGTGCCACAAACTCTAGCCATGTGTTTGGTCTACAGAATGGGTCATGGCCTGCTAACTGGGGCCAGAATGCCCTTGATCAGCCTCTGAACGGCACTGACAAAAGTCAGACCCCCGAGTCAGCTCGGGAAGCTCTCAAGTTTTTGTTCTCAGCAGAGGGAGCATTCTTCAGAGACTTCATTATGGATGAAGTGGTTCGCAGCATTGATGCTATGTCCAGAGCACAAGTGAAGACACTAGTCGAGTTTTTGGGTCTCACAGGAGCATCAATACCTGTGTTTCTACCTGGCAGTCTCAGATTCATTCCCCTGACACCTGAGCTCAACCCTGAAGACAAGAAGGTCATGGACAATGTGAAGAAGTTGGGAAACTTCTTGACCGGCGGAGATGCAGCTGGCTTGATTGGTGGCAGCTCAGATCCTACAGTTGTGAGAGAAATTACCCCTTTCTTGCCCAGTGTAGCTACTGAAATTGCTCCAGAGGTGTTCAAGCGTCTTGCCAGCAGGCTTTCTGCGCGTGCTGTCAGAGAACTGTTTGTGTCCTCTCCTCCGTAAAGTCAATACATTGCCTTTGTATGTGCTCTTACCCTTTTCAGGTGTACTGTCTGCTCCCTTACGGATTTTTAAGCATTGTGACACTATATGACTAGCTTAGCATACTACGTACTCAAAGATGGTACCCTACTACGGTAGACCATATTGAATGGGCAATTACACTGCAACAACATTCTGTTGCAGCCATGCTAACATTCAGCAGTACGCAGCATGATATATGAAATTCGGTGATACTAAATCCAGCATTGAAAATGGTTCATCTTTTGTAGCTTGTGAGCTCTTCATGCATCCACCTTTCGACCACGTTTCACAGCATGGCATTGAGGGCGCTGTTGTCTGGGACCGTTAGTTGCAGCATTGCTGCGGCGGCTGCCATGTCAGCTGGTACAGGCGCTGCAGCACCAGAAAGTATCAGTACAGCACCCCAGTCGTGTAAAATGTAATTGCATGCAAGCAGCTGTGGGAAATGATAGTCAGCCCATACAAAACTGACCTATCAGCTGAAGTCTCTCCCCCGTGCATGGATGCTGTATTATTAATGATGCTGCATGCAAGGCTTGTCGATCAATCCAAGGCCCCTACGCTCAACAGGAGATTGTTGCCTTGTTCTGAAAGAACATAGCTGAGCGCTACAATGAAATTAAGACTGCCAGTAGGACAAAAAACAAGGCAGCATATGCAAAATATACTGTCTGATGATACCTGCAGTCCATACACGTCATCGCCAATTATTGCATGCCCAGCATGAGCTAGATGAACCCTGATCTGCAGAGCACAAGCGTGGACTTCAATGAAACAATTCCAGAGACACTTACAAAGCAGCAGGATTGCAATCAAGCAGCACATGTTTCACAGGCGGACATGCTGGTACAGTCATTGACTGCATGTGCCAGGGCCTGAAACATGGAATGTAGATGTAGTTGCAAGGTTGGACGTGTGACAGTGGTAAGAGTTCTGTGTAATCTGACCTGGTGAGTACGCCCAGTACGAGGCTTGGCAATGACCAATGCTGCGCCCCTGTGAACAGGCAGAAAGCTGTCATTGCTGCAAGAGGGGTCGTCAAGGCATGGCATGCACACTGTGCCCTGGCAGAACTGAGCCAGCAAGGGATCCAGGGTTGGTTGTGGCAGGATGCCTCATGTCTAAGGCAACACCAAAAGCAGACTTTGCACTCACGCAACTGTCTACAGAGCTGTTGCATAGGCAACCCAGCACTTCCACCCTCAGCCACATTTGGGGACAACAGCCAAAACGTGTAATAGTGCTGGGCTTGGAGATAACATTATGGGCATATTGGGACACACATCCATGGATCAACCTTTTGTCTTTCTAGCAAGAGGCTCAGCAGCAAAGAAAACACTTTGTCGTAGAATGTCTTGCACAGCATGCAATGTGGCATGGGTACATGCCATCAGCACCAAACATGTCTGTAAGTGTGATACCTGGTCATGTACATTGCCTCTGTAGCCACAAGTCCAGCAGTGAAACCATCCAGTGTCGCTGCTTCATTGCTATCCACCACCACAAAGTCTGTCTGTGATGCATCCCCATTTTCAACGACCGCGCGAGCAATTCTACGAGGCAACCACGCAGTCAGCCTTGCACAACAAGTTTTCGAAAACAAAGGTGGCATTTCTACCCTGACACTACATGGGCCTCAGCCTAAGACCATCATCGTGCTATAAACAATCTAGGCCTTGCTTATGCAATGCGGTGGACTCAGCAATAAGCATGTAAATGAACCTACTTTTGGGTTGGGTGGCGGTCTATTGGGGCATCCACATGGAAACTGACTCGGGTGGGGGCTCCTGTGGTGATGGCCACATAGCTCTTCTTCGCCGTTCTTGCACTGCAGTGCACTGAAAAGCTGCTCAAGGCTGCGCGGCATCAATAAGCAGCAAGCAGCAGCAGATGCAAGCGCAGTATATGGGAAGCGCCACCCATTGCCAGCTTAGAAGCAGTACTGCTGTACTAACTGGTGCAGACCTTTAGTGTCAAGGCGTATTGCGTTGTATCCAAGCTGTTGCTGCAACATAAGGGTGTGATCACGTCAGCCAGTCCATGTCAGGCTGCATTTGCAATACATTCATAACTGGCCATGAGCACAATTTGTAGGACCACACCCAACATATGGTCTCGTCAGTTGTCAGGCACAGCAAATGATAAACAAAATCAAGCCTGCAAAGAGTTGCAAACAAGACACAAGCAACCTGTTGGCGCACAAGCTGGACAGTCTCTGTGGTAGTAAGCAAGTTTGATTCTCCCAAACATTCTGCACTTTGTGCTGTCCAAGCTCTATTCTCCTCTTTGCTGGATGATGCAGAGTGCAAGATGCAATGAGGTTATCAGCAAGCTCCTCACAAATCAGTACTGCTTTGCCCTGTTTATACATATGCTGTGTCTTGTGCAGATGTGGTGGTGCCCACTGCATGTGGCAGGGACAGAATCACCTGAACTGTCCTCCCAAGGGTGCAGCAGCCACTTGCCTTTTGGCCATGACTAGCACACCACTAGTCATCATATCTAGCCGATGAACAGGGTAGGGAGCATACCCTACATGCCACAAACAGGGTATGGAGCATACCCTACATGCCATAAACATGGTATGGAGCATACCCTACATGCCACAAACAGGGTAAGGAGCATACCCTACACGCCACAAGCAGGGTAAGGAGCATACCCTACATGCCACAAGCAGCTGCATAGATCACACTGCAGAGTTTGTGTCCAGCCAAGTGCCAGCCACGCTGTTGCTGATACGGGCCTTTGCACACGCAGGTGACAGCTGTGTGTCTAGGGAGACCAGGCATGAGACAAAGACGAAGGCGGCTGCGGCGTGGATGTGTGTAGCGCAAGCTATCTTGTGCGCGACACAGTTGTGTAAACGGCGGCAACCAGCGCTGCCACTTGAAACATGGGCTAGCTACATGTCTTCAGCTGGGACGTGTATGAAGGGTGTTTGAGGGGAGTCCTATGTAAGGCTCAACAACTGGTTTGTATATACGAAAGTGGGTGCAGTGAGGGAACATGCTTACCCAGGTAGCCTATGAGCCTGTTCACCATGCTTCCGCCCTGCATCACCATGCATCATACTTGCGACATATGTTGGCTAGATAGAGCTTGCAATGCTGATTTTAATGATATTGTAATTAAGACGCTTTCCAGCTCATGGGCTAGGTATGTGCAGGGCAAGTGGGGCAATGCTGGTACCCCATACATATGACCGCTACATGCACAGCTGAAGCTTGGTACAGAGCTTCACTTACTGTGAATCTGTGCTTGGGAGCAGAAATGACACCAGCAGGTTTGTTGACTGCAATGATGTCTTCATCTTCATAGATGACTTCAACAGGATCAAGATCTGCTACCAAAGGTATGGCTCTTTGAGCCATTTTGAACGCAGCCCTGACCCTACAGCCATACTTGTCCGCCTTTGTCACTGTTATACTTGGATCTGAAGGAAGGTCGTTGTTGCTGTTTGAGCAGGTGGAAATGGACACAGGCTTGAGTGTGAAAGGTCACCTGACCACTGGTAAATGCAGAATATCTGCCACCTCTTCAGGGCTTCCTCTTGACAGGCTGCCCATCAGCATCCACTTGCCTGAAGGCTGTTGAGATCTACAGCAAACACTGTGCTGTCATGCATTTAGTTTTGTGCTTGTGACAGCTAGGTATTCAAATGTAAGAGTGGTAGCAGCTTGCTTACACAGGTTTTCCTTAGTTGTATTTCTGCTTCAGCAGCGTCTGCAAGCAAGGATGCTATAGCACCTTGATCATTGTTGGTAGCATGCCAAGCCTAGTGATGCAGATCACACACATTCTTTTTGTTTTTGTGCGGCATGATGGTTGCAAGGCTGTGTGTAGTCTTGACCTGTATCAATCTTTACCTGCCAGGAGATCAAGTCAGGGCAGCACTTCTGGAAGTGCCTTTCAAGCACAGGCAAGCGCTGTATCTGCTGACCGCAGGCTGGGCACAGGTGAGAAACTTTTGGTTTGTGGTGCCAGGCTGTGAGGGGCTGTGGCTGTTGGTCCGAGCTGCTATGATCAACAGCCTTGGCAACAGTGCCACGCACAGATACGTGGGTACAGGATGTAATTTTGGCCGTATGCCATCGGCGATGCGATAAGGAGAGCTCTGTGTGGCGATATAGCTGGAGCAGGCTCCCCCGACAGTGAAAGCGAGCTAGTGAGGCACCGAAGCTCAAGTGCATGTATCTACTCCAGCGAACTATATCTTGGCCATAAACGGAAACAATGACTCCTGGCTCGGGAGTCTCGATGGGTGCACATCCACAACAAGCCTTTGTACGAGGCGAGTATCGGTCAAAGTATCGGTTTTGCAAACTGTCAGCAAAGTTTGACTGCCGTACGGCACGCGTGCTCGACTGCAGAGTTGACCGAGCAGCTGCAAGCTCCAAAAGCAGCGCTTCTGTCTTCGACACTTCGCAGGCAAGCTGCACAGTGACGACAAATCTGACTGAGGCTGCGAGCTCCCACTTCGCAAGCATTGCGTGTGCTGCAACTCGTAGGCCGCCATACCACGTCCAGATTTGTTAGGTCTTCCTGCCCCTTGCAAAAGACAACTGTCGACTACTTGCCTACTCGCGGCCACCCGGTTGTGCGCAGCAGAGAGAACGTGGATTGTGTGGAGCTTAAAGAGCCACTGTCCTCCTCCATTGTCGGTCATGCTCGGTCTTGATAAGCCTGATCAGGGTACTTTGCAGCAGATCGGCATCAGTACTGCTGCCTGGGCAGCTGTCTTTGTGATCATAAATGCCATCATACTCAGACGAAGATCTTTGGGCTTTAACAACAGATTCGTCAGCTTCTTGCATGCCTTGGTTGCTCTTGTAATATGCCCTGCTGCCTTGAACTGGCAACACCCCCTATCCGGATTTGGGCAAACAGCGACCAACTATCAGGTGCCTGCAAGGCAGTTTGTAGGCAGACATTTGTACAGATCAGTCTGGCAGAGTCTTTGACCCAGCTGTTTGCTCTGCAGCGTTCCGTCATGAACCTCAGCTTGGGCTACTTCACTTACGACATGCTTTGTTGTCTTTACATTGACCTAGACTTTGCAAATGTTGTTCATCATCTATGTACCATGCTGGGCCTGGCAGTCGGCGTTTGCAATGGTGTGGTGAGCAACCATGCTGATGCTGCTCCAGGCCGTGAATGATAGGCAAACATCCAACAATCGCTGATGAAGGTGTGCAGTGCAGAGTGGTGCGGAATTGACTTTCTGTCTGCTGCTCATGGAGGTCTCAAATCCATTCCTCCATGGCCGCTTTCTCATGAAGGTTTGCGCTGACCTTCATCATCTCAAAAAAGTGCTGGAAACGTCATGAAGCTCTGACATGTGCACGCATTGTTGATTGGCAATCTGTGTGAACACAGTTTTCTGGCAATGCAGGAACTGGGCTGGAAGCAAAGTTCATTAAGCACCATAAATGACGTCAGTCCTTCATTTCTGCAAGCCTCTTGCTTCATGCCAAGTCTGGCTTTTGCAAGGATGTCTTTCAATATATTTGGGCATGAAGCTTGAGCGTGCTGGGTGCAGATAGCTTTTGCTGTATCCTTTTTCATCTGCCGCTTATTGATTGGCCCAGCGGTGATATACTACACCTTGATCTGCCCTACAAGTCCCATGATCGTCAAGGTGACACCTGCTCCTGTTTGATGCTTATTTTGGCAGTTTACATATGGGTCACATTGATTTGGCAGCAGTTGCCTGCCTGGCCCTGATTTTGCTGGCATGCACAGGTTGGTGGTGTTGGCATACAGATTGTGAGCTTGTTTTGGTTCTATAAGATAGCTCAGGTAAGGGCCCTTCTGACGAGGCATGTTTGCTTGCTATGTGCAATATGTCTTGATCTGTATACTTCCAGACTTAGTGTGCTTGAGACAAGCATCAAAACCAGCGTGCATGCAGATTGCCACCAAAAAGGCATCAAGATCAGGTGGCAAGACCAAGAAGAGCAGTTGAGCTGCCTCAGCAGTCCTCGTGAATCAATTGTCTGATACAGCAGCCCAAACATGTACAATTCAACTGCCCACTTCCGATCTGATAAGATTTCCAGCACACAGCTTGAAAGTTGAATTCTGACGCTAGTTCTGTTCTGCTAAAGTGAGTGACAGTATGTGAGAGGCCAAGCAGTACAACAAAGCAAGTTTTGCAATGAGAAAAGACCAGATCAGCATCTTGATGTCATCTAGTAAATGTTGATGGCAGCATAGCCCTTCAGTCAATGTTGCACCAACAAAAATGAAACAGATGTTTGCTGTGCACACACTGAAAACAGACATCAAGATGACAGAAAGAAGAGTTATGGACAAGAAACTCAACATCCTGAAGTAATGTGTAGCGTTGCAAATCAATCAAGGCGAGGCCACCAAAACGGTGTAGCATTGCAAACCAATCAAGGCGAGGCCATCACAACAAGGTTGGCAAAATGACCGCCCAAAAACAGTCAAGAACTAAGGAATTGCATGTGTCAGCAGTACAAAACACAGAACATCCTGGACACTCACTGCGAAGCAAGCAGACCCATCACATGACACAATTTCACCAGGCAGGACGCAGAATTCTCACTGGACACATTGACTCAGCTGATTCATTTATGAAACACATTGTTGCTCACTGGCTAGGGGAGCGCTGCTTGTAATTAGCAAGCATGTGGGGAGTGCAATATGAATAGCCATGAAACATAGACTCCAGATTGGTAGGCGTGCCGGCAGGCGAGTCTGTGGGAGACTGCTCTGTCCACATCTTATCAAAGTTCTCAACACTGTTCAATCCCTGTGTGCTGGGCTTGAAAGGGGATGGGATCTCAATGCAGCTTGTCCCAGTTGATGCAGCTGAAGAAGGGATGACCCATGACTGCCTTGCTCCCCTCTGGGCCGTGGCCCAACCGCTTCTCAACATCCCGTACAAGCAGGCCCTTGAGCAAGTTTTGGGCATTGCGGCTCAGAAACGCTGCAGCACAGTTCAGAGCTGATCTAGAATGCCTAGCAATTGCCATCCAATTGACCACAGCACAGCATCAGCAGTCGCTGCAGCACAGTTCAGAGTTGTTCTGGAGTGCCTAGTGAATGCCACCACAAACGACCAGAGCACAGCATCAGCAGTCACAATGACAAAATCTATGCAAGTGAAGCAGATGCAATGTTATAGCAAGCTTGTGCCTGACTGATTTGTTCACAACTCAACAGCACAACAGATGCCATGGGACCGAAATCATCTGCTTCTTGGTTATTGGCATTTTGCTTGGGGGTTTCGGCAGACAGTGGATGCTTACAGGGATACTTCAGCTTGCCACCAGTAATCTGCTTCTGCAGCTGGTTGCGGCTCTTGGCATTGAAAGGTGGCATGCCAGTCATCATCTCAAACAGCAGGATGCCCACGCTCCACCAGTCCACATCCTTGCCATGCCCCTTCCCTTGAATGATCTCAGGGGCCATGTACTCCATTGTGCCAATGAAGCTGTTTGTGCGTTCCCCGTCAGCCATATTGCCTTTGGCCAAGCCAAAGTCTGTGACCTTGATGTGCCCCTCACTGTCCAACAACACATTCTCCTGCACATCACACAGTGCATTCATAATATGCACATGCTGAAGACACCACAGCGGACAAGCAGATCAACAGACAAACATACAGCGAAGCAGAGTCTGGCAGTCAAGATCCGAACAGGCCGTGGATAATGAGACTGTGCATCACACAGGAATGCAAAACGCTAGTTGTATGCTGCAGTGCTGCTTTGCCATCAGCACTAGTACAGTGTCATGCAGATGTGCAGCAGAGTGCACTCTCATGCTTCCAATTCCTTGTTTGCAGCACAAAGTTCATGTTGCAGCCTGATCTTACCGGTTTAAGGTCGCGGTGTACAAACCCAAGGCTGTGCAGGTGAGCTATTGCCAGCACAATCTCTGCTGTGTAAAGCCGAGCCAGCTGCTCATCAAAAATACCCTGTGGGTCAAACAACACCCCACATAAGCCAGTAAATATTTACGCACATTATGCTGTTGTGCAGCTGTAGGTGTTTTGCAGGTGCAGTTGTGACGGCTTGCTGCTATGGTACTATTCATTGCCAACTATCATCTATGAGCATCCTGTAGTTGTGTCTACTAGTTCCCGCTTTCCAGAGTTGTCCCTCGATTGTCACGAGACAATTTTGTGCTGAATCACAGCAGTATGCAGGTTGTGTGCCTGCAAGCCTCACCTGTCTGTACAACTGAAAGAAAAGGTGGCCTCCATTGATGAAGTCCAGAACTAGGTAGAGCTTGCTGCTTGTCTGCAGCACACATGCGTGTTGATTCAAATTCTGGTAATAAAGGTATCCAATTTTACATCCCTTGCATTGACAGCACATGAATGGGCAACAGAACAATGTAATAAAATCATGTGGATGTCAGCATCACCTGAAATGAACAGCGTAGGGTGACAATATATGGGTGGAAGACTGCAGTGAGCACATTTCGCTCTGCTCGTACATATTCACCATGATCCTTGGCGATGATTCGTTCTTTGCGCATGACCTTCATTGCATACACCTGCCCGGTGTCCTTCTTCTGCACTTGAAACACCTGGCAGGCAAACAGTCCCACTTAACAATTTCAAAGCAAGGCTGACAAGGTGCTCAGTGCAGGACCAGCGCTAAAGGAGCACATAAGATCTGTGCAGGTTGCCAACCTTACATGCTTTGCTAGGTCACAGACAATGTCTGCCACTGGGAAGATGCTATTTGAGGACTTGTTTTGCTGAGGTTTTGAAACCGTAATGACAACATGAATAGTCTAAACGCTTTGCAGCTCATGATGAGCTGGGTATGTGCAGGGGACGTCTTGTCTCTCCAGAGCAGCATACTTTCTTCTTACTATTATGTGTTGCTAAGCGTTTGGGGATGTACAGCAGGTTCTGGTACACATTTGAACGACTTGTGAAGTAAATCAAAAGTACCTTTCCAAAGGCGCCTTGACCTACAACCCGCAACAGAACAAAGTCTGCAGGGCCAACTTTGGAGTTTGCTAAATTGCTTGGCTGGCCTGCAATCTCTCCTGACTGATTTGGAGGCATGTCAGAAGGTGGCAATGCTGAGTGCAGTGGTGACTCTGGGGTGGAGCCAGGAGACGAGGAGGCTGACACCTGCAACACTCTGATTGATGATGAAAATCACAACAACAGAGGTGCTTCCTGCTACTCGGTGTGAACAGGAAGCAGGAGCAGATGTGACTGTGAGCAGCCAGAAGATCAGGGCGCATTTCTGTGCTGATGATGATGTTGCAAAACACGGACCATTGAGAGCCCCCCAGGACTGACTGGGCTGAGGTGGGAGCGGGGTGAAGGGGGACCAGCCTCCGCTTCAAACACATCTTCAAACTGCAATTCCTCGACTTCAAGTGCCTCTGCGGCGGGTGTTGGACATCTGTTTGATCCAACTGGCTGCGTTCCGTCCTTTGACTGAGCAGGTTCTGGTGAGGCTGGCAACTGAGTCTTGTTGACAGGGCTTGCAGCAGTGCTGACGTTCAGCAGCGAGATCTGCTTGCCAACTCCTGGTACGTACTCACGCGCAAAAGGATTCAGCGGCATGTTGTAAGCGCAGATCGATCTGGGCGGTATCACCCAATATCACAGCAGACACGGCTACAGACCTTCACACGTGGGATGCCAGTGACGCAAACAGATTTGCAGCAGCTCACGCGAAGGAATAGCGTAAGAATCATGACTTGGAGCAACAGACAAGGTTTCAGCCGGAGGTCATCGATTGCATGCACCACCTCGCAGATCCGAGTTGTGTCACACAACGGCATGCATCTGCCTTGATGAAGAAGACAGATGACTAAGAAGTGTATTTCTGCAAGACCACTAGAACGCAGTCCGAAGACAGACGGACTGCGAAGAGCCACGCAAAAGGCAAATATGAAATGCAGAGAGCGATAGATACAAACCTGCAGTGCACAAAAGCTGTGTGAGCTGGGCTGGAAGATGCCCCTGCGCTGACTGTGCTGAGCTGTTGACACCAAGGTATGCATATGATATTTGCCAATTGGCGTCAAGATGTGCACGAGACAGCTTCGTGCCTCATGCACCATGTTGGTCAGCTGGAGACTTTGAAACAAGAATTTGTAAGCCCGATGCTAGATTGGTGAAAACGACCTTGAGGCTCAGTGCCAATCTGATACATCATGAGTGCCAGAAAAGTCTCAGCATGATTCATCAGTGTTGAGGGTGCTTGTCAGTCTTGTGACTAGCAAGTGGTGTTACACTACAGTAGTGGCTTGCGTCAGACGCTGCATTAGCAATCTTCAGACACCATGCACGGCACCAATGACTCTTGCAGGCACTCAAATACCTTTATCTTTGCGTGCTTGACTGCATCTCATGCGTACGGTTGATCACATAGGACCGTCCAATGCAGGCTACTCAAATGCTGACACCAAATCATGCAACAGGCTGTCCATCAGCCAAGTATTATTAGTCATAGGTTGTAGAATCACGAAGGTACAGTATTCTGTATTGCCGCTGGACATCGGGATCCCCTGGTCTTTGACGAAGTGTGACTTGTCTGCTTTTGGCATCAGTAACTGTGAGTGCAGTGAAAGCTGTTTTGACTGGTGTTTGGCCTCAGTGACTGACCGTGGCCGCAATTATCGTAACTTCCTCTGTCGTCCGTGGTGCCCCTTGCTGTGTGAGCCAACGTGTGCGTTGCAATCGATCTCTGTGACTGATCGGGACGTATCATCGTCTGAAACAATCAAGGCCCGCTCACGAGGTTGCCAACAAAGTCCCTGGTATTCAGTAGTGTCAGGTCACAGCCTCAGGGAAAGTAGGCAAAGCATGACATTGTGCTATCAACGCACAGTCTGGAGGCCTGACATTGCTGACAGACATGGCTATCAAGAGGCTGTTGGCAACACTCTTTTGTGAACAGACCCCAGACTTCAGCAGGCCACTGGACGTCAGCACACAGTTCTAAGGTCACCGACACTCAGCGCTGGCTGAATTTGCCATCAGGACTGAAAAAGACCAGTACAGATTTCTGTAACAGCAGCTGCAGCAATAAGCCTGCCAACAAGCCGTATCTGAGATGTCTTGCCAGCTTTCTGGCTTAACCATCAAGCAGTGGTCTGCCTGACCACGTGTTGACATGGATGTCTCCGGTCAGTGCACAGCTTGTTTGCTCTGCTGCTGCTGCTTGTTGTTTCTTTCACTGGTTGCTATCAGCTGTCTTCCCAAAGCAATCTGTAGCAATATGAGTCCTGACCTGTCAACATATATTGCAGTCATGCATTGGTGAAATTTGTCAGCAAAGACCTCACAATGATGTGTCTGCAACAGAGGTTGTCAACCGGACAACGGCAACAGAGAAGTCTGACAGGCTGCAGTGCTGCCTGACTTGGGTGCAAGACTGCAAAAGGGCGGTAAATGAGCTTCGCAGCGAGGTCAAAGCAGCAATATCTAACCGGGAAAAGTGCTGCATGGTTTTGAGCGCGGCAATGGCAGCATGCCTAGCTCTTGAATCGGTAAAAAGTTGTCCCGAGGCCATTCTACCTAAACATCATGCCAGCACATATGCCCATCTTGTGTTGTAGGACCCGTTTGCTCACATACGTGCCTTGCATGGGGTGGTATGTTGCATGTCATCTGCCTCATTGCATCAGTAATTTCCTGTGCAAACATGTCCAGACATGTCTGTATTTGGTGCAGCTGGTGTACTCTGGCAGAGTGGACAGCGCCAGAGAGCAACAACTACAGCGGCTGTGTGCCAAGGTCACGTCTACTGTAGATCTGGCGGGCGCCCGCGTCAAGGTAGCATTAAGCACAGCTCACACATGTCTTCTAATGCAAATTTTTGCAACTCTTTTACATACATTGTTTTCAAAAGAATTGTAAACCTTCTTTTGCGACGCAATGCAGAGCTAAGTTGCAATCATGGATCTGCTTCAATGCTATGTGTCAAGTCACCGGATGTACATAGCATTGCTCATGTTGTACAAGCGCATGCATTTGTGACAGGCCAGGTGTATGCAGCATGTTTCACTGTTTGTCATTCTGCTTTGTCAGGATGTGCATAGCCTTGCGGCAGACATCTCCTGTGCTGTCTGTAATGCTGCTGAAGTGCTCTTTGGGGTTTCTCCATGTCAGCACAGCTTCACAAGCTGCGTTGTTGCAGATGACAAGGATTGTCCTGCACGTACCTAGCTCATCATGAGCTGGAAGTGTTTTTATTGTTACTACTACCATTATCATTGTTGCAGGTGTATGGACAGCAGACCAGGCTGCAGAAGTACTGCAAGTTCTTTCGCAAGCAGCACACCATTGACAAGTTTGATTCTGTCATCAACCAGCTAGATGAGCACAGCGAAAAGGCATGGCAGCTGGCAGACAATAATGCCATGCCAGTGCGCAGGAGAGGCATGCGTGCAAGCTTTTCTCAGGGGCTTCAGACAAGCAGCTTTGTTGGCCCCACAGATAGCAATGTCTTTGACAGTGCAGAATGTGCAGGTACAGCAGCTGCATCTGCCATGTTCCCAGCAGTATGGTACTGCCAGTGTATACAAACTATGGTGTGCTGCATCACATTCTGACCACCTCTGCACATATGATGCATGTCCCTCTGCAGCGCAGATCAAAAGCAGCCATTTTGTTGCGGCCATGCCATTGCATGATGGTAATGGACACTGCATTGTAGTGCCTGTTCAGAACCAGTCTGTAAAGTTCCAAGCACATGCTGTTGTTACAGATGCTCAACCATTCCATGATGCACCTTTGACCCGGTGCCGCCTGCGGCGAGGTACCAGGCACAATGGTGTCCGCTGCATGGTGTTCATTGACCCAGAGACAAGCATGCATGTGGGCACCATGGGACACGTAAGTTCTCATTCATTGCATGCATATACATGACTACCTGTGAGTGCATGCATCGAGCTTTGCTTATGTCTCATGTCAAGCTGTCTTCATGTCCCCTTGCTGCATGACACCCACTGTGCATCAGGTGACTGTGGCTGACACACTCTGTCTTGCCAATCTCTTCTGCCTGCCTGCCTGCTGGAGTTTGGCGGTGTGCTTCTGTGATGTCGTGAAAGACAATCACGCAGGTTTGGTGGTACATTGCTGGAGCTGTGGGGGGCAACCTGTACATGCACAACCTTGCCACCGATGCTGTCATTGAGCTTGAAGATGCACGAAGAGAGCCTCCCGTGTCTTTCATGCACCATGATGGTCAAGGTCATGTCTGGCTTGGGTACAAGGGGGGTATGGTGCGGGTGTGGAGCGAAAGCAGCCTCACGCCTGTCACGCTGCCCATCAAATGCTTCCATGCCGAGATAAGGTGCCTAGCTTGCTCTGCTCAGCGCGCCCGTACTTCTTCCAAGGCATGGCATGTTGATGTGCATAGCAAAGCTGGAGACAAGAGGCCGTGTGTTCTGCTGCTGTATTACAGTGTGCAACTGCACATGCCAAGCTTCATGAGAAGATGTTGAATTGTACATTGGGTCACACACATAAGCTTTTATTTGGTTTGACACAACACTCCTTGTTGCATGAAACTGTGCTGCAGCAGCAGACAGCAGGAGCCCCTGCTGAACTTTCTGTCTCTTGACTTGTTGGCGAAATGCGATAATAATGGTCAGGCGCACCCTCATATGTTCTCCTCCCAAAGATGTGCTGCTGGGTGGTTTGCAGGGTGATCGTGACAGATGGTGCTGCAGCCTGGGTCGGATCTGACTCAGGCAACGTCAAGCGCATTGAGCTGCAGAGCGACCAAGTCACAGGTGGCAGCACCAAGTGCTGGCTGGAGCACACACACACCCTCAGACACCAAGCAAAGCGACGCCGCTCGTCCACTGTCTTCAGCTCAACAGCTTCTGCTGAGCTGGATGATCTCAGTAGGGTTGACTCAGCTCGAGCCAGCGAGGACTACACAGCAGGCGAGGAACAGCCTGCAGTGGGCATTGTAGGGGTCAGAGCCCAGCAGATCATACACTCATGGTGCTGACACTTGCTGCACTTCTCAAGTCACTCTACTATTGATCTTGTTGAAGTTTCAAGGCTAAGCCGCTTTGTCTATGCTGCAGCTGTTCTCACCCTTTCCAGCGCAGTGTTGTGGTTTTCATGTGGCGATGACATGTTGCAAGCATGCTATATCTGCCATGCACCAGTCATCAAAATTTTGTGGCAATGTGTAACCTTCATTGGCACGTGTTTCTCAAGACTGCCTGTGTGGTTGTCACTTGGTACATCAAGCTAGGCGTGGTTGTAATTTGAGACATCAAGCTGTGTGTGGCTCTCATGCGACACATGAAGCTATCTCTGGTGGTCGTTATATATAAATTTATCTGTGACTGCAGTTCTGTGCACGCGGGTCGATGTTTGATGTGTTGGCCAAAGCGCGCACTTCACCACTACTGGCACAGCAACTGGACTGGCCAAAGCGAGTCAGCATGGCTTTGGATGCAGCTAAGGTCAGCATCAATCTACACATGATTTTGCGCTGGCTGGTTTGCAGGCATCATGAGACAGCCCTTACAGATGTTCTCTGTGCAACAAATCAGTGCACAAGAGCAAAAGGTTGTGCTGATTTCTGTGAGCTGCATCAACAACACGAAACCCTTCTGCAACACATCTGTCAAGTCTGAATGTTCACATCAAAGCAGCACCACCCGTCTCCGTCCTGCTTGACCAGACCCTGCAAGTCAAAGCAAGCTTCACACCCACAGCTCAGCAGACATGGCTCAATAGCTTCACAACAAGCATGCACACCTGGCAAATGCCTGCAGGGCATGCTGCAGCTGCATTCACACAAGCCACCCATCCTGCACAGAGACCTCAAGTCCCCCAACCTGTTGGTGGACAAGCACTGGCGGGTCAAGATAGCTGACTTCAACCTCAGCAGAGTCATGGAGGCTCAGGCTGTCGTCTCCTCCATCTCAGCCAACAATCCTAGGTGGTTGGCGCCTGAGGTGGTGACAGACCAGGCCTACAGCACAGCTGCTGATGTCTACTCCTTTGGCTTGATTCTGTGGGAGCTGCTGACCTGGCAGCTGCCCTGGGCAGATCTGGGCCCTTTCCAGGTTGGTTCCTAAACATACCCAAGCCGGCATTGGGCCTGCAGGCACTGTTGCATTTCGGGCAGACAGCATAACTTGAATCTCCCTGAAATCTACCTGCAGTTTGGTTACAACTGTCAAACTCTATCTAGCTTTGCTGGCAGTACTATAGCTGCATGAGCCGCTGCTGTCATTTCATGCTTGATGTCCCATGTCTTTTTTTGCTCTAGGTCAAAGCAGTGTTGCCGTTCATTTGAGACATCCATAAGGAGCAGCCATGCCACATGCATACATTTATATCACTGCACACAACAGCGTTGTACGCTGCCTTGTTCAAATCCTGTTTCACACTCACATATCATCCGCGTGCTTGGCTCTCAAGCAGCTAGATCACCAGAGATACACAAGGTGCACTCAGTGCTCAAGTATGAAGTTAAGCTGTGCTTGATGGCCACCTCTGCGTGTGTAGATCATGGTGGCCATTGCTGAGAAGCAGCACAGGCCGCCCATTCCCCCAGAGTCTGACCTGCCAGGTGGCACCTTCCCTGGCCTGCCTGCCTACCTGGACCTCATGCAAGCCTGCTGGCATGCCGAGCCACAGGACCGGCCTGCCTTTGAGTCCTGTATCATCACTCTCAGAGGACTGTTTGAGGAAGCCATGACTGTCAAGTAACTCGGCAGCAGCTCTGCATACACTGCACTTTGGTCAACAAACCTGCTGCCTCTGTTGTTCAGTGCACAAGGCCATGTACACTTTGCTGTGCTAGCATGCCTGTACATCCTGCAAGACATGTTTATCAGTTGATAGCATGCAAGAAGCTGCATACCTAGGCAGACTATAGACTCTTAAGCATCTGTGTGTTAGCCTGCAACATCGTGCGACCCCCAGTGCCTTACCCCTTGTGAAAGTGGCAGCATCAAGACCATCTGGTGGTTTGCTGTAAACAGTCACCGCCCTTCACATGGGAAAGCTGCGCTGGACTGCAGATCGCAGCAGAAGGCTGCCAGTCAGAAGGATGCATCCCCCAGGCAGCAGGCAAGCTCCTCCCCTTTCAGCACATCTGCACAGGGCAAAGCCCCTTCTGCTCCCCATCCCCTTTCCCAGCCCCCTGCCTCTGACCCTGCTCCTGGCAGGGTTGCCTCTGACCCTGCTCCTGGCAGGGCTAGTGCCCCAGGTGATGTTGCTGGCCGGCCTGGCGGCCCACAGCAGACAGGCAGCATGCAGCCTGGTCCTGTTGACATGCAGCAGCTTCAGTCAAATCTGCTGCGGCCTGCTGTGCATCCAGCAGCAAGGCTACCATCAGCAAGTGTGCAAGGTCAGTACCAGGTTTAACACTCCTCAGTCTTGCAAGGAGCATGCAGTCTGCTGTTCTGCCTATTGCTTGTTGTGCTATAACACAGTCTCACCTTCAGCTTTAGCTCCTACATCCTGAATACAGTCATGCAAAGCAAGTCTGGCCAGCAGGAACTGCATGCAATGAGTTGCCCGCATCAGCTGCTGGCCATACAGGAGTGTTCATGCCAACACATTCATTACCCTTGGTCATACCCTTCTGCCCTATCATGCTCCCTGGGAGTTGCTCTACAGTACAACGGCAGGCATCTGCATGTCGTTGTTTAGGTGGCATGTGCAGCTGTTTGCTTCAACCATATGAAGCCACAGATTCTGCAAAACTGTGTCATGCTGTGGATCATGTTGCTGAACAGTGCGTCTGCGCAACAGGCAATGGGGAGGTTCCGTCAGCACGCGGTGGTCATCAGGCAGCTGCTTCGGACCCTGCTCATGTGCGCTCCAGAGATGCTCTGCTGGCGCTGCAAAACCAGGCCCCTACTGAACATGGCAATGCCTCTGCGCCTCCCAGGTCAATACATCAGCAGACAGTTGCTGCACAGCAGTCTTTCCTTGAAGCACCCAGCTCTAGCACCAGCAATCAAGAGCAGCAGCTTGATGAGCAGCTTTACACATACCATCAGCAGCCAGGCCTGGTAGCAGCGCCGGACAGGCGCCTTCTGCAGCGATCAGGGCAGGATGCATTCTCAGGCGACCTCACAGATGAGCATAACACATACGGACAGAGCCAGTCTCAAAAGCCACCTCATCAGTCATCACATTGGTGGCAGCAAGATCGCCTAAGCAGCCTGCTGGAAGCAGAGCAGGCTGATGAGTCAAGCAGCAGTCAGGCAGCAGCTGCACAGCAAGCACAGCCCAGGCAGTCAATGCACCGGCGGCCTCGCAACTCCATTGGTGCATTGCATGGGGAAGGCGGTGGCGGCGGCAGTCACATGAGCCCATTTGCTGGCTTTGCTGCTCTGACCAAGACCAGGACGTCCACAGATGACCGGGGAGATTATCGTGCCGGTCAGACTGGGCATAAGTCAAATAGGCAGTCGCTTGAGCAAATGGCGGGCAGTAACAGAATCATGAAGACTGTCCCAAAGCACATACGCAGGTCTCTGGAGGCTACCCCTGGGGTGCGCAAGTCTCTAGAAAGCCAGGCGCCCCCGCCAGCCAGCAGCAGTGGCATGCGAAACAGCAAGGATGGCATCAACGCACAGACTGCTGAACAGGCATCTGCTTTATGGGATGAGGAGAGACGACGTAGCTCCTTGGATGCAAGCATGCAACATAACCAGCAGGGCGTGCACAGCAATATGGGGGTGAGCACCACCATAAAGGAGGTGCCCAGTGATGCATCCAGTATGGATGGTGACGCATCTGATGCTGGGCCATCTTTAGCAACTCAAAGTGGCACTGCTGACAACACTGCTGCTGCACAAAATACGGACATAGGCTCTTCAGGTTTGAGCAAGTTCAGCCCATTTGCCGTGCCAGGGCTTACTAATGCGCCCTCTTTTTTATAGAAGAATTGATAGTATTGTAGCAGCTTCTACCTGGGTGTCCTTTGCTTTGTTGTTGATTTGACTACTGTTTGGTAAGGTTGTTCTCATGTTGTTTGTCATCAAATATGATGATTACCGGAAATGACTTTTACGGAACTTTGACAGATGCTGCATGTTGTGGGAGACCCCTTGTGGGTGACCCCTTGTCAGACATTAGTCTCCCATAAAGATTCTTTCTGCAACAATTCTGACCACCACTAATGTGCAAATCTTTCAGAGCTATAGGCTCAGTCACATTTGTGTTCTGCTTCTATGCACATTACTTCGTCCTGAGATGTTGATTTTGGTCTGTTCTGATGGTTCTTGTACTCACAGGTTTTGAAATGCGTGTAGTCAACCCCATAATTTGTCAGCATGAAAAGGAAACCTTTTGTCACGATAGATTGTTGCACTCGCAGGAGACGTTTGGTTGACATTGATTTGTAACATAGGTATCTGCATTGATTGCAAATTTACATGTCCCTTCAAATGTCGCTGCATAGGCCTATCGACATCTGCGGACATCTTAGATGTCTTCTAATGCCTTCTAATTGCCTTCATCATTGTGATGTTGGGTAAGCACTTTCTGCAGCAATTTTCTGCTGGCAGAGCGCCACATTCAGGCCAGTGGAAAAGACGGAAACAACCATGCTTATGCGTGCCCAGCGATATGTTGTAATGTCCCGCACGTGTGGTTGACTAAGCACAGTGAAATCGAAATCTGAGTTTGGTGCGGGTACTCTCAGCCGCCTACGTTGCCAGAGCTTTCACACAGCATAGCTGTGATTGCGCAAACAACTCTCCTCCAATCCTTTCAGGTGGGTCGCTACTCGAGCAGGCGTGCACGACTTTTGCTATCCTCGGTCTGCGCCAGAACTGAACACTACTTGTCGCAGGTTGCCCAGTATGGCGGGTGAAAATGCTTACAACGAGAAAGACTATGACGCGAAGATGCAGGAGCTGTGAGGCCCTTTCATGCTCTTGATATGCCCAGCAACTTTGCGCTGTGAGTTGAACTCCAGTTGGGTTTGTCCGCGAGTCTGATCAGCCTGTCCTGCTTGTGATGCAGTTCACAAGACAACAACGAGTTTTACACAGAGTGGGAGGAGTCCTATGACTCCTTCGACCAGATGCAGCTACATGAGAACTTGCTGCGTGGAATCTATGCCTATGGTCAGCTTACTTTTGCAGCAGGCCCCTTGAGAGCCAGCTGTGTGTGTTTGACACTGCACATTTCTCGCTTTGCAGGATTTGAGAAGCCATCAGCCATTCAGCAAAAGGGCATCGTGCCTTTCGGCAAGGGACTGGATGTGATTCAGCAGGCCCAGTCTGGCACAGGAAAGACAGCCACCTTCTGTGCTGGTATCTTGCAGAACCTGGACTACCAACAGGTTGAGTGTCAAGCCCTTGTGCTGGCACCAACCAGAGAGTTGGCTCAGCAGATTGAGAAGGTCATGAGGGCACTAGGAGACTACCAGCAGGTCAAGTGTCACGCTTGCGTTGGTGGAACCAGCGTTCGTGAGGACACTCGCATCCTGCAGTCAGGCGTTCACGTGGTCGTCGGTACACCGGGCCGCGTTTACGACATGCTGCGGAGACGTGCCTTGCGCGCTGATGGCATCAAGATGTTTGTTCTGGATGAGGCCGATGAGATGTTGTCTCGTGGTTTCAAAGACCAGATCTATGACATCTTCCAGCTGTTGCCACCCAAGTTGCAGGTGTGTGTCTGCTGGACTTGCCGCAATGTAGTCAAGAGTCAAAGCTAATGGTCTGGTACAACAGCATACTAGGCTGTTGCTTGATTGGAGTTTGCATCTTTTTTACTATGCTATCAAATCTTACTATGCTATTGCATATCGTAATTTGCACTTACTGTACTGAAGGCAGCACTTGACCATTTTTGCACTCCACTAGCTTGCGGTGCGCAGGTTGGAGTATTCTCAGCCACCCTGCCCCCTGAGGCTCTGGAGATCACCCGCAAGTTCATGAACAAGCCAGTGAGTCACCTCCTGTACAGTCATATTGCTGTAGTATATGGCTGAATGATCGCAGTTGTCACATGTTGCGCGTCTGAGCATCAATGTTGTGCTTCCTTATTTTTGGTTTTGGTGAATCTGAATGCAGAACAAAGTTCAGAAATGAGTCCATTTGAAGTCAGTTTGCAGTGGCTTTGTGTTATGGCAACAGCTGTGTGGCAAGCGTCAAACAAGCTCCATGTTGCTGCGTATAGGTGCGCATTCTGGTGAAGCGTGATGAGCTGACCCTAGAGGGTATCAAGCAGTTCTATGTGAATGTGGAGAAGGAGGAATGGAAGTTGGACACACTGTGTGACCTGTATGAAACACTGGCCATCACACAGTCAGTCATCTTTGCTAACACCAGGCGCAAGGTGAGCCTCAGCTGCTTGCTGCTACCTTGATGTCACCGCCAGCAAAGCCAACATCCCAGCCTCTGTACATGTTTACATCTGATTGCTGCTGCATCACTGCTGTAGTGCATTATCTTTTCTGCATGTTTGCCTAACGTCCTGGCAGGTCACATGGTTCTGCGTCACTCTCTGGATGTGTTCTTTGACACACTGTTGATTGGCAGAAGCTGCCAGCATAGTTTCTGTAAACTTGTCTGTCGCGCCTTTTTTGCCTTGAAGATATGGTATGCAATTTGCTGATGCAAATCTTGTTTTCCAGGTGGACTGGTTGACAGACAAGATGAGGGAGCGCGACCACACTGTCTCAGCTACTCACGGAGACATGGACCAGAACACACGTGATGTCATCATGCGTGAGTTCAGATCTGGCTCCTCCAGGGTGCTGATCACCACTGACCTGCTGGCTCGTGGAATTGATGTGCAGCAGGTGTCCCTGGTCATCAACTATGACCTGCCATCACAGCCAGAGAACTACCTCCACAGGTGTGCAAACTTGAGTGCAATACTTCGCTGCCTAGTAGCTCTTTCTGAGTTGTATGTTGAGATGACTCTGTGTATAGTCTGCGTCATCCTTGTGCCGCTGTCAAGATAGCGAGTATACACCTTGCTGCTGTGGTGAGTATCTGTTTGGGCGTTGTTGCCTGCTCTGATATTGAAGGTAAGCTGCCTGTCTGGGTGGGCGGAGTGCTGCAGCTTTGAGCTGAGTTTGAGCTTGATCATATCCACTGCAGGATTGGACGGTCAGGCCGTTTTGGGCGCAAGGGAGTTGCCATCAACTTTGTCATCAAGGATGATGAGAGGTTGCTGCAGGACATCCAGCGATTCTACAACACTGTCATTGAGGAGCTTCCAAACAACGTCGCTGATCTCATCTAGGCTGACAATATCTAAATTGCTTCTGCCTGCTCTCCTTTGCTTTCAGCAGCCTGATGATGCTCTATTGCTGCAGCAGCATAAACATGGTGTGCCAATTTTGCTGCTGTTGCTCTCGTACCTTCCTCGAGCATGTCGCCCTTGCCAGACCTTGTTGCCTCAAGCTGCCCGCCCTCCTGAAGTTGTGGCTGCAGCTTTGTTTGTCTAGTGCCAGCCCTAGTCAACTTGTCAGTTTAGGAATGAATAGTATGCACAACACTAAGCTCTGTGCCTTTGACTGGACACTTACAGTAGACTGTAAGCTTTCTCAGCACCTGCCCTTTCAACAGTACTCTTAGACGCGTATGTGGCATGTGAAAGTTACATGTCGATTTCGAATCGCCACCTCAATGGTTCCGGAGCAGGATCAAAATGCAATGAACATGTTGACAATCTTGCGATCGTTCAAAGCTGTGTCGGCACAAATGCTCCCTACAGCAGCATCTTTCCACAATTCCCCTTATGATCAGGCTTTCTGCACGTTGCATCGGCTGAGCCCACTCTTCAACCGTCCAGCACAGCTTTCGTCGCCAGGGGTGTACCTCGGAGTACAAGGCTTGCAAGCAAAGTGCTCACATGCTCGCACATCCCCTTGCCTGAAGTACAGAAGGAGCTGTGTTCACCGTGTGGCAGCTATGTCTGCAGCACACGCGCACGTCGAACCGTCTACCAAAAGTGTCGAAGTAGCGATTATAACCACAGTGGGCTGCCAGTTCTGCAAGCGAGCCAAAGAAACCCTGAAGCAGGCAGGACTGGAGTACAGAGAGATTGAAGCCAGCAATCAGCCAGAGCTACTCAACAAGATCAAGGAAACAACTGGCCGAAGAACTGTACCTCAGGTATCTCAATGTCCACAATACTGATCAGCTGGCCCCAGTCAGTGCAGTATTCAGTCTTTGCAGCTGAGACCTCAATTCCTCACACAGGTCTTTGTGGGAGGGAGTTGCATTGGTGGCTCAGATGATCTGTCCCAGATGGTCACAAACAATCAGCTGTCCACGCTGTTGCATGAAGCCCAGGGCAAGCCAGCTCTTCCAAAAGACCTGCAAGATGCTATAGACACAGCTTCAAAAACCAATGAGGCCAGCACTGATGCAGCCTTCATTCCACCAGGCATCAGCAGACATGAATACAATCGCTCGCAAGAGCTGGCTGTAAGCATGGAATTATCCCACCATGACATTCGATGGTAACCCCTTGATGGTCTATCTGTTGACACTCTGTGACTTGCTTCTGAATTGCAGTCTGTCAAAGCACAATACAACACAATACAGTGCAATACAATACAATACAATAAAAGCTCACCACTGCATGCCAAAAGAGCACTGTTTGATGTCTAGTTGTGTCTGTTGCATTCACTGGACAGAACTGTATTGCAGGGCTAATCCAGATCTGCGAACCTTCACTGCAGCTGAAGCCTTGCGGTGGCTGATGCAGCACAAAGGCATGCAGCAGCAAGAGGCAAAGCAGACGCTTGCTTTGCTGCAGCAAACACATCAGATCAGCGTTGTTGACAAAGATCTGGATCTGAGCAATGAACTCAGTGAAGCAGACCTGTCAACTACACATTTGCAACTTGTCAACGCTGCGCCTGTGCCACAGTTTGGTCAGCCCCTGAACAAGCACTATACCTGGTAACTTCCATGCAACTCACCTGATGTGGCAGCACCAAGCATGTCTGCTAGCCCTTGGCAACTGCTGCTTTCAGTGCAGATGCACACCAAAGCCCCAAACAGCAATCGCCAGTTGCTGCACTGCTGCCTGTCTCTTTCTGTGTCAGTGTATGCAGTACTGATGTGCACCAAGGAACCCTAGCCTAGTGCCTGAGTTGCTTCTAGGCTGTAAGCTTGCAAGCCTAGTTTTCACAGTTGGTCTTCTGCTGTGACATGCAGCAGCATCACTGCTCAGCTTGGCTGTTATGTACACTCATGCATACCATGGGCGTCTGTACACTGTGTTACCAGTCTAAGCCTCCTCTCATTGGCTCATCTGTTCTGCTGGTTTTCTTTTGTGACTGTGAAGCTTGCGTGTTTGGGATTGTTCCTTTTCCTTTGGCCTATGGCCTATGGTCATAGCTCCGGGCTGCCGCCTTAGGAGGCTCTCATTAGAATCGCTGAAAAGCTTAAACTTTACTTTTCTTTTCTTTCTGAAGCTTGCGTGGCTTGTCTGCACAGGTTTGGGTCAGCCAGGAGTCCATCACAGGTGTCTGAGAGCTTACGTCAAATCATCCTGCGCCTGTATGACAAGCACTTAGCTTCTGATGGCAAAGCGCTGAACTACAAAGCTCTCAAACAGGATCCTGTCTTCAAGACGTACGTCAACGCCACAGCAGAGCTCCAAAAGGTTGATGTGGTGTCACTCAATCGCGAGGAGCGCATGGCCTTCTTCATCAACATTTACAATGCTGTTGTGGTACATGCGTTAGCTGTGTTTGGGCCGGCGTCGAATCTCAAACAGAGGTCAGGGTCACATGTCACAGTTCCCCCCACAATGTTCAACTTTGCATTGTGTTTGTATCAAGCTTTTGTTCGTGTACTGCATGCTGCTGCAGAGGCATTCCATGCGATGCTCTGGCATAAGCACGCACATGACAATGAATGCAACACTGTGAAACGGGAGGAAGCAAGCTTGTAAAGCATGATGGTGTGCAATCACATAGAGGTCCTCTCTCCAGGTTGACCTTCTTCAATGCCATCAAGTACAACATTGGCAGTCAAGAGTACTCAGCCAATGACATAGAGCATGGGGTGCTGAGAGGTAATCGACCCACCCCAGCCTCCCCCTGGGTCCTGCTGGGGGTACCCCAATGGAGCTCTGGCTACTTCAAGCCCTCAGACCCCAGAGCAGCGCATGTGAGAATTCACATCTCCCTGTTTGGGTGTGCAGGTTCAGTCCAGGGGTTGCTGAATGGTCAGGCTGCAGACAGCTAGCCTGGCTATTGTCATCCTCACCACCATCCATCACTTGCGCTTCATGCCATGAGTATGTCTGAAGCAGCTACAATTGACAGCATTCCAGCCGGAAAACCGGTCGCAGCAAGTCAGGGTGCATGCTTTGGTACAGTGCCAGCTGCGAATCATGCCTAGGGCACTGATTGCACATTCCCAGCATGTCATGTCAAGTCTGAATGTACGGAGGAGGTATGACTGAAGGCAGGGCTTGGTGTTTGGTGCAGGTGGTGAGCCCAATGGACCCTCGCATCCACTTTGCGCTGGTGTGTGGGGCCAAGAGTTGCCCCCCCATCAAGGTGTATACACCCACCAGCCTGCAGGAGGGCCTAGACTCGGCCACCATGGCCTTCTGTGAAGGTCAGCAACACCAGCTGGAATCCCCACCTGTTGGCTTTGTACAGCACAAAGCAGTTGCTGCATTGATTGCACTCTCTTGCTTATTGCGCCAGCTGTGGAGTTGGAGTTTTGCGTGTCTTCTGGTGCATGAAGGCCATAGGCATACCATGACCAATTCATGAGATGTCTTTCAGCCAGTGAATATACAGTGTTGCTGTTTTGCAACCTTATCTGGCCACCCACATGTGGTGAGATACAGCCTGTTGATGGCCATGTTGGGTTCACGGGGGCCATTCCTGCCAATCCTGTCAGGTAACGTGCACTGCTTTTCAGCTGCTGCTCACCTTTTGTTTCATTTTATACCTTACGGTCACAGTTACAGGGGTGTTTAGCCAGTTGTGAATCATCAGGCATCCTGGCTGGAAAGCACAGGTGTATACCAAACAGACATTCTATGACTCAGCCAGTCATGTCTCTGACAATGCTGCTGCATCATCGTTGCAATTTGTAGACCCAACTGTCGTATGACTAATGTCTCTACTGTCTCATGTCATTCATTCTTTCATTATTCATTAGATTTTAAGGTCTTGGGGGCCAACCATGATCATTGGACCAGTAGTCTAAACATGTCAAACCAAACATGCAACTGTGGATGTGGATGCAGGTGAGGTCATCATCCACAAGGAGGAGCACACTGCTGAGGTCTCCAAGATCTTCAAGTGGTACAAGCAGGACTTTGGTCCTCAAGAGCACCTGTTTCCATGGCTGGTGCAATATCTGTCTGGCTCAAGCAAAGCTGACCTGCAAGATCTTCTGGACACCGTAGGAGCAAAGGGCATCCATGTCAAGTACCGGCACTATGATTGGGCTCTGAACTCGCAGGAGTAAACAGCTTTGTCGGGTCAAAAAGCTGCTGCATTTATCTTGTACTATGTACATCACACTAACTGATTTCCGAGCTTTTGTACAATTAGTCCATGTACAGCATATCTTCATTTGCTCTGTGCGCCTTGCCAGACCATGTGCACCTTTACTTGTGAAGCACGCATTGGTGAATGTCACTGGTAGTGTAGTTCAACTTCTGGACCTGTAAACTCTTTTGCGGTTTTCTTTGCTGAGACATGTGATGACTGTCACAGTTCAAGTTTGCCGCGAATATGTGCAAGCCTCAAGAATCTCCAGACCATACGTGCACAAAGTACAATAAGCAGACCGGCAAATCGTCCATCAGACATGCATGTCAGATGTTGAAAGCAGATCAGGACTGATCAGCAATTGTGGCTGCTCAACAGCGTGCAATGCATAGTCAACGTTTCTTGCATGAACTTCATTTACACATACTTCAACACTTGAGCCCCTCTTTCCAGAGGTGTACACAGTGCTGCAAACTTCAAATGTTAACTCTCATCACAGAACACACTCAACCTCACACAGGCTCATATGGATGGAGCTGCAGCACCGCCAACAAAGTTGCCCTGGATATTGTTACCCACATCGTTATTGCCAGCATTGCTGTTGCCATAGTCGTTGTTCCCAGCATTGCTGTTCCCAGCATTCCATGTGCCTGCATGCACAGACAGATTGCATAAACAAGCATTTGGACCGATTTACATGAATGTGCTAGCATGCTAGAAATGGCCACATAAGCAAGCAGCATGCCTGCAATCAGTCAACAAATCCAAATACATCAAAGCACCAGCTTCAGCAAAGAGACGTACCATTGTTGGCATTGCCAGAATCGCCAGTACCGCTGTTCTGATTGCCAGCATTCAGCTCTCCACTGTTATATGTGCCTGCAGAAATGAATAAATTGCTGCCAGTCTGGCCAAGCATCCAGAAGGCACATTCTTTGCTGTTTGTGAGCAAGCACATTTTCACCTTGGTTGTAATTGCCAGCATTCACATTGCCTTGATTGAAGTTGCCAGTGTTGTTGTTTCCCTGGTTATATGTCCCAAGGTTTCCGGTACCATTGTTGTACAAGCCTGCACATGTAGCATACTATGATAAGCATAGTGCAAATCAAAGTTTCAAGAGCTGCATGCCATGCATTGAACTCAGGATTATCTGCATTGAACTACCGCATACATCTTAGTAAAACAGCTGCAGCAAGTCAGGGCGTACCACTCACCATTGTTGTAATCACCAGAGTTGTTCACTCCCTGATTGTAGTTGCCCTGCATGCCATCATGCCTTTGCCGCAGTGATCCAGTCCACAAAAGCAAAGGACACGCTGCTGTGAAGTTTGCTACGAGAACATACAGCAGACTGCCAGGGTGCCAAGATTGCTTACCAAGTTGCCAGTGCCATTGTTGTAGCTGCCGTTGTTGTAGCTGCCCATGTTGTCATCACCTGCAAGCAATGTACCAGTCTTTCCCTTGCCGGTTCTGCACAAGATGTGGTATGTCGAGACATTCATCCTTTCAGGCACAGCAAGGGCAGCAAGTCTCACCAAAGTTGTGGTCACCCACATTGTTGTTCCCCACATTGTAGCAACCCTGGTTCCCATAGCCATCATTGTAGCAGAAGGCAGACCCGTTGATTTGGTAGACAGAAGCTGTGCCAGAGGGAGTGTATGCCACAGTCTGTGGAAAGCACACTAGTCAGCTGCTTATTGCCGCATTCAGTTGGACTAAGCCCTCTCATGTGCAACAACCAGCCAGACAGCATGACACCAGCTTGTCTGATGTGTGTCAGTATGCAAGGTGTCCCAGCTTTGCTCTGGCCGAAACAGTATGCAACTGCAGCTGGTGTGATGATTAGGGAGCTTTACGGTGTTTGACTAGTTGTACCATGGGTTGGATCCACTGATTCAGTGACTGAATGCATTGGAGAACCAATGCAGCACAGCTTTGAAGAGGAACAGATCTCTAGAAGCAGCGTCCTACCTCTACAGAGGGCGCTGGAGCCGCAGCTTCTGTCCGAGTTGCATCGAGCTGTGACCCTGACTCAGCTGCACAGACAGACATCAACCTTCAGTCACCATGAGGGTCACCCCCATTCAGCCTTCATGGAATTGCCTATGTGCTAACAAGAACTGTGGTGAGTGACCAAGCTTGAAGGCAAGGCTGCTTTACCTGACACGTCCCCTGTTGTATAAGCAGCGCTTTCTGAGCTCTCTTGGTCCTCATCTGACTCGCAAGTCTGGCACTGGATGCTGTCAAACCCCAGGCAGTTCTCACCATTGCAGATCTTGAAGTCTGAGACGGCGTATGTCTCTTGTAGGTACGTTGAGCTGACTTGAAAGGATCCAGCCTTGGAGTAGTCGTTGTCCCTGAGCAGCATGATTGACTCAAGCCAAGGAGCTTATAGGGGATCACAGCTGTCTAGAAGATGTTTTGCAACTGTCACTAGACCTGTGCACAGGCTGTGAGTTGCAGATATACGCTTTACATTTGCTGTAGCTGCGTGATTGCCAGTCCTGGCCTATACAAATCCAGAGGATGACACAAACACACTAGCAACGCGCCTTGTACTTCAGGTCTGCTACAACTGCTACATGACCCACAACTCATCTATGACGTGGTCAGTCTTACACAGCTGCTCAAACAACCAGAGTGTGTTGTTCTTACCTGCAGAACTGGTCTGCAGCAGGTTTGCCACCACCACACAGAAGCTGTGTGCGCACCTCTCCACTTGCTGTGCCATTCACTTGCCAGCTGAAGCAGCTGTCCACTCTACCCAGGAATGTAGCACTGCCTTTGGTGATCTGTATTCTGCCGCAACACAGGCACGTGAGAGATCAGGGTAAAGCATACATGTGCATGAGCGATCTTGTACAGAGGTGGATGGTGGTGATTGCTGTACAGCTATGGTGCTTACTCAGGAAATGTGAAATTGTCTGTGTCTGACGGGGCTGTCGACAAAACACAGGTCCCGTCTACTACAGGGACCGTAGATGCGGCACCTGCAATTCACAGGATACTGCTGAATCACAGCGGAGTATGTGCACTGATGCGAGTCATGCAACTGGCAGCTGCAGTCTTTACTGGTTAGTAATCTTCTGCTATGTGCTTTTCCAGCGCTAAGACAGAAGATGATGGCGACGGTAACGACGGAAGAAGCCATGTGAAGGAATGTCGTCTTGTATCTGCAGCAACATTGAAGCTGAGCAAGACTTCGTCACTGCACGCAGCTGCAGCATCCGTCTCTCACGAGCCTTCGTCAGGCGCCGAAATCTGAGTTTGCATCACGACATTTGACAGCAACAAGCTGAGCAAGACGTTAAAGTACAATGCAAAACATCTAGACAGTCCATTGGCCTGCATCACATGCGGCAGACATGGGTGCTGAAAGTTGTGATGCATATGCATGCCTCACCGACCGCCCCGTCAAATGCAATTGACCGAGTATCGAACAGCTGTTGGTTTACAATTTGCAAGGAGCGATCAACTGTACAATGCTCGTGCGTTTCAAGTTGCTTGGAAGGGCGCCACTGGCAGTTTTGTGATTGCAGCAGACGCGATAAGCTTGGCGTCAGCTGCAATGCCCTTTTGAACCCGTCCCCAGCACGCCTTTCGTTCTTTCGCCGGGACGCAAACAAATGACACATGAGCGTAGCGCAGCTGCTTCTCACTTGCCATTCTGGCATATACGCACACCACGCTCAGCCGCTCAAGGCGTGGTCACACAGCAGGGTAGTGAATGGTCTGTCATGACTAGCATCTGGAAACAGCCTGCTCTTGCACAACATCGTTCTGCTAGTTGATTGTTCTGATTCAAGAATATCATTGCTGCCTAATTCTACTGCAGGATAGCTAAAGCAGTAAATCAGTGCTGCCCACAGCAGCCTTGGACACAGATTAATGGTGCTTTTCCATCATAGGTTTGAACTCCAGTTTCAAGCTAAATTTTGGATGCAGTTGTATTGAAAGCTTAGCCTTAAGGTATTGCAGGGTCATTTCTTTGCTGCATACCTTGGCTACAGTAACTGTCAAGAACTGAGTCAGATTGCAAATGATGGAAAAGTTTTGCTCACTCACTTGAGCTGGACAGATCATTGGTAGGCTGAAGGCATTGCTCATGTCATGGGCATGCAACGTCAAGATGTACTGTGTGAGGCCACGGCAAGTGCAGTGATCCAGCTGTGGCCACATTGTTCTGGTGGGTGTGAAGCAGACACGTGTGTGACTGCAGTAGCCATGTGACATGCCCCGGTCTCATGAAGCATCTGCCTTGCCATGTCACATTGCTGCTGTGCAGCATGCCGCCTCTGCATATCCTATAAACTGGCGCAGTGCTCCGTCCCTGCTCAGCAAAGGTGTTTGAAGCTGTCACCATGATGCCCAAGCCTATTTATCTGCCAGAGATAATAGCCCGCCTGTCGGGGTTGCTCCTCAGGCTCCACCAATGTGGGGTACCCACAGCTGCAGGTCTGACAGGTGCTCTACCCCCCCCTGGTTGTCTTCCAATATGGCTGCCACACTTCATCACAGAAGGGTAGGAACATGGCTTGAGACCCATCCAGCTTCTTGTAAGGGCCAGATCTGCAGATGACAAAGAGCCTACTCACTTGCACAGGTGTACCAAAGACTAGCATATGTGCATCTGCAACTACATTTTGCCAAAAATAGGGTTTAGGCTGACTTGCAGCGCATCATCCGCTATATACATGATGCTTTTAGCTGTGAGTGTGCTCAGCTTGATCGTGCCATCCTCAGACAGCTTTGTCTACACACCTTCAGAAAGGCTTTGCCATTGACCAGCGCGTAGGGAACTGGGCCATAGTGACGCGAGTCAGTGGAGTTCAGGGTGTTATCGCCTTGAAGCCAAACATGCCCTGCTGGTACCTGTATGCAGAGTTGCGCTTTGTAGGCATGGCAGAGCTGTGGCAGGCGGCATTTACAATACACATGTACAGGCATGGGCAAAAGCTGTTTGTAAGCTTGATTGCATGCAGCCCCTGATGCATTTAACTGACATTACCTTGACTGTTCTTGCTGGACCATTTGTGCTTGACCAGGGAACTTTGATGGTGTCACCCTCAAGACCGAGTACGCGTTTGCATACAATGTGTCTGGGGTTCTGCACACTATACGCCGTGACTACATCTCCTACAGTCGGCAAAGTCTCCAAAAGCTCAACTTGCAAATCTTTGTGTCGTTGCTTGTACGCAGCTCAGGAGGACAACATAGACTTACCAACTTTGATGATTTTGGCAAAAACTGAAAAGTGCTCAAGCAAAATGAGGTCGCCTTTGATGTTGAAGAACGGCAGCGAGAATGGCAGCAGTGGGGTGTCTCCCCTGCTGTTGAGTGTTGGAAACATGCTCGGTCCTGTGCACTGCAGGGCACAGGTTGTGCACTCCAAACGTTGCATGCCGGACGATGCATGTAATCCCAAGCGGTTTTCTGCTGAACAGTCTCAACAGTAGTCCCAAGCGTTTTCGGCTCAAAACTTACCGCTGTCAGCGCCATGACGTACGTCCGGAAACAATACACCGCAGAGCCGTACTTAACGAAGGTGAACGCCATCTGTTGAACTTCTTTGGTAAAGGCCAATCGACGAAGGTGTGCGAAGTGCGCCGCGGCTTGGGACCCCATACTGACGGAGTTTGCTAGGTTAGCGGGTGCCCGTGCCGACAGGTAGACCACCGATGTCAGTTTTTCACGCAATAGGCGCTGATCTTCTTCTCAAAATCATTTGAAGTTTGCATGCATTGCTCACTGATTCTCCACGACCTTCCTCAGTAACCCACCCGTGCACAGGCAGATGGCCCTCCTGCCAATCCTGAGATCACGCAGCGTACAAGCGCCGTGAACGTAGGGCAGCTCAGCACTGTCTATATGCCGCTGTAAGGCAGAGTCTGTCAAGTCTGATCAGCTGTGTTGACCACCTACTGACAGCGGACCTCCTCGGAATCAGTGTACACAGGTAAACGATAGACGCCATTCAGCCGGTACTTTGAGGATGTTGCTCCCGCTGGCCAGATTTTCTGTCCGTTGCCTTTGCAAGTATGCTGCATGCAAGTGGTTTGATACACTACCTTACTGACAAGCGCACGACCATTTGTATATCTACATGCGATCATGTACGTCTGCTGTAGGGCAAGGCCCTGATCAGCAGCCTGCACAAGTGCTCACATCAGCTTCAGCTTCAGCTCCAAAGCAAACATAGGCCTAGGCAGCAGGCAGCAGGTGCTCAGCACGTGCTGCTGCACTGCTGCAAAAACTAACTGGAAGCGCTTTAAAGGTCTGCAAACAGGGTGTCATTGTTGTTGGACAAGCAGAAGCATACGTCAAAACTTTCCGCTTGTACCTTGGCGACAATTACACGTGCCACAAGCCCCAGGTGCAGGTTGGCGGCAGTGCATGACAGCCATACAGGGCAGCTCTGCAAGCACAGATGTCCCTCTACCTGCCGACAAGCTCAGCCCTAGCTTGACATTGGATGTGGATCAGAAGCCTGTGGTGTTGGTAAACTGTGGTAGCTTCAACCCACCCACCATAATGCATCTCCGCATGTTCGATCTGGCAGCCCAGGTTCTCAGAAAGGTACTGTACAATCAGATGGTGTTCTTGGACCCAGAAAAGCATGCTCAGCCCGTATAATGAGATAGCCAGTTGCTCTGTCAAGCAAGATATTTATTGCCCTTTGCTCTGCCAGAGGACATGATCATTGCCATGCTTTGTGTTGTGGAAGATGTAATTGTTCCTGTACATTTATAAAACCACCTTCTGTCCTGACCACCTATTTGTCTTTGGCAGGCCGGCCATGCTGTCCTAGGTGGGTACGCATCCCCAGTCAATGATGCCTACCACAAGCCTGGTCTACTTCCCTCCCAGCATCGCATTGCCATGTGCCAGCTGGCAGCCGCTGAATCAGATCTAGTTATGGTGGACACATGGGAAGCAGCGCAAGCACAAGCTCAGCGCAGCCTCATTGTTCTGCAGCATGTACAACACGCCGTGCGGGAACACTATGATGATGTCAGCAGGTCACAGCAGCAGATGCCCACAGCAGGGAGCACATCCCAGCATCCACAAAATTCAGCAAGCCAGCAAATTAGCAGGCAGGTATGGTTCCACTGCTGTTCTCAGCAATGTGATGGCAATGGTGCAGTTGACTACTGCGTTCTACGAAGGCTCCTGTGCTGATGCATGAAACAGTCCTCTTGCTGCAAAAGTAACATGACCTCTGAAGTGGAGCCCTCAACCATGTGCCGTGCGCAAAGATTGCTTGGACTTTCTCTGAAGGCCTTTCAGAGGAACGCCAATCAACAGACAAAATTGTGCAATTGCATAAAAGCATGCCGACTGTCATAGGTGACATCAGTACTGGTCTGTGGAGCAGATGTTCTGGAGTCATTTATCATGCCAGGGGTTTGGGTTGAAGAGCAGGTCAGACAGATTCTGAATGACCATGGGGTTGTTTGCATCACCAGGTAGAATGACAAATGTAGCATGACTGAAAAGCAATGTGAGTGCACACTCCATGCATTGTCTCCAAGTGCACTAAGACACTTGAGTCAGGCAGCACTTGCAAAAAACATCAGGTAACAGTTGTGTAGTAAGACTGTGCATTGCTGCACCTGGTATGCATAAACCCTGTAGGAACGTGGCGTTAGGTTGTATGTGTCCTGTACCCAGCACACACATGTTCAGCAGTAGCATGTGCACTACATTTGCTTCATTGCTGCTTTTGCTCATGACAATTATCACACCAGCCAATTGTCCTGGGCACAGGCAGCACCTTGACGTTGTTTCATGCGCATACAGGAACAGCGCAAAGCTTCATCAGCTATTGCAACAGCAAGGCAATCTACTACATGAGCACAGACAGAACATATATGTTGCAGAAGACCCAGCTACAGCAGGCATTAGCTCAACCATCATCAGACAGGAAATTGGACAGGTGAAGCAACACCATTGATGCTGTGCTTGTATGCTCAGCATCCTGTGTTATTACCCAACAGAATAGGCAAAGCAACACACAGCTTCTTGGAGGTCATATCAGCACATCTGGTCGTGGCTGCCATGCATGTTGAAGATTTGGCATCTGTTGTGGCTTCTGACAGTTCAATTTGCTGAACTAGTGAGTTGGTATGCAGGGCAACACAGTCAAGTTTCTGACTACAAATGGTGTCATAGGCTATATTCACAAACATGCACTATACACTCGACAGTGACATACGGCCCTGCTCATTACAGGTAGAGCATCAAAGTGCTCAATGTTAGCCTTCTTATGCAAAAGCTGCATGCTTCAACATGTGTCCCTGCTCATGGTTACATAGTATACACCCTTCAGCTGCAGAGCTATACATTCATTGTAACCATGATGCCGTTTGTGCTGCATCGTTCAATTCTCCATTACTTAAGCAGCTGCAAGCTAGACTGCAGAACAAGTTCAACTCATGCTCAGGTGTCATAGTCAGCACTTGCCTGAGCTGTGAGTGAACAGAGTAACATGCTGGAGCGTCAGTGACATTGTGCACATGTACTTACTCCTGAGAAACATGCACTAAATTGCATGTGATGCACTGCAAGCATTTGGAGTAGTGTCTGTATCTGACTGAGCTGCTACTAAGATGTAGCTGTCAGCTTGGGCTATAAGAACCTAGGCAAACAAAGGTGCCTCAGGAAGAGGCAAATGCAGCCCTAAGTGCTGAAACTTGCTTTCATGCCTAGACGGCCATGCACAGCCAGCTTGTATGTGACAGTGCTGTTGTTACCCTGAGACCATTTCCAAGGAAGCTACTATGGTGTTGCAAAAGGTTGATATACCCTAAATCAAACTGATGACCTGACTTGTGACACCCCGTACTGGCTTTGTTGTTCATCTATCTACATGTCTAATCCATGCTGGACTTTGTACCTTCACTTAAGCCTTACTGATGTTCATGCCCTGCAGACAGCAACATCATTTGACGCAGCAGTTCAGCACAGGCCATGAAGCAGACCAAGAACCTAGAGGCAACCCTTGCTTACCTTATTCCAGTCTTGTACTGACAGCACCCGCCTCATTTGGTTCAGCTGCACGGCCTCGTTTGACAAATGGCAGGCAAACAGCAGGTAGTTCCTAGGGTTGATGGCCCAGGCAAAACGCATGAACAGTACACTGTATATACACATGACTGCAGAGCATAACACAAAATCAATAGCAGGATTTGAAAATTGCCTGCACACAATCTGCTGCCAGCAAATAAGATTGGGTCTATCTTGCAGACATACCTCCTGTCATGTTTGGCGATACTAATTCAGCAGGCTTGCGGGTGTCTGACAACCCCTACAACAACCATTGCATCATGTGTTAGCATCGGAGTGTAGAGCATACACTAATGTTGATGGAGCATCAACCTTGGCGCTTTGATGTGCTGAGCACATGACGTCAACCACTTACCGCAATCACAAAGCCCCAGTTTGCAATGGGCCCCCAGAAATGTGTCGTCCGTACACCTGTTGGCGAGTTCCAGATTGCTTGGGCTCGGCTAGCTAGGCTACTGGCTTGCTTTGTAGCGCACATGCCTGCCGTGACCGCCAAACAACCCGGGTCAGGTGCAACGATCTGGCTTGGTATTCGCGATTGCCGTATGCTTTGATGCACGCACAGGCAGCCGGCACTTCAAGTCTCTGCCGATGGCTGGTCCAAACGCGACGACCGAAGCAGTGAGCTTATGGCGCTTCGGCCGAACTGCAAACAGTTAAGCGACCTCTGCTCACCAGGGCGCTATGGCATATCCGGATCCGCCCTTGCAGTTTCCCTCAAGACTGCGCAACGTGCTGTGTAGGTGCTGTCTACTTTTGCGGCTTGGTCTGCGTCGATCCGAGCATAAGCAACACTAGCATTGCGCAACATAGGTCAGCTCGAGCTTGTCTGCGACTCTTTATGGCGCAAAAGTCTCTGTTCAAGAACAAAAAGAACCCGTCGCAAAAAGCAGTTGCGGTCAACAGGCACGGCAAGGTCGCTAAGACTAAAAAGGGTACGCCGTCTTCCACCGTTATCTCTCTGCATTGTGATGCTGATGCTTGACAGCAGGAGCGCCACTCACTAACTTGTCACAACTGCAGGCAACTTGACAGCGCCTCCGAAGAAAGCAAGCTTGCTGAAAGCCTACACTGACAACAAGGTACACGTTACAGGCAGGATCCCAGGCACCACAGGCAGGATCTGCATGTTGACTTGGTTTAGGGCTAGCTTCTCTATCCAGTACCCTTGTGCCTCTGCAGGCCCTAACAACTGCTATCAACAAGAGGAACGAAAAAGCTGCTGTGAGACAAGCTGCACATGCAGGAGGCAGGCTCAAAATTGTAAGCTTACCTTTTGTCAATCACAAGCCAGTGCTGTCCCAAGATGCTGCTGTCCCATCTGTTCCACCTCGCCTGCTGAAACCTGTTCTCCTTCCTTGCAGATGCAGCCCCCAGTGAACGGAACAGCAGATCAAAAGCAAAGGTCAAAGGCTGCTGCAACAAACAAATAGCAAGTGCGAGCTCAGCTTTGCTCGGACAGCCAAGGATGATACATGGATGCCTACTCTTTCCGAATTTCCAAGGCTGCTGAACTACCCCTAAGAATGTACTCTGTGAGATAGACTCTGCCACAGGCAGCAGCAGCCATTGCTTAAGGACTTTCTGGGCGAGGGGCAGATGCATGATGCCACACAGCACTCCCCCCCCTCCCCACGGGGCGTCCTTTTCCCCTCTCCTCTTTGACATCTACTGCTCTGCTCCCTTTGCTCGGATAGTCAGGGAAAGCAAAAGCAAACTGGGGGAGTGTCTTTGCTCGTCCCTCTCAGAGTCCCTTCAGAGTCTGATTCAGCTGAATTGCAAGGTTATGGCATAGGATTCTACTGCTGTCCAGTTGTAATTCTCCTGCTGCAGCTGTCCATTTGATATTTCCCTTTTTGGCCAGCACCAAAGACATGTGGTTTGGGCAGCAGCATAGATGTGTGCCTCTTGCTGTAGCTGTCATACTTACATGCTGCACACCTGGCCCATCAGAGTCGTGTATAGGGCTAAAATACACCTCCCAAATCGAGAGTTCTGCCAATGCAAGCCTTAAGCTTGCAAAGGCAAGAGTGGTCATAGCCTTTATGGAGCTAGCTATGTGATGTGACCTAACATTTGCAACTAACACTGAGTCATGTTGTAGTGTGGCCCGTATACGGGTGTGATGAGAGCCTGTTTACAAAGCTAGCTGCGCCCTGTTACCTACCCCTTCACAAGTCTTGGCATCATGGAGGTAGCAGAATGCATGGCTGGCTTACTTCTCATGCTTCTTCGTCATGGCAAGTTGCACCCGACTAACCCCCCAGGTATTGCTCTTCTGCATTCCAATGCAAGCAAAATGTAGATGGGAATTCTACATTTTGCGGGAATCTGCACCAACGGCGTGGGCGTCGGGTCCACGTGTCGACGCATCAGAACGTTGGTCGCTATAGTCGGTCGGACTGCGCAAGTAAACTTCCTCGAACACGATCCGAGCGGGCGGACAGAAAATCGGTGCGCCTCGCAAAAAATTGTGCAAAGGTCCTCTGGTGTCACGCAAAGCTCGACAAGATTGTGCGAAGCTGAGGTGCCAGCGGTTCTCGTGATGCAATCGCGCTGGTCGAGCAGCCTGTGCTAGCACGATATATTTTCCAGATCTCCTTGCGCTGTAACGCATCCAGAGAGACATACAATGGCAAAGTTTCCCCGCCGAGGAGCTTCCGGCAATGGCCGGACTTACGGGGTGGTTGGCTTGTGTCTTGTCCTTGTACTATTCGCCGTGACCAGTCGGTCGGATTGGCTCAAACCATCTTCGGATCAGACAGTACCTCACGTGGAAGGCAGATCACTTCGCTCTGCAAGCTCCGGGTCCTCGTTTTCTCTCTTCAGCTCAACTTCCACCGAGCAGCCCAGCAACGATGCCCAAGGCGACGATGTGCTCGTCATGTATTTGTACGATAACCGGGACCCTGTGTGGATCGAGAACTTCAAGTTCTTCGTCCAGTGGGGGATAGCTCCTAAAGATGGCTGTTCCTACATCATCCTGGTCAGTGAAGCCATGTATGCGGTCAAGGTGAGCAGCCAACATCATGGAGGGGATTCATCATCCATGATTTGCATGCAAAAGTTTTTAGGCAGGACAAGACGCCGGTTCGAAGCTTTGGCTATATGAAGTGCTTGAAAAATCTTGTGTTGTGCAGGAGACGTTGCCAGGCTACGAAACCTTGCCTTCCAATGCTGAATTCGCCCAGGCTAATACACAGAACTGTGCATCAGGGCTAGGCATGTTGAGTCAGGCGTTGAACACCACCACAGCAAAGTCACACACATTCAAGCACTACATCTTCATGAACAGCTACGTCCGAGGTCCATTTCTGCCAAACTATCTCATGGTGAGGGGAACTTACTCGTCTGTACTGTGCCATGCAGAGATCACCATGTTGAGTGTACTGCAGGTCTGATGCTGTTGCATATCTGCTTCCGTACTACTGTGCTATATTGCTGTCACAATCACAACACAGTGGATGGTTGCAGGGCAAGTCCTCTAGTTATTGATGTCTGTAATCGCTACTGTGCAGGGCTCCATGCACTGGTCAAGACTGTTTACCAGAATGCTCAATGCTGAAGTCAAGCTTGTTGGACCAACCATCACTTGCTCCAACCCTGCTACAGTCAATGTTAATGATACTATGCCATATGTTCAGTTCAATGCCCTGGCTACTGATAAGGTATCACTTCACCTCCTGCTGGACCATGATGATAGTCACACTCAAACTGTACTTGTGAAGCATGCTGTCAGTTCTGTCTATGCTTGACATGCCAACTCAACACCCACTGGAGTTATGTTGCAAGATCAGCAGACAAAGCGCCCGCCACAAATTCAAGCTTGCAGCAGCGGTGCTCAATGGTCATGCGTTGCCTGATTGCAGATTGGTCTGGACGTCATGCACAAGAACGGTAGTGTGCTGACATGCCACAATGCCCCTTGGGAAGATGAGTACTTTTCCCAATTAGGAGCCTCGAGAGCACTTCTGGCTGCTGGCTACAACTTGGACAGCTTCATGCTGCGCTACAGAGGTGTCGACTGGACTCAGCACAGGAACTGGGGTTGCAATGCCAAGTAAGCTCTTGATTTGCTTCTTGCCATGCTTCATGTGGTTTCCATGTGGCTTCCATGGCAAGCATGACATTCCAAATGTTGGTGCTCTTCGTCATGTATTCAAAAGTGCTATTCAAAAGTGCTCCTTGTTACGCATTTGAAAACAGTGGCCTGCAGTATGTCACTACTGTGCAGCAGGGAGCATCAATGCTCATTTGTACAGCTGTGTCAGCCACAAGCAACAACAGCAATAATACTGGATGCATGCCTGAGCAAACTCTGCACAAGCCTATGTATCACTATGTGTCACTGCCAATCAGTAGTATTGTCAGCATTGAGGGCATTGTTGGCGGTGCAGGTTGAACCCTGTGGGTGAGTTCTTCTATGATGGAACGACCATCAGCCCCTTTGAGGTAGTGTTTGTTGCCATGAACACCCTGGTGGTCGAAAACAACTGGTCCTTTGCTCGGCAGGCATCCATATACCAAGACTGGCTAAAGATGCAGGTAAGCTTGTAACTTCATCAAGGCATATTAACATCAAGGCATGCTGCTTTGAGTTACGGTTACAGTAATGTCGTCAGCCATGTTTTCTGTCTCTCACTATTGTGAGCTAGTGTTGCATGCTTTGCAGGCTGTACAGCACGCTGCCCATCACTTCCAAGCTTGTCTTTGGCTTTGGCAACATTGCATCAGATGTGATACGGTCATTTTGCAAAACCTTTTGCTGACTCTGTCACAACACAAGTTGTGCATAATGTTTCTTGATTCCATTCAAATCTGCAGCATCTGACACACGCTTGTGCACTTTGGTGCCATCTCACTGTCTTTTTAATGCTCATGTAGGATACAGACTTATTGGATGTGAATGTGAACAGCTGGACTTCAAACCCATGGCCTATCAAGCACCAGCGGATAGCATACATGCAGTCCAGAGGTCCAGGCTGCTTCGACCACCGCTACTATTTGCAGAAGAATCCTGACTTGAAGGTGCTCAAGACTGTGCTTGAGCTTTGGGAGCACTTTGTTATGCTGGGACAGTTTGAGGGCCGGTCCTACAGGTAATTGATGCATTGCTGCTCAGCATAATTGCCCTGCATTGTTGCAGTTACCCAAATATGTCTTTCACAGGGCTTGAATGTGTGCATGAGCAGGAGTCTTTGTGGTCAGGGGTGCCCCCAACTTTGCCTGCAAGTTGCTGCTGTAGCTGTGGGTATGGTGTTGCTGCAATTGTGGTAATGGTGACTGGCCACTATGGGCATTACTATGCATTCAAAATCCTAATTCCCACGGCACAAAACTCAAGTTGATGATACCATGATGATGCATGTTGCAGGTGGTCATGTGATGATGACAGGAAATTGCCATTCTAGAGGGAAGGCTGTTGGCGTTCTGTTACTGCTTGGCAAGGCTAATGAATGTGTTAACACCGAGGGGTTCTATGGCTGGAGGCAGGCATTAATATATTGTGTATGACCCAGCGGCATGGCGTATATGTTGCTTGGCATGAATGCATGAGACTGCTGCTATTGTGTTGATGTCCGTTTTCTGATTGTCAGTACTGTGAGTTTAGTCAGACTGGGGTTGCAGCATGTGTTCAGTCGTGACGTTGAGCAGGAATGTTGTTCAGGCATTGTTTGGTTGAACACAAGCGAACCAGGTCATGCTATTGTGATTTGTCTTCTGAGTCGGTCTCAGTGTTTGTTGTACGAACCTCTTGAATGTTCTTACAGTTGCTAGCTAGTCTCTAGGCTTTTCTCTCTCCTTTGGAATTTCTGCAATGACTGTATACACTTACATAAGGCAGCGTGTTGGTCACATATGTGTAATTACCTATATGTGATTTGGTGTTTCATGTATCAGTCTGCTGTATGTGTGACAGCTGTAATCATATTTGAGATTTAACATGTAATGTACCTGCTGTCACTGTGAATGCGTGGGAAGCAGCCATGGTTGAAGTTACGCAGCGTAACATGTAAGTTTACACATCAACTTCGGAGGTAGATTCCTTCAGTTTTGAACGATAAAATCGCAGCGAGCCAGCGCTACAAGGCTGCTGCAGCCTCGGCTTTGGTCTGCGCAATATGGCGAGCAGCATGGTCTCCTGTTGCCGACACGATCTTCAGTCAGCACGTAAAGTCCATATCACTTGAGCTTGTGCAACCTCCAGGCTTGTGAAATAGGTGCCGTATGGCCTTATTATGGCTAGAAGGTGTCACGCCGTGGGTTGCAGCTATTGCAGCTTTTCTGGTTGCAATTTTATGCTACTGTCTGTCGCAGCACCTGCTCGGAGAGGGCGCACACCGGTACCCATCAGTAGGATTGACTCCACTGTCGAAGCACACCCCTTGAACGCAACGTCGCGTCAATTGGTGTCCTCACGCTTTCTTGACATTCAGCCATTGGATTGAGTCTCCTTTGTAGGGATCCTCCACTGCCGCCCAAGGCTCGAACATGGCCGTTCATAGGAACGACGTTTGAATACCTGCAAGATGGACCCAGCTCGGGGGCAAAATACCACAAGCAGCTGGGTAACATATACAGGTGCTGTATGCATGACTGTAACTGTATCAGAAGATGTGGGCAGGCTTCATGACATCTCAGTCTGCACATATCAGAAATTTGCACCTGCAAATAGGTCATGGCTGCTTGGCGAAAAGATCATCCATGTCAGGGATGGAGATGCCTGCAAACTTCTCATGACTTGCGAGCACGACTTGGTAGAAGGTGAGCCTCTGTGAAGGGCCTGTCCAGAAACGAATATGCACATCATTTCAGTTGGTCAGCTGCCTTTTGATTGGGACTTTTGCTTGACTTTAACAATAACTAGGAAAATAAAGAAAGATCTGGAGGTGTTGTTTGAGCTCACAACTTGGCATCAGCTTGGCAGCAATTGCATGTATCTGTGCCCAGTTACTTGTCCCATAACAAACATCAATGCCAACATCTTGCAGGCCGGCTTATGCCCTGCTGCACTGTCTGTTTGTCCCCACATGGTTCAAACACATTCAATTCCCATGTCACAGTCGCTCTGTGAGACTCTTCTCATCCTGATGCAACATATGTGACAGGTGAGTGGCCATACACTATTGCAACTCTGATCGGCAGCAAAGCCTTGAACACTGCTCATGGCAAGCGTCACTTCCAACTGCGCAAAATCATGGCCCCAGCATTCTTGCCTGAGGCCACCCTGCAGTACATTGCACGCACAGTTGAGATAGCTGAGCTGCATTGCCAGCAATGGGCCAAGCTGAAGCAAGTCAGTGGTGAACATGCTGTCAAGGACTTCACCTTCCACGTGAGAGACACAGTGTGCTGCTTGTGTGACTGCTTGTGTGACGTGCTGTAGTCTTGCAGTACTTGTAGTCGTGCAGCTTTGCGGCATGAGCGCTGTGCTGTATGCATTGTCCAACATGCTGTGCATGCATGCATGGGCTCAGTAAAATCTGCACGCAGCTTGTTGCAATCACACAACGCCGCCATCTGTATCAGCTTGATGCAGCATCACCAGAAGCTGCTGACAAATCAATATGATTGGCAAGGTTACATTGTATCCGTTACACTTGTTGAAAGGTACACACGCCCTGTTCTGCTTGACCAGCTGCATGCATACTGCCTTCATGACTCATCTGATGCACAGGTGGCCACAGAGTTAGTCATAGGCTTCCCTACCAGCTTCTTGACTGAGGAGTTGCTGGCCCGCCAAAAATGCCTCTTCCTAACTTGGTTAGCTGGCTTTGTGGCACTGCCCATCAACCTGCCTGGCTTTGGTAAGCAGATCAAATCATTGCATAAGTAACCACCAGTCTCTGTGAAAATCAGTTTATGGCAATTGAACCACCAATGGGTGCACCAATGTGACTGCAGACAGTGGATGGTCTGGATTCCAACTAAGGCAATGATGTTGCCAACCTTTCTTTGCCATACTTTGTGCAACCAGGGGTTTTACTTTGCATGGTCTGATGTTGTGAAAGTCATAAGCGTTCGAGGAGATAAGCTCATGGCAAATGCAGGCCCTCAAGCCTGAATGCAACCCATTTCTATCTGCACTGCATCCAATCAGCATTGGTGCATGCCACCCTACATAACCCGTACAGCCCCTGTACAACCCCCCCCCCCCCCTCCAGCTCCCATGCATAGT